>NPIF01000154.1_pt4 | contig 111897 bp, 114 predicted proteins | sample 8637461 | NCBI WGS metagenome assembly NPIF01 (sample SAMN07420641, study PRJNA396082) | bioreactor metagenome | isolation source: sample BR12 brine-fed electro-methanogenic bioreactor BR | place: Japan: Kochi | collected 2016-12-09 | reverse complement strand
TTTCGAGTTTCGAGTCAAAAAAACGGCCCCCTCGCGGGAGCCGTTTTTTTTCGAAATCCGAAACTCGAAACTGCGCGCGCAAGCGCGCGCGCTAGCGCAGCGAGGTGACGTAGTTGGCCAGCTCGCGGATGTCGTCGTCGCTGAGGTTCTGCGTCACCTGCTCCATGCGCGGGTTGGTACGCTTCACCTCGTCCGGATCGGCCTTGCCCTGGGCATTGGCGCGGTAGCGGTGCAGGGTCTTGCTCACATATTCCGGCTTCTGCCCGGCGATGCGGGCGAAACCTTCCTCGCCCTTGCCGTCGGTGGCGTGGCAGACGAAGCAGACGCTGTCGTAGATGCGCTTGCCGCGGGCGGCCAGGGTCTTGTCGTAGGGCACCGGCTGCACCGGCATGCTCGAATAGTAGATGGCGAGGTTCACCTTGTCGGCGGTGCTGAAGTTGGCCGCCAGCGACTGCATGACGAAATTCTTGCGCTGGCCGGAGGCGAACAGCTGCAGCTGCTCCAGCAGGTAGGCCGGGTGCTGGCTGGCCAGGTTCGGGGTGTCCGGCTGCTTGCTGTTGCCGTCGCGGCCGTGACAGCTGCTGCACAGCAGGGAGCGGTCGGCGCCTTCGGCGATGGCCGCGGCGCGCAGCGAGGTGTCGCTCTCCACTTCCTTGATGATTTGCAGCAGGCGGTTGCGCTCGGCGAGGATATCCTCCTGCGTCGCGGCGATGCTGCTGCCTGCGCCGGTAAGGATCAGCACGGCGGACAACAGCAGACCAATCTGCCGGGAGGGCGCGCGCCCGCGCGGGGCTGCATCAGCATGATTCATTTTCGTGGTCATTCTTGCCGCTCGATAATTGCGTTTTTTCAATAGGGCGATTCTAGCCCGAATCAACCCACTCTGACACCCAGCTGCAACAATTGCCGTTCCAGCGCATCCAGGTCGGGAATTACCGCCTCGCGCCCGGCGAGCAGCAGTCTTGCCTGCACCACCGCGAATTCGTCTTCCATCGCCTCCGCGGTTTCCACCATGTCGGCCTTGAGCTCCTGCAAGCGCGGAATGCCCTGGGAGAGGACGGCAAGAAAGGGAAGCTGGGGATTGCCGTTGAGGGTGTTGCACACCACCGCACGGGCATGCACGCCGCCGACGCCGGCGGAGCGGCCCAGCAACGGCTCGCAGGCCAGCAGCGGGATGGAGCGTCCGCGCCACAGCATCATGCCCAACAACCAGGCAGGGGCATCAGCGATCGGCTGCGGCGTCTTGTAGTCGGACACTTCCGCCACCGCCGTATTGGGCAGCAGCAGGGTGGTGCCGTTCAACGGAATGACCAGGCTGCGGACCGTCAGGCCGGCGAGCGGATCGGCGGGGGCGGCCTCGGGTTTGCTGTTCGCTTCGCTCATAATTCCGCCTTCCTGCCCTATGCGCCGCGACGCTGCGTCATCAGCTTGCGGATGTTATCCAGCAGCTCGGTTTCCTGGTACGGCTTGCTCATATAGAAATCAACGCCGATTTCCATCGCGCGCTGGCGGTGCTTTTCACCGCTGCGCGAGGTGATCATGATGATCGGGATATGCCTGAGCCGCTCGGTATTGCGGATGTGGGTGGCGAGCTCGTAGCCGTCCATGCGCGGCATTTCGATGTCGAGCAGCATCACGTCCGGCATCACGTCCTCCAGCTGCGCGATGGCGTCGAGACCGTCCTTCGCCGTCACCGGGCGCATGTCGTTGCGCTCCAGCAGGCGCGAAGTGACCTTGCGCACGGTGATCGAGTCGTCCACCACCATGATCAGCGGCTGCTCGCTGCTGACCGGCGCTTCCACCACCACCGTGCTGCGCTGCGCCAGGCCCAGGCGGGCAAGCAGGGGCAGGTCGAGGATCAGGGCGACGCTGCCGTCACCGAGGATGGTGGCGCCGGACAGGCCGCGCAACTTGGACAGCTGCGGTCCCAGGGACTTGACCACGATTTCGCGGCTGCCGAGCAGGTTGTCCGCCGCCCAGGCAACGTAATGGTCGCCGGAATGGGCGAACAGCAGGGGCCGCTTGCCCGCTTCGGCCGCGGTGGCAACGGTGGGCATGCCGAGGGTGCCTGCCAGCGGCAGCAACTCGTATTCCTGGCCCAGCCGGGTGTAGGTGGGATGTTCCACCGCCAGCAACTGCGCCAGCTGGCCGTCGTCCAGGCGCTCGATGCCCTGGATGCTGGTCATCGGCACGGCGTAGGTTTCCTCGCCGGCCTGCACCAGCAGGGCACGGCTCACGGACAGGGTGAGCGGCAGGCGGATGGTGAAGGTGGTGCCCTCGCCCTGGCGGGTGTCGATCTCCAACAGGCCGCCCAGCTGCTTGATCTCGCTGTTGACCACGTCCATGCCGACGCCGCGGCCGGCCACCTGGGTCAGCGTTTCGGCGGTGGAGAAACCGGACTCGAGGATGAAGTGCACCACTTCCTTGTCGGACAGGCCGGCGTCGGCCTTCATCAGGCCGCGCTCGACGGCCTTCTGCCGCACGCGGTCCAGGTTGATGCCGGCGCCGTCGTCGATGATGCGCATCACCACTTCGGAGCCTTCGCGCACCTGGGCCAGGGTGATCACGCCGCGCGGCGCCTTGCCGGCACGGCGGCGCTGTTCCGGTGTCTCGATGCCGTGGGCGATGGCGTTGCGCAGCAGATGCTCGATGGGGGCCAGCATGCGCTCGACCATGTGGCGATCCATCTCCACCTCGGCGCCGCGGAAGCTCAGCTCCACTTCCCTGCCCAGTTCGGCGCTGGTCTGGCGCACGATGCGGCGCAGACGCGGCGCATGTTCCACCAGCGGCATCATGCGCGTGTGCATCAGGCCTTCCTGCAACTCGGTGCTGACGCGGGCCTGTTGCAGCAGCAGGGTTTCCGTTTCGCGCGTGATGCCCTGCAGCCCCTGCTGCACTTCCACCAGGTCGTTGAGACTTTCCATGGCGGAGCGGGACAGCTGCTGCATGTGGGTGAAGCGGTCGAATTCCAGCGGGTCGAAGTCCTCGTACTCGCTGCCTTCCACCTCTTCGTAGCGCGACTGCATCTGCGCCTCGGTTTCGATGGCGAACTGGCGCAGCTGCTCGTGCATGCGTTCGAGGATGTCGCCGAAGTCGCGCAGGCTGTAGTTGACGCCGCCGACCTGCTGTTCGACACGGGAACGGTAAATGCTCACTTCGCCGGCGAAGTTGACCAGGTTGTCGAGCAGGTCGGAACGCACGCGCACCACATCCTGCTGCAGACGCTGGCCGCGGCGGCGATCGTTGCGCGCCTGCTCCGCCTCTTCCTCCGCCGTGAGCGGCTCGGCCACCACCGGCGCCGCGGCCGGAACCGGCGGCGGTGCAGCCTTGGCGATGCGGCTCTCGGCGACCAGGTCGTCCATCGCATCGACCAGTACCGCGTCGGGAATGGGAGCGGAACCGGTACGCAGCTGATCGACCATGGTGGCGAGGCGATCATGGGTACGCTGCAACAGCGCGAACAACCGTTCCGACAGCGGCACATGGCCGTCGGCCACGGCATTGAGCATCAGTTCCGCGCTGTGGGCCACGTCGCCCATGCTGGCGATGCCGGCATCACGCGCCGCACCCTTCAGTGCGCGCAGCTGGCGCTCCAGCTCGTCCAGCAACGGCTGCTTGTCCTGCTCCACGCTCCAGGCGCGCAGCTGCACTTCGCACTGCTCGAGGATGCTGCCGGCCTGTTGCAGGAACTCCGCCAGGGGTGCGGCTTCAACCACGGCCTCCTCGGGCGCGGCGACGCCGGTGAGGGCACGGATGCGGGAGATGAGATCGTCGGCCGAAACCACGGCGGTGTTGTTGCGCACCTGCTCCAGCATGGTGACCAGACGGTCGTGGGCCAGCTGCAACAGGTCGAACATCTCGCTGGAACGCGTCAGGCGCCCTTCGACGATGTCCTCGAATATGGATTCCAGGGTGTGGCTCAGATCACCGATGGGCGTGACCCCGGCCATGCGCGCACCACCCTTGAGGGTATGCAGCTGCCGTTGCAGCGCCTCCACCAGGGAGCGGTCGTCGGGATGATCGCGCCAGGCCTGCAGGCTCTCCTCGCTGGCGTCGATGATTTCGGCGCCTTCTTCCAGGAAGATATCCAGCAGTTCCTGATCGTATTCCGGCAGCGGTGCGGCGGGTGCCGGCTGCTCTGCAACCGGCGCTGCCGCCTCGGGCGCCTCCTCGATCTCGAAGGACGGCATCTCGAAGGCAGCGGCCATCTCGGGCGGCACTTCCTCCACCGCGATGGAGGAGAGTATGTCTTCCAGCGGCGGGGCCTCCTCCACGGCCTCCGCTTCCTCCGGCGCCTCCAGGGTGATGCCCTCGGCCTCTTCCACTTCCGCCGTCAGCCAGGCGAAATCATCGAGGGAGTAGTCCTCCTCCCCGGCACCCTCGGCTTCGGGTTCGGGTTCGGCGGGAGATTCGGGCACGGCCTCCAGGGTAATGCTTTCCTCCTCGGCGGCCTCCGGTGCGCTGATCTCCGGCTCGGCCGTCTCCTCCGGGGTCTGGGCCAGGCCAGCCTCGGGAGCCTCTTCCAGCCCCTCGGCGAGGTGCAGGGCCATGTGGTGCAGCGCCTCGGCCTGGGCCTGGCCGGCCTGGTGGTCGGGCGCCGTTGCGCGCTCACCCTGAAGGAAGGCCAGCATGTCGCGGGTCAGCGCCACACAGCCCTCCAGGGCGGTCAGGCCGTCGGCGGAAACCGAGGCATGGGCGGTGTGCAGCGCCTTGGCGTATTTTTCCAGCGGGCTGGCGACATCCGCCACGGCGGTCACGCCGGCCATGCGCGAACTGCCCTGCAGGGTATGCAGGGCGCGCGTCAGGCCTTCGCTGACCCGGCAGTTATGGTGGTCGCGGCAGTCAGCGATGAACTGCTCGATGCTCTCCAGGTGGGTCTCGGTCTCGTGGCCGTAGATTTCCAGCAACACCGGATCGAGTTCGGTTTCCGCGGGCTCTACGGCCACGACTTCCTCGACGGCCGGCGCCGCAGGGGCCGGTGCAGCCGGCGGCAGCATGGCCTCCAGGCCGCCGGGGGCGCTCATGGCCTCCGCCGCCTCCTGCAACCATTCGATATCGGTCTTGACCGGAACGCCGTCGCGGAACTCGGCCACCAGTTCCGGCATGGCCTCGGCCGCCTGATCCAGCAGGTCGAACATCGCATTGCCCGGCTCGACGGTGTTGTCGATGACCCGGTTCAGCATGTTTTCGAAGGCCCAGGCGAATTCGCCGATGGTCGCGGCGCCCACCAGGCGGCCGCTGCCCTTCAGGGTATGGAAGGAGCGACGCAGGTCGCGCAGCACCTCGGCGTCGCCGCGGTTGGCCTGCCAGCGCGGCAGCAGGTCGTTGATCTTGGCGATCTCTTCGGTCGCCTCTTCGATGAAGATCTCGACGATCTCCGGGTCGAGTCCGGCACTGACCGGCGCAGCGGCCTCGGGCGCGGGCGCAGCGGCCGCTTCGGCCTCAGGCGCGACTTCCTCTGCCGCCGCCTCCGCGGGCGCGGCAACGGTGATCTCCTCCACCTCGGGCAGGGGCACCTCTTCCGCGACGGCTTCTTCGCCGCCCACCGCCGCCAGCGACTCCACCGGATAGCCCAGCCTGGCCACGGCGCGTTCGGCCACTTCGAGCACCATCGCCGGATGCACGCGGCTTTCGACGAAGGCGTCCAGATAGTATTCGATGGAGGTCAGCGCATCGGCCAGGGAGTCGAGCATGTCGGCGCCGGGCAGGGTTTCCGCCTTGGCGAGGTCGTTGCTGATGTACAGCGAGGTGGCGCGCAACACATTGGCCGCGCGCACGTAGGACAACAGGTTCAGGCTGCCGACGATTTCGTGCAGCAGGGCGGGCAGCGGCGCCAGCGGCGCGGCGTCGCCGGGCGCGGCGACGAAGGCGTCCACCGCGTCCTTGACCCGCAGCAGGTTGGTGCGGGCCTCCTTCATCACCTGGCGGATGACGCGCTGATGCTCGGCCTCGGCCTGGGGCGAAATTTCCCCCGCCCCGACCTGGCCGGCCAGATCGTCCGCCTGTTCCAGCGGCCGCACCGAGCCCCAGTCACGCAGGGCCGAGTCCACCGCCAGCACGGCGCCGGCGATACCCATCAATATGTCGTCATCAGGCGCCGCGTCGGAATCCTGCAGGCCGCGGATCACCGCCGCCTGCTGCTCCAGGATCTGCTGCAACGACGTCTGGCCCATCATCACCAGCGTGCTGGCAAGACGGCCCATGGTATCGGCCAGGGGCAGCAGGTTGGCCACCGCACGCTGTTCGCCGCGCACGAATATGTCGAGTGCATCCTGGACCGTGGCAAGCTCTTCCAGAACGTCGCCGGCCAGGGTCTTTTTCAGTTCAGCGTTGAATCCGCCGATGCCGGTGGGCGCCGTTTCGCCCGCCAGCAGCGGGCCGAGGCCGAAGGCCTGCTTCAGTTCGGCGACGCGGGCACCGCTGCCGTGCGCCTGGGCCACCTGGAACAGCAGGCTGGTAAGCAGCGGGTGCAGCCTGGCCGCGTCGACGGCGTCTTCGCCGCCCTCGCCGATCTGCCGGATCAGCTGCTCGCAGTTGCTGAGCAGGCGCTTGGCCGCGGTACGGACCACCTGCTCTCCGGCCAGGGATTCGACGAAACCGCCGAACACCCAGAACCACTGGCGCAGCGCAGGCGTCGTCGCCGCCGCCAGCAGCTTGTCGCTGAGGGCGCGCAGGGTACGCAGGCTTTGCTGGGTTTCCTCGCCACGCAGCAGATGCAGCAGGCCGGACTGGTAATAGGGACGTGCCTTGAGGGCCAGGGCCCGGATATCCACCGTCGGTGCGGCAGCGGCGGCCGGGGGCATGACAGCCAGATCGGGCTGGAAGAAATCGCTTTCCGGCAGCGGCGACTGGCCGTCGAGACGGCGCATTTCGTTGATCAGCGGCAGCAGCACCAGGGCATTGTCCGCCTGGCCGCCCTGCAAACCTTCCAGATAGTCGGGCAGCTGCAGTACGGCGCGCATCAGCACCTCGCAGGCGCGCTCCACCTCGCTGACGCGCCCCTCCTGCAGGGCGACGGCCAACTGCTCCATTTCATCGGCGGCCCGGGCGGCGCCGTACAGCTCCACCATCTGCAGGGTGCCCCGCACCTGGTGCAGGTGCATGACGCAGAAACGCATCTGCGTTTCGTCGTCCGGCGTGGCGACAAAAGACTCCAGCGCCAGCCTGGCCTGGTTGAGGGAGGCGTCGATCTCCCCCTTGACCCAGTTGAGGGTGCTGACGTCGAACTTCGCAGTCATCGGCATGGCACCCATAGCGCGATATACATCAAGACCGACTGGCTCTTAACCGGGCAGCTTGAAGCCAGATACGGATTTCTTCAGGTCATCAGCCAGCTCGGCCAGATTACCGATGGCCGCCGCAGTGTGCGTGGTACCGGCAGAGGTCTGGGTGGTGATTTCCTGAATCACGTTCATGGTGTCCGAAACGTTGGCGGCGGCGGCCGCCTGCTGGCGGGTGGCGCCGGAAATGCTCTGGACCAGTTCGGCCAGATGCATGGATACGTTTTCGATCTCACCCAGTGCGGTACCGGCGTCCTCGGCCAGACGGGCACCGTTCACCACACCCGCGGTACTTTGTTCCATGGAGATGACCGCTTCGTTGGTATCGGCCTGAATGGTCTTAACCAGCGCCTCGATCTGCTTGGTGGCGTCGGCGGAACGTTCTGCCAGTCGCTGCACTTCGTCGGCAACCACGGCGAAGCCGCGGCCCGCCTCACCGGCCATGGCCGCCTGGATGGCTGCGTTCAGGGCCAGAATGTTGGTCTGCTCGGCGATGTCGTTAATCAGTTCCACGATGTCGCCGATTTCCTGCGAGGACTCACCCAGACGCTTGATACGCTTGGAGGTTTCCTGAATCTGCTCGCGAATGGAGTCCATGCCTTCGATGGTTTTCTGCACCGCCGCCGTACCCTTGGCGGCGATGTCCACCGACAGCTGGGCTTCTTCGGCGAGCTGGTCTGCGTTGCGCGACACGCCTTCGATGGAGATGGCCATTTCGTTAACGGCGCCGGAGGCGGAGGCAATCTGCTGCGCCTGGTGGTCGGACGCCTCGGCCAGATGCATGGCGGTGGCCTGGGTTTGCTGCGCCGCCGCCGATACCTGACTGGCGGTTTCGTTGATGGCGGTTACCAGGGTACGCAGGGCGTCGATGGCGTAGTTCATGGAGTCGGCGATGGCGCCGGTGATGTCCTCGGTAACCGTGGCGTTCACCGTCAGGTCACCGTCGGCGAGGTCGCCCATTTCGTCCAGCAGGCGCATGATGGCCTGCTGGTTACGACGGTTCTGCTCCTCACTTTCCACGCGCTGGGAGTCGGCTTCCAGCAGGCGTACATTGCCTTCCTTGCGCAGCGAGTAGCCGAGGTAGAACAGCAGCAACAGTGCGACCAGACCGAACAGGTTGCCCATCGCGGTGTTGAGCTTGCGCCCCGTGGTATAGGCCTGGTAGCTCTCTTCCTGGGCGGAAATGGCGTTGAGCAGGCGGTCGGAGTGGGTCAGCACTTCCTGCACGGCCTCGGACACTTCGAACATTTCCGGGCTGCGTTCCAGGATGGCGCTCACCTGGGCGCCGATTTCGTCGAACAGGGTGTTGACCTCGGCCAGCTTGGTGCGGATTTCGTTGTTGCTGACGCGCTCGATGCCGAGGCCGCGGTTGCCTTCCAGCAGGCCGCGGATGACGCGGCCGAACAGGGCGGCGTCACGGCCGAAGCGGTCGGCGGCGGTAACTGCGCCTTCGCCGCCTTCCAGCACGCGGTTGACGTTGTTGACGATACGCTGCGACAACATGAGCTGGCGGCTGGCGATGTAGACCTGGCCCGATTCGGCACCGCGCTGCGCCATCAGGGTGGCGACTTCGTCGGACAGGGCCAGCAGCTGGGCGGCACGTTCGTTGATGGCCTGCACGGTCTCGCGCATGGCGCGTACCGCCTGTTCGCGGGAGAGTATGACCGTCACGTTGCGGTCGAAGCGGCGCCATTCGGTTTCTACCGCCTGCAAGGCTTCCAGCACCTCCACCGGAGTGGGCGGCATGCCGGTTTCCGGGTCGCCTTCCTTCAGCAGCATGAAGGAGTGACGGAACGACTCGTGACTCTTCTTCAGTTGGCTGAACACCGTGGCGGTGCCTTGCGACGTCTGGCCGGCATACTTGGTTATCTGCTGCGACAGTACGCGCTGCTCACCCAGCAGGGTGATGTACTGCTTGTCGTAGCCGTCCTGAATGGCGACGTAGCCGTATATCGCCGCCATGGCCACCACGAAAAACAGCAGGAAGAAGATAAGGATGAAGACTGACTTATCGCCCCCTGCGGCGCCGGCGGCACCTTTGGATCGTGCTTTCATTGTTCTCGCTCCTACACCACGAACGCTTTCGGAAAATCGAAGTTGACGCAACCCACTTATTGTTTCTGGACGGCCTAGGCGGCCACCTGCATGAATTCCGGACTGTCGACCAGGGCAGCCATGCTGAACACCGGCCAACTCTCGCCGTCCTGGCGATAGACACCGCGCAGATAACGCGCATAGGCGGGATCGCTGTCGCCGCCGTCGGTGCCGAACTCTTCTTCGTAGAAATGCTTCAGGCCCAGAACCTCATCCACCAACAGGCCGGCCGAAATGCCCTTGTGGCGCACCACCAGGATGCGGCTGCGGCGGCCGGGCAGGGTGACGCTGCCCTGCATGAAACCCTGCAAATCCATCACCGGCAGCAGCGTGCCGCGGATGTTGGCCACGCCCTTCACCCAGCGCTGCGCGCCGAATACGGCGGTGATGCGCGGCAGCGGCAGGATTTCCTTCACTTCGTCCACCGCCGCCACCAGCTGCGTATTGCCCAGACGGAAACCGACGCCGTCCCAGGTGGTACGGACGTCCAGCTGCTGGGGCAATTCGAAGGCGTGGACCTTGCTGCGCCGTTCAATCTCTTGCAGCAGCAGGAGGGGATGTTGGGAGGGGACGGTCATGGTCCGGCTCAGGCGCCCAGCACCGCCTTGATCTTGGCAAGCAGATCGGCTTCCGCCACCGGCTTGGTAACGTAGTCCTTGGCGCCCTGGCGCATGCCCCAGACGCGGTCGGTTTCCTGATCCTTGGTGGTGACGATGATTACCGGGATATGGGCCGTTTCCGGGTCCTTGGTCAGCTGTCGCGTGGCCTGGAAGCCGTTCATGCCGGGCATCACCACGTCCATCAGCACCAGATCGGGCTTGACCTCGCGCGCGGCGGCCACGCCTTTTTCGCCGTCGGCCGCCGTACTGATTTCGTGGCCGTGCTTTTGCAGAATGCTGGTCAGGACGTGAATCTCCGTCGGAGAGTCGTCGACAATCAGAATGCGTGCCATGGTCTTCCCCTAGCCTACCTGTTCGTTACACCTGCTGCGGCAAGCATCCCGTCGCCGCCTCAGGCCTACTTGTTTATTTTGCCGCATCAAGCACATGGCGCTTGATGGCACCGAGCAGCTCTTCCCGGGTGAACGGCTTGGTCAAATATTCTTCGGAGCCCACGATACGCCCGCGGGCACGGTCGAACAACCCGTCCTTGCTGGACAGCATGATCACGGGGGTATTGCGGAATTTCTGGTTGTGCTTGATCAGGGCGCAGGTCTGGTAGCCGTCCAGACGCGGCATCATGATGTCGACGAAGATGATATCGGGGTTGTAGTCGGCGATCTTGGACAGGGCTTCAAAGCCGTCATTGGCGGTAATGACCTCGCACCCTTCCTTCTTGAGGAGGGTTTCGGCCGTGCGCCGGATGGTCTTGCTGTCGTCAATTACCAGGACTTTGAGTCCCTGGAAGCCTTCTTCTGCTGCGTCGCTGGCCACTGCGCCCCCATCTGCCTTGAGTTATGGTTCTCTGGTAGTCCCTGACAGGCTCGCGAGCTTTTTATCATATTCTTTAAAAGCAATCCACAAGCCCTTATTAACCCGTATGTTTCCCGTCGAGTACGGCCGCCCCACGCGCCGGCTGATACACTTACCCCGCACAATCGTCGATTTTTGGTCACTTATGAATACTGCCCTGCATGCCGTGCCTCATTTAACCACCGCCCTGACCGGTCCGCTGCTGCAACTGGAGTCCCACCTGCTCGACCACCAGGCGGAGATCGAGGCCTGGTTCCGTGACCAGTGGCGGCAGACGCCGGCGCCGTTCTATACCTCGGTGGACCTGCGCAACGCCGGCTTCAAGCTGGCGCCGGTGGACACCAACCTGTTTCCGGCCGGCTTCAACAACCTCAACCCGGCCTTCGAGGCCCTGTGCATCCAGGCCATCCAGTCCGCCCTGGAGCGCTTCTACCCAACGGCACGCCGCGTCCTGGTCATTCCCGAGAACCATACCCGCAATCTGTTCTATCTGGAAAGCCTGGCCACCCTGCGCGAGCTCATCGCCCGGGCCGGTTACGAGACCCGCATCGGCTCCCTGCTGCCGGATCTGGACGGGCCGCAGGTGATCGAGCTGCCCTCGGGGCGCAAGGTGACCCTGGAGCCGGTACGGCGCGAGGGCGACAAGGTGGGGGTGGACGACTTCTTCCCCTGTGTGGTGGTGCTGAACAACGACCTGTCCGGCGGCCGCCCGCCGATCCTGGAAGACGTGGACCAGGCCGTGGTGCCGCCCCTGGGCATCGGCTGGTCCAGCCGCATCAAGTCCGGCCACTTCGGCCACTACCGCAAGGTGGCGGAGGAGTTCGCCGCCATGGCCGAGATCGACCCCTGGCTCATCGACCCGCTGTTCCGCAACTGCGGCGAAATCGACTTCATGAAGCGCGAGGGCGAAAACTGCCTGGCGCGCAACGTCGACGCCCTGCTCTCCGCCATCCGCCAGAAATACGAGCAGTACGGCATCGACAAGCCGCCCTTCGTGGTGATCAAGTCCGAGTCCGGCACCTACGGCATGGCGGTGATGACCGCCCACAGCGTGGAAGAGGTGCAGGAACTCAACCGCAAGCAGCGCACCCACATGTCCAAGACCAAGGAAGGGCAGTCGGTGAGCAAGGTCATCATCCAGGAGGGGGTCTACACCTTCGAGACCTGGGGCGAGGCCAATGCCGTCGCGGAGCCGGTGGTCTATATGATCGACCACTTCGTGGTGGGCGGCTTCTACCGCGTCCACACCGGGCGCGGTCCCAACGAAAACCTCAACGCCCCCGGCATGCACTTCGAGCCGCTGGCCTTTGCCGACCCCTGCAACATGCCCGACTGCACCGAGTTCCCCGACGCCGGCGTCAACCGCTTCTACGCCTACGGCGTCATCGCCCGCCTCGCCCTGCTGGCGGCGGCACGGGAGATCCGCGCACTGGACGCCGGGTAAGGCGCAAACGGAGTGCCACGAGCCGGGGGGCACCTGCTACCATCGCCGCTGGGCCTCAATAAACAACAACCATGACCATCGACCTGGCCAAGAAAACCGTTCTCGTCATCGACGACTTCCAGAACATGCGCGCCACCCTGCGCCAGATGCTGCTGAGCATCGGCGTGCAGGAAGTGGACTCGGCGCTCAAGGCCGAGGAGGCACTGGAGCGCATGCGCGCCAAGCGCTACGACATCGTGCTGTGCGACTACAACCTGGGCAGCGGCATGGACGGCCAGCAGCTGTTCGAGGCGGCACGCAGCGAAGGCGTCATCGGCCACGGCACCACCTTCATCATGGTCACCGCCGAGAACTCCAGCGAGATGGTCATGGGCGCCCTGGAAGCCCTGCCCGACGCCTACCTGACCAAGCCCTTCACCAAGGATCTGCTGCGCGCCCGCCTGGCCCGGGCATTGCCGCGCAAGGCGCCGCTGCAAAAGGTGGACGACGCCCTGCGCAAGGGCGACAGCGCCGGCGCCATCGCCCACCTCGATCACCTGCTGGCGGGCAATCCCGCCAACACCTCTGAATTGCTGCGCCTCAAGGCGGAGCTGGCGCTGAACAGCGGCGACGCCGCAACCGCGGCGGCGGTCTGCCGCCAGACACTGGAGAGCAAACCCGTCGCCTGGGCGCTGACTCTGCTCGGCCGTATCGCCGCAAAGGGCGGGCAGGCGGCCGAGGCCGAGAAGCTGTTCCGCGAGGCCATCGCCCTCACCCCCGCCTATATGGCCGCCCATGACGGCCTGGCCGCGGTACTGGAAGCGGGCGGCGATGCACAGGCGGCCTGCGAGGTGCTGGTGACGGCGGTGGAGCGCTCGGCCAAGTCCCTGCCGCGCCAGCTGGCCCTGGGCCGCCTGGCCCAGGCACTGAAAAAGGCGGACGTCGCCGAACGGGCCTGGCGCCGCGTCATCGCCCTGGCCCGGCAGATGGAACAGGATCACCCGGCCTATCACGCCGCCCTGGCCGCCACCCTGGCCATGAAGGGCGACGGCCGCGGCGCCCAGGCTGCGCTGAAAAAGCTGGCGCAGGAATTCCGTAACCACCCCGAGACGCCGTGGTGGACCGTGGCGGCGAAACTGAACATGCTGGGTGCCGCGCCCACCGCTGACCGCACCGCGGTGATGCAGGAGCTGGATACTCTCGCCCAGGCCGGACCGCCGCCCAGGGACGCGGCGGCACAGCTGGCGCCGGTGCTGCGCGCGCTGGGCGAAAACGAACGCGCGGAACGGCTGGCCTGATCATGGAGAGCAGCGTGAGCAACATCGACTTCAGCACCATCCTCGCCATCAGCATTCACGACACCAAGAACGCCCTCGGCATGGTGCTCACCTCCCTCGACGGCCTGCTCGACGCCGACAGCGGCGAGTGCCGCTGCGACGCCGGCCAGATCGCCCGTCTGCAATACGAGGCCCGTCGCGCCAACGACAACCTGGTGCAGCTGCTCACCCTCTACCGCACCGGCAAGGGCCTGTACCAGCCGCGCTTCGCCGACTGCCGGGTGTATGAACTGCTGGAGGATTACTACCTGGGCAACAAACCGATGATGGATCACCACGGCGTCAGCTGCGGCATCGACTGCGACGAGGAGCTGGTCTGGACCCTGGACCAGGCCATGGTGGCCGCGGTGCTGGAAAACGTCATCACCAACACCGTGCGCTATACCCGCGACACCATCCGCATGACCGCCCGCGACAGCGACGGCTGGCTGCTGCTCGACATCGAGGACAACGGCCCCGGCTTCCCGCCGGAGATGCTCGGCCGCCGCACCATCGAAGAGGACGCCCCCCTCGATCCCAACGCCGGCCGCACCGGCCTCGGCCTCTACTTCTGCGCCCTCATCGCCCTGATGCACGGCAGCGGCGACGAGCGCGGCTACATCGAACTCGCCAACGACAGCGCCCTGGGCGGCAGCCGCTTCCGCCTCGCCCTGCCGGTGAGCCGGGCATAGGCACTCAGGGGGCGAAGCGGTATATCGCCCCGCCGTAATCGATGACATATACCTCGCCGGCACGGTCTTCGGCGAAACTGGAAATGCGCAGTCCGCTGTTCATGCGCTGTACCGGCGCGGCGGGCGACGCGGCGTGGGCATCCAGCGACCAGATGCGGCCGGAGCAGAAGTCGCCGTACAGGTACTGGCCGCGCAACGCGGGCACCGCCGTACCGCGGTAGACATAGCCCCCGGTCACCGAGCAGCCGTCGAGATGGCTGTACTCCGCCACCGGCTCAATCAGCCCCGTCCCGGTGCAGCTCAGGGCCTGGTAGCAGTGCATGCCCTCGCGTATCGCCCAGCCGTAGTTGCCGCCGCGAACGATGACGTCGATCTCCTCCCACAGGTTCTGTCCCACATCGCCCGCCCAGAGCCGGCCGGTGGCGCGATCGAAGCTCCAGCGCCAGGGATTGCGCAAGCCGTAGGCGTAGATCTCCGGCCGTCCGCCGCCGGACGCGAAGGGGTTGTCGGGAGGAATGGTGTAGGGCGCGCCGCCGTCGACGTCGATGCGCAGCATGCTGCCGAGCAGGGTCTGGGGATTCTGGCCGTTGCCCAGCGGATCGCCGCCGGAGCCGCCGTCGCCGAAACCCAGATAGAGATAGCCGTCGGGCCCGAAGGCGACCTGGCCGCCGTTGTGGTTGGTGTAGGGCTGTTCGATAGTCAGGATCACCTGCTCCGAGTCCCGCGCCAGGGTGAGCCCGCCGTCGCTGCTGGTGTAGCGCGCCACCACCGAGGTGAGGGGCGCCGCGCTGCGGGTATAGGACAGAAACACCTGGCCGTTGGACGCGAACTGCGGATGCAGCGCCATCCCCAGCAACCCCGCTTCGGACGGGCCGTCGTCGACGCGGTCGCTGATATCGACGAACACCCCGGCGTCGCCGCCGTCGGCGGCGGCGAAGGTGACGATGCGCCCCCCCTGTTCCACCACGTAGCGTCGCCCCGAGGCCGCCTCCACCATGGCCACCGGCCGCTCCAGCGCCAGGCGCGGAAACACCTGCACCAGTTCCACCGACGGCGCGGTGCATGCCGCGCAAAGCAGGGCCACACCGGGCAGTACCGTCCAATGCCTCATCGCCACATCCTCCTTGCAGGGGAACTCCCCAAGCGTAGCCCCGCGGCACGGCCGCGGCGCCGCGCTAAGGTATTCCCCCCATGCCCCTGCAAGCAGGCCGGCCCGCAACTAGTCTTGTGTCTGAAGGCTTGCCGCTATCAATAGGAGGCGGGACGATGCAGGGGATGACACGCGCGCTGTGCTGGACCGTGCTGCTGGCGTGGCTGGCCGGCTGCACCACCGTCCCGGAGGCGATCCGCGGCACGGCGGACCCGGCCGCGGATCCGGCCCAGGTACGCGGCACGCCGGAACCCTATCAGGGCACGCCGGTGCGCTGGGGCGGCGTCATCGCCGCCGTCACCAACCGGGCGGAGGAAAGCGTGGTGGAGGTGGTGTCGCGCCCGCTGGGCTCGTCCGGCCGGCCGCAGGAAACCGATCAGACGGCGGGCCGCTTCCTGGTCCGCGTCGCCGGTTTCCTCGATCCCGGCGTCTATGCCGCCGGGCGCGAATTCACCGTGGTGGGCACCATCGAGGGTACCGAGCGGCGCAACATCGGCGAGTACCCGTACACCTATCCGGTGGTGCGGGCCACAGGCCACTACCTGTGGCCGCCACGCGAGGAGGCACCCCGTGACCCGTTCTACTATCCGCCGTTCTACCGGCCCTATTACGACCCGTGGTATCCCTATGGCCCCTATCCCTACTAGCCCGATACGCCTCCTCGCCCTCGCCGCCCTGGTGCTGGCATTGGCGGGCTGCGCCACCGGGCCGCGTTACGACACCGCCGGTGTCGATACCGGCCTCACCGCCGCCCGGGTATCCGCCGCACCCAACGCCCACAACGGCGCACGCATCGTGTGGGGCGGGGTCATCGTGACGACCCGCAACATGCCCGATCACAGCGAAATGGAAATCCTGTCCTACCCGCTGAACGGCGCGCAGCGCCCGGACACCGGCAGCGGCGATCAGGGCCGCTTCCTCGCCCGCACCTCGCGCTACCTGGAAGGCGTCGACTACGCGCCGGGTCGCCGCATCACCGTGAGCGGCCGCGTCGACAAGACCCTCGAAGGCAAGGTGGGGGAGGCGCCCTACGTCTTCCCGCTGATCCGCGCCGAGCAGATGTACCTGTGGCCGCGCGACGGCGACACGCCCAGCTCGCCGCAAATCCACTTCGGCATCGGCGTGATATTCAGCCGCTGAGATAAAGGCCACAGCCGCAGGCTGTCATGAATCCATGGAACGTCACCCGGCACCCTGCAACGGACGGAGGCGCAGCTGGTGCGCCCTGGCGGCGGCGTTTTGTTTGTACGCGGTACCGGCACAGTGCGAAACCGGCGCGCCGCGCGACTGGTTCGTGCACGCCTACGTCGCCCAGTTCACCAACGACACCTTCATCGATTCCCTGCGCCTGAAAACCGATTTCGATGCCAGCTGGCTGGCGGCCGTGGGCTTCGGCCGCACCTTTTCCGAACCCTATGAGCACACCCGCCTGGAGTGGGAGTTGCAGGCGGCCAAACATTGGGGCGCGCAGAATCACCCGGAGATCAACGCCGTCGGCATCGTGCGCTGGCACGGGTTCTCCTGGGATCACACCGTCCGCACCACCTTCGCCTATGGGCTGGGCGCGTCCTGGGCTTTCGCCAGGCCCGAATTGGAAGAGTTGGAAGGCAAGGGCGTGCGTGGTCTGGTCTACATGCTGTTCGAGGTCACCGCAGCGCCGCCGCAAACCCGCAGCTGGAGCAGCTTCCTGCGCATCCATCACCGCTCCGGCGTATTCGGCCTGGTGTCCGACGGCGAAGGGTCGAACTTCATCGGCATCGGGCTGCGCCATCATTTCTGAATCCGGCGCCGGTCAGCCTGTGTTATTTCTTGAACTGCTCCGGATCGATGGGCAAGGCCGGGTGGCGTGCCTCCTCCCTGCCGAAGAACTGCTCCAGCTCGGCCTGATTGAGCACCGTGGCATAGGCCTCCACCAGATAGCCTGCCAGCCCCTGGGCGTCCCGGATCAGGCTTTTGGCGAAGAAGCGCCGCAACAGGTATTTGAACATCAACCTGAGGCGACGCCTCTCGACCTTTTGTTGCACAGCCCAGAGGGCATCCCGCCTGGAGCGCGGAAAATTGCGCCCCAGGCGGTAGTCGATGGCGAGGTCCAGTTCCCGGCGGCGGATCTCCCGCTGCTGCTGGCGCGAGGGTGCCGGCGGCATGTCGCTGTACAGCGCTACGATGGCGCGATCGTATTCCTCGCCGCTGAGGCGGGGTCCATGGTCCGGTTCAGTGTTGCTCGTCACGACAGCTCTTTACCACCCGCGGCTATTTCATCTTGAACACTTTTTTAACGATGTTCTGATCCGCCAGCACCACGCGCTCGTCGGGCTTGAGATCGAACAGGGTCAGATACTGCTCCGCCGTCATGGCATTGGCCATCTCATCCTGGAAATCGAGGGTGATCCGGTCGAAGGTCGCCACGAAATCCGCTGCCCCGGCCTCGTTGGCGGCAAACGGCTTTTCGATCTTCAGGCGCGCCTTCTCGGTATCGTTGCGCACCTGCTTGAGCCGCTTGGCCAGCGTCTTGTCCAGCATCGGCCCCAGATGAAATTCCGCCATGTACATGAACAGCTTGAGATGGAAGGCCGAAGCCTGCGCCGCCGTCGCGGTCTGGTTCTTGATCATCGGCGTCGCCTCCTCGTAGATCTGCAACACGCCGTTGATGTAATGCCAGTCGAGCTTGTCGCCCGAACTCAGCGCGCGCAAGGGCGCCGCCTTGGCCGCCCGCGCCGACAGCGGCGCCTCGATGCACTCCGGCAGATCGCCGGTGGTGCCGGAGCACTGATCGAACGGCGACTTGCACGGCCAGAACCCGACCCGGCCGTAGGTGCCGAACAGCGCCTCCGAAATGCTGTAGCCGCGTGCGCCGCGCACCGTGATCCCCGCCGGGAGCAGGATGCGATTGGCGGCCTGGTGGCAGACGCCGTTGATCAGGTAACACTTGATGCCGGCCTTTTCGTCCGGCTTGGCAATGCAGTTGGCACGCTTGGTACTGCCGGTACCGCGGCGCAATTCCCTGCCGCCGGTCTTGCCGCCCCAGCAGCCCCAGGCCTTGCCGCCGGTACCGCACTTCACATAGGTGTGATCCGCCTGATTGGCAAACAGCTTGGTCGGATACGCCATCGCAATTAATGTTCCCATCTGTCTCTCCTTGACTACGCTCGATTTGGGTTTGAGCGGCCTCCCTGGCGTAACGCACTGCGACACCCCGAGGGAGGCCACGTATTCATACTAGAAGCCATCTCAAAATTTGGAAGAAGAAAACAGCAAACCACGGGGAGCACGGGGATACCGGGATAAGACCCCGTTTTGCCATTAATACCCGTGTGTTCCCCGTGTCCCCCGTGGGTAAAGCTTTAACGCATTGGTTTTTTGAGACAGGTTCCGGCAAAGCAATCGGCAAGTGTCGGGCTATCCAAGGCGGATACGCCATCAGACCGTCCCCGGGCCGGGCCGCATACCGGCCCAAGCCCAAGGAATGCGTGGAGCTCACCTCCCACATGCCCTATCATAGGGGCACCGCGTTCAGGCCATTGCAGCACTCACCCGGAATTCTTGCAGGGCATGCCCTTAGACATTCGTACCTTGTTGGTCGCCGTTGCGCTGGCGTCGGCATTTTCCGCCGCGGCGCGCATCCTGCTGTGGCGCATGCATCCCACCGTGCCGGGACCGGCCCACTGGGCCGTGGCCGGGATGCTGGCGCCGGTCGCCCTGGTCCTGATCATCACCCACGGCGCCCTGCCCCAGCAGCTTTCGCTGTCGTTGGCGCAGATAGTCATCGCCGTCGCCTTCGTCCTGGTATGGGACGGTTTTCGCCGCTTCCTCGGCCGCAGGCCGCTTACGCGCCGGATGCTCGCGGTATTGGCCGTGGCCACCCTGGTGCCGGTAATCGTCGCCCACGGCATGCAGTCGGTGCCGTTGCGCTCCATCAGCAACGCACTGGTCATCGCCGTCGTGTCGGCCCTCATCGCCCGCGAGCTGCTGTCGGGCAACACGCAGCACCGCTACGCCATGCAGGCCACCGGCTGGGTCTATGCCGTCAACGCGGTGTTTTTTCTCGCCCGCGCCTTCGTCGCCGCCCAGTCCGACGTCGCGGCAAGTCCCCTCAATCCCGACGGCCTCGCCGCCGTGCCGACGCTGTGGTGGCTGTGCATGACCGTGGCGACGACCCTGGGCATGGTGCTGATGACCGGCGAGCGCCTCCAGTCCAGCCTGGACTGGCAGGCCAGCCGCGACCCGCTCACCAGCGCCCTCAACCGGCGCGCCTTCTCGCTCATCGCCGACAAGGAAATCGGCCGCGCCCGCCGCCACGGCCAACCGCTGTCGGTGCTGATGATGGACCTCGACCACTTCAAGCAGATCAACGACTACCTCGGTCACGGCAGCGGCGACGCCATCCTGTGCCGCTTCGTCGCCACCGCCGAACGTGTCCTGCGCAACGAAGACGTGTTCTGCCGCTTCGGCGGCGAGGAATTCGTCGCCCTGCTGCCCAGCACCGCCGCCGGCCCGGCGCTCATCGCCGCCGAACGCATCCGCGCCGCCTTCGCCGCCGACGCCGCCACCGTACTCATCGCCCCGCAGCCCTTCGATACCACCGTCAGCGTCGGCATCGCCGAACTGCAACCCGGCGAAGACCTCGACGCCCTGCTCCATCGCGCCGATGCCGCCCTCTACCGCGCCAAGGGCAAAGGGCGCAACCGCTGCGAACTGGCGACGGACAAGGATGAGTGCATGGGCACATCGAGCACCTGGCAAACGGTGTCGCAGCACGTGCACTGATTGCGACGCTGCGTCACGTGTATCGCACACCAAGCTGACGGACACACCATGACTCCCGTGACCTTCGACGATCCCGCCAGGCAAGCCGTCTGGTCCACCCTGCGCGCCCTCAACGATGCCTGGACCAAAGGCAATCCGGACGATCTGGCCGGCTACTTCCATCCGCAAATGATTGCCATCACAACAACGGACCGCCATCGGCGCGCAGGGGCCACCGAGTGCATCGCCGGCTGGAAGGCCTTTGCCGAGGCGGCCACCATCCACCACTGGCGCGAGATCGATCCGGTCATTCACGTCTACGGCGACTCCGCCGTTGTTGCCTACGATTTCGACATGGCGTTCGACATGAACGGCCGAACCATCCAAATGGGCGGACGGGATATGTTCTTCTTCGTCAAAGAGGGAGGCCGCTGGTGGGCCGTGGCGGATCAGTTCTCTGCCTTTCCATGAACAGATGCCGCGACAGACGGCTAGCGTCTTAGATTTGCAGGCGGTAATCAGCACTTGCGCGAAGGCGGATGCTCCATGTTCATGTACACCCCGCCTTCCTCCAGTTCCTCCAGCATCTGGCGCAGCCGCTTCTCTTTCGTCTCCTGGCGCTTGGCGCGGGCTATCCAGCCAAGATAGTCATTTTGCTGATACGCCGGTCGCGCCCGATACGCGCCCTCCAGTCCGCGCTCATCCAGCGCACGCCGGACAAACTCCGGCATAGGATGCCGCGGCCGCTTAAGGCTGGAGATTTCCGTGGTCATGGCTCACCTCTGGCATTAACTTCGGGGAGTAATTCCGTTTCAAACGTTTATTTGATGTAACGCGAGGGGCGGAAGCAAACAGGCCTCGCGACTCCACGACACCCGCGCCCAAGAACGACGATTGTTCATTTGAAAATGGCGACACGTCCCTGTGTCGCGAGAACTCCGAGCTTAGCCAAAACTTCATTGCATCCAATTTGGGGCTACAGCCCTTTGGCCGGAATCATTCCAGCGTATTTCCGGAAACCATCTTCACCGGCGCATCCGCGATCTGGTGCCAGTTTCCGTTGCTGTCCTGATACTTGTAATTGGCAGTGCCCGACCGCCAATCCTCGCTCAGCACCATGCGCAGTTCGGCATTGGGCGGAATGACCGGACCAATGCCACCACCCTGCGGCCATTTGATCATGGGGTGACCGATTGCGGTGATAAGAATATGGCAGTTCTTGGGCATGACACACATATAGGTGTACTGGCCGCTCAGGTTGGTGGCGATGTCCAGCGGCGGATTGGTCGCCTGCGTGATGTGTCCCATGCCCGACACGGTTTCACCGGGGGTGTAGACGCTGAAGTTCACCTTGAACAAAGGCGCACCCGGCATCTGGCCGCCGATCTCATAGCTGACGATGAAAAGCCCGGTCATTGCTTCCACTTGCTTGTTCATTGCAAATACTCCCTTATTTGAATGCGTGCTGGTTCGTTCCCTCTATGACTCATACATCCTGATACGTAGCTTGTCGTCGACGTCTCCTCCTGTAGTAAGGTGTATCGGGTATGCGCAGGCACAGCCCGTCAAGGCGGCACCGGCGACAGGACGGCCATAACCGCCCAAGAACATTCCATGGGGAGTACTTTCAGGGAAGCGGCAGGGCGCCGTTTGAACGGCAGGTGCGGTACGCAGCAGAAAAATACAGTGCCCGAATTCCCTTCGTGCAAGAACATGGTTCTCTCCATAGAACACTCTCTCGAATGACCTTAGTCACTCGCACGGCACTAGTCAACGTGTCCGCAAAGAGAACGTAACCCGTCACGGCAGTGGGAACCTGAAACCAGGTAGAAACATACACAAACCTGGTTCAGATCACTCCTAGTGCAGGCTGCGGTGAAGGCTGCAGCTGACGAGCAGCCTCCACCTCGGCCTTAACACCAAATATGCGCCGCTATTTCTTCTGCACAAACTCCAGCGAGAGGATACTGGAGTCCGATTTGGAGTAGGTGCCCTTGCCGCTGAGGGAGAGGGGAATCACCTCCAGCTCCAGGCCGCCGCCCGCCGACGTGGAAGTCTTGGTCGTGATTCCCATCTCAATGGTGAGCTTCTCAACCGACATGGGGTATTTGCCGGCACCAGCCTTTGAAACGCCCTCAACGGCGGAAACTATGGACATCGCCAGGCGTTCGCTTAGAGTCTTCTCGGGAGCCTCCGCCGTCATCTTCATCCGTTCCATCGGCACCAGCTTGATTGCGAGCTTGTCGGATGTTTCATCCGATCTTGATGCTTTGCCGGAGACCACCAGCAATTCGGCACCTCCCTCCGCAGACTTCCCCAGCGCAGTGCCAAGGGAAAGCGACGCACTGCCAAGCTTGAGATTGGTCTTCTTTTCCACCTCCTGGCTTACGAGAGCCAGAGCGGTTTGGATTTCGACTATCATCTGCTGCAGCGCGACAGCTCGTTTTTCGTAGCTTGTCCCATGGATATCGACGCCGGCACATCCGCTCAAGGCCAGCACGACGACAAACAAAATGTGGAGTTTTTTCATGGCGGCAACCCTCCCTGTCCGAGATAAAGATTTCATTCCCTGGTACAGCAGAGCTTGAGTATGGCAAATGCCCGGTGAATTACAACGGCATGGAAACGACAGGGACCTCCCGCCGCCCCTCGTTGCAGCCCCGGCAATGGACCGGCATGGCTGGCGCGGTACACGGCGGCGTCGGCGATTTCGATCATCTGCGCCACCCCGGCCGCATGATCGGGAAAAAGCCGCAACGCCCCTGCTGAAGCTCACCGTATGTTTGGGATGGCTGACATGGTCCGGCGCTTGCGCTTTTGCATACACAGCCGCTAGACTCCCCGCCTTAGCGTTATGCCGCTCGCCGTCGGCAAAAAGGGACGCATTAGGAAGGATTCCTGGAGGGCACGTATCATCGCTACCTTGTATGACCTCAAGCCGCGCTTTCAGGGACTGTTGCGGCCGCTAACCAATCTCCTCGCACGACGAGGCATCACGGCCAACCAAGTCACGCTCGCCGCAGCAGCCGGCTCGATAGTCTTGGGCGGAGCGCTTGCCGTCACGGCCGCACACCGTCTGTTCCTGCTGCTCCCCGTATTCCTGTTTGTACGCATGGCGCTCAATGCCATCGACGGCATGCTGGCGCGCGAACACGGCCAGAAATCGTCGCTCGGGGCGATACTCAACGAAATCACCGACGTGGTCTCCGATGCGGCCCTGTACCTGCCGTTCGCACTGCTTCCGGAAGCCAATGCCGCGCTGGTGGTCATCACGGTGCTCCTGGCGGCATTGACTGAAATGACCGGGGTGACGGGCCTCGCGATAGGCGCCTCGCGCCGCTACGACGGCCCGCTCGGCAAGAGCGACCGCGCTTTCCTGTTCGGCCTGCTGGGGCTGCTGGTCGGGCTCGGGGTGCCGCTTGGTGGCCTGCTCAACCTGGCACTGCTGGCGGCGGCGATACTCTCGCTGATCACCGTCGCACGACGTGCGCAAGGCGCCCTGGCGGAATTGGCATGAGCGGCTGGTGGTCGAATCCGCTGCATCTCGGGCTGGCCGGCCTGCTGTGCGCCCTGGGCCTTGCCACCGTCTTCGTTGCCTGGCTGGTATTCCGCCATCCCGACCGTTCCTATACGGAACTCAGGCTGCGGGTGCGTACCTGGTGGGTGATCATCGCGGTATTCATCGCAGCGATTGTTTCCAGCCGCAGTATCGGCATCGCCATCTTCGGCCTGGTCAGCTTTCTTGCATTCAAGGAATTCCTTACGCTGGTGCCCACGCGGCGCGCCGACTATCGCGTGCTGATGTGGGCCTACCTGGCGATACCGCTTCAGTATTACTGGGTCGGCGTCGCCTGGTACGGCATGTTCATCATCTTCATTCCCGTCTACGTGTTCCTGTTCCTGCCGACGCGCATGGTGATGATCGGCGAGACCAACGGCTTCCTGCGTGCCGCCGGCACGCTGCACTGGGGGCTGATGACCACGGTATTCAGCTTGAGCCACATCGCCTATCTGCTGGCCTTGCCGGACCGCGCCGGCGCCGGGGTAACGGTCACCGGGGCGATGCTGGTGTTCTTCCTGGTGGTGCTGACCGAGTTGAACGATGTGGCGCAATACGTCTGGGGCAAGAGCTTCGGCCGGCGCAAGGTGATTCCCAAGGTCAGCCCCGGAAAAACCGTCGCCGGGCTGTTGGGCGGCACGGCAACCACGACATTGGCGGCGTGGGCCATGGCCCCCTGGTTTACGCCGCTGAACCAATGGGAGGCGCTGGCGGCGGGCCTGCTCATCGGCCTCACCGGTTTCGTGGGCGACGTCGTGGTATCCGCGGTCAAGCGCGACATCGGCGTCAAGGATTCGGGCGCCATGCTGCCGGGACACGGCGGCATACTGGATCGGCTCGATTCGCTCACCTATACCGCGCCGCTGTTCTTCCACTTCATCTATTACCTGCATTACTGATGGCCACTACGCAGATGCTGCGTAAACTCTTCGTCGTCCTGGTGGCCTATCCGGTTGCCCTGTTCTGGCTCGGCCTGCTCGTGCGCCACCGCGACCGCCTGCCCCGGCGCGGGCCCGCCATCGTCGCGGCCAACCACAACAGCCACCTCGATATCCTGGCGCTCTATTCGCTGTTTCCGTTGCGGGCAATACCGGCGGTCCGCCCCGCCGCCGCCGCCGACTACTTTCTCAAGCATCGCTGGCTGGCCTGGTTCTCGCAGAACGTCGTCGGCATCGTGCCGGTACTGCGCGGCGCCCACGGCGGCCAGGATCCGCTGGCCGCCTGCTACGCCGCCCTCGAACGCGGCGACATCCTCATCCTGTTCCCGGAAGGCACGCGCGGCGAGGCGGAGGAGCTGGCGAAACTCAAGTCCGGCATCTGGCACCTGGTTCGCCGCTTTCCCGACGTGGAGGTAACGCCGGTATTCATGTCGGGCCTGGGCCGTTCCATGCCGAAAGGTGCATTCATACCGCTGCCGCTCTTTGTCGACGTATATATCGGCAAGGCGCTCGGCTACGACGAGAACAAGAATGCATACATGCAGCAACTGACCGACCGATTCCTTTCATTGCGGGACGGACACGCACCAGATACCGAACACAAGCTCAAGGAGGGCCACAATGCGCCAGGCACAGGAAAGTGAATTCACCTCGTTCGACGGTACGCCGCTCTTTTACCGGCACTGGCCGGCACAGGGTTCAGGCAAGCGCGCCATCGTTATATTCCATCGCGGCCATGAACATTCGGGGCGCCTGCAACATGTGGTCGACGGCCTGGATCTCGATGACTGCGCCATGTTCGCGTGGGACGCGCGCGGCCACGGCCGCAATCCCGGCGAACGCGGCTATTCGCCGGGTATCGGGACGTCCATCAAGGACGTCGATGCCTTCATCCGCCACATCTGCTCCAACTACGCCATCGACATCGCCGACGTCGTCGTGGTTGCCCAGAGCGTGGGGGCGGTGCTTGCCGCGGCCTGGGTACATGACTACGCGCCGCGCATACGCGGCATGGTGCTGGCGTCGCCCGCGTTCAAGGTGAAGCTGTATGTGCCGTTCGCCCGTCCCGGACTGAGGATAATGCAGGCGTTGCGCGGAAAGTTTTTCGTCAACTCCTATGTCAAGGCGAAGTTCCTCACCCACGATCCCGAACGCATCGCGTCGTACAACAGCGATCCGCTCATCACCCGCCCCATCGCCGCCAATATATTGTTGGAGCTCTACGATACCGCCGAGCGCCTGGTCGCCGACGCCGGTGCGATACAGACCCCCACGCAACTCCTGATCTCCGGTGCCGACTGGGTCGTACACCATAAGCCGCAGCATGACTTCTTCGATCGACTGGGCTCGGAGTTGAAAGAAAAACACGTCTTCAAGGACTTCTTTCACGACACCCTCGGCGAGAAAGATCGTCACCTGGCGCTGGACCGCGCGCGTGCTTTCATCGAGCGGCTGTACGCCGCACCGGCCGCGGCTCCCAGCCTGCTCGATGCCGACAAGGCCGGATACACCTGGAACGAATACCAGGCGCTCGCAACGCCGTTACCGGCATGGTCGCCAAAAGGCCTGGTGTTCGCGGCCGCACGGGCCAACATGGCGAGCTTCGGCCGCCTGTCGTCCGGCGTGAGCCTGGGATTTGCCACCGGCTTCGATTCCGGCAGCACGCTGGACTATGTCTACCGCAATCGTGCCGAAGGCATTACCCCGCTGGGCAGGTTGATCGACTGGTTCTATCTCAACGCCATCGGTTGGCGCGGCATCCGGGTACGCAAGCAGCACATCGAGCGCGCACTGCACGAGACCGTGGCAAAGCTGGCGCACTCCGGCACCCCGATACGGATACTCGACATCGCCGCAGGCCACGGGCGCTACGTCCTCGAGGCCCTGGACGGAATACCTGAACACGTCGAGTCCGTGCTGCTGCGCGACTTCAGCGAGCTCAACGTAGCGGCAGGGACACGGCTGATCCGGCAGAAGGACATGACGTCACTGGCGCAGTTCGAGCGCGGTGATGCCTTCGATGAGGAGTCCCTCGCCGGCGTAACGCCACGCCCCACGCTGGCGGTGGTCTCCGGGCTGTACGAACTGTTTCCCGACAACGCGCCGGTCCGGGCCTCGTTGAGCGGTCTGGCGCGGGCAGTGGAGGCAGGCGGTTACCTTGTCTACACCAACCAACCCTGGCATCCGCAGGTGGAATTCATCGCCCGGGTGCTCACCAGCCACCGCGACGGCCGCCCCTGGATCATGCGCCGGCGGACACAGGCCGAAATGGACCAGCTCGTCGACGCCGCCGGTTTCGAGAAGGTGGACGAATATGCCGACGACTGGGGCATCTTCACCGTCTCCGTCGCACGCCGCCGTGCTTGACGCTATGGCTGCGCCCGAACACGAAGGCCGGCCATGGAAGGCCGCCGCCCTGTGGATGGTGTTTCTCGGTCCGTTCTTCTTCATCGTCTATGGGTTCACCAACTGGTTCACCTCCCTGCGCAGCGACGTACCCTCGCTGTACTTTCCCTGGGAGCAGCATCTGCCGTTCGTACCGCAGCTCATGCTGCCGTACATGTCCATAGACGTGTTCTTCGCGGCATCGGTCTTCGTATGCGCCACCCGCTTCGAACTGGACCGCCACGCACAACGCATCATTGCCGCCATCCTGATCTCCGCCGCGGGCTTTCTTCTGTTTCCGCTGCAGTTCTCCTTCGAGCGCCCGGTGGTCGACGGCTTCAACGGCTATCTGCTCGCACTCCTGACCGGCTTCGACAAGCCGTTCAACCAGGCGCCTTCGCTGCACATCAGCCTGCTCATGCTCCTGTGGGTGATATACGCGCGCCATCTCGCGGCGCCTTGGCGTCACGTGCTGCATCTGTGGTTCACGCTGATCGCGCTATCGGTGGTCCTGGTGTACCAGCACCACGTCATCGATGTGGCAACCGGCTTCGCCGCCGGCATGGTCTGTCTGTACCTGCTGCCCGATGGGGAGCAGCCGTTCCGCTTCGCCGGGCTGACGCAGAACGCCGTCCGCCGCAGGCTCGGCATACGCTACGCGCTCGGCGCTGCCGCCTGCGTGGCGGTGGCGGTGTGGTGGCAGAACTGGGCTTGGCTGCTGCTATGGCCGGCAACGGCGCTCTTCATCGTCGCAGGCGGCTATCTGGCCTTTGGGGTGGCCGTATTCCAGAAACAGGTGGGGCGCCACAGCGTCGCGGCACGCTGGCTGCTCGCGCCTTATCTGCTCGGCTCCTGGTTTTCCTACCTGATGCACACCGCCGCCCGGCCGGCGGCAGTGCCGGTCGCCGCCGACGTGTTCATAGGCCGCCTGCCGCGCCGCAGCGAAGCCCGGCACTGGCCTGCCATCGTGGATCTGACGGCTGAGTTTTCCGCCCGCGCGAGCCACGGGCACTACGAGAACATTCCCCTGCTCGACTTTGTCGTACCGGATGCGCAGACCCTGCGCCATGCCGCCCAGGTCATAGAGCGGGTACGGGCCGCAGGGCCGGTCCTCGTGCATTGCGCCCTGGGTGCGTCACGCAGCGCAGCGGCGGTGATCGCCTGGATGGTCAACCATGGACATGCCCGTGATATCGCCGAGGCAGAACGCCTGCTCGCCCGCCAGTGGCGCGTCGTGTTATCGCAAGCGCATCGCGCTGCGCTTGCCGAGGCGGTGGCCTGACATGGCTGGGCCTTTGCGCACCGCTCCCGAGGTGCACGTCCTGACCCCGTTTTTGCGTGCCTGCGGCGGCGTCGACGGCGCCGCAACCGTGCTGCTGCTCGGCGCCTGCATCGCGCTGACGCCATTGCTCATCGCCCCTGTGCCGGACTCAGGGATACGCGGCGCCCTGATCGGTATCTCGCTCCTCATCGGATTGATAGAGAAATACTTCGCCCTGAGAGTCCGGTTCGATCTACACCTGTTCGAGCGCCTCGCCGAAGGCAGGCTCGATCTCGATGCGCTGGATCGCGGACTCGGCCGCCTGTTCGGCAAGGCCGCACCGGTCGCAGGCCGTGACTGGGAATCACGCGCCCGGGGCACGATCACCCTGGCCCGGCGGCAATTGGCGTTTTTCGCCGCCCAGGGCCTGCTGCTCGGATTGGCGGCCCTGTCCTTCGTTTTTGGCTGAAGCGCGCTCCTTACCGCCAGCGCCCTCCCCATCCCATCGGCTTTATTGGCCTCGTTGCGCAACCCGTTGCCTGAAGCCCGCAATATCGACCGTTTCCAAATATCGTTCGATGTTCGGATACACGCTGCGGTGATAGCCGTAGCCGCCGTTGATGAATTCGTCGATGGCCTGCTGGCGCGGCCAGCCCTGGAACACCATGCGGTACATCGCGACGATGGCGCCGGTGCGGTCGCTGCCGTGCCAGCAATGGACCAGGGCCGGCTTGGGTGCGGCGGCGAGGGCGTCGAGTGCCTTGGTCACCAGTTCGTCGTTGATGTCACCGGCGTTCATCGGTACGCGGTACAGCTTGAGGTCTGTGGTCTTTGCTTCGTCGTCGTCGCTGTGATGTTCGCGCAGGTTGAGGATCGAGCGGATACCCATGGCCGCGAGCTGGGCCATTTCTTCGTCGCCGGGCTGCCGCGAGCGGTACAGCTCGTCGCTGACCTTGTAGAAATTACCCAACTGAACGTCGAGCATCGGTTGCGCCCACTCGGTGGGCCGCGCCCGTGGATCGGCGCATGCGCTGCCGCCGACGAACAGCACCAGCAGGATGAGCAGGATTTTCAGCGGGGATGTCCCGGCGAGGCGGGGGATGCGATGTTTTACGCCCTGGGCGAAGAGGGATTCGCGCCGTGCGGCGCAGCAGCCGTCGTCCTTACAACGGTGGTCCATTACTTTGTTCCCTTGTTCTGTGTGCCGCGGTTTCCCTGGCGGTTTAGGAGGGTTCGATACTAGCGCGATGCGTGGGGCTGGGGAAGATACTGCACCCTCCAGCCGCCCCCAATTCGTGGAGAGCTACTGTGGGAACGGCGTCGGGGAGGGAGACAACGCGAGGAGAAATAAGGCATGGGGATACCCAGCCAGCCAACACGTCCCTTGACTTGGCCCACCCGCGGATGCCTGTCGGAAATCATCCCGCGTCATTGCCAGGGTCGATGCCTAGCCACCCAAATATCTGTTTGGGTCGATAAACACGGCTTTTTTATAACCCTGAGTAGCGCCGTCCATCGCCCAGGGAACGGGAATCAGGCGGACGATGGAATAATGCAGATGCGGCGGCTTACCCTTGGAATTGCCGCTATCACCCACTGTTCCAATCAGTTCACCTGAACCAACCAGACTGAGCATCGACGTATTTATGGCATCCAGATGTGCAAAGTAGTGGACGCGCCACTTCGGCCCCAGGACGACAACGACATTGCCGCCTTTGGCAACCTGACCCGCATAAAGCACGATGCCGTCCGTCGTGCTCACGACACCGGTGCCCATCTTGCCGAATATATCTATACCTTTATGAACGCCGGAGCTACCCCAGGGCTCAAACCAGAAGGACTCTTGATTCCAGTCGTTCCTGGACGCACCCACAACGGGAATCGTTATTCTTTCCGGGACAAGGAATCCAACCGTGAGTATCGCAACAATCGAAAGCAGAATTTTCTTTGATTTGCTCATGCTACTCCTGACACGGCAGCCGCAACACGATTCCATCCGGGATGGGATTTAGGAAGAGGCGCGCTCTAGTGCGTCCGTATGCCCGCATCGGCATATTTTTGCGGGATATACCGATAGTGGCCCGTGATTTTGTATGAGAAAAGCATGTCGTCCAGGCTTGGGCCTGAGCCAATGTTATGAACCACGAACGGGTTCCCTGTCGTTGCCGACAGTCTATCGGTGACGATTCCAATATGCGGGAGATTCCCTGGAAGTATCCACGTTACCAGGTCACCAGGCGAATAGTCTTCTGGCTTTTGGCTTATGGGCAGAGTTTTGCCATGCCTGGAAAAGAACACCTGCAGGTTGGGGACGCGGCGATGATCAATATTCCTGTCGGTAGTATCCAGCCCCCATATCCTTTTCGATGGATAGGCGCTGAAATTTCTCGACATGTCTTCGTGAACCAGCACCTGGAGATCCGTTCCCAGGGTGCGATAGGAACGGATTATTACGTCAGTGCATACGCCGATATTTGATGGAACGTCACCATTAGGATACGGAATGGAAAAGTAAGCACCATTGTACGAGACGTTTCTCGTCGTTCGGTCAATGGCGGCGAGCACAATATCTTCCTCAAAACTTCCGCCGATGCAGCTTTGAGAAAAGAAGACCATTGCAACAACCAGAAATCTATTCATGATCTCGAATGAAGTCATAACTTGGCGCTGAGGGGGCGCATTTTTTTGCGGCGGATGCATGTGACTGTCATGGCATGACTTGCTGTGGGTTAACGGCAGGATTTTGGATCAAACTTCCGCTTTCACGATCATATTCGAGCACATAAGCGTTTGCCCACGCATTATCTTTATGGAAGGGTATAATTCTATCTTCATCCTTGTAGCCCGCGTATTTCGCGTCGGTAAATACGCTTATCGCCCAATCAGGTTGCCACTCTGTATCTGCGAAGCATTTCTCCAACCGAGATAGGTTGTCCTTTATGTCAATAACGTTGATTTGTCTGCCAACCACAAAAAAACGATGATTCCGGTCATCTACTCGCACAACTTGCGCTTTCAGAATATTTTCAACACATTCTCTGGATGAAACTTCTTTTGCATTGGCTGCGCAGCCAACGGCGAGAAGAGACAGCAAATACACGCCTGCTGCGGACTTAATTGTCAAACTGTTCAAAATTCCACCTCCTTGGCATTCCTCCATATACATTACTGATATTAGAGAAATAATCCTTTTTCATTTCCGACTTCACAGGAGGCAAATTTCCCTGATACCAAACGACCTCATATTTGTTAATTTTGGCAACATGCCTTACTGAATGAATAGCCGTCGCTGATAAATTCATCGACGGCGCGACCAGAGGTGGTTGGCGCGAGGTCTCGCCGCTGGGACGAAGAGGAATGTTTTGGGCTGAAGTTCGCGCCGTACGGCGCAGCAGCCATCTTCCTTGTGGCGGTGATCCATCACTTTGTTCCCTTGTTCTGCTTGCCGCGATTTCCCTGGCGGGTTGTGGTAGGTCGATATTGGCGCGATGCGTGGGGCTGGGGAAGTGAGAAGCAGCGCGGGTGGACTCCAAAGGTTTTGATGCCCCCCCTTCGGGCCCCCCGGTTCGGGGGAGGAGTTGATTGCCCCTCTTGTCCTATGCCGCCCGTGGCTGAATCTCCTTTTCCAGGGTCGCTCCTACGGCGTCGCGCACCACATCAAGATCGTAGGCATTCTGCAGATTGAGCCACAACTCGGCCGTGGTTCCGAAATAGCGCGCCAGGCGCAGGGCCGTGTCAGCTGATATGGAGCGCTTGCCGAGCACGATTTCATTGATGCGGCGCGGCGCCACATGGATATTCTTGGCCAGACGGTACTGGCTGATCTCCATCGGCTCCAGAAAGTCCTTCAGCAGTATCTCGCCGGGATGGATGGGCTGTAGTTTTTTGCGCGCCATGCCAGTCTCCTAGTGATAATCAACAATTTCTACATCGTAGGCGTTGCCCGCGTCCCAGCGGAAACAGATACGCCATTGGTCGTTGATACGGATGCTGTAGAAACCTTTCCTGTCACCGCGTAGTGCCTCCAGCCGGTTGGCTGGTGGTACGCGCAGATCTTCCAATCGCCCGGCGGCGTCGAGATAACGCAGCTTGCGCAGCGCGATGGCCTGGATGTCCACCGGGAGTTTGCGAACAAATACCCGGTTGAAGACAAGTTCCGTATCCCTGGACTTGAAGCTCCGTATCATGGGTGCAAGTATTAACGCATGGCGTTATTACGTCAAGAACCAGCGGTGGCCCGCAAAAGGGTTGTATCGCGGCACGGCCGCTCCTACAGGAACACCTATGCTTGATGGAAACGCGGGCGGTCTGAATTACGTATAATCCCAGCTACCTCACACACGAAACCTCAGCTCATGACGACTCTCGGCGTGGTGATGGATCCCATCGGGGCCATCAGTTACAAGAAGGATTCGACCCTGGCGATGCTGCTGGCGGCGCAGGCGCGCGGCTGGCAGCTGCGCTATTTCGAGCTGTCCGATCTTTATATGCGCGACGGCAATGCCTACGGGCGCAGCCGGCCGCTGCGGGTGTTTGCCGATCCTGAGGGCTGGTTCGAGCTGGGGGATGCGGAAGAGCTGCCGCTGGGCGAGCTGGACGTGATCCTGATGCGCAAGGATCCGCCCTTCGACATGGAGTACATCTACGCCACCTATCTGCTGGAGCTGGCGGAGGCGGCAGGGGCGCTGGTGGTGAACCGGGCGCAAAGCCTGCGTGATGCCAATGAGAAGCTGTTTGCCGCCTGGTTTCCACAGTGCATGCCTCCGACGCTGGTGACACGCGATATGCAGCGCCTGCGTGCCTTTGTCGCCGAGCAGGGCGAGGCCGTGCTGAAGCCGCTGGGCGGCATGGGCGGCGCATCGATCTTCGTCACACGGCAGGGTGACCCCAATACCTCGGTGATCATCGAGACCCTTACCGATCACGGCCAGCGTTACACCATGGCGCAGCGCTATCTGCCGGAGATCGCTCAGGGCGACAAACGCATCCTGCTCATCGACGGCGAGCCGGTACCCTACGCCCTGGCGCGCATCCCGGCCGAGGGCGAGCTGCGCGGCAACCTGGCCGCCGGCGGCAGCGGCGTAGGCGTGCCGCTGTCCGAGCGCGACCGCTGGATCTGCGCCCAGGTGGCGCCGCGGTTGCGCGAGAAGGGCCTGCTGTTCGTCGGCCTGGACGTGATCGGCAACTGTCTCACCGAGATCAACGTCACCAGCCCCACCTGCATCCGCGAGTTGGATGCGCAGTTCGGTCTGGACATCGCCGGGCAACTGATGGAAGCCATTGCGGTCAAACTGGCTGGGCGGTCATAAGATGCCGTTGGTGCGCGACGCGCACCCCACATCGGATACAGCAAATCGATCACATGCACCACTCTTCCAACTCCATGCCGAAACCCGCGTATCTGCTTCCCCTTCTGGCGTTGCTCACCGCCTGCCAGGGCGAGCCGCCGGTGCAGCGCAAAACCTTCACCGCCTATGGCAGCCCGGTGACGATCACCGTGCAGGGCATGGCCGCGGAGGCGGCGCAGCGCACCCTGGACGAGGCGGCCGCGGACCTGCTGTATATCGAGGAAGGCAACAACCCGGCGATACCGGGGCCGATGGCGCGCACCAACCAGTTGCTGGCGGCAACGGGGGAGTTTTCCGCCGTGCCCTCGCTGCTGCCGCAGATCCGGCAGGCGCAGGCACTGTCGGCGCGCAGCGGCGGGCTGTTCAATCCTGCGCTGGGCGGGCTGCTGGAGCTGTGGGGCTTCTATAAGGAAGCGAAGGGGCCGCCACCGGCGGCGGATGCCGTCGCCGCGCTGGCAGCACAGCGGCCTGCCATGAGCGACGTCGCCATCGAGGGTATTGCCATGCGCAGCGGCAACGCGGCGGTACGCCTCGATCTGGGCGACTTCGGCCGGGGCTATGCGCTGGATACCGCGCTGGCCCGCCTGCGCGAGGGCGGCGTGGCGGCCGGCAGCCTGACCACGCCGGGTGCGGCGGCCCGGATCGGTGCTGCCGGGGAACTGATGCTGACGTTTACCGGCGCCGACGGCCGCACACCGCTGGCGCGGGTCGCGCTGCTTCCGGATGAAGTGGCCTACACCGTGACCGTCCTGCGCAATAGCTATATATACGACGGGCAGCTCTACCATCCGCTGCTCGACCCCGCCAGCGGGATGCCGGTGCGCGGCGTGTTCGCCGTCACCGTGTTCCACAGCAGCCTGGCGGAGGCGGCAGCCGCCGCCCAGGCCCTGTTCGTGGCCGGCCCCGCGCGCTGGGTGGACACCGCCCGCGCCTTGGGCATTGAGCGCGCCCTGCTGGTGGACGCTGAAGACGAGGTACGCGTTACCGCGCCGCTGGCGGCGCGCATTTCCATGACCGATGCACGCCTGACGCCCGTCGTCGATAGGCTATAATCCGCCGCGATGGCCAGCACCCTCACTCCCCAGCTCATTCCCCGCATCGGCGCCGCCGATCGCCTGGGCCTGACCGTGTTTCTCGCCGTGGCGTTTCACGCCATCGTGATCCTCGGCATCAGCTTCGTCCCCAGTGACAAAAACGCCTCCGACGTGCCGCGCACCATGGAGGTGATCCTGGTGCACAGCAAGAGCGACGAAAAGCCGGACAAGGCCGATTACCTGGCCCAGGTCTCGCAGCAGGGCGGCGGCAACGTCAAGGAGAAGGTGCGCCCCGGCAGCCCCTTCGCCAACACCGCCTCGCGCAACGAACAGGGCAACGCGCCGCAGACACGCCCGATGACGGCGCCGCCGCCGCAAGCCCAGGACCCGCGCAACGTCGTCACTGCCGACCGCGCCCGCCTCAAGACGCAGATCATCCCCGGCGAGAAACGCCCCGAGGTGCCGGAGACGCTGACCGCCGCCGAACTCATGCCCACCACCCAGGAAATGGCGGCCCTGGCGGCGGAGATCAGCCAGCGCATGCAGACCTACGCCGCCGAGCCGCGCCACAAGTACATCACCGCCAGCACCCGCGAATACATCGCCGCCAGCTACGAAAACGCCTGGCGTATGAAGGTGGAACGCATCGGCAACCTCAACTATCCCGACGAGGCGCGCCGCGCCAATCTCTCCGGCGACCTGTTGCTCGACGTCGCCATCAATGCCGACGGCAGCCTGCACGAAGTCAAGGTGGTGCGCTCCTCCGGCCACCGCGTGCTGGACGAGGGCGCCACCCGCATCGTGCAGATGGCCGCGCCTTACGCACCCCTGCCGCAGTCCCTGCGCAAAGACACCGACGTGCTGCACATCATCCGCACCTGGCAGTTCCAGGGCGACAACCGGCTGGAAACGCACTGACCATACCGTGGGAGCCCGGCTTTGCCGGCGATACGGCCTTTCCCCATGCCGCGGCCGCCGTGGCTGCGTCTGGCGTTGTATCGCGGATACGATCCGCTCCTACGGGTCCGTTGCCCTTGCGGATGGCACAGGCCTTCCCGATACTAGCGCCATGACCGAGACCTCCTACCTGCGCAACCACTTCCTCATCGCCATGCCCGCGCTGGCGGACCCCAATTTCGCGCACACCGTCACCTATATCTGCGAACACAACGCCGAAGGCGCGCTGGGCATCGTCATCAACCGGCCCATGGGCATCACCCTGGGCGATGTGCTGGAACACATGCAGATCCAGCCTGGCGCTCTGGTGGACACCGACACCACCATCTATACCGGCGGCCCGGTGCAGCCGGAGCGGGGCTTTGTGCTGCACCGCCCGGCGGGCGCCTGGAGTTCCAGCCTGGGGATTACCGACGACATCGCCCTGACCACCTCGCGCGACATCATGACCGCCATCGGCCACGGCGAGGGGCCGCAGCAGTTCCTGCTGGCCCTGGGCTACGCCGGCTGGGGCGCCGGCCAGCTGGAGCAGGAGATCGCCGACAACGCCTGGCTGTCCGGCCCGGCCGACCCGGCCATCCTGTTCGACCTGCCGGTGGAGGAACGCTGGGCCGCCGCCGCGGCGCTCATCGGCGTCGACCTCACCCTGCTCTCCAGCGAAACCGGCCACGCGTGAAAAACAACCATCAGTCCGCGAATGAACGCGAATAGACGCAAATAATGCAAAACAGCCTCGTTCCACCGGTTGCTTTTCCGCTGCTCCCCCAGCTGGTGAAGGACGTTTTCAATCCGAACATTCGCGTTCATTCGCGTTCATTCGCGGACCGTTTCCTTCCCGGCCAGCCCCCCCGTGACTGACACGGTCCTGCTCGGCTTCGACTACGGCACCAAGCGCATCGGCGTGGCCGTGGGCCAGACCCTCACCGGCAGCGCCCGCCCCCTGGCCACCGTCAGCGCCCGGGACGGCAAGCCCGACTGGGACGCCATCACCCGGCTCATCGCCGAGTGGCAGCCGGCGGCGCTGGTGGTGGGACTGCCGGTGCACATGGACGGCACCGAACACGAACGCACGGCACGCGCGCGGCGCTTTGGGAATCAGCTGAGGGGCAGGTACAATCTGCCGGTCCACAGCGTCGACGAGCGCCTCACGTCCTACGAGGCGGAACAGGAACTGCGCGCCCAGGGCAAAAAGGTCCAAGATCTGGACCCCCTTGCCGCCCAGTTGATCCTGCAAAGCTGGCTCGACACCCACGCCGCCGAGAACCGCACATGACCACGCAACCCGACATCGAACAAACCCTCAGCGCCATGGCCGCCGGCCTGCGCGATACACTGGCCGCGCGCGGCATCGGCAACCCCTGCATGGTCGGCATCCACACCGGCGGCGTATGGGTGGCCAAGCGCCTGCACGCCCTGCTCGGCCTGGGCGAACCGCTCGGCACCCTGGACATCAGCTTCTACCGCGACGACTTCTCGCGCATCGGCGTGCATCCGCAGGTGAAGCCGTCCAACCTGCCCTTCGACGTCGACGGCCGTCACATCATCCTGGTGGATGACGTGCTCTACACCGGCCGAACCATCCGCGCCGCCCTCAACGAAATCTTCGATTATGGCCGCCCCGCCTCGGTGATGCTGGCGGTGCTGGTGGAACGCGGCGGCCGTGAACTGCCCATCCAGGCCGACGTGGCCGGACTGCAAATGGATTTGGAAGCCGATCAGCAGGTCAAGCTGACCGGACCGGACAACCTCGCCCTGACGATACAAAGCCATGCCGAATAACATTCAGCTCGACTCCAACGGCAATCTGCGCCACTTCCTCACCGTCGAGGGACTGAAGCGCCAGACCCTCACCGAGATACTCGACCTCGCCGAGTCGTTCATCACGGTGGACGCGCAAAGCGTGAAGAAGGTGCCGCTGCTGCGCGGCAAGACCATTGCCAATCTGTTCTTCGAGTCGAGCACGCGCACCCGCACCACCTTCGAACTGGCGGCCAAGCGCCTCTCCGCCGACGTGCTCAACATCAACATCCAGACCTCGGCCACCTCCAAGGGCGAGAGCCTGCTCGACATGCTGCACAACCTGGAAGCGATGCACTGCGACATGTTCGTGGTGCGCCACGCCGACTCCGGCGCCGCCCACTTCATCGCCCGCCACGTCGCGCCGCACGTCTCGGTGGTCAATGCCGGCGACGGCCGCCATGCCCACCCGACCCAGGGCATGCTGGACATGTTCACCATCCGCCGTCACAAGGGACCGGACTTCGGCAAGCTGCGCGTGGCCATCGTCGGCGACATCATGCACTCGCGCGTGGCGCGCTCGCAGATCCACGCCCTCAACATCCTCGGCGTGGGCGAACTGCGCGCCGTCGCCCCCAAGACACTGGTGCCGCCCGAGGCGGAGGCGCTGGGCGTGCACGTGTTCCACGACATGGCGCGCGGCCTGAAGGACGTCGACGTGGTGATCATGCTGCGCCTGCAGCGCGAACGCATGCAGGGCGCGCTGATCCCCAGCGGCAGCGAATTCTTCCAGCTCTACGGCCTCAACGCCGACACCCTGGCCCTGGCCAAGCCCGACGCCATCGTGATGCATCCCGGCCCCATCAACCGCGGCATCGAAATCGATTCGGCAGTGGCCGACGGCGGCCAGTCGGTCATTCTGGAACAGGTGAGCAACGGCATCGCGGTGCGCATGGCGGTCATGTCCATGTGCCTGGGACGGGCGCCGGAAGCGGGGGAGAGCGCATGATGCAGGCCAATAAATATTGTGGGTCGGACTTCAGTCCGACAACGGCGCTGCGCCCGGCCACGGCATGTCGGACTGAAGTCCGACCCACGGAGAGAGGCTGAAGGACGACACCATGCATACGGTAATCCGCAACGGCCGCCTCATCGATCCGGCCAACCGCCGCGACGAAACCGCCGACATCTACATCGCCGCCGGGCGCGTCACCGCCATCGGCGCGGCCCCCACCGGCTTCACGGTGCAGAAGGAAATCGACGCCCGCGGCAAGTGGGTGCTGCCCGGCCTGGTGGACCTGCGCGCCCATCTGCGCGAGCCGGGCCAGAAGCACAAGGGCAGCATCGCCAGCGAGACGCGCGCCGCCGCCGCCGGCGGCGTCACCACCCTGTGCTGCGCACCCGACACCAGCCCGGTCATCGACACCGTGGCGGTGGTGGAGCTGATCCGCCGCCGCGCCAGCGAGGCGGGCATGGCCCATGTGCTGCCCCTGGCCGCGCTCACCCCCGGCCTGGCCGGGGAGCAGATCAGCGAAATGCACGGCCTGCTCCAGGCCGGTTGCGTCGCCGTCAGCAACGGCAAGGCGCCGATGGCCAACACCCTGGTGTTGCGCCGCGCCATGGAATACGCCGCCGGTCTCGACATCCCGGTGCTGCTCTACTCCGAAGACCCCTGGCTGGGCGCCAGCGGCTGCGTGCACGAGGGCGTGGTCTCCACCCGCCTCGGCCTGCCCGGCACGCCGTCCTGCGCCGAGGTCATCGCCGTGGGCCGCGACCTGCTGCTCATCGAACAGACCGGCGTGCGCGCCCACTTCAGCCAGCTCTCCTCCGCCCGCGCGGTGGAACTGGTGGCGGCGGCACAGGCACGGGGCGTTCCCGTCACCGCCGATGTGAGCGCCCACCAGCTCTACCTCACCGAACTGGATGTGGGGCAGTTCAACAGCCTGTGCCACGTCCGTCCGCCGCTGCGCAGCCAGCGCGACCGCGACGGCCTGCGCGCGGCCCTGGCCGACGGCGTCATCAGCGCCGTCTGCTCCGACCACCAGCCCCACGACGCCGACGCCAAGCTGGCTCCCTTCCCCGCCACCGAGCCGGGCATCTCGGCACTGGAAACCCTGCTGCCGCTGACCCTGCGCCTGGTGGAGGAAAAGGTGCTGTCGCTGCACGAGGCCATCGGCCGCATCACCTGGCAGCCGGCCGGTATCGTCAATCAGAGTGCCGGCACCCTCGGCCTCGGCGCCCGCGCCGACATCTGCATCGTCGACCCGGAACGTTACTGGACGGTAAGCGAGAAGGCCCTGGTGAGCCGCGGCAAGAACACCCCGTTCCTCGGCTGGGAACTGAAGGGCAAGGTCAGCCACACCCTGCTCGACGGCAAGCTGGTGTACGAAAACGCACACTGACAAAATCCCGGTCCGCAAATGAACGCGAGTGAACGCAAAATGAAACCGAAGACGCATTCGCGTTAATTTGCGTTCATTCGCGGACCCTTTTCTTTCGAGCTATCACGCAATGACCAACAAGCCCCATCGCGACACCGTCTACCTCGAAGACGCCGAGATCCTCAGCCACCAGCACTGCGCCGGCGACCAGCATATCCTGCGCGTCAAGGCGCCGCAGATCGCCGCGCACGCCCGCGCCGGCAGCTTCGCCCATATCACCGTCGATCCGCAGCGGCCGCTGCGCCGTCCCATTTCCATCATGCGCGTGGACACGCGCAGCGGCGAAGTGGAGTTTCTCTACAAGGTGTTCGGCGAGGGCACCACGCTGCTTTCGAAGCGTGAGGTGGGCGAAAAGCTGAGCATCCTCGGCCCCATCGGCACGCCGTTCAAGCTGCACATGGAACGGCCGCGGCCGCTGCTCATCGGCGGCGGCGTCGGCATCCCGCCCATGGTGTTCGTGGCCGCCGAAACGCTGGCGGTAAAGGGCGCCTACAATCCTTTCGTGATCATGGGCTCGGAAGTGCCGTTCCCGTTCAAGGCGCAACCGTCGAAGATCATGGTGCCGGGCATGGCCGCCGAGGTCATCGCCGCCATGCCGCTGCTGGAGGACTGGGGCATACCCTCGCGCCTCGCCAGCCGTCAGGGCTATGCCGGTGTTCACGACGGCTTTGTCACCGACGTGGCGCGCGCCTGGCTGGATGCATTGACGCCGGAACAGCGCAAGGAGGTGGAGGTGTTCGCCTGCGGCCCGCACCCGATGCTGGAAGCCGTGGCGAAGCTGGCGCGTGAATATCACCTGCCCTGCCAGGTGTCGATGGAAGAGTTCATGGCCTGCGGCATCGGCGGTTGCGCCGGCTGCACCATCGAGGTCCAGACCGACAGTGGCCCGGCCATGAAGCGTGTGTGCGTCGACGGGCCGGTGTTCGACGCTAAAGCGGTGTTCCCCGCCTAGGCAAGCGCCTCCGCGTGCGAGGGAACTGACGCGATGCTCCTCCTGCTGCCCTTCGACCGCCGTGTGGACTGGAAACGTCCACCGCTGGTCACCCTTGCACTCATCCTGCTCAACTGTGCGGTGTTCTTCCTGTTTCAGGGCGGCGACGAGGAAAAGCTGGGCGCCGCCTATACCTACTACCAGGAAAGCGATCTGCCCGACATCGAATTTCCGCTCTACACAGCCTATCTGCGCCAGCAGGGCCGCTACGACGATGCCGAGGAATTCGAATCGGCCTACGAAGTGGAGGACGGCAGCATCACCGACGTTCCCCCCGGGCTGTCGCAATATGTGGATTTCGAATACGGCTTCATCACCGCCCTGAAGGATGGCCGGCTGCTGCCGGCCGACGACCCGCGCCGCCCGCAATGGGACGAACAGCGCACCCGCTATGAACAGCAACTGGAAGGCGCCTTCATCCATCGCTATGCCTTGCGCCCGGCGCTGGTGACGCCGATCACCAGCGTCAGCCACATGTTCCTGCACGGCGACCTGTGGCACCTGCTCGGCAACATGGTGTTCCTGTTCATTGTCGGCTTCGTGGTGGAAACCATCCTCGGCCGGCGCTGGTATCTGGGCCTCTATCTGTTCGCCGGCCTGTGTGCCGCCGGACTCGACATCGCCCTGCGTCCCGACGATCTCAACTATCACATCGGCGCCTCCGGCGCGGTGTCCGGCATCATGGGTGCCTACGCCGTGCTGTTCGGCGTGCGCCGCATCGCCTTTTTCTACAACGTGCTGTTCTGGTTCGATCGCATCACCGCACCGGCCATCATCATGCTGCCGCTGTGGCTGGCCAACGAGGCGCTGCAACTGCTGCTTAACAGCGACAGCAACGTCAATTACCTGGCCCACATCGGCGGCCTTACCGGGGGCGCCCTGCTCACCTTCGCCGCGAAGCACTTCGACCGCCAGCTGGACATCGCCTACATAGATGCTCCGCAAAAGGAAGCGGCGCGGCGCGAGCTGCTGGCCAAGGCGCAACACCTGCTGGCCGAGCTCAAGCCGCAACAGGCCAAACCGATCCTGGCCAAGCTGCTGCGCGAAACGCCTGACGACGTGGAACTCCTGACCCATCTTTATCACGCCAGCCGCTTCCAGCCCGACAGCGAGGATTTCCACCGCTACGCCCGCGAACTGCTGGCACTGCCGGCGACACCGATGGCGGAGCGCCTGCGCCTGTTCGACGAATACAGCCGGCTGGCGCAGCCGGGGCCGCGTTTCGAAACCGGCGAGGCCCTGGCGCTGGCACGCCGCTTCCTCGCTGGCGGTCGCATCAAACCGGCGGAACAGCTGGTGCTGGGCGTGTTGCGCCGCGAACGGCAGCATGCGGAACTGCCGGCCCTGTTGCTGCTGCTGGCGCGGCAGGGAGAGAAGGAACGCGCCGCCGCCTATCTGCGCACCCTCGTCACCTATTTCCCTGCGGCGGAGGAAGCGCGCGTCGCCCGGGGCCTGCTGGAATTGGGATAGACCCGGCGTTAAGTACGCGCGGTGAGGGCAGTGACCGTCGCGAGGTACTGCTTCACCTCGGGGGCGACGGGATGCTCGGCGTAGGTCTGCGCCAGCAGTTGCAGGATCGGCAACGCCTTCTGTTCCTGGTTCAGGCCTTCGCTCAGGGCGCGTGCCACCAGCAGGTACAGGCGGGGAATGTCGGCATGACCGGGATACATCTTGTGGAAGCCGTTGCCCAGGGCCACCACTGACTTGTATTCGCCGACGCTGAACATGGTCTGCGCCAACGGATAGACCTGATCGGGGCTGTCCAGTTTGAAATTCGGATCGGCCTGTTTGCAGTCGCGCCAGACCTGCACCGCCTTGGCGCGGTCGGCGCCTTTCAGCAGCATGCCGATGTATTCCGCCCCATGGCCGGTCAGCCGTTTCACGTCGCCGGTCAGCGCCAGCAGGCGATGGAAGCGATCACGCAGCACCCGATCGCCGCGGTTCTGCAGCACGCGTGCGCGCAGCATGGTCACCGCCTGCTCCAGACGACCCTCCTGGATCAGCGCCTCCACGTCGCCCAGCAGCGGGTGCTCCCGCGCCGTGGCCGCATCGGGGGCGGCCAGTGCCTCCACGTCGACATCCACCTCCAGGCCGAGACGGTGGTGATACTGAAACAGCACGTAACCCATCAGGTTGAACATCACCATGGTGAAGTAGCCGTTGAGCAGCACGGCCACGGGAATGATGATGCCGAACAGCTTGTCCATGAAGGCTTCGGTGATGCGCGCCGCCTCCTCCGGATCGACTTCCTCCGGATTCACGTCCTGCAAGGCGATGAAATCGGCGCCCAGACGATCGGTGAGCAGTTCCAGCACTACGTTGGGGCCGCTGGACAATACGCCGAGCAGGAAAAACAGCGCCAGGTAGGGCACGCCGATGCGGGAGATGATGCCGAACAGTATCGATGGATTGACCGCCGCACCGACATTGCGCTCCACCGCCAGCGCCATGATGCTGGCCGGCAGGCACAGCATGGCCACGATGTAGTAGGCCATGGCGGCCGTCGGTCCGACCATTTTGCCGACGATGCCGAGGGGAATGAACAGAATGATGAATACCGCGAACTGCTTGAATGCCAGGCTCAGGCCGTCGCCGCTGAGGGCCTGCATGACGGGTGGCGCCTCCTCATGGCCGCGCGCGCGATGCGCCAGCATGGCGTAGACGTACTTGTAATACACCAGCAGCAGAACCACCTGCACCAACAGAGAGGAGAAGGAACGGTAACCGACCAGCGCACTCAATACCGCCATGACCACCAGCATCACCAGCGGCTGGGTCTGGAACGGCATGGCGAAGAATCGGGGCAGGCGGTTCCAGAATGGCGGCACCAGACCGTCGTTGATCACCTCCGACGCCGGATTGCGGCACAGCGGGCAGGCGGGCGGACCGTCGGGGTTTTCCTTGGAGAGGCAGGAGGAGCAGAAATTGATGTGGCAATGTTCGCAGGCCCAGCGCGCGCCGCGCTGGGGATGGTACTTGCACATTACCTTGGCCATGCTGTCAGCACATCCTTCGCTACGCTGGATTGAGCGCGCTGCACCGAAATAGCGGTTTCAAGTGCACCGGAAACTGCATTACTCTCGCAAGACGCAAAGCGCGCCAAGAAACTCTCTTGTATTACATTGAGCAGTCCGCGTACCCGGGCGGCAATCAGACTCAATAACGGTGTTTGCCGCCGACCGGAACCTTTTCGTCCTCGTCGACTTCCAGCGACAGGCCTTCCAGTCCGGACGTAAGCTCCTCGGGGGTTTCGATGTCCCCCAGCTTGATCATCAGGCGCACTTCGTTGGCCGAGTCGGCGTTGCGCAGCGCCTCTTCCATGGTGATGTGGCCGCCGCGATACAGTTCGTACAACGCCTGGTCGAAGGTGCGCATACCCGACTGCGCGCCCTTCTTCATCTGTTCCTTGAGCATGTGCACCTCGCCCTTCAGGATCAGATCCGCCATGAACGGGGTATTGATCATCACTTCCACCGCGACGCGGCGGCCCTGGCCGTCGGCGCGCGGGATCAGGCGCTGCGCCACCACCGCCTTGAGGTTGAGCGAGAGGTCCATCAGCAGCTGCTGGCGGCGATCCTCGGGGAAGAAGTTGATGATGCGGTCCATCGCCTGGTTGGCGTTGTTGGCATGCAGGGTAGCCAGACAGAGATGACCGGTTTCGGCGAAGGCAATGGCATGTTCCATGGTTTCGCGGTGACGGATTTCGCCGATGAGTATGACGTCGGGCGCCTGGCGCAGGGTGTTGACCAGGGCATCCTCGAAGGTGTCGGTGTCGATGCCGACCTCACGCTGGGTGACGATGCAGCCGGCATGCTGATGCACGTACTCGATGGGATCCTCCACGGTGATGATGTGACCGTGGCTGTTCTTGTTGCGGTAATCGACCATCGCCGCCAGCGAGGTGGACTTGCCGGAGCCGGTGCCGCCGACGAAGAGTACGATGCCGCGCTTGGTCATCGCCAGTTCCGCCAGGATCGGCGGCAGGCTCAGATCGTCGAAGGTGGGAATCTTGGTTTCGATCTTGCGCAGTACCATGCCGACCTGGTTGCGCTGCTGGAACACGTTGACGCGGAAGCGGCCGATGCCGGAGCGCGACAGCGCGAAGTTGCATTCGCGCGTGCTCTCGAAGGTCTCCCGCTGGTCGTCGTTCATGATGCTGTAGACCACCTGCTTGGCCTGGTCCGGCGTCAGGCTGGCCTTGGCCACCGGCGCAATCTGGCCGTTGACCTTCATGCTGGGCGGGATGCCCGCCGTGATGAACAGGTCGGACGCGTTTTTGTGCACCATCAATTTGAGCAGTTGATCGAATTCCATGCCAGCTACCCCTGATTACTTGAATGCATCCTTGTTGGTGGCGCGCATGCGCGCCTCCTGCTTGCTGACCAGGCCGCGCTGCACCAGCTCCGTCAGATTCTGATCCAGCGTCTGCATGCCGTACTGCTGGCCGGTCTGGATGGCGGAATACATCTGCGCCACCTTGTCCTCGCGGATCAGGTTGCGGATGGCCGGCGTGCCGATCATGATTTCGTGCGCCGCGACGCGGCCGCCGCCCACCTTCTTCAGCAGGGTCTGGGAGATGACCGCGCGCAGCGATTCGGACAGCATGGAACGCACCATGTCCTTTTCCGCCGCCGGGAACACGTCGATGATACGGTCGATGGTCTTGGCCGCGGAGCTGGTGTGCAGGGTGCCGAATACCAGGTGACCGGTTTCGGCCGCGGTCAGCGCCAGGCGGATGGTTTCCAGATCGCGCAACTCACCGACGAGGATGATGTCCGGGTCTTCACGCAGCGCCGAACGCAGGGCTTCGTTGAAACCCAGGGTGTCGCGGTGCACCTCGCGCTGGTTGACCAGGCACTTCTTCGACTCGTGCACGAATTCGATGGGATCCTCGATGGTGAGGATGTGGCCGTACTCGACGTTGTTCTTGTAGTCCACCATGGCCGCCAGGGTGGTCGACTTGCCCGAACCGGTAGGCCCGGTCACCAGCACGATGCCGCGCGGGTTGTCCGAAATCTCCTTGAAGATGGGCGGGCAGTTCAGTTCTTCCAGGCTGAGGATCTTGGAGGGAATGGTACGGAACACCGCGCCGGCGCCGCGGTTCTGGTTGAACGCGTTGACGCGGAAACGGGCCAGGCCCTTAATTTCGAACGAGAAGTCGGTCTCCAGGAATTCTTCGAAGTCCTTGCGCTGCTTGTCGTTCATGATGTCGTAGACCATGCCGTGCACGGTCTTGTGTTCCAGCGCCGGAACATTGATGCGGCGGACGTCGCCGTCGACGCGGATCATCGGCGGCAGGCCGGACGAGAGATGCAGGTCTGACGCGCCGTTCTTGACCCCGAAGGCAAGAAGTTCGGTAATATCCATATCTTCCCCCACCAGAAAATAGTTGTTATTCGCCCGCGTGCGGTGCCATCAATCCGGGCGGCTGATGCGACTAAAGTATAACGCCCGCGCATGACGCACAACCTTGACAATCTTCACGCCCGGCTGACGGCCGTACGCGCTGCCATACATGCGGCGGAATCGCGCCATGGCCGGCCGGAGGGCAGCGTTTCCCTGCTGGCGGTGAGCAAGACCCAGCCTTCGGCGGCGATACGCGCGGCCGCCGCCGCCGGTCAGCGCCGTTTCGGCGAGAACTACCTGCAGGAAGCCCTGGCCAAGATGGCCGATCTGGCCGATCTGGACCTGGAGTGGCACTTCATCGGCCCCCTGCAAAGCAACAAGACCCGGCCGGTGGCCGAACATTTCGCCTGGGTGCACAGCGTCGACCGCCTCAAGCTGGCCGAACGCCTGTCGGCCCAGCGCCCGGACGGCCTGCCGCCGCTCAATATCTGCCTCCAGGTCAACATCAGTGCCGAGGCCAGCAAGTCCGGTTGCAGCCTGGATGAACTGCCGGCCCTTGCCCGTGCCGTGGCGGCCCTGCCGCGGCTCAGGCTGCGCGGCCTGATGGCCATACCCGCCCCGGCCGAGGGGCTGGAACAGGCGCGCCTGCCCTTCCGCCGCCTGCGGGAAGCACTGGACGCGCTCAACGCGGACGGCATGGCGCTCGACACCCTGTCCATGGGCATGAGCGACGATCTGGAGGCCGCCATCGCCGAGGGCGCCACCCTGGTCCGCGTCGGCAGCGCCATCTTCGGCGCCCGGCCGGCACGGTGAAAGCTTTTGACTGTAAAGGTCTTTTGACTTAAACCGGCGGGTTCTGGCGGTATACTCTGGGACCCAAGGCCTCTGCAACGGATTTCTGAACCATGAACGAAACGAAGATCGGCTTCATCGGCGGCGGCAACATGGCGCGCAGCCTCATCGGCGGCCTGGTGGCGGACGGCGTGGCGCCGCAACGGCTGTGGGTGGCGGAACCGGATGCCGGACGCCGCGCGGAGCTGGCCGCCCAGTTCGGCATCCACATCACCGGCGGCAACAGCGACCTGGTGCAGGCAGTGGACGCCGTGGTCCTGGCGGTCAAGCCGCAGCAGATGAAAGATGTGTGCGGGGAGATAGCAGCGACGGTGCAGGCGCGCAGGCCACTGCTCATTTCCATCGCCGCCGGCATACGCCTGGCGACCCTGCAGCAGTGGCTGGGCGGCGAACCGGCACTGGTGCGCACCATGCCCAACACCCCGGCGCTGGTGCAGTGCGGGGCCACCGCGCTCTACGCCACACCGCAGGTGAACAACACCCAGCGCGAGGTGGCCGAGGGCATCATGCGCGCCGTCGGGCTGACCCTGTGGCTGGCCGACGAAGACCAGATGGACGCGGTAACGGCGCTCTCCGGCAGCGGCCCGGCCTATTTCTTCCTGGTCATGGAGGCCATGCAGCAGGCCGGTGTCCAGCTGGGACTCACGGCGGAAAGCGCCCGCCTGCTCACCCTGCAGACCGCCTTCGGCGCCGCCAAGATGGCGCTGGAAAGCCGCGAGGAGGCCGCCACGCTGCGTCGCCAGGTCACCTCGCCGGGCGGCACCACCGAGCGGGCCATCGGCATCCTGCAGCAGGGTGAGCTAGAAGCCCTGTTCGCCCGCGCGCTGAGCGGCGCCCGTGACCGCTCCCGCGAGCTGGCCACCCTGCTGGGGAACAGCTGATGAACTCCTATCTGTCCTCACCGCTGTCGTTCCTCGTTTCGACCCTGTTCAGCCTGTACATCCTGGCGGTGATGCTGCGCTTCCTGCTGCAAGTGACCCGGGCCGACTTCTACAACCCGCTGTCCCAGTTCATCGTCAAAATCACCACGCCGGCCCTGCGCCCCCTGCGCCGGATCATTCCCGGCTGGGGCGGCGTGGACGTGGCCGCCCTGGTGCTGATGCTGGTGCTGCAAATGCTGTCGGTCTGGCTGGTCTTCCTCCTGGCCGGCCGCGGCGTCGACCCGCTCGGGCTCCTCATCGTGTCCGTGGCCCAGCTGGTGGACCTGGCCTTCAACGTCTTCATCTTCGCCATCCTGATCCAGGCCGTGCTCAGCTGGATCACCCCGGGCACCTACAATCCCGTGACCAGCGTCCTGTTCAGCCTGACCGAGCCGGTATTGCGCCCCCTGCGCCGCTTCGTACCGCCGATCAGCGGCTTCGACCTGACGCCGCTGGTGGCCCTGCTCGGCCTGCAGGTGGTGCGCATGCTGGTCATGCCGCTGTTCGGCCTGCTGGCCGGGGGCGGGCCGCTGCACTGATGGCAGGCTGGTTCCGCTGGCAGGGCGACGATCTGCTGCTCACCGTACGCCTGCAACCGCGCGCCAGCCGCGACGAAATCGTCGGCCCCCACGGCGACAGCCTGAAGATACGCATCACGGCGCCGCCGGTGGAGGGCCAGGCCAACGCCCACCTCATCCGCTTTCTCGCCGGCGCCTTCGGCGTCAGCCGCAGCCAGGTCACCCTGGTCAGCGGCGATACCGCCCGCAGCAAACAGCTGCGCATCGAGTCCCCCCGCCAGCTGCCCCCGGAAGCTATGATTCAACCTGCAATTTGAGCTACTACTCATTGTCATTGCTAAAATTTTCGATATATTGGTCTTATTGCAGCTATCTCTAGCGCCCAGCTCGGACAAGCGACGGACCCGGGGCGGACAATAAGGACAGAAGGCGAATCATGGCGAACCAACGCTTCGACCGACAGATGCAGGCCTACGGCCAGTGGAAAACCGCCCTGCTCGGCGGGATCGAGCGCTATCAGCGCTGGCTGGACGGCAACAAGATGGGCGACGCCGAGGATGAGCTGCGTATCTACGAGGTGCTGGAGGCGCTGCGCGCCGATCGCCTCACCATCGCCTTCGTGGCCGAGTTTGCCCGCGGCAAGACCGAGCTCATCAACGCCATCTTCTTTTCCGAATATGATCGCCGCCTGCTGCCCTCCGAGGCCGGCCGCACCACCATGTGCCCCACCGAGCTGTTCTGGGACAACAATGCGGACAAGGCCTATGTGCGCCTGCTGCCCATCGAGACCCGCCTCACCGACACCCCCATCGCCGAGTACAAGCTGGAGCCGGTGAACTGGACCCACATCGAACTGGACCTGTCCTCGCCCGACAACATGGCCGAAGCCTTCCAGGAGATCGTCAAGGTCAAGAAGGCCTCGCTGGATGATGCGCGCAAGCTGGGGCTGTACAGCGACGGCGACGCCCACATGCACATGCAGAACGGCAAGCTGCCCAGCCAGATCGACATCCCCATGTGGCGCCACGCCCTGATCAGCTTCCCCCACCCGCTGCTCAAGCAGGGGCTGGTGATCCTCGACACCCCGGGCCTCAATGCCCTCGGCTCCGAGCCGGAACTGACCTTGAACATGCTGCCCAACGCTCAGGCGGTGGTCTTCGTGCTGGCCGCCGACACCGGCGTAACCAAGTCCGACCTGGAAATGTGGCAGCACAACGTGAAGCCCCTGCGCAGCGGCCACAAGAAAGGCCTGTTCGTGGTGCTGAACAAGGTCGATACCCTGTGGGACGAACTGAAAACCGCTGCCCACATCGAAAAGACCGTCAAGGACCAGTGCATGCGTGCGGCGCAGACCCTGGGCATCGATTCCGATCAAATCTATCCCGCCTCGGCGCAAAAAGGCCTGCTGGCCAAGATCCGCCACGACAAGGACCTGCTGGTGCGCAGCAATATCCTGGCGCTGGAAAACATCCTGGCCGCCGAAGTCCTGCCCTACAAGCAGAGCCTGGTGCGCGAACACATCCTCAGCAGCATCGGCTCCATGGTGAAGGAGTCGCACGACATCCTCGCCACCCGCCTGGCCTCGGCGCGCAAGCAGCTGGATGAACTCAAGGGCCTGTCCGGCAAGAACAACGACGTCATCGAACTGTTGATGAAGAAGACGCGCGACGAGCAGGTGGCCTACTACAAGAACGTAGAAAGCTTCCAGGCCAACAAGCGGATCATCCAGGAACAATCCAAGAAGCTGTCCGACACCATAAACCTCGCCTCGCTGGACCAGCTGGTGGCCGAGACGCGCAAGGCCATGTCCGACAGCTGGACCACCCACGGCCTCAAGGCCGGCATGAAGACCTTCTTCGACGGCATCAGCTCGCGCCTGTCGGAGGTGTCGGAGTTCGCCGATCAGCTCAACCGGCTGGTGATCACCATTTACCGCACCTTCCACCAGGAGCACGGCATTGCCGAGATCAAGCCGGCGCTGTACTCACTGACCAAGTACAAGCAGGAATTCCAGCAGCTGTACCAGGAGGCGGAAGCCTTCCGCACCAGCCCGGTGACGACGATGACCGAACAGCATTACGTCATCAAGAAGTTCTTCATCTCCCTGGTCAGCCACGCGCGCAACATCTTCTTCAAGGCACAGCGCGACGCCGAAGGCTGGAGCAAGGCCGTCATGTCCCCCTTGGTCAAGCAGATCAAGGAACACAAGGAAACCATGGAGCAGCGCCTGGAGAACCTGCGCAAGATCAACGATTCACGCGACACCCTGCAGGCGCGCATCGAGGAGCTGGAAAAATCCAATGCGGCGCTGATGCGGCAGTACGCCGAGGTGCGCAGCATACTCAACACCATCAACCAGCCGCTGCAGCTGGTGGAAGAACCGGAACCGGCCGCCAAGGCCAGCTGATCGTCCGGCTCCATCCGGCTTCGAGTCGATTAAAAAAGGGACGGCATAAAGGGGGAACTATCCCTTTATGCCGTCCCTTTTATTTTGTGGCGACGACGCGCCCCCTCAGATCATCGACGCCTCGATGAGCATGTAGATTCCAAAGGCCATCACCACCGCCCCCGCCGTGCGGCGCACCCACAACAGACGCAGCCAGGCGGCGAGCTTTCCGGCAACCAGACCCATGGTGAGCAGATTGGGCAGGGTGCCGGCGCCGAAGGCTAGCATGAGCAGGGCGCCGTCCAGCGGACTGCCGGAGGAGATGGACCAGATCAGCGTGCTGTATACCAGGCCGCAGGGCAGCCAGCCCCACACCAGGCCCAGGGCCAGCGCCTGCATCGGCGAGCGCACCGGGATGAAACGGCGGCCGATGGGTTCGAGGAAACGCCATACCAGATGCCCCACCCGCTCCACCTTGGCCAGGCCAAACCACCAGCCGCCCAGGTACAGCCCCATCGCCACCAGGAAGATGCCGGCCAGCACCAGCATACCGACGCGGATTTCGTGCAGCGCGCCCATATTGGCCGCGATCAGGCCGACGCCGCCCATCAGGCCGCCGGCAAAGGCGTAGCTGATCAGGCGCCCGCCGTTGTAGCCGAACAGGTAGGGCAGAAACTGCGTCGGCCGGCCGCGTACCGCCTCGGGCAGGCCGAAGGAGAGGGCGCCGACGATGCCGCCGCACATGCCAACGCAATGCACCCCGCCGAACAGGCCGACGAAGAAGGCGGCGATATAGGATATCTCTGCATGCATGGGCGGCCGTCCGGCAACAGGTGTGTGTGGCGTGTATCATAGCCCTTCCGCCATTCCTGCCCAAAGCACCATGTCACCAGAAGCCCGCCCCACCCTCCTCAAATCCAAGATGTTCTGGGTGGGCATACTCTACTTCGCCGAGGGCTTTCCACTCGGCGTGTTCTTCGACGTATTCCCGGTGCACTTCCGCCAACAGGGCGTCAATCTTTCGGAGATCGGCTTCCTCAGCCTGCTCGGCCTGGCCTGGACCCTGAAGTTTCTCTGGGCGCCGGCAGTGGATCACTACCGCCATCACCGCCGCTGGATGGCGCTGGTGGACCTCGGCATGGGCACGGTCATGCTGGCCATGGCCGTCCACGCCGGCTTCGGGCCCTGGACCTGGCTGGCCATCGGCCTGTTCACCCTGCTTTCCGCCACCAATGACATCGCCATCGACGGCTACACCATCGAGCTGCTGGACAAGCGCGAAATGGGACTGGCCAACGGCCTGCGCGTGGGCTTTTACCGCGTCGGCATGCTGGCCGCGGGCTTGGTGCTGATCCTGAGCGACTACATCGGCTGGACCGGCAGCTATCTCACTGCCGCGGTTCTGTTCGTGCTGATCGCGCTGACCTGCCTGCGCGCACCGGCGGAGCGCCGGGTGGAGCGCGTACATGGCCTCACCCTGCGCGCCGAGCTGCGGGGCCTGCTGGCCCTCCCGCTGCCCTTCGCCGGCGTGCTGGCGTTCCTGCTCGGCACCCTGTGGCTCATCAACCGCACCACCCACTGGTCGACCCGCCATGAAATGCTCTGGCCCTATGCCTTCGGCGCGGCAGGACTGGCCCTGCTCGTCAGCGTGCTGCGTCATCGCCGCAACGGCAGCGGCGGCGCCCGGACGCTCACCGAGGGGCCGATGTTCGGCACCCTGCTCGCCATGCTCGCGCGCCCCTACATGCTGCCCGTCATCGGCTTCATCCTCATCTTCAAGCTGGGCGATGCCGCCATGGGTTTCATGGTCAAGCCGTTCTGGGTCGACGCCGGCTTCACCGCCAGCCAGATCGGCACCGTATCGGTAAACCTGGGCCTGATCCTGTCCATCGCCGGCAGCATCGCCGGCGGCTGGTTTACCGACCGCGCCGGCATCTTCCGCGCCCTGTGGGTGCTGGGCCTGTGCCAGGTCTTTTCCAACCTGGGCTATGCCTGGGCCGCCACCGTGTTGCCCCTGGGCACCGCCAATGAATTGATCACCCTGCCCCAGCAGATGCTGATGTACGCGGCGAGCGGACTGGAGTCCTTCACCGGCGGCCTCGGCACCGCCGCCTTCCTCGCCTTTCTCATGGCCATAGTCGACAAGCGCCATTCCGCCACCGAATACGCCCTGCTTTCCTCGGTATTCGCCCTCAGCCGCTCCCTGGCCGGCTGGGCCGGCGGCTTCGGCGCCGAGGCCATGGGCTATGCCGACTATTTCCTGCTCACCTTCTTCCTCGGCTTCCCCGCCTTCCTGCTGCTGCCCTGGGTGCGGCGCATGTTGGACCGTCCTGCGGCATAAAATTGCGCTAACGCAATTCAGGGCCTGTTCCGGCTTTTTCTCGCATATTTTCTGGCGTTCACGCCAACTGGAACTAGACTTGCCTTTAGCAGTTATCCGGACAGGCAGCAGGCCGCCGGTTTCATACATCCCACCAGGGGATGTCCCCCGAAGGCCCTCCCGGCCTTCTCAGCCCCCGCCCGCCGGCCAGCGGTGCGGGGGTTGTCTTTTTCGTGGCAAAATCCCCACTTTCCCGTTGATCACGAAATACTGATATGCAATCATCGTTCGTCTGAATGAGAATTTTTCTCATTTGTGGCAGTTGAGGAACCCTGTTGTGACCCTGGAACAATTGCCCCCCGGCCAGCGGGCGGTCATCAGCGAAGTAACCGGCGACGAGGCATTGCGCGCCCGTATGCTCGCCCTTGGCCTGCGCCATGGCCGCGAGGTGGCGGTGATCCGCCGCGCCCGACTCGGCGGACCGTTGCAGGTACGCATCGGCACTACCGATCTGGTGGTGCGCCGGCGCGAGGCGCGCCTGATCAAACTCATCACACCGGCCTCCTGACCCCGTTTGCCGACACCATGAAACGCATTGCGCTGCTCGGCATGCCCAACACGGGCAAATCCACCTTCTTCAACCGCCTGACCGGCTCCGTGGCCCGCGTCGGCAACTGGCCCGGCATCACCGTCGATCTGCTTGCCGCCAAGATCCTGATGGGCGGCGACATGGTCGAGGTCGTCGATCTCCCCGGCCTCTACAATCTCCACGGCTACAGCGAAGACGAGCTGGTGGTGCGTCATTTCCTGGAGAAGAATCCCGTCAACCTGCTGGCCGTGGTGGCCAACGCCTCGCAGCTGGATCGGCAGCTGGCGCTGGTGTTGCAGTTGAAGGAGCTGGGCCTGCCGATGGTGCTGCTGCTCAACATGATCGACGAAAGCAAACGCCTCGGCATCCAGGTGGACGTGGACAAGCTGGAGCAGGCCCTGGGCATACCGGTGGTGACCATGAGCGCCAAGCACGGCATGGGTTATCCCTGGGCCCGGCAGGTGCTGGAGCGCAATCTGCAGGACACCCTGTCCACCACCGCCGCCTTCTCCGCCTTCGCCGCCGACGATGCGCTGGAGGCCCGGCTCGAGGCACTGGTGTCGACCGCCGTGCACGTGCCGGTGACGCTGTCGGACAATCTCACCAGCCGCCTCGATCGCGCCCTGCTGCACCCGCTGTTCGGACTGCCGCTGTTTTTCCTCGCCATGTACCTGGTGTTCGAGGCCGTCTACACCCTGGGCACTCCGCTGCAGGACGGCGTGGAGTGGCTGCTGGGCCTGTTCAAGGAGGGCGTGGCCGAGCCGGGCCTGGCGCAGGTCAGCCCGGTGGTGCAAAGCTTTCTGCTGGAGGGGGTCTATAACGGCGTCGGTACGGTGCTGTCCTTCCTCCCCATCATCGTGCTGTTCTTTCTGTTCATGGGCGTGGTGGAGGACTCCGGCTACCTCTCGCGCGCCGCCTTCCTGGTCGATGCCTTCATGTCGCGCCTGGGCCTCGACGGCCGGGCCTTCGTCATGCAATTGATGGGATTCGGCTGCAACGTGCCGGCGCTGATGGGCACGCGCGTGATGCGCTCGCGCGGGCTGCGCCTGCTCACCATGCTGATCATCCCCTTCTCGCTCTGTTCGGCGCGCTTGCAGGTATTCGTCTTTCTTACCACTGCGGTATTCTCGCCGCGCAGCGCGCCCTTCGTGCTGTTCTCGCTGTACTGCATGAGCTTCTTCGCCGCCTTCCTCACCGCCCTGCTCTACCGCCGCCGGCTCATCAGCGACGAACCGCTGCTGCTGGAACTGCCGCCCTACCGCTTCCCGACCCTGAAACAGATGGTGTTGCGCGGCTGGCATGAGGCCAAGGGCTTTGTGAAGGATGCCGGCGGCTTCATCCTGCTCGGCGTGGTGCTGGTGTGGTTCCTCACCCACTATCCCTTCAGCGCCGTCCCCGCCAGCGCGGAAACCCTGGCCGGCGGACTGGCCGACTTCATGGCGCCGGTATTCCAGCCCCTCGGCATCGACGATCTGATGAGCATCGCCCTGCTGTTCGGTTTCGTCGCCAAGGAAGTGGTGGTGGGCGCACTGGCCGTGATCTACGGCACCAGCGAAGGCGCGCTGGCCGGCATCATTGCCACCCAGCTCACCTGGATCGAGGCCTACAGCTTCATGCTGTTCGTGCTGATCTACACCCCCTGCCTGTCCACCATCGCCGTATTGCGGCAGGAATCCCGCAGCTGGTGGTTCACACTGCTCGCCGTGGTGTGGCCGCTGTCGCTGGCCTGGCTGGTGAGCTTTATTTTCTATCAGGGCGCGACACTGCTGTTCAGCGGCGGCTAGAAGCCATCCCAAAATTCGGGTTCCAAGCAAGAAACGCGCGAGTTATCCCGGTGATCCCCCGTGTTCCCCGTGGTTGAGCTTTGGCTTTTTCAGAGAGTCCCGGTCACAGCGGATAGTCGTAATCGATGGTCAGCGGCGCGTGGTCGGAAAAACGCTGCGCCTTGTAGATATCCGCCGCCTTCACCTTGTCCCGCAGGGACGGCGTAATCACCTGGTAATCGATACGCCAGCCGACGTTCTTGGCCCAGGCCTGGCCGCGGTTGGACCACCAGGTGTACTGTTCCGGCCGCGGGTCCACCACGCGAAAGGCATCGACGAAATCCCACGGCCCGAACACCTGATCGAGCCAGGCCCGCTCCTCGGGCAGGCAGCCGGAATTCTTCTGGTTGCCCTTCCAGTTCTTGATGTCGATTTCCTTGTGCACGATGTTGAGGTCGCCGCAGATGATCCAGTCGCGATCCTGTTGCCGCATCTGTTGCAGGCGTTCGCCGAAGCGTTGCAGGAAACTGAATTTCACCTGCTGCCGCTCGTCACCGGAGGAGCCGGACGGCAGGTACAGCGAAACAATGCTGAGTCGTCCGAAATCGGCCTGGATGTAACGGCCCTCGGCATCCATGTCCTCGAAACCTGCACCCAGGGCGGTGATCACCCGGTCCGGCTCGCGCCGGCTGTAGATGGCGACGCCGCTGTAGCCCTTCTTCTCGGCATCGACAAAGCGGGCGCGATACCCCACGGGGTAGTGGGCCGCCACGTCCAGCTGGTGCTCCTGCGCCTTGGTCTCCTGGATGCAGACCACATCCGGCTGCCGGCCCTGCATCCACTCGAAGAATCCCTTGCTGCTGGCGGAGCGGATGCCGTTCAGGTTGGCGGTGATGATGCGCATGTAGCCTCTCTTGTTTGGGGATTCTGTTTGATCACGGCTGCGCCGCCGGCGGCACGGCGTAGACATCGCGATAGCTGGCATAGACGGCGCCGAAGGTCACCGGCAACAGGACCAGCATGCCCAGGCCGAAGGGTATGACCGCGACCGCAGCCAGGACGATGTAAGCCACGCTGAACAGCAGCAGCGGCAGGATGTTGGCGAGGCAGGCCGCGAAACTGCTTTTCATGGCGGCCACCGGTTCGGCGGCGGTGAACATGATCAGCGGCACGGCATAAAAGAAAGCCATGCTCAGCAACAGGCCGATGGCCGACATCAACAGCATCGCCAGCAGCATGCCCACGCCCAGCCCCGCCGCCATCATGTCGTGGCGGCCTTCGTTCATCATTCCCGCCATGCCCATGCTGCTGCCGATCAGGATCAGTGCGATGAGCATGAATATGACGCTGGCACCCACCATCACCGCACCCAGTACCAACAGCGCGTTGCGCGTCTTCGGCTCCTTGAAGCCCACGAACAGGTGGTTGACGTCCATCTCGCGCCTTTCGGCGGCTTCGCGCGCCGAGTACAGTATCCCGCCCAGCAGTCCGGGCATGATCAGGGACAGCAGCAACGGCCCAAGCACGGGCACCAGGGCAAGCACCGCCGCTATTACGAACAGCAGGATTATGAACACGATCCACATGCCGGGATTGGTTTTGAATATCTCCCAGCCGTCCCCGTACCAGGTCAGCCCTTTACCGAAATCCACGCTCTGCACCTGCATAACCGCCTCCTTGTCATCCTGCCGTGGGGTCACATCAGGGGCAAAGCATAACAACCGCCCCTGACAAAAACAGCCGGTCTTCCTGCTAAAATGCGCGCTTCCCTGTCCCACCGGTGAGCGTCATGCAGGATTACAAGCGCGAATTTATCGAGTTTGCCATACAGAACCAGGTGCTGCGCTTCGGCCAGTTCACCCTGAAATCGGGCCGTATCAGCCCCTACTTCTTCAACGCCGGCCTGTTCAACACCGGCGCCCAGCTGGCCCGCCTCGGCCGCTACTATGCGGCGGCGATCCAGGATTCAGGCGTCGCCTTCGATACCCTGTTCGGGCCGGCCTACAAGGGCATCCCGCTGGCCAGCGCCGCCGCCATTGCCCTGGCCGAACATCACGGCCGCAACGTGCCCTGGTGCTTCAACCGCAAGGAAGCCAAGGATCATGGCGAGGGCGGCAGCATCGTCGGTGCGCCGCTCCAGGGGCGTATCCTGATCATTGACGACGTCATCACCGCAGGTACCGCAATTCGGGAATCCATGGAAATCATCCAGGCCGCCGGGGCGCAGGCCGCAGGCGTGGTCATCGCCCTGGATCGCCAGGAACGCGGCAAGGGCGAGCTGTCGGCCATCCAGGAAGTGGAGAAGAATTTCGGCATGCAGGTGGTCAGCATCATCACCCTGGCGGACCTGATGGAATATCTGGCCGGCGACGCCACCCTGGGACAGCACCTGGAGGCCGTGCGCGCCTACCGCCAGGAATACGGCGTCAGCTGACCATGGAGTGCCGGCCCGGCTGCGGCGCCTGCTGTATCGCCCCCTCCATTTCCTCCCCCATTCCCGGCATGCCCGGAGGCAAGCCGGCGGGGGAGCGCTGCGTCCAGCTGGATGAGAACAACCGCTGCCACCTGTTCGGCTCGCCCCTGCGGCCTGCAGTGTGCGGCGGCTTTCCTCCCCATCCCGACAGCTGCGGCACCAGCAACGGGGCAGCACTGCATCTGCTGACCGAACTGGAACGGAAAACCGCCTAGCCCGCGAGCAGCTTCACGCCCACCAGCACCGTCACCACCTCGAAGGCACGCTTGACCCAGCGGTTGCCCCCGGCAATGGCCAGGTGTGCCCCCAGGTAGCCGCCCAGCAGCGAACCGAGCAAAAGTGCCGGCAGCCAGTCCCAGCGCACCTCACCCAGGGTGCCGAGCACCAGGGCCCCGGTCCCGTTCCAGAACACACCCACCAGCACCAGGGTGTAGGCCACCGCACGCTGATAGTCCAGGCCGAACCAGCGTACCAGCCACAGGGTCACGAACAGGCCGGTGCCGGAGGTGAGCGAGCCGTTGAGCACGCCGATGGCGCACAGGCCGATCCCGCCCAGCCACAGGGCACCGCCGCTGCGGTTGCGCGGCGTGTGCGCCTGCCCCAGTTCCCGTTTCAATGCCGAATAGATACCCAGCCCCACCGTGAGCAGCCCCAGCGCCACCTCGGCGCTGCGATCCGGCACGTGCAGGATCAGGCTGGCGCCGAGTACCACCCCGGGCAGGCCGCAGGCAAGGATGAACACGACGAAACGCCGCTCGAGATGGGAGCTGCGCAGATGGCGCACCGTGGCGCCGACACCGAGGGCGACGGTGGCTATTTTGTGGGTGGCCAGGGCAATGGCGAAGGGCAGGCCGAGGAACAGCAGCACCGGCAGCTGTAACAGGCCCGCCCCGCCGCCGGCAAAGGCCGAGAAGGCATTGGCGACGAGAGAGGCGACAAAAAGCAGCAGGTGTTGCGACAGTTCCACGACGCAGTTCAAATGACGTTATCAGGGCACGGCAGTATACTGTAAGCCACGTCGTATCCCTCTATCCGGAGAACCGCTGTCATGAAGGGTAACCCCTTGCACCTGCCCGTCCTGCTGCTGGCACTGGCCGTTGCACTGCCGGGCAGCGCCTTCGGCGCCATCAAATGCTGGACCAACAAGGAGGGGGTGCGGGAATGCGGCAACGTAGTGCCGCCGGAATATGCGCAGCAGGAAACCCGTACCGTCAATGAGCGCGGCATCACCGTCGAGGTGAAGGAACGGGCCAAAACGGCGGAAGAGCTGGAAGCCGAGCGGGCTACCAAAGAAGCACAGGAACGCCGCCTCGCCGAAGAGAAGAAGCGCCAGCAGGAACAGGCGAGCTACGACAACATGCTGCTGTCCACCTTCACCACGGAGCAGGAGCTGGTTGCCTCGCGCGATCGCGCCACCGGCGCCATCGACGCCACCATCGAAATCACCGGCGCCACCATCAACGCCCTCAACCGCAAGCAGGACGACTTCAAGAAGCGCGCCGCGGCACTGGAGCGTGCCGGCAGCCCGCTGCCGGCCGAACTCAAGGAAGACATGGCCTCGCTGGACAAACAGATCCAGGAAAAAAAGGACTACATCGAATACAAGAAGCAGGAAAAGGAACAGCTGTTGCAGAAATACGAGATGGACCTGAAGCGCTATCGCGAACTCAAGGGTGTGCGACCGCGCTAGGACAGCGACCGGCTACCGGCGCCGGTCGTCGATCAGAACAGGCCCCGCGCCAACAAAGGCCACTGCTGTTCCCACAACTCCAGCGGCGAACGCTTGAACCCGCTGCGCACGAATTGCGCCATGCGGCCGTGAGCCGCCGCCACCAGCAAACCGGCCATCGCCGCCGCCGGCGAACCCGAGGGCAGACGTCCCGCCAGCTCGCCTTCGCGCAACACTTGCTTGAACTGGGTTTCGATCCGGTCGTAAAACTGGCCCACGCGCACGCGCAGACGCTCGGTCTCACCGACCAGCGCGTCGCCCACCAGGATGCGGGTGATGCCGGGATTGCGGGCGGAGAACCCCAGCAGCACGGCCATGATCTTTTCGCAGCGCGCGACCACGTCCTTTTCATCGGCCAGTATGCGGTTGATCAGGCCGAATACCGTCTCCTCCAGAAATTCGATCAGGCCCTCGAACATCTTTGCCTTGCTCGGGAAGTGGCGATAGAGCGCCGCCTCGGAGACACCGACGGCGCGCGCCAGGCTGGCGGTGGTGATGCGCTCGCCGGGACTGGTTTCCAACTCGTGAGCCAGGGCTTCCAGTATCTGCTGGCGGCGCGAGGGTTTTTCGTTGCTCATGGCTAGCCGTTCCTGATCAGGGTGCCGACACCGGCGTCGGTGAAAATTTCCAGCAACAACGCGTGCTCCACGCGGCCGTCGATGATGTGGCTGGACCTGACGCCGTTCTTTACCGCTTCCAGTGCCATATCAATCTTCGGGATCATGCCGCCGCTGATGGTGCCGTCGGCAATCAGTTCGTCGACACGCGAGGCGGTGAGGCCGGTGAGAAGCTTGCCGTCCTTGTCCAATACGCCGGTGGTGTTGGTAAGCAGGATCAGTTTTTCCGCATTGAGGGTTTCCGCCAGCTTGCCTGCCACCAGATCCGCATTGATGTTGTAGGACTGGCCGTCTTCGCCCACGCCCACCGGCGCGATCACCGGAATGAAGTCCTGCGTATCGAGCAGCGCCACCAGTTTCGGATCGATGGACGTCACCTCGCCCACCAGGCCGAGGTCGATCAGCTCGTCCTGCTTGTCGCGGCTTTTCATCATCAGCTTGCGCGCCTTGATCAGGCCGCCGTCCTTGCCGGTGAGTCCGACGGCGCGACCGCCGTGCTGGTTGATCAGGTTGACGATGTCCTTGTTCACCAGGCCGCCCAGCACCATCTCCACCACGTCCATGGTTTCACGGTCGGTGACGCGCATGCCCTGGATGAACTCACCCTGCTTGCCGATGCGCTTCAACAGGTCGTTGATCTGCGGGCCGCCGCCGTGCACCACCACCGGGTTCATGCCCACCAGCTTCATCAGCACCACGTCCTGGGCGAAGCCGTGCTTGAGCCGCTCCTCGGTCATGGCGTTGCCGCCGTACTTGATGACGATGGTCTTGCCGGAAAAGCGGCGGATGTAGGGCAGGGCTTCGGCGAGAACACGCGCGTTGTTCATCGCAGTAGTGATGTCCAGAGTCATGGAAGTAGGCGTCGGGTCACGGGTTGCACGGGCAGTAATTGTCGTCATTCCCGTCCGCCGCGCACTGCCCGGCAGGGGCGGACGGAAACATCAGCTTTTATCGGTCTTGTCGTTCTGATTATGGTTGATGCCCGGCGGCCCCAGCTCCTCCACCTGCATCGATTCCTGCGACATGAACATCAGGGAAGAGGGCATGTCATCGCCCTCGGGCGGCTCGTCGACGATGATGCCGTTGTCCTGCTGCATCGCAGCAGCCTTGGCCGCATCGGGGTGTACCTGCTTGGGCGGCTGGGTCAGCGCCAGGTGCTGTTCCAGCGCGGTGAGCACCTCCAGCGATTCGGCCAGGCGCACATCGAAATTGTGCTGGCGCCGGCCGCTCCACATTTCCACCGCCTGCTTCACCACCGCCACCAGGTCGCCACGCACGATGCGCCCGGCCACCGTGGTGAACAGCACAAAGGCCACCAGCAACACCACCAGCGCCACGCCGAACACCGTCAGGAACGCCGTCTGCTGCGCCACGCTCACTGCCGGCAGGGTGGCGGGGGCCCAATAGACCAGGCTCCAGGCCGTTCCGTCCAGCGGTACCGAATACGTGGCGGGCATGCCCTGCAAGCCGGCATCGCCGACAGCGGCGATCATCAGGTGCTTGCCGTTGCCGCCCTGGCGCAATTCCGCATAACCGCCGTCCGCGGGCAACAACGGCCGCAACCACTCCCGCAACACGGCCACGTCCAGGGTCACCAGCAGGCTGCCCACAACGCCCTGCGGACCGGTCACGGCGCGCAACATGTCGACGTGCTGCACCTTGGTGCCATACAGGTGGGCTTCGACGGGCGGCTCCTGTCCGCCCTCGGCGGCGCGCGCCAGTTCCAGGCAGGCGTAGCTCAGGGGCGGCACGGCATCCTCGTCCAAACGTTCGTCGCCCCGGGCGATAAAGCGTACACGCAACAACGAAGGGAACAGCTCGCGCAGGCGGGTGGCGTGTTCCTCCAGCGCAACGGGGTCGTTGGCCGTCATGGCGGCAACCACCGCCGGCGAACGGCCTGCAGCGGCGATGACGTCGGTATACCCGCGCAGGCGCCCGGCCAGGTGATCGGCGATGCGATCGGCGCGGCCGTGGATCTGCGCATCGCGGCGTTCGTGGCCCTGCAGGGCGAACTGAAAATAGGTGATGGCGGCGGCCGCCACGAGGACTGCGACACCGGTAATCAGCAACGGCATCACCAGCACGCGGATATTCAGGCCGCGGGTGGACTTTTTCTGCTCCGGCGGGGGGGCGCCGGGAAAGGCTGCCGGTTCGGCTTCGGGCTTTTTGCGAAATTTGTCGAACAGTGATGTCACGGCGCGTGCTTCCCTGAGGTGTGCCGACTAATTGTGGCCGGTATGGCCGAAACCGCCACTGCCGCGCGCGCTCGCCTCGAACTCCTCCACCACCTCGAACTCGGCCTGTACGACCGGGACAAACACCATCTGGGCAATGCGCTCGCCGGCATTGATGGTAAAGGAATCGCCGGAGCGGTTCCAACAGGAGACGAAGATCTGTCCCTGGTAGTCGCTGTCGATGAGCCCCACCAGGTTGCCCAGCACGATGCCTTTTTTATGGCCCAGGCCGGAACGGGGCAGCAGCACGGCGGCCAGGCCGGGGTCACCGATATGGATGGCGATGCCGGTGGGGACCAGGTGGGACTCGCCCGGCTTCACCTCCAGCGGCGCATCGACACAGGCGCGCAGGTCCAGGCCGGCGGAACCGTCGGTGGCGTAGGCCGGCAGGGGAAACTCGCTGCCGATGCGGGGATCGAGGATTTTGAGTTCAATTTTGCGCATATTGTCCACATCCTGTCGTCAGGTGCGCATCGCGCACCGGTTTGTCTCTATGCCATGGTGCGCATTGCGCACCCTACCGGTTTGCATAGCGTTCGGCGATCAGCACCACCAGCTGCCGCGCCAGTTCCGCCTTGGGCGCCTCCGCCAGCTCGGCGCCGCCGCCGTCCCAGAACACCTGCAACGCGTTGCGTTCGGTGTCGAAACCGCGGCCGCCGCCGACCCAGTTGGCGGCGATCATGTCCAGTTTCTTCTGCACCAGCTTGCCGCGGGCATAGCGCTCCAGGTCGTCGGTTTCGGCGGCGAAACCGACGCTGAACACCTCCGGCCGCGTTGCTGCGATATGCGCCAGGATATCCGGATTTTGTGTCATTTCGAGGGTTATGCCGGCCTTATCCTTCTTGATCTTGCTTTCCGCCGCCGCCACGGGGCGATAGTCGGCCACCGCGGCGGTGGCCACCAGCAGGTCGAACCGCTCGCGCTCCGCCGCCGCCAGCATCTCGGCGGCGCTCTCTACATCCACCCGGCGCACCCCCGGCGGGGTGGGCAGGGTCACCGGCCCGGCCACCAGCGTCACCTCGGCGCCGGCCAGCGCCAGCGCCCCGGCGACGGCAAAACCCATCCGCCCGGAGCTGCGGTTACTGATGAAGCGCACCGGATCGATGGCCTCGCGGGTCGGCCCGGCGGTCACCAGGGCGCGCACCCCGGCCAGGGGTCCGGAGGCAAAGAACTCGCCGGCCAGCCGGGCCAGCTCCGCCGGCTCCAGCATGCGGCCGGGGCCAATATCGCCGCAGGCCTGCTCACCGCTGGCCGGGCCGAGCAGATGGACGCCGCGGGCCGCCAGGCGCTGCACGTTGTCCCGGGTCGCCGCGGCGCGCCACATCTGCTGGTTCATCGCCGGCGCCAGGGCAATGGGGGCCGGCGTCGCCAGGCATAGGGTGGCCAGCAGGTCATCGGCACGGCCGGCGGCGAGGCGGGCCAGGAAATCCGCGCTGGCCGGCGCCACCAGCACCAGCTCGGCCCAGCGCGCCAGCTCGATATGATCCATGCCGGCCTCGGCCGCCGCATCGAACAGCTCGCAACGTACCGGATGGCCGGACAGGGCCTGGAAGGTGAGGGGGGTGACGAACTCGGTGGCACCGCGGGTCATGACCACCCGCACCTGTGCCCCGGCGCGACGCAGCAGCCGCACCAGCTCGGCGGCCTTGTAAGCGGCGATGCCGCCGGTCACGCCGAGGAGTATGTGTCTGTTCACTAACCCGTTCATGGCCGGAAAGTATAAAGAAGAAAGGCACAAGGTACGAGGGAAAAGGGACGAGGGAATGAGCTCGCGTCGCTCGTGCGGTCCATCCAAAAACGGAGTCCGCCAAGGAACGCAAATGGACGCAAATTGGGCAGCCGATCGGGCCATGAAACAGCCGCACCGCCTCACCTTCCGAGCGAGCAGGCAGCCCTTTGTAACACGATGAATATTCGCGTCTAATTTGCGTTCATTCGCGGACTGAATGAGTTTTTAGCTTATATCGGCGCGCGCACAGCGCACGCCTCCCCTTGTATCCCGTCCCTCGTATCTCGTACCTTCTTAGCCTCACAAAGGAGGTGATCCATGGCCATCAGGGACTGGCCTGCGGCGGAGCGGCCGCGGGAAAAGCTTTTGCAACGGGGCGCCGGCGCCCTGTCCGACGCAGAATTGCTGGCAATCTTTCTGCGCACCGGGGTCACCGGCATGAGCGCGGTGGATCTGGCGCGCCGGCTCATCGGCGACTTTGGCGGCCTGCGCCCGCTGCTGGAGGCCGACTGCAAGAACTTCTGCCGCCACAAGGGCCTGGGCGAGGCCAAGTACGTGCAGTTGCAGGCCACGCTGGAGCTGGGGCGGCGCCACCTGCTGGCCACCCTGCAACGGGGCGATGCCCTGAGCTCGCCGGACGACACCCGCCGCTTCCTCGCCGCACGGCTGCGCGGCTACGGCCACGAGGTGTTCGCCGCCCTGTTCCTCGACAACCGCCACCGCGTCATCGCCTTCGAGGAACTGTTCAGTGGTACCATCGACGGCGCCTCGGTGCACCCGCGCGAGGTGGTCAAGCGCGCCCTGGCCCACAATGCCGCGGCGCTGATCCTGGCCCACAACCATCCGTCGGGGGTGGCGGAACCCAGCCGGGCCGACGAATCCATCACCCGCCGCCTGCGCGAGGCGCTGGGGCTGGTGGAGATTCGGGTGCTGGATCACCTCATCGTCGGCGACGGCGAAATCACGTCCCTGGCGGAACGGGGTTTGATCTGAGGGTCGGTATCTGGTATAAAACGCGGCTCCTCGCCGGGAGGCGGGAAAGAATTCCTGTTCGGAGGCAAGAAACATGTCCAGAGTATGCAAGGTCACGGGCAAAGGCCCGATGTCCGGTAACAACGTATCGCACGCGAACAACAAGACGCGCCGTCGCTTCCTGCCCAACCTGCAGAGCCACCGCTTCTGGGTTGAGAGCGAAAACCGCTTCGTCCGCCTGCGTGTCTCCACCAAGGCCATGCGCACCATCGACAAGAAGGGCATCGATGCCGTTCTCGCCGAACTGCGTGCCGCTGGCGAGAAGGTCTAAGGGGAATAACCATGGCCAAAGGCGCACGCGACAAGATCAAGCTGGTGTCCACCGCTGACACCGGTCACTTCTACACCACCACCAAGAACAAGCGCACCATGCCCGAGAAGATGGAGATCATGAAGTTCGATCCCGTCGTCCGCAAGCATGTGACGTACAAGGAAGCGAAGATTAAGTAAGCGCTTCCTCGCCTCCGAAAAACAAAAAGCCCGGCTTGCGCCGGGCTTTTTGTTTTTGCGGCCCCGCTGCTCAGCCGGCGGCCGGGCGCCAGCCGCCGAGGCGGCGGGCAAATTCCTGCAAGGCCGCAACCCCCGAGGCCTCCGCCTCACGCCGCCACTGCTCCAGGGCCGCCAGGGCCTGCCCTTCGGCCGCCCCCTGCCAAATCGCCTGCAACCGTTCCCGGAACCGGTAAACCGTGGCCAGGACCTCACTGTGCGCCAGCGCCTGTTGCAGGTGTCGGCGGGCACGGCCGTCGTTAATCGACTCCTCCCGCAGCAGCAGGCCCCGCGCCTGCCGCAGCACCTGATCGGCGCCGCCGAGGCGGCGCACCTCGGCACGGTAGGCCGCCTTGATCACCATGCGGCTGTACCGGGCCAGTACCTGCATGCGATGCACTGCAATGGTGCGCAGCGTGTCCGGATCAGGCCCGGCCGCCGTGCGCAGCAGGCGGGCCGGCGGCGGCGCCACCTTCTTGACCCGGGCCAGACCGAGCCGCTCCAGGAGGCGGATATAGAACCAGCCGATATCGAACTCCCACGGCTGGCTGGAAAGCCGGGCCGAGCCGGGGTAGGCATGATGATTGTTGTGCAGTTCCTCGCCGCCGATGAGGATGCCCCAGGGCACGATGTTGGTGGCGGCATCGGGGCTGGCGTAAGTGCGGTAGCCGAAATAGTGGCCGATGCCATTAATCACGCCGGCGGCGAACAAGGGGATCCAGATCATCTGCACCGCCCACACCGTGATGCCGATGGGGCCGAGCAACACGACGTCCAGCCCGAGCATCAGCACGATGCCGAGATAGGGAAAGCGGCTGTACAGCCGGCGCTCCACCGCATCGTCGGGCGTGCCCTTGCCGTACGTCGCCAGGGTCCCGTCGTTGTCCGCCTCCTGCCGGTACAGTTCGGCGCCTTGCAGCAACACTGTTTTGAGGCTCCGTACCTGCGGGCTGTGGGGATCGTCCGCGGTTTCACAGCGGGCGTGGTGCTTGCGGTGTACCGCCACCCACTGGCGGGTCACCATGCCGGTGGTGAGCCAGAGCCAGAGGCGGAAGAAATGGCTTGCCACCGGGTGCAGCGTCAGGGCGCGATGGGCCTGGTGCCGATGCAGGAAGATGGTGACGGCAGCGATGGTGATATGGGTCAGCAGCAGCGTGTAGGCGATGACGCCGAACACGCTGACGTTCAGCAGGCCGTAACTCATGACGGGAAAACCTCACGGATAACAGGGGCAACAGGACATCGCCACTCGATTGTTGGAACACGAGGCGGGCAGAATGTTGCAAACATAGCCGCACTATTCCAGGCATGCCATTTCGCCTGTAAAAATCAGGGTTTTTTGCACAACGTCAGGGTTTGTACCCGCTTCCTGAATGTGGGTATAGTGTGCTTCCGCACGCCCCTTGGGTGGGGAGTCGGGCGAGCAGATACAGGAGTCAGGACGGTCAACCTGCATGGATGATATCTACGTTGGGCGCCAGCCCATCTACAACCGCAGCCTCGACGTCATCGGCTACGAACTGCTTTACCGCAGCGGCCACGACAACCAGGCGCAATTCCTCGACGGTGATCAGGCCACCGGTGAGGTGATCCTCAATAGCTTTCTGGAACTGGGCCTGGAGAACATCACCGGGCGCCACCCCGCCTTCATCAATCTCAGCCGCAGTTTTCTGGTCGGCGACCGGCCGCTGCCGTTTTCCAGCAAGCGCGTGGTGCTGGAAATACTGGAAGACATCGAGCCGGACCCGGCCCTCATCGAGGCCGTACGCCGTCTGGTGAAAAGCGGTTACATCATCGCGCTGGATGATTTCGTCTACCGCCCCGAGCTGGAGCCGCTGGTCGAGCTGGCCCACATCATCAAGTTCGACATCCTCGGCATCGACCCGGAGGTGCTGGCCGACCGCGTGCAGGCATTGAAACAGCGCAAGGTGCGCCTGCTGGCGGAGAAGGTGGAGACACACGAGGAGTTCGAGCGCTGCAAGGCGCTGGGCTTCGATTATTTCCAGGGTTATTTCTTCTGCAAACCGAACATCGTGCGCGGCCGCAGCCGCCCGGTTAACCGCCTGGTGCTGATGAACCTGCTGGCGGAGCTGCAGCACCCCGACACCGACATCAACAAGCTGGAAAAAATGGTCGCCCAGGACGCGGCACTCACCTATCGCCTGCTGCGCTACGTGAACTCGCCCTGTGTCGCCATCCGCCGCAAGGTCGAATCCCTGCGCCGCGCCCTGGTGATCATCGGCGCCAGCACCATCAAGAACTGGATCACCCTGATCCTGTTCACCCGCCTCGACGACAAGCCACGCGAGCTGATGGTGACCGCGCTGGTGCGCGCCCGCATGTGCGAACTGCTCGGCGCCGCCCGCCGCCACGACGGCCTGGATCGGTTCTTCACCGTCGGCCTGCTCTCCGCCATGGATGCGCTGATGGACAGGCCGATGGAGGAGGTGCTGGAAGAACTCCCGCTGGTGGAGGACGTCAAGGCGGCCTTGCGCAGTCGCAACGGACATCTGGGTGAAGTGCTGGAGCAGGTGCTGCTGTACGAGTGGGGCGCCTGGGATCGCCTGTGCCAGAGCCTCGACGGCGCCACTTACCGCCAGGCCTACCTCGACGCGGTCCGCTGGGCCGGCGAAAGCCTTTCCGCCGTCGGTCCCGCCGCGGACGGGCAGGCCACCACGCGCACCGGCTAACGCCGGTCCAGCACCAGATTGCCCACGCCGTCGACGCGGCAGCGCCAGCCCGGCGCCAGCCAGGTGGTGGAGGCCTGTTCGGTCACCAGCGCCGGACCGTCGATCACCTGCCCCGCCGCCAGCGTCTCCCGCGCCCACACCGCCGCTTCGCCTATGCCGTGCACCACGCCCCGCCCTGCGGGCGCGGCCCCGGCTTCCGGTGCCGGCTTCAGGCGCAGTGCCAGCGGCGGCGCCGTCAAGGCCAGGCGGACATTGACCAGCTCCACCGGCAGCGCGACGCGGTGGCCGAAGCGTGCCTGGTGGGCCAGGTGGAAGGCCTCCGTGATCCCGGCCACGTCCTGCCAGGGAATGTTCAGGGTGTAGGACTGGCCACGGTAGCGCAGGTCCAGGCTGCGCCTGGCCTGCAAGCTCGCCGCCGCCACGCCTTCCGCAGCCAGGGCCTGCGTGCCTTCCTCGGCCAGTTCGGAGAAATGCCGTTCCAGCGCATCGGCACCGAGCTCCGCCAGCAGGGCGTTGACAGTACGCGACAACTGGCGCCCCTGTGGCGCCGCCAGCATGCCCAGCGCCGACAGCACACCGGCATGGACCGGCACCAGGGCCTGGCGCATGCCCAGGCTGTCCGCCAGGGCGCAGACGTGCAGGCCGCCGGCGCCGCCGAAGGACACCAGGGTCAGCGCCCGCGGGTCCACCCCGCGCTGCACCGACATCACCCGCAGCGCCCGCGCCATGTGCTCGTCGGCCAGGCGCACGATGCCGGCCGCGGTCTCTTCCACGCCCAGCCCGAGTTCATCGCCCAGCCGCGCCACTGCGGCGTAGGCCGCCTCGGCGTCGAGCCGCATGCCGCCGCCGAGAAAGGACTGCGGCAACAGGCGTCCCAGCACCACATTGGCATCGGTGACGGTGGCCGTTTCGCCGCCGCGGCCATAACAGGCCGGGCCGGGATCGGCCCCTGCCGACTGCGGCCCCACCTGCAGCAGGCCGCCGCTGTCCACCCAGGCCAGCGAGCCGCCGCCGGCACCGATGGTGTGCATGTCCACCTGCGCCACCGCCACCGGCCAGGGGCCGATACGCCCCTCACTGGTCAGGCGCAGATCGCCGTCGACCAGGGCCACGTCGGTGGAAGTACCGCCCATGTCGAAGGTCAGCAGGTGCTGCCGTCCCGCCTGCTGGGCCACGAAGCGGGCGCCGACCAGGCCGCCCGCCGGTCCCGACAGCAGCATACGCACCGCCTGGCGCCCGGCCTGGGCGGCATCCACCGTCTCGCCGGAACTTTGCATCACCGCCAGCGCCGCCCGCGGCAGGCCATCCTTCAACCGCAACAGATAGCCCTCCACCAGCGGCCCCACCCAGGCATTGAGCCAGGTGGCGATGCCGCGTTCGTATTCGCGGATTTCGGGCAGCACGGCGGAGGAGCGCGACACGAACAGGCCCGGCGGCAGGGCCGCCTCGATGGCGCGTTCGCAGCGATCGTCGCGCCAGGAATAGAGCAGGTTGACGGCCACGGCACGGGGCGCAAGCCGCGCCACGCTGCGGCAAAGGGCCGCGAGGTCATCGTCGGTCAGGGGCTCGACCATGCTGCCGTCCGCCGCCAGGCGGCCTTCGGTTTCGAGGCACAGCTCGGCCGGCACCGGCAGCTGCCGGGCCGGCGGTTGCAGGTCGTACAGCTCGGTGCGCGCCTGGCGGCCGAGGGTGAGCAGATCCCGGAGGCCGCGGTTGCCGATGTAGACGGTGCGCACGCCCTTGCCTTCCAGCGCTGCGTTGGTGGCGACGGTGGAGCCGTGCACCAGGCGCAGCGCGTCCAGGCGTCCCATCAGGCCCAGTTCGGCTATGCCCTGCAAAATGGCGCGCTCCGGCGCGTCGGGCGTGGACAGCACCTTGTGGATGCGCAGCGCGCCGCCGTCGTGGAGGACAAAATCGGTAAAGGTGCCGCCGGTGTCGACGCCGAGGAGCAGCATGGTCGGGAAGAATCCATATGGAAACGACGGTGCCTATTGTACGGCGGCAACGCCGTGGATACAGGGCCAATTTGCGGCTCGCCTGCCCGGCGCCGTCAGATCACCACGACGCGGTTGCGCCCTTCTTCCTTGGCCTGGTACAGGGCGTCGTCAGCGCGGCGGATCAGGGAATGCACGTCGTCGCGGGCCGCCGCCTGGGTCAGGCCCAGGCTGATGGTGAGGCGAATTTGCTGTTCGTCGCACTCGATCAGATCGCGCTCCACGCCGGCCCGTATTCGCTCGGCCACCCTGGCGGCGACGGCCAGCGGCGTGTCTTCCAGCACAAGGATGAATTCCTCGCCGCCGAAACGCCCGACGATGTCGAATTCGCGCAGCAACTGCTGCAGCTTGACGGCGATGCATTGCAGCACCTTGTCGCCGGCCAGGTGACCGTAGGTGTCGTTGATCTGCTTGAAGTGATCCACGTCGGCCATGATCAGGCACAACTCGGCACCGCGGGCGCCCACGGTGGCCAGGGCCGACTCCAGCTCGTTCAGCACCGACTCGCGGTTGGCCAGGCCGGTGAGGGCGTCACGCCCCACCTTGTCGCGCAGGTGACGATGCTCGTGTTGCAGGCTGTCCACCGATTCGTGCAGCGCCGCCACGCGGGCCGAGTAGTAGGTTTCCACGGCCAGGCTCATGTCCAGGGAGGTGATCTTGAGGATGAAGGCCCGCAGCGCCTCGTAGGCAGAACGATCATCCCGCAGCGCGGCGGGGATCGCGTCGATGAGCAGTTGTTGCAGCTGGCGGTAGGAGGCCTGGTACAGGCTGAGGGAGATGTTGCGCATGGCATGGATCTCGCCGACGCGCAGGCGGTCGGCGAAATAGGCCTCGCCATCGAACTCCCGTCCCAGGCTGAGCAGATAGCCGTGCTGGGTGCGCTTGAGCCGTTCCAGGTTGTCCCGGTTGCCGATGGCGCGCATGATGGCCGGGAAGCGCGTCTGGAAGTCGTAGAAGCGCTCCACCAGGACATCGGCCTGCGGCGCGATCACCTCCTGGTGCAGGCGCCGGGCATGTTCGTGGTCGGCGGCCCCCAGCTCCAGCAGCTCCAGCCTGCCCTGGCGTGCCGCGGCGTCAAAGCCGTAGCGCGCGCAGACATCCCCGGCCCCCTCGGCGGTATGTACGGTCTCTTGTTTCATGGCGTATTGTGGTGTGAACTTACGGCCCGTTTATTTTGTCTTTGGCAACAGACTGCTGTTGCCTGTGTTTGGCTGGGCCGAATAACCGCGCGGAATGATAAACTAATTCTGCGATAAATCAATAACCGACTAAAAAGCCATGGATATGGACACCCTCATCGACGTGCAGCACCTCACCCGCTATTTCGGCACCTACCGCGCCGTGAACGGACTCAGCTTCCAGGTCCGGCGCGGCGAGGTGCTGGGCTTTCTCGGCCCCAACGGCGCCGGCAAATCCACCACCATGCAGATGATCACCGGCAACCTGGCCCCCAGCGAGGGCAGGGTGCTGATCAACGGCGTCGACCTGCTCGACAACCCGCGCGAGGCCAAGGCCGCGCTGGGCTATCTGCCGGAGCAGCCGCCGTTGTACCGCGAACTGACGGTGGACGAATTCCTCACCTACAGCGCGCGCCTCAACCGCATCCCCGGCAGCCGGGTACGCCAGGCTGTCGCCGCCGCGCGGGAGCGCTGCGGCCTCGCCGAGGTGGGGCGGCGCCTCATCGGCAACCTGTCCAAGGGCTACCAGCAGCGCGTCGGCATCGCCCAGGCAATCATCCATCAGCCGGCGGTGGTGATCCTCGACGAACCCACGGTCGGGCTCGATCCGATCCAGATCCGTGAAATCCGCGCCCTCATCCGCGAGCTGTCGGCGGAACACAGCGTGATCCTCTCCACCCACATCCTGCCCGAGGTGCAGGCCACCTGCGACCGCGTGCAGATCATCAACCGCGGCGAGCTGGTGCTCACCGACACCATCGACGGACTCACCCGGCGCATGCAGCTCGCCACCCTGCGCGTGGCGCTGCGCTTTCCGCCGCCGACGGCGGCGCTGCAAGGCATCGACGGCGTGCAGGAAGTCGAACCGCTGGAAGAAGGACGCTACCGCCTGCATCACGCACCGGAAACCAACCCGGCGGAGGCCGTGGCCGCCGCCGCGGTGCACGGCGGCTGGGGCCTGCTGGAACTGACGCCGGAACGGGTCTCGCTGGAAGACATCTTCGTGCAGCTCACCCGCAGCGAAACCCTGATGGAGGACGCCGCATGATGAAAAACCAGTTTCGAGTTGCGAGTTTCGGGTTTCGCATGGGAGATACGGCATGATGATCGGGCATATCGCTGCGCGCGAACTGCGCACGCTGTTTCTCTCGCCCCTGGCCTGGAGCATCCTCGGCGTGGTGCTGTTCATTCTTGCCTGGCTGTTTCTGTCGCAGCTGGATCAATACGTGCGCCTGCAACCGCAGATCGCCCTGATGCAGGCGCCGCCGGGGCTGGCCGAGGTGATCGTCGCACCCTTGTTCGGCAGCGCCGGCATCGTGCTGTTGCTGGTGGTGCCCCTGGTCACCATGCGCCTGGTGAGCGACGAGCGCCGCAGCCGCACCTTGCCGCTGCTGTTCTCGGCGCCGGTGTCCATGGGCGAGATCATTCTCGGCAAATATCTCGGCGTCATGGCCTTCCTCACCATCCTGCTCGGCCTCATCGCATTGATGCCGCTGTCGCTGCTTACGGCCGGTAGTCTCGACCTGGGGCAGTTCGCCGCCGGGCTGCTCGGCCTGTTCCTGATGCTGGCGGCCTTTGCCGCCATCGGCCTGTACATCTCCACCCTGACGGCGCAGCCGACGGTAGCGGCGGTGGCCACCTTCGGCGCGCTGCTGCTGCTGTGGGTGATCAATCTGACGGGCAATGCCGTGGACGATAGCGGCTCGCGCGGCGTGTTTGCATATCTGTCGCTGCAACAGCACTACGAGGCGCTGCTGGGCGGCGTGTTCAACAGCAGCGACGTGGTCTACTACCTGCTGCTGATCGTGGTATTCCTGGTCTTTTCGGTGCGACGCCTCGACGCCGACCGCCTGCAACATTGACATCAACCCCCTTTCCGCGAATGAACGCAAATGCACGCGAATGTTGGCCGTATTGCCAAGGACAGTGGTTTCACCTGAGCCGCAGTCCAGTGAACGATTCCAAGGATTCGCGTCTATTTGCGTTTATTTGCGGACACAACGGTCTTTAACAACATCATGGAAGCGAGCAAGAAAAACCGCCGCGTGCTGCGCCTGCAAGGCGCCACCTTTGCCGTACTGTTTCTCGCCGGTGTCGGCCTCGTCGCCTGGCTCAGCACGCGCTACAGCTACCAGGCCGACTGGACCGCCTCCGGCCGCCACACCCTGGCCCCGGCCAGTGCCGCCCTGCTGGGCGAACTGAACGGCCCCATCACCGTCACCGCCTTCGCGCGCCAGAACGAGCTGGCCGCAACGCGGCGCCAGATCAGCGACCTCATCGGCCGCTATCAGCGCCACAAGGCCGACCTCACCCTGCGCTTCGTCGATCCGGACATGGAGCCGGAGCAGGTCAAGGCCGAAGGCATCGGCTTCGACGGCGAGCTGGTCATCGAATACCAGGGACGCAAGCTGCACGTGCAACAACTGAACGAGCAGACCATTACCAACACCCTGCAAAAGCTGGCCCGGGCCGGCGAGCGCAAGGTGCTGTTCCTGGAAGGCCACGGCGAGCGCAATCCGGAAGGGGCCGCCAACCACGACCTCGGCGCCCTGGGCGAGCAGCTGCGCAACAAGGGCTTCCAGCTGGCTCGCCTCAACCTCACCGCCACCCCGGCCATCCCCGACGACGCCGCGCTGCTGGTCATCGCCAGTCCGCAGGTGGATCTGTTTCCCGGCGAGGTACGGCTGATCCAGGACTACGTCGAGCGCGGCGGCAACCTGCTGTGGCTGGCCGAACCGGACGGACGGCGCCAGCTCGATCCGCTGGCGGCGCAGTTGGGCCTGGCCTTCCTGCCCGGCACCGTGGTCGATCCCACCACCCAGCTGCTGGGCATCGACAATGCCGCCTTCTCGGTGGTGGTGGAATATCCCGCCCATCCCATCACCCGCGATCTCGCCAGCGTCACGCTGTTTCCCTATGCCGCGGCCCTCGACACGCACAACGTCGCCGAGCCGTGGATCGCCACGCCGCTGCTGCGCACCGTTGCGCGCAGCTGGTCGGAAACCGGTGCGCTCAAGGGCTCCATCCGCTACGACGAAGGCAGCGATATCGCCGGCCCGCTCACCCTCGGCATCGCCCTGGAGCGTCCGCGCCCGGCGGCGGCAGGCACCGAAGCCAAGACCGAGGGGGATGGCACGCAACAGCGCGTGGTGGTGCTCGGTGACGGCGACTTCCTCGCCAGCACCTATCTCGGCAACGGCGCCAACCTGGAACTGGGCGAGCGGATGATCAACTGGCTCAGCCACGACGACGCGCTGATGCACATCCCGCCCAAGGCCGCCGTCGACACGCGCCTGGAACTGACGCCGCTGCTGTCCGGCATCATCGGCGTGAGCTTCCTGTTCCTCATCCCCGGCGGGCTGGTCATCGCCGGTGTGGTGATCTGGCTCAAGCGCCGCAAGCGCTAGCTGCCGGAGTACGCCGTGAACAAACGCAACCTGATTAATCTTGCCCTGTTGTTGGCTGTCATCGGTCTCGCCCTGCTGGCCTGGCTCGAGCCGGGCCGCGAGGCACCGCCGGCGCCGCTCAAGATCACCACGCTCGATGCCGCAGCCATCGACCGCATCCGCATCGAGCGCCCGGCCGGGTTGCTGGAAATGGCGCGCCGCGACGGCCGCTGGGAACTCACCGCGCCGATCCGGGCGCCCGCCAACAGCATCCGCACCGATGCCATCCTCAGTGTCGCCGCCATCGACAGCCTGAACAGCCTGCCCGTCGCCGGCCTCGATCTCGCCACCTACGGCCTGGCCGAACCGGCGGTGCGGCTGTTCCTCAACGATACGCGCATCGATTTCGGCAACACCTCGCCGCTGGACCAGCGCCGCTACGTCCGTGTCGGCGACACCCTGCACCTGATCCCCGATCTGCGCTACTACCAGCTCATCGGCGGCTGGAACGGCTACGTCAGCCTGCGCCTGCTGGAACAGGACACGGCACTCGATCGCATCGAGCTGCCGGGGCTCACACTGGAAAATCGCGAAGGCAGCTGGCGTCCCGCGCCCGCGCCGGAACACTGGTCCGCCGACGCCGCCACGGCGCTTGCGCAGAACTGGCTCAATGCGCAGGCCATGGAGGTACGGGAACTCAAGGGCGAGGCAAACGGAGAAGAAGTGCGGCTCCATGTCCGCGGCCGTGAACAGCCGATCCGCTTCGTCATCGCGGCAAGCGAACCGGAGCTGATATTGCAGCGTCCCGATCTCGGCCTGGCATGGCACCTCGTCGCAGAGCGCGCCGCGGATCTGCTGCAATTTGCACCCGCTGCGAATACCGGTACACAAGGCGACTAGGCCGCCACAGGCGGCCTTATCACGAGACCCATGCCCGAACTCCCGGAAGTCGAAACCACCCGCCGCGGCATCGCCCCGCACCTCGCCGGGCACGCCGTCACTGACGTGATCGTGCGGCACCCGCAGCTGCGCTGGCCGGTGCCGCGCGGCCTCGCCGGCAAGCTGCGCGGCCGCACCATCAGTGCCGTGGACCGCCGCGCCAAGTACCTGCTGCTGCGCTTCGATCACGGCACCCTGATCCTGCACCTGGGCATGTCCGGCAGCCTGCGCCTGGTCGATGCGGGCACACCCGCCGGCAAGCATGAACACTTTGATCTGGTGCTCGACAGCGGCCGCGCCCTGCGCCTCACCGATCCGCGCCGCTTCGGTGCCGTGCTGTGGACCCGCGACGATCCCATTCAGCATGAGTTGCTGCGCGACCTCGGCCCCGAACCGCTGGGTGATGACTTCGATACCGAATATCTGTATCTCGTCACGCGCAAGCGCAAAACGGCGATCAAGCTGTTCATCATGGACAGCAAAATCGTCGTCGGTGTCGGCAACATCTACGCCAGCGAGTCCCTGTTTCGCGCCGGCATCCATCCCTCCCGCGCCGCCGGCTCGCTGTCGCGCGAACGCTGCGCGCGCCTGGTGACGGCCATCAGGGAGGTGCTGAACGCGGCGATCAAACAGGGCGGCACCACCCTGCGCGATTTCACCGGCGGCGACGGCAAGCCCGGCTACTTCGCGCAGGAGTTGCGCGTCTACGGCCGCGCCGGCGAGCCATGCACCAACTGCGGAACAAGCATCAAGTCTTCACGCCATGGCCAGCGTGCCACCTACTACTGTCCGCGCTGCCAGCGCTGAGAGGAAGATGCGGCGTCTCCCCGGAGACGCTATGCTGAATGCTTCATAACGAAGGGAAAGAGCCCATGTCCGTACTGCACGACATCCTCGATTCATGGCGCCCGCAAGGGCGCATGGCCGGCATCGCGATTTCTTTGCTTGTGCTGCTGCTGGCGATCACGATCACCACCTTCGTGGTCAGCAACGAGCCCGAAGCCTTCACGGTGCAGGCGGAGCAGCGCGGCAAGGAGCCCATCGTCGGCAGCGCGACGGTCAACGCGGCGGTTACTATCGGTGAAACACTGCTGGACAAGACCGGCGGCTATATCTCCAATGACGTGCTGCCGCCCTTTGCCTTCCTCGATGACATGCCCAACTGGGAGTTCGGAGCACTGGTGGCCTTGCGCGATGTCTCCGCGGTGATGCGCAATCACTATGCGCGCTCGCAGTCACAGTCGGTCGAGGACCCGGATCTCGCCCGCGCCGAACCGCAATTCAATTTCCAGAACGACTCCTGGATCCTGCCCGCCACCGAATCGGAATATCGCGACGGCCTGGCCTATCTGCACGCCTACCGCGCGCGCCTGCTGGACGACAACGACGCCAATGCGCAGTTCTTTGCCCGCGCCGACAATCTCGCTGCCTGGTTGCAGGTGGTCGAGAAACGTCTGGGCAGCCTGTCCCAGCGACTTTCCGCCAGCGTCGGCCAGGTGCGCAGCAACACCAATCTGGCCAACGATCCCGCCGCACAGCAGAGCACGCCTGCGCCCGGCGTGGTGTACGAGAGCACGCCCTGGCTGGAGGTGGACGACGTGTTCTACGAGGCACGCGGCCATGTCTGGGCACTGCTGCACCTGTTCCGTGCCGTGGAAATAGACTTCCGCAACAGCCTGGAGAGAAAGAACGCCGTGGCGTCGCTGCAGCAGATCATCCGTGAACTGGAGGAGGCGCAGCGGCCGGTGTCCAGCCCGATGGTACTCAACGGCAGCGGCTTCGGCTGGGTGGCCAACTATTCGCTGACCATGGCCAATTACATCTCCCGCGCCAACGCCGCCGTGATCGACCTGCGCGCGCTGCTGGAACGCGGCTGATTACTTCCATGCCGGTGTCATGCACCGGCCGTGACTGTCGCCCGCGCCATAGCCGCGCAAGGGCGACGAGATATGATTCCACGCCATGCTTCCCGTTCCCTTTCACTCCTCCGCGCAACTGCGTGCGTCCTTCATCGCCGGCCTGAAGCCGCTGCTGGCGCAGCAATCGCTCGGGGCCTTTATCCTGGTCGCGGCCAATGCCACCTTCGACCCGCCGATACTGGCGGCACTGGGGCCGGCATTGCGCGCGCAGTACGAGGAGCTGCTGGCGCGCTTCCGCACCGCGCTCTCGGCGGGCCTGCCGTTGTCCGAGGTGGAAGAGGACTTGCTGGTATTCCTGAAAATCGCGGCCATCGGTTTTGACGCCTTGCAGCCTACCGAGATCCGTCATGCAGGACCGTGGCGACTGCAATTCAACCATCTGCGCTCCTTTCGGCCCAAGCGCATCAGCCAGCAGGCGCCGCAAGGCATCAGCGCGCCGTTCGAGGAGCGCGCGTTTCATTTCAACAAGCCCTTCATGCAGAAGGAGGTCTTCTGGCGCGGCGAGCTGTGCGGGCGCGCCGTCGATCTGTATTACAACAAGTACCCCTTCGCCGATCTGCATACCCTGCTGGTGCCGGAACGCGAGTTATGCCTGCCGCAATACCTGCAACGGCAGTACCACGACTATGTATGGCATGTGATGGAACAACTGGGCACGACACTGCCGGGCAGCGGCATCGGCTACAACAGCTACGGCGCGTTTGCCTCGGTCAATCATCTGCATTTCCAGCTCTATGTCGACGCCGGAACACTGCCGGTGGAAGACGCGCGCTGGCGGCACAACGGCGGCGGTGAAGACTATCCCGCGCCGTGCACGGCATTTGATGATGCGGAGGCGGCCTGGCATGCCATCGCCGGGCTGCACCGCAACGCCACGCCCTACAGCCTGCTGTACCGTCCCGGCCGGGCCTGGCTGTTTCCGCGCCGTCCGCAGGGCATGTTGCCGCCGCCGCCTTGGAGTTCGGGCTTTACCTGGTCGGAGATGGCCGGTGCCATCGTCACCTTCAATCGCGAGGTCTACACGACGCTCGACGCTGCCGGCGTCGCCCGGTATCTGGCGGAGGCGGGCGCACGGTGACGCAGGCGGCGCTGCACCGGGAGTTGCGGGCGCTGGCCAACCCGGCCCAGGCGCAAATCCAGCAGCGCTTTTTCAAGACCGGCCCCGGGCAATACGGCGCCGGCGATCGTTTTCTCGGCCTGCGCGTGCCGCAGGTACGTGCGCTGGTGCGCAAATACCGCGCGCTGGATCGCCATGCGGCACAGGCACTTCTCGCCTCGCCCTGGCATGAGGAGCGGCTGGCGGCGCTGCTGTTGTGGGTGGAGGCCTTTCGTCACGGCACCCGGCAGGAGCAGCAGGCCATCTACCGCGCCTATCTCCGCCATACCGCGCGCATCAACAACTGGGATTTGGTGGATAGCAGCGCCGAGCATATCGTCGGCGCGTGGCTGTACGACAAGCCGCGCACGCCGCTCTATAAACTGGCAGCATCGAACTCGTTGTGGGAGCGACGCATCGCCATCATCGCCACCTTTCACTACATCAAGCGTGGCGAGTTCGCCGACACGCTGGCCCTGGCGGCACAACTACTCGACGATGCACACGATTTGATCCACAAGGCGGTGGGCTGGATGGTGCGCGAGGTGGGCAAGCGCGATGGGAAGCTGATGGAGGCGTTCTTGCAACAGCACTACGGCACAATGCCGCGCACCATGCTGCGCTACGCCATAGAAAAGCTCCCGGAGAGGCGGCGCCGGCAATATCTCGCCGGCACCTTATAGGACAAGTGACGCCCCTTCGTCAGTGGGTGAGGATCCAGCGCACCACGGTGCGCACGTCGTCTTCCGGCGCCGGGCTCGGCGGCATCATCATGGTGCCCCAGTTGAGCGGCTCGCCGGGCTTGCTGCCGGCCTTCACCTTGGCGGTGAGCGTATCCACCGCGGCGGCGTCACCCTTGTATTTGGCGGCGATATCCTTGAAGGCCGGGCCGATGAGCTTGGCGTCGGCCTTGTGGCAGCCCATGCAACCGCTCTGGGTCGCCAATGCCTGGTCGGCCAGCACCGGCCCGCTCATTCCGAGAATCGCACACAGCATCACCACGCGCTTCATACATCACCTCTGTAATGGTCGTTGATTTCTGTTCACGGTCGCACCAGACCGGACTCCACCTCGGCGCGCTTGGACTTGCCGGCCAGCACCTCGATCAGGTGCAAGGCGAAATCCATGGCGGTACCGGGACCGCGCGAGGTGATGACCTTGCCATCCTGCACCACCGCATCGGTCACGTAGGTCACACCCGGCAGGTTCATTTTATCCACGAAACCGGGGTAGGAGGTGGCGCGCTTGCCGCCGAGCAGGCCGATGCGGCCGAATACCTTGGGCGCGGCGCAGATGGCGGCGGTGTACTTGCCGCTGCGGGTCATCTGCTGCAACAGCGTCTCGATGCGGGCGTCCTTGTCGAGACGCTCGGCGCCGGGGCCGCCGCCGGGCAGTACCACCATGTCGTAGTCGTGCTTCAGTGCTTCATCCAGGGTGACGTCGGGCAGCAGCACGACGCCGCGTGACGCCTTGATGGGTCCGGCGTCGAGACCGGCGGCGACCACGTCGATACCGGCGCGGCGCAGCAGGTCGATGATGGTTACGGCTTCAAGCTCTTCGCAGCCGGGGGCGAGGGGGACAAGGACGCGCGCCATAATGTGGGACTCCTCTCCTGTCGGGCAGCGATGAGCTGCGATACCGGCACCAGATGCACGCCGAGGCTGTCGAGCTGCGGCAACACTTCCGCCAGCACCTGCAAGGTACCGGGGTAGGGATGGCCGATGGCCACGGCGCTGCCGCCCTGCCGCGCGATGCTGAGCAGATGCACGAACTGGCGGCGGACGCTGTCCGGCGCCGGGTCGCTGTCGAGAAAGACGTCGCGCCGCGTGTTCGCCATGCCGTGCTCCAGGGCCACGTGCGATGCCACCGTGCGCACGGTGGTGACGCTGTCCACAAAGAATAGTCCGCCCTGCGCCATCAGTTCGCTCATCAGCCAGTCCATGTGGCCGGGATGGCGGGTGAGCAGGCTGCCCATGTGATTGTTGACGCCGCGCACATGGGGTATCGCGGCCAGGTCTTCGCGCACGGTACGGCGGAAGGCCTGTTCGGTCATGTCCAGGGTGACGCCGCCGGGCCCCAGGCGCTTGCCGTTCTCCGCCTGCATGGGCAGGTGCAGCATGACCTCGCGCCCACCGGCATGGGCCTGGCGCGCGAAATGCGCTGCATACGGGGTGTGGGGCAGGATGGAATAGGTGAGGGCGCCGGGCAGTTCCAGGGCGCGGCGGCCGTACTCATAGCGATCGCCGATGTCGTCGATGATGATGCTGATCAGCGGCCCGGCCTGCGCCGACATCGCGGCGCAGGCCAGCAACAGCGCGTACAGGGCGCGCCTCATGCCTCAGTGGCCGCGGGACTGCAGTATGTTCAATCCCTTGAGCAGGTTGAGCGCCTCCTGCAGGGCGTAGTCCTTGCCCACCGCGTCGTCGGCCTGCACCTCGTCCTTGGCGGCCTTGGGCTTCTTGCCGTTGCCGTTGGCCAGGTGGCCGGACAGGTCGGCCTCCTTCAGCATTTCGCGATCGGCGTCGTCGGCCTCCACCAGCTTCACCGCCTTGAGCGCGATGTCGGGTTCGATGCCGTCGGCCTGGATGGAGCGTCCGCCCGGGGTGTAGTAACGCGCGGTGGTGAGCTTGATGGCGCTGTTGTTACTCATGGGGAAGATGGTCTGCACCGAGCCCTTGCCGAAGGTACGGGTGCCCATGATGATGGCGCGCTTGTGGTCCTGCAGGGCGCCGGCGACGATCTCCGAGGCCGAGGCGGAGCCGCCGTTGACCAGCACCACCATCGGCGCGCCCTTCAGCGCATCGGCGGGGGTGGCGGTGTAGCGCAGCTCGGCATCCTTGGCGCGGCCTTCGGTGTAGACGATCATGCCCTGCTCCAGGAAGGCGTCGGACACGGCCACCGCCGCACCGAGCACGCCGCCCGGATTGTTGCGCAGGTCCAGCACCAGTCCCTTCAGATCGCCGCCGTGCTCCTTCTTCAGGTCGGAGATGGCCTTCAACACCTGCTCGCCGGTCTGGTTCTGGAAGCTGGTGATGCGCAGGTAGCCGTAACCCTTGTCCAGGGCGCGGAACTTGACGCTCTTCACCCGGATCACGTCGCGGGTGATGGTGAGCTTCAACGGCTTCTGCACGCCCTCACGCATGATGGTGAGCAGGATCTGGGTGCCGGGCTTGCCGCGCATCATCTTCACCGCATCGTTCAGGCTCATGCCCTTCACCGGGGTGTCGTCGAGACGGATGATCAGGTCGCCGGCCTTGACGCCGGCCGCCTGCGCCGGGGTGTCGTCGATGGGGGAGATGACCTTGACGAAGCCGTCCTCCATGCCCACCTCGATGCCAAGGCCGCCGAATTCGCCGCTGGTGCCCACCTGCAGCTCCTTGAATTCTTCCTGGTTGAGGTAGGCGGAGTGCGGATCGAGCCCGGCCAGCATGCCGCGGATGGCGCCTTCCAGCAGGGTCTTGTCGTCGGCTGTCTCCACGTAGTCGGCCTTGATCTTGCCGAATACCTCGGAGAAGTTGCGCAACTCGTCCAGCGGCAGCGGCGCCGTCTGGTTGTTGGCGCGGTCCGCCAGTACGCTGCCACCGAGGCTCAGCGATACGCCCAGGACGAGGCCGGTGGCGAGGACCAGTAGGGAACGGGTGGCTTGTTTCATTCAGTAACTCCGGGTTGCCCCTGTTTGAAATTGCGCCGGGAATCCGATCCCTGGCGCACGTCCTTTCGATATTACCCCAGAACGCCGACTTTTACGCGGCGGCAGCTAACCGCGGCACCAGCGCGAGGGATTCTGCGGCTTGCCGTCGCGACGAATCTCGAAGTACAGGCCGCTGCGATCATTGCCGCCGCTGGAGCCGATGGTGGCAATGGTGTCGCCGGCGGAGACCCAGTCGCCGACGTCCTTGTGCAGGCTTTGATTGTGGCCGTACAGGCTCATGTAGCCGCCGCCGTGATCGATGATCAGCAGGTAACCGTAGCCCCGCATCCAGTCGGCGAAGGCGACGCGACCGTGGGACACCGCTCGCACCGGCAACCCTTCCTTGGCACCGATGACCACGCCCTGCCATTGCAGGCTGCCCAGACGGGTGCTGCCGAAGCGCTCCACGATGCGGCCGCGCGCCGGCCAGGGCAGCTTGCCGCGCATCTGGCCGAAGGGGCGGTGGTTGCCCGGTTCGGCGGGAATGTCCTCCAGCGCCTGGGCCAGCGCCAGGATCAGGGACTCCAGTTCCTTTTCGTCGTTCAGCAAACCCTTGAGACGCCGATCCTTGCTGTTCAGTTCCTGTTCCATCTGCGCCAGCAACTTGCCGCGGGCTTCCCGGTTTCTCTCCAGTTCCACCTTGCGCAGGCGCTGCTGTTCGCGCAGCTGGCCCAGCCGGGTCGTTTCCGCCTCGATGTCGCGCCGCACCCCCTCCAGCTGGCGCACGGTATCCAGCAGGGCGGTGATGCGCTCGGAGCGGGCGCGGTTGAGGTAGTCGTAATAGGTGAGGGCGCGGCCGAGGGTGGCCGGGTCTTCCTGGTTGAGCAGGATCTTGAGGTATTCCTGCCGCCCCATGGCATAGGCGGCGCGGATCTGCTGCTCCAGATAGCGCCGCTGCTGGGCGATGGAGCCTTCCAGATCCTGACGGCGCTTCTGCAATGCGCCCAGGCGACGCGCCTGCTCGGCCAGACGGTCGTCCAGGCCGCGCAGTTCGTCGCTGATGCGGCTTACCGCCTGTTCCACGCCGCGCAGTTCCTCGCGCAGGCTGTCGTAGCGGGTGCGGACCTTGTTGAGCTCGCCGCGCAGGCTGGCGATGCGCTCGCGCAGCTGCAACAGCTCGGCCTCCTTGGCCTGGCGCTTGACGCTGCGCTCGGCAGGGGCATCACGCTGTATGGTGCCGGCGGACAGGGCCAGTGCCGGCAACAGCAGGCACAGGGCGGCGAGCCCGGCGACCGTTCCCTTGCGCCGGATCACGCCCGGGCTACGCCTCTTCCTCCGCGACAGGGGCGGCGGCAAGGTTGTGGCCGGTCATTTCCCGCGGCACTTCCAGGTCCATCAGGCCCAGCATGGTGGGGGCGATGTCCGACAGGATGCCGGGGGCCAGGGTCAGCTGGCGCGGGCCGAAATACACCAGCGGCACGGGGTTGGAGGTGTGGGCGGTGTGGGGCTGGCCGGTATCTTCGCCCACCATCTGCTCGGCGTTGCCGTGGTCGGCGGTAATCAGCATCTCGCCGCCGGCCTGGCCCACCGCCTCGACCAGCCGGCCGAGGCAGAGATCCAGGGCCTCCATGGCCTTGACCGTGGCGTCGAAGTTGCCGGTGTGGCCGACCATGTCCGGGTTGGCGTAATTGCAGATGATCACGTCGTACTTGCCGCTGTGGATGGCCTCCACCAGGTGATCGGTCACCTGCGGCGCGCTCATTTCGGGCTTCTGATCGTAGGTCGCGACGTTGGGCGAGGGGATGAGGATGCGGTCCTCGAACTCGAACGGCTCCTCGCGCCCGCCGTTGAAGAAGAAGGTGACGTGGGCGTACTTCTCCGTTTCCGCGATGCGCAGCTGGTGCAGGCCGAGGCGGGAGATGTATTCGCCGAAGACGTTGCGCATGCGATCCGGCGGAAAGGCCACCGGAATATCGAAGTCGGCACTGTATTCGGTCAGGCTGACGAACATGCCCAGGCGCGGCTTGCAGCGGCGCTCGAAGCAGTCGAAACCGGGCTCGATGAAGGGACGCGTTATCTGGCGCGCCCGATCGGAACGGTAGTTCATGGAGACCAGCACGTCGCCGTCTTCGAAAGTCACCGGCTTCTCGCCGGCGGGAACGACCCAGGTGCCCTTGACGAATTCGTCGGTCTCACCGCGGGCATAGGCCATTTCCAGGGCGGAGAGGGCGTCCGGCGCCTGGAACTCGGCGGCACAACCGGTGATCAGGTCGTAGGCGGCCTGGATGCGCGGCCAGCGGTGGTCGCGGTCCATGGCGTAGTAACGGCCGATGATGGACGCGATGCGGCCGCCGCCCAGCTGGTCGATTTTCTCCTGCATCAGGCGCAGCGACTCTGCCGCGCTCTTGGGCGGGGTGTCGCGGCCGTCCAGGAAGGCGTGCACATACACCTTCTTGGCGCCGCGCTGGATGGCCAGCTCGACCATGGCGTGGATGTGCTCCTCGTGGCTGTGCACGCCGCCCGGCGACAGCAGGCCGAGGACGTGCACCGCCTTGCCGTTGTTCACCGCCAGGTCCACCGCGTCGGTCAGGGTCTGGTTGGTGTAGAAGGAGCCGGTCTTGATGGCGCGGCTGACGCGGGTGAACTCCTGGTACACCACGCGCCCGGCGCCCAGGTTCAGGTGACCCACCTCGGAGTTGCCCATCTGGCCGGCGGGAAGGCCGACCTCGGCACCGGAGGTGCGGATGAAGGTGTGCGGGTACTCACTCCAGAGACGATCCCACACCGGGGTGCGGGCGCTGAGCACGGCATTGTGCGCGGGATTTTCCGAATAACCCCAACCGTCGAGCACGATGAGTAGGAGCGGACGGGGTGTGCTGTTCGCTGGCATGTTCAGAGTGTCGGATTCTGGTGGAAGGAAAAGGTTAGACAAAGTCTAACGGCAGATATTCGGCGCCGCCATAGCTGCCGCCACCGCCCCGGGGGCAGCGGTTCCGGCACTGGCAGGGAGCGAATAACTGCATCAAAGTATTAGAATAAAGCTCTTCTCAAATGAGCCTTTATTGTATATTGTTTTGCTGTGCAAAGGCAGCATCATCGGCGGAGAAAAACAGTAAAATCATGACGCAACACAACATGTGTGCGATGCCGGGCGGGGGAGAGATGTCAGCAACCGAATCGGACAGCAACGGCCTCATTACCCGTGACGAGGACATCGATCGCGCCTCCCGTTCCCTCAAGGCCATGTCCCATCCCCTGCGCCTCAAGATCCTCTGTACCCTGGGCGATCAGGAGGTCAGCGTGCAGGACATCGTCGAGCGGGTCGGCACCTCCCAGAGCAATATCTCCCAGCACCTTGCCATCCTGCGCGACAAGGGTATCCTGTCGGCGCGAAAGGACGCCAACCGGGTGTTCTACCGGGTGGAGGACGGCCGCACCCTGGCCCTGATCCGGATGATGCGCGACGTATTCTGCACCATGGGCTGACCGCCGCGAACTTGCGCGATTAGGCCCCAGCCCCCATTTACTGTCGTTTCCATCAAGCACCAACGAGGTTTTTTACATGACTGTCGAACGTATCGTGCGCATCGTGGCCGGTTTCTTTGTTCTGCTCAGCCTGAGCCTGGGCGTGGAAGCGAGCCCCCTGTTCCACAACGTCAACTGGCTGTGGTTCACCGGCTTCGTCGGCCTGAACCTGTTCCAGAGCGGCTTCACCAAGTTCTGCCCCCTGGACACCATCCTGAAGAAGCTGGGCGTTCCCAGCGGCGGCACCGCCTGCGCCTGACCGTCCCTCCCAGGCCGGCGGCGCCTGCCGCCGGCCTCTCCTCACTCCGACGACCCACACTGAACCCATGCAGCAATTCGGCGAATTCTTCATCAATCACTGGGATCTGTTCCTGGCCCTGTTCGCGACCCTCGGCATGCTGGCCTATACGGCCTTCGGCGCGCGCCTGCGCGGCTACCAGGAAGTGCCGCCGCTGGAGGCGGTGCAGCTCATCAACCACGAAGAGGCCGTGCTGGTGGACGTGCGCGAGGACAGCGAATATGCCGCCGGCCACGTGCAGGACTCCATCCACATCCCGCTGGGCAAATTCGCCGATCGCATGAGCGAGCTGGAGTCCTACAAGGCCCGCCCCGTAGTGGTCGGCTGCCGCAGCGGCCACCGCTCCGCCCGCGCCTGCGCCATGCTGCGCAAGCAGGGCTTCGAGAAGGTTTACAATCTGCGTGGCGGCATACTCGCCTGGGAAAGCGCCAGCCTCCCCATCAGCAAGGGCGGCAAGCGCAAGAAGAAGTAAGAGGTACACATGGCCAAGATCGAAATCTATTCCACCGGCAGCTGCCCCTACTGCGTTCGCGCGCGCAACCTGCTGGAACGCAAGGGCGTGTCATACACCGAATACCGCGTCGATCTTAAGCCTGAACTGCGTCCCGAGATGGAACGCCGCGCCAACGGCTGCACCAGCGTGCCGCAGATATTCATCGATGACCGTCACATCGGCGGCTGCGACGACATGCATGCCCTCGACGCCGGCGGCGAGCTGGACGCCCTGCTGAAATAAGGTACGTACATGAGCGACGGTCTGCACATCGTCTGTCCTCACTGCGATAGCGTAAACCGCGTCCCGCGCGAGAAACTCGGCGCCGGCAACTGCGGGCGCTGCAAGAAACCGCTGTTTGCCGCCCACCCCGTTGCCCTGCGCGAAGCCAATTTCGCCCAGCACCTCAGCCGCAGCGACATCCCGCTGCTGGTCGACTTCTGGGCCAGCTGGTGCGGCCCGTGCAAGATGATGGCGCCGGTATTCGAACGCGCCGCCGCCGAACTGGAGCCGCGGGTGCGCCTGGCCAAGGTCAACACCGAGGAACAGCAGGCCCTCGCCGCCCGCTACGGCATCCGCAGCATCCCCACCCTGATCCTGTTCAAGGAGGGCCGGGAGGCGGCGCGCGTCGCCGGGGCGCTGGATCTGCAAAATCTGCTGGCCTGGACCCGGCAACACCTGTAGCGCCGCAGCACCGACCCATTTCACCCACCCCAACCCTCCAAGGCCCGACCATGTCCGAGAATGAAAGCAGCACCGCCCCGAACAGCGAGGCCCAGCCGCAATTCGCCATTCAGCGCGTATACCTCAAGGATGTCTCCTTCGAGACGCCCAACTCCCCGGCAGTGTTCGCGGTGCAGTGGCAGCCTGAGGTCAACGTGGAACTCAATTCCGGCGGCAACCGCCTGGCCGACGACGTCTACGAAGTGGTGCTGACGATCACCGTGACCTGCAAGGTCGGCGACAAGACCGCCTACCTGGTGGAAGTGCAGCAGGCCGGCATCTTCACCATCAAGGGCTTCGACGAGGCCACCCTGGGCGGCATGCTGGGCAGCTACTGCCCCAACGTCCTGTTCCCCTACGCCCGCGAGGCCATCGGCAGCCTGGTCAGCAAGGGCAGCTTCCCGCAGCTCATGCTGGCGCCCATCAATTTCGACGCCCTGTACGCCCAGCACCTGGAGCGGCAGCAGGCGGCCCCCGCCGAGCAGGAAGCGCCGGTACACTGATGGCGCCGCCCACCATCGCCGTTCTCGGCGCCGGGTCCTGGGGTACGGCGCTGGCGATCCTGCTGGCACGCAACGGCACCCCCACGTTGCTGTGGGCGCGCGACCCTGAACAGGCCGACGCGATGAATGCGTGCCGGTGCAATCCGCGCTACCTGCCGGACATCGCCTTCCCCGCGGCACTCAGCGCCACTGCCGATCTGGAGCAGGCGCTGGCGGCAGCCGACGATCTGCTGCTGGCGGTGCCCAGCCACAGCTTCCGTGCCACCCTGCAGGCCGTCGCCCCCTACGTCACGGCGTCCACCCGCATCGCCTGGGCCACCAAGGGCCTGGAACAGGGCAGCCGCAAGCTGCTGCACCAGGTGGCTGCCGAGGAACTGGGGACGGACCTCGCCCCGGCGGTAATCTCCGGCCCCACCTTCGCCCGTGAAGTGGCCGCGGGACTGCCTACGGCCGTCACCGTCGCTTCGCGCGACGCCGGGGTGGCGCGCTATTTCGCCACCTGCCTGCACGACACCACCTTCCGCGCCTATACCAGCGACGACGTTACCGGCGTCGAGCTGGGAGGCGCCATCAAGAACGTGCTGGCCATCGCCGCCGGCATCGCCGACGGCATGGGCATGGGCGCCAACACCCGCGCCGCCCTCATCACCCGGGGCCTGGCGGAAATGATGCGCCTGGGCGTCGCCCTGGGCGGGCGGCAGGAGACCTTCATGGGCCTGGCGGGCCTGGGCGACCTGGTGCTCACCTGCACCGACGACCAGTCGCGCAATCGCCGCATGGGACTGGCTCTCGGCCGCGGCACCGCCCAGGAACAGGCGCGGCAGGAAATCAGGCAGGTGGTGGAGGGCGTGCAGACCGCGGCCGAGGTCTGGGCGCTGGCCGGTGAACTGGGAGTCGACATGCCCATCACCGAGCAGGTCTGGCGCGTGTTGCACCAGGGGCAGCCGGTGCAGCTAGCCGTACGGGCGCTGCTGGCGCGGGAGCAGAAAGAGGAAACGGCGTAGGCTAGCGCAACGTATCGGGCAGGGTCTGCCGGACACCGCTGCGCTATGTCCGGCCTACGGCCTTGCTGGTGTGGGAGCCCGATTTATCGGGCGAATGCAGCGTCGGACAGACTGCTATCGCCCGGCAGAGCCTGGCTCCCACAACCTCCCCGAACTTTTTTACAGGGGCCGGCTTCAGGCAAAGCCCTGCTGCCGCCACGCCTCGTACAGGATCACCGCCACCGCATTGGACAGGTTGAGGCTGCGATTGCCCGGCCGCATGGGGATGCGCAGGCGCTGCTCCGGCGGCAGGGCATCGATGATCTCCTGGGGCAGGCCGCGGCTTTCCGCCCCGAACAGCAGCACATCACCGTCCCGATACGCCACCGCGCTGTAGTCCTGCCGCCCGCGGGTGGTGCAGGCGAACACCCGCGCCGGATGCACCGCCTCCAGAAACGCCCCATAGCTGTCGTGCACCTTCAGCGCCGCATATTCGTGGTAGTCCAGGCCGGCCCGGCGCAGGCGCCGGTCGTCCAGTTCGAACCCCAGGGGCTCGATGAGATGCAGTTGCGCGCCGGTGTTGGCGCACAGGCGGATGACGTTGCCGGTATTGGGCGGAATCTCGGGCTGGAACAGGACGATGTGAAACATGAAAGGAAGTGACTAGTGGCAAGTGACAAGTTGCAAGATACAAGAAAACGCCTCTGTTCCTCCGCTTTTTTCCCGGGTATCTTGTCACTTGTAACTTGCCACTTGTAACTGACTCTAAATGCATACCAACGACAAACAACTGCTGGCCGTGGACTTCTGCGGCATGAATTTCGCCTCGCCCCTGGTGCTGCTGTCCGGCTGCGTCGGTTTCGGCGAGGAATACACCCGGGTCAAGGGCTATTCCAACCGCGAAGTGGGCGCCGTATGCCTCAAGGGCACCACCCTGGAGCCGCGTCTCGGCAACGCGCCGCACCGCGTGTACGAGACGCCGCAGGGCATGCTCAACGCCATAGGCCTGCAAAATCCCGGCGCGCGCTACGTGGTGGACAAGATCCTCCCGGCGCTGGACTTCGAGGAAACCCGCTTCATCGCCAACATCTCCGGCTCCACCGTGGAGGAGTACGCAGAGGTGGCACGGATCTTCGACGACTCGCCCATCGACGCCATCGAGATCAACATCTCCTGCCCCAACGTGAAGGCAGGCGGCGTGGCCTTCGGCAACGACCCGGCGATGTCCGCCAAGGTGGTGGAGGTGGTGCGCAAGGCCACCAGCAAGCCCCTGATCACCAAGCTGTCGCCCAACCAGACCGACATCGCCGGCAACGCCCGCGGCTGCATCGAAGCTGGCACCGACGCCTTTGCGGTGATCAACACCCTGATGGGCATGGCCATCGACATCGAAAGCCGCACGCCGATCCTGGGCAACAACCAGGGCGGCCTGTCCGGCCCGGCCATCAAGCCGGTGGCCCTGCTGCGCACCCATCAGGTCTACCAGGTGTGCCGCGACCACGGCATCCCCATCATCGGCCAGGGCGGCATCACCACCGCCGAGGACGCGCTGGAATTCATCATCGCCGGCGCCAGCGCGGTGGGCATCGGCACTGCGCTGTTCTATGACCCGCTGGTGTGCTCCAAGATCAACGACGGCATCGCCGCCTACCTGCGGCGTCACGGCCTGACCGAGGTGGCCCAGCTGACCGGCACCCTGACCCTTAACAGCCCGGCACCGCGCAACAGTTGCTGTAGCGCCAAATAGGGGGAAAACTAACCCTGTTTTTCAGGCAGTTATAAATACATGCTAGAGTTGATTCTGAGCAAGAGTCTGTATTAATGTTGGGGTAAATGTGAACAGGCTCACACTCCTGCTTCGGCGCGGTACATAACTTTGGAGACAAGCCCCTGTTTTCGCTACTAAAAAGAAAGAAGAGCGTCAGCGGACTGACAGGGATTAGCATCCTCAGCGAAGGAATCGGCATCGCTCGCATCAACCGGGGCGGCCCCGACTCGCCTCCGCGCCTGTCCATTTGCGAGTTTTTCCCTAGCACCACGGCCGCCGAGCGCAGCGGAATCCTCTCCACCCTGGCAGGAAAACACCACCTCGATGCCGCCCACTGCACCAGCCTGATGGATGCCAGTCATTCCAGCCTGCTGCTGGTGGAGGCTCCCGAGGTGGACCCCACCGAGCTGAAGGCTGCGGTGCGCTGGCGCATCAAGGACCTCATCGACTTCCACGTCGACGATGCGGTCATCGACGTGTTCGACATCGAAGGTCAGCGCGGCCGCACCAAGATGATGTACGTGGTCGTGGCCCGCATCGCCACCGTGCAGGAACACATCAATCTCCTGGAGCAGGCCCATGTGAACCTCGGGGCCATCGACATCGCCGAACTGGCGCAGCGCAACATCGCCGCCCTGCTGCCGGAGGACCAGAACGGTGTCGCCCTGCTGCACCTGACGCCGCGCGGCGGCCTGCTCACCCTGACCCGCCAGGGCAGCCTGTTCCTGGCCCGCAACCTGGAGTTCGGCACCGATCAGCTGGCCGCCGAGTTGCCGGCTGCCCGGGAAGAAAGCGAGTTCACGCTCGATACGGAAGACGAGGGCCCGCCGGCGGGTCTGCGCCGCCTGATGGACTCCGTCGTGCTGGAAGTACAGCGCTCCCTCGATTACTTCGAAAGCCATTTCGGCCTGCCGCCGGCCAGCGGCCTGGTCATCGCCCCCATGACCCAGGTCATTCCGGGCCTTGCCGGCTATCTGGGCGGCAACCTGGGGCTGCCGGTGCGCGTGCTCGATCTCAACACCGTGCTGGAATGCGAGCAGACCCTGAGCGATGAATTGCAGGCCCTGTGCCTGCCGGCCATCGGTGCGGCGCTGCGCGTGGAAGAGAGGGTGCTGTAATGCAGCAGATCAACCTCTATCAGCCGCTGTTCCGCAAACAGGAAAAGATCTTCTCCGCCAAGACCATGCTGCAGGGTGCGGCCATGGTGGCGGTGGGCATTGCCCTCTTCTTCGCCTATGCCGCCTGGCAGACACGCAATCTGGCGGCGCAGGCGGAACAGTTCCAGCGCCAGCGCGACGAGGCGGCGAAGCGGGTGACCGAACTGGCGCGGGCCTGGCCGGAGCGGAGCAAGAGTGCAGCGCTGGAACAGGAGGTGGCGCGCCTGCGCGCCGAGCTGCGCTCCAAGCAACGGGTCGTCGCCCATCTGGCCGATCGCAGTAGCGGCAACACCACCGGCTATTCCGCGCACCTGGAAGGGCTGGCGCGGCAGCGCCTGCCGCAATTGTGGCTGACGCAGATCGGATTGCGCCGCGGCGGCGATACGCTGGAACTGCGCGGCAGTACCCTCAACCCCGAACAGGTGCCGCAATACCTGCAACGCCTGTCGGCCGAGCCGGCCTTCGCCGGCGTGGAGTTCCGCCAGTTCACCCTGAGCCGGGCGGAAAAGACGCCGCGCCAGGTGGACTTCGTCCTGCTGACCGAGAAGAAGGAAGCGCCGAAATGACGAGGCATCAGACCTGGCCGCAGGGAGGTGCCGCATGAAGGAGCGTATCGAGCAGCTGCGCCTGCGCATCGATGCACTGTCGCTGCGCGAACGCGGCATGCTGTTTCTCGTCCTGGTCGCCGTGCTGTACATGCTGGCCCAGATCGCGCTGTTCGCGCCGCTGGAGGCGCAGCAGAAGCGCGCGCTGGATCGCATCGGCAATCTGCAACAGGAGATCAGCGCCTACGACGAACAGATCCAGGCGATCCTGCGCCGGCAGAGCGCCGACCCCGACGCCGACAACCTGCGCCAGCAGACGCAAATCACCGCCCAGATCGCCGCACTGGACAGCCAGATCGCCGGCACCGTCCAGGGACTGATAGCGCCGCAGCAGATGGCACGGGTGCTGGAAGAGGTGATCCTGCGCCAGTCCGGCCTCAAGCTGCTGCGCATCGAAAGCCTGGAGGCACGCCCGCTGATCGAAACGGCGGAAGGGGAGGCGCCGCTGAACGCAGGTATCTGGCGCCATGGCGTGCGCCTGGAATTCGAAGGCGACTACCTGGGGGCGCTGGCCTACGTGCGCGAACTGCAAACCCTGCCCTGGATGCTGTACTGGGACGAGCTGGAGATCGCCATGGACAAGTACCCGGCGGCCCGCATCACCATCGTGGTGCATACCCTGAGCCTGAACGAGGGCTGGATCGGTGTTTAGACACATGCTCGCGACAGCCCTGCTGCTGGGCCTGACGATGCAGAGCGCGGCGGCGCTGGAGGATCCGATGCGCCCGCCCGGCAACGCCGCGGCCGTGAAGAGCAGCGCAGGCGTCACCCGCTTCGTGCTCAGCTCCACTCTGATCGCACGTGAACGCCGCAGCGCCGTCATCAACGGCCGCAGCGTCGGCGTGGGCGAACTGGTCGATGGCGCGCGCGTCATCGAAATCCTGCCGGCCCAGGTGCGTTTGCAGCATCAGGGACGCCAGCTGACCCTGCAGCTGCTGCCGGTCGCCGTGAAAAAGCCGGCCGTGACCGAGTGACGCCCATGACGAATCATCATCACAGAATATTTGCACACCCGCAGGCCGCCCTGGCGCGAGCCGCACAGCGAGGTATGGCATGAACACAGGATTGAGACCCATGACCCGTCTGCCACTTTTTGCGTTGGTACTGGCACTCGCCGGCTGCGCCAGCCCCGGCACGCCCCAGCGCAGCACACTCAACGACATCCAGGCGGCGCTGCGTGACGACAGCAGCCAGTCCGCACCGGCATCGCCGGCGACCACCCCGCCGGCCGCCGTCAGCGACGCGCTGCTCCCCGCCATCCAGCTCAATATTCCCGGCGCCGATCTCGCCGCGACGGAAGCGCGCTTCGACGTCAAGGTGCGCCGCGCCGCAGCGCGTGACTTTTTCCTCAGCCTGGTGGAAGGCACCGCCTACAACATGATGGTGCACCCGGATGTCACCGGCAGCATCAGCCTGGACATGAAGAACGTCACCGTACCGGAAGTGATGGAGATGGTGCGCGATACCTACGGCTACGACTTCGAGCGCCGCGGTGACAGCTTCCAGGTGCTGCCCAACGTGCTGCAGACGCGCATCTTCCACGTGGACTACCTGGACATCAAACGCACGGGCAGCAGCAAGATCAGCGCCGGCGCCACGCAGATTTCCCGCAGCGGCGGCACCAGCAGCGACGGCACCACCACCAGCACCACCAGTACGTCGGAAACCAGCATGATCACCACCGACTCCCAGTCCAATTTCTGGCCCGGACTGGAAAGCACGTTGCGCATGATCGTCGGCAGCGAGGAAGGGCGCTCGGTGTCCGTCAATGCCCAATCCGGCATCGTGGTGGTGCGCGCCATGCCGGGCGAACTGCGCGAGGTGAAGCGCTATCTGGACAGCACGCAGAACGTCACCCAGCGCCAGGTCATCCTGGAGGCGCGCATCCTGGAAGTGGAACTGGCCGACGGCTTCCAATCCGGCATCAACTGGTCTTCGCTCACCCAGGGCAAGAACGACACCCTGGTACTGGGCCAGATCGGCGGCGGCAGCGTATTCAGCGGCACCGGCCTCAGCAGCATCAGCGGCTCCAACGTCGCCATGGCCCCGCCTGCCGGCACCATTACCACCGGCGCCGCCACCACCGCCTTCGGCGGCGTGTTCGCCGCGGCCTTTACCGGCAACAATTTCACCGCCTTCATCGAATTGCTGAAGAGCCAGGGCAACGTCCAGGTGCTGTCCAGCCCGCGCATTTCGACCCTGAACAACCAGAAGGCCGTCATCAAGGTCGGCGCCGATGAGTTCTTCGTCACCGACGTGAACACCAGCACCACGACCACCACCACCACCGCGACGCCCAACGTCAGCGTGGAGCTGACGCCGTTCTTCTCCGGCGTGACGCTGGACGTCACCCCGCAGATCAGCGAGGAGGGTTACATCACCCTGCACGTGCGTCCGTCGGTGAGCGAGGTACGGGAACAGATCAAGGACGTCACCGTGACCACCACCACCCTGCGCATGCCGCTGGCCTCGAGCACCGTGCGCGAGTCCGACAGCGTGATCCGCGCCCAGAACGGACAGATCGTGGTCATCGGCGGCCTGATGCAGAACAAGACCCGCGACGAACAGGCCTCGGTGCCGTTGCTGGGCGACATTCCGGTGGTGGGGGCGCTGTTCCGCCACACCCGTCAGTCCACCAGCAAGAGCGAACTGGTGATCCTGCTCAAGCCCACGGTAGTGGAAGGCAACGAACAGTGGTCGCGCGAGTTGCGCCGTTCCTCCGCCGCCTACCGCCAGTTCGATCAGTAGGGATGGGTACGCGGGACCGGACAGGATTGCACGGTATCGGCCAGGGTCCGGTGTGCCGCTACGCGCCCGCCGGCAATAGCGCCATGCGCCAGCGCGGAGCGGCCTGATGTACCTGGAACACTTCGGTCTGCGTGAGTTTCCCTTCAGCCTGACGCCGGACACGCATTTTTTTTTCGAATACGGCCACTATCGTGACGCCTTCGATACGCTGCTGGTGGCACTGGGCGGCGGCGAGGGCTTCATCAAGGTCACCGGCGAAGTCGGCACGGGCAAGACCCTGCTCTGCCGCAAGCTGCTCAACTCGCTGGATCAGGACGCGTTCTATACCACCTATATCCCCAACCCCTACCTGACGCCGCCGGCCCTGGGCCTGGCGCTGGCGGAAGAGCTGGGTCTGGAGCTGGCTCGCAACGTGGGCCAGCATCGCGCCGTAAAGGAAGTTACCCGCCGCCTGATCCAGCTGCATGCCGAAGGCAAGCAGGTGGTGCTGCTCATCGACGAGGCACAGGCCATGCCCGGCGAAACCCTGGAGGCGTTGCGCCTGCTTACCAACCTGGAAACCGAAAAGCGCAAGCTGCTGCAGGTGGTGCTGTTCGGCCAGCCCGAGTTGGATGAACGCCTCAGCGAGCGGGGCAATCGCCAGCTGCGCCAGCGCATCACCTTTTCCTATCGCCTGCCGCCCATTGATCGGCAGGGCATGGAGGCTTACGTGTCCCATCGTTTGCTGGTCGCCGGCTCCAGCGGCAACGTGCGCTTCGCGCCCGAAGCCCTCGACGCATTGCACCTGTACAGCCGCGGCATACCGCGCCTGGTCAATATCCTGTCCCACAAGGCGCTGATGGCCGGGTACGGCCAGGGTGTCAGGGACATCTCCGTACAGCACGTGGAAATGGCGGCACAGGATACCGAAGACGTACAACAGTCCAACGGTACACGGCGGCAGGGTCTGCTCATCGCACTGGCGCTGGCCGCCGTTGTGGTACTGGCCGCCCTGGCGTGGTGGCTGGGCCAGCCGTGGTTTGCAGGGTCGGTACAACCATGAGCCTGATTAACGACATGCTGCGCGATCTGGAGGCCCGCCGGGCCGCCGAACGGCAACCGCCACCGGGCCTGCTGCGTGGACTCGGCGCAGCCGCCGGAACCTCGCGCCGGCAACGCACCCTGCTGTTTACCCTGGTTGCCGCGCTGGTGCTGCTGGCCGGCGCGGTCGCCTGGCTGGCCTGGGCACGCTTCGGGGCGCCGCAACCCATCGCCGCGACCGCACCCGCGATGACGCTGGCACAACCTGCGCCGACGGCTCCGGTCGCTGGCGCGGAGCCGACCACTCCTCCGACAACGAATACCGACGCCTCTGCGACATCCATGGCCGCGACAACCGCCGGCACTGTCGAGCCTGCCGCGGTGGCGGAGGGCAGCGGTGCAGCACAGGCTACGTCCGCTCCTCCTGTCGCCACGACGGTTGCCGCCGTTCCCACACCCGCGCCGACACCCCCGATGCCGAAACCGGAGACACGAATCCCGAAACCCGCGGCCGAACGCCCGGTGACGATCGCAGCCCCGACAGCGCCGGTCGAGCCAGCCCCGATGGCCATGGAAAAGAAGATACGTCCGCCGTCACCGCAACAACAGGCGGAGGGCGAGTACCAGCGCGGCGTCAACGCACTGCGCGCCGGCAGCCATGCCGCCGCCGAGTCCGCGTTCCGCAGCGCCCTGCGCCTGGACGGCGAGCACCTGCTGGCGCGCGAAACCCTCGCGGCGATGCTGCTCGGCGCCGGCCGCCTGATCGAGGCCGATGAAGTGCTGGAGCAGGGCCGCCGCCTGTTCGGCCGCAACCCGACCCTGGCCCTGCTGCTGGCCCGCCTGCGTGTCGAGCAGAATCAAATCGGCGCAGCCGTCACCATCCTGGAACAGAGTCTCCACGCCGCGACCGCGCGGGCCGATTACCTGGCCTTTCTCGCCGCGCTGTACCAGCGCGAGCTACGCTATGACGACAGTATCGAAAGCTATGGCCGCGCCCTGGCGCTGCAACCGCAGCAGGCGAGCTGGTGGGCCGGCATGGGGATTTCGCTGGAGAACGCGGGCCGCAACGCGGACGCCATCAAGGCCTACGAGCAGGCCGCCGCCGGCCAGCTGCCGCCGCAGCTGGCGGACCATGTGCGCAGCCGGCTGAAGATATTGCAACGGTAGGAGCCCGCGCTGACCCGGCGAACAGCGGCCAAGGTCATGCACCGCCTCCTACAAGTGACGGGTACGTGAGAAACAGACGATGATCCCGAAAAAGAAAATCCGCATCGGCGACCTGCTGGTCGAGCACAAGGTCATTTCCGAGGCGCAGCTGCAAAGTGCGCTGGCGGAACAGAAGAAAAGTGGGCTCAAGCTGGGCCGCACGCTGATCGCCCTCGGCTATCTCACCGAGGATCAGCTGCTGGAGTTCCTGTCGCGCCAGCTGCAAATCCCCTTTATCGATCTCAAGCACTACAAGTACAAGCCCGATACGGTACGCCTGATCCCGGAAACCCTGGCCCGGCGCTATCGCGTCATCGTGCTCGATGCCGCGCAGGAAACGGTGCTGGTGGGCATGGCCGACCCCACCGACATCTTCGCCTACGACGAGCTGGCGCGCATCCTCAAGCGACCGGTGCGCGAGGCCGTGGTGCGCGAGGCGGAGCTGCTGCGCACCATCGATCAGGTGTATCGCCGCACCGACGAAATCACCTCGCTGGCGGAAGAGCTGTCCGAAGAGTTGTCGGAGACCGATTTCGATCTCGCCACCCTGGCGCAGGGCAGCGACGTCACCGAAGCGCCGGTGGTGAAATTGCTGCAATCCATCTTCGAGGACGCAGTGCAGATCGGCGCCTCCGACATTCACATCGAGCCGGATGAAACCGTGCTGCGCATCCGCCAACGCATCGACGGCGTGCTGCACGAGCAGGTGATGAAGGAAAAGCGCATCGCCACCGCGCTGGTGTCGCGCCTCAAGCTGATGTCCGGCCTCGACATCTCGGAAAAGCGCCTGCCGCAGGACGGTCGCTTCAATATCCGCGTCAAGGATCACAACATCGACGTGCGTGTCGCGACCATGCCCATCCAGTACGGCGAGTCGGTGGTCATGCGTCTGCTCGATCAGTCGGGCGGCATCCTCGACCTGGGACAGGTCGGCATGCCCGCCGATATCCTGCAACGCTTCCGCCGCAACATTCACCGCCCCCACGGTATGGTGCTGGTCACCGGCCCTACCGGCAGCGGCAAGACCACCACGCTGTACGCGGCGCTGTCCGAGATCAACTCGGCGGAAAAGAAGATCATTACCGTCGAAGACCCTGTGGAGTACCGCCTGCCGCGCATCAACCAGGTCCAGGTCCATACCAAGATCGGCCTCGGCTTCGCCAACGTGCTGCGCACCGCGCTGCGCCAGGATCCGGACATCATCCTGGTGGGCGAAATGCGCGATCAGGAGACGGCTGAAATCGGCCTGCGCGCCTCCATCACCGGTCACCTGGTACTGTCCACCCTGCATACCAACGATGCGATCAGCACCGCCATCCGCCTCATCGACATGGGCATCCCAGGTTTCATGGTGGCCACCGCGCTGCAGGCCATCATCGCCCAGCGCCTGGTGCGCCGTATCTGCGACAGCTGCACCGCGCCCTACACGCCGGAGGCGCAGGAGCAGGCGTGGCTGCACAACCTGCTTGGCGCCCAGGCTGACAGCCTGCAATTCCGCCGCGGCACCGGCTGTCCCCACTGCAACAACACCGGCTATCACGGCCGCATCGGCGTGTTCGAACTACTGGAACTCGATCCGTCCATGGCCGACGCACTGCGCCGCAACGATTCGGCGGCCTTCGGCCATGCCGTCAAGGCCAGTTCCAATTTCCGCCCGCTCGCACTCAATACCCTGGATTACGCCGTCGCCGGCATCACCACCCTGGAAGAGGTGTTGCGCGTCGCGGGTGAAGACGAGCTGCTCGAACAGATCGGCGTCAAGGGAGCGCACGGCTGATGCCCCAGTTCCAGTACAAGGCGCGCAACGGCCGGGGTGACATGGTCAGCGGCCAGGTGGAAGCCGGATCGGCGGATGCGGTCGCCAACCAGCTGTTCAACAGCGGCATCACACCGGTCGAGATTCGCGAAGTAAAGATTCAGCGCAACGTCTTCGAGGATTTCAAGCGCCGTCTCGGCGCCAGCGACCCGACGCTCGATGACCTCGTGCTGTACTGCCGCCAGATGTATACCCTGGCCAAGGCGGGCGTCCCCATCATCCGCAGCATCAACGGCCTGGCGGAAACGTCGCGCAACCTGGTGCTGTCGGAAGCGCTGCGCCAGATACGCGCCGAGCTGGAAAGCGGAAGGGAACTCTCCACGGCCATGGCGCGATATCCGAACATTTTCACGCCGCTGATGATCAGCATGGTGCGCGTAGGCGAGAACACCGGCCAGCTGGACGCCGCCTTCCTGCAACTGTCGCAGTACCTTGAGCTGGAGCGCGACACACGCAACCGGGTAAAAATGGCGCTGCGCTATCCCGCCTTCGTGCTGGTCGCCATCGGTGCCGCCATCGGCATCATCAACGTATTCGTCATTCCCGCCTTCGCCGGCGTATTCCGCGGCATGAATCTGGAGCTGCCCTGGCAGACAAGGCTGCTCATCGGGACCTCCGAGTTTTTCGTCAACTGGTGGCCATACATGCTGATCGGCCTGATACTCACGGTCATCAGCATCCGCTATTACGTCAAGACCGAGGCCGGCCGCTACCGCTGGGACAAGCTCAAGCTGCGCCTGCCCATCGTCGGCAACATCATCCTGCGCGCCACACTGTCGCGCTTCGCCCGTTCCTTCGCCATGTCGACCAGCGCCGGCGTGCCGCTGATCCAGGCGCTCAGTGTCGTGGCGCAGGCCGTGGACAATGAATTCATCGGCGAGCGCATACGCAACATGCGCAACGGCATCGAACGCGGCGACAGCCTGACGCGCACCGCCGCCGCCAGCGCCATGTTCACGCCGCTGGTGTTGCAGATGATGTCGGTGGGCGAGGAGACCGGCGCGGTGGACGACATGATGGAAGAGGTGGCCGGCTTCTACGAGCGCGAGGTGGACTACGACCTGAAGAACCTCAGTTCGGCCATCGAACCGATCCTGATCATCGCCATCGGCATCATGGTCCTGATCCTCGCCCTGGGCGTCTTCCTGCCCATGTGGGATCTCACCCAACTGGCGCGGCAAAGATAGCCGCCCGGTGCGTGAGCCCGACATACCAGGCGTCTACAGTGCATGCATATGACCACCATCATTCCACCCCGCCCGCTGGAGCGCGACCGTGCCCCCAACCGCATCGGGCAGCTGGTGATCATCTTCATCCTGATCCTGATCTTCGTCGTCATAGCCGCCCGCAGCATCTGGGAACTGCGGATAGTGGCCGAACAGACTTCGGTGATGCACACCGTCGGCGCGCTGCACAGCGCCATCGGCATCCAGGTGATGGAGCGGGTGGTGAAAGGCGGGCTTGATGCGGTCGCCACCATGGAGCACGCCAACCCCATGGACTATCTCGATCCCGATCGCATGCCCGGCAATTACCAGAAGCTGGAAGGGCCGGTGCCGCCGGAGCAGCTCGCCCCGCGCCGGTGGTATTACGAACCGCGGGAAGGCATCCTCATCTATCGCGTGGATGCCGGCGACTACCTGGAAACCGAACTGCCCGGCCCGCCGCGCATCCGCTTCCAGCTCCAGCTGCGCTACGACGACGCCAACGGCAACGGCCGCTACGACGCCGGCATCGACAGTCTGGGCGGTGTAGGTATGGTGGCGCTGGAGCCCTACCGATGGCTGGCACCGTAGGAAAATATACGACCGGAATCTTAAAACCGTGCCGCCGGGCACCCGGTACCACCGATATGACATTCCAACCGGGAGAGGAATGACATGGAACTCTTCATCGACGCGCTGTATTGGATCGTCACTGCCGCCATCGCCCTGGCCTTCGCCACCGGCCTGGGCCTGCTGATTGCGCCGACATGGCTGCGGGAACGCAGCCGCCCGCTGGATTTCTGGCATTCCCTGCGGCCTGCTACCGGTCCGCTGGAGAAACCCCGCTACGTTGAACGTAACCTGTATCGCCATCACCGGTTGATCGGTTTCCTGCTGGTCTGCGGCGCCGGCTATACCCTGCTGCGCCTCGCCACGACCGACAGCCTGGCCATGCTGTCAGTCCTTCCCGCCCACTGGGACCGGGCCATGCGCGAAATCTCCGCCGCCAGCGCCTACTGGTTTCTCGGCCTCGGCAACCTGGCCGCCCTGGGCGTCGGCTGCGCCATATTCTTCCGCCCCAGCCTGCTCAAGTCGCTGGAGGCCAGCTCCAACCGCTGGCTGTCCACCCGTCAGGCGGCCAAGCCGATGGACATCTACCACAACGGGGCCGATATCTGGCTGTGGCAGCACAGCCGCGCCACAGGAATATTCCTGCTGCTCGGCAGCATCTATATTTGGAGCGTGATCCTGGCCTATCGCCACGGCATTCTGTAGGCGGCCGCCCCGTTGGCGAATGCGGAGCAGTTATCGCCGAGAGGACTCGGCTCCTACAGGAAAACCCTATATTGGAAAATAATATCAACTTTGGATTGAAAGCCTTACGGGTGTATGTTAAGAAATAACACGAATTCCACGGAAATATCGCCGTCCCACGGAAGACCCTCGCAGGCAGCGGCCTGGCGCAGGCGGCATAACCAAAGAGGCCGCGGCCTCGACACTATGTAGGAGTCCTGAACATGAACAAGCAACAGGCTGGTTTCACCCTGATCGAACTGGTCATGGTAATTGTGATTCTGGGTATTTTGGCGGCAACGGCGTTGCCGAAGTACGTGGATCTGAGTACGCAGGCAGCCATTGCGTCAGCCAACGGAGCCTTGGGAGCCGCTCGAGCAGCTACTGCAATTAATCACTCTGCGAAAGTTGCTGGTGTCGTCGTCGCAAGTCGCCCTGCTTATCACGCCACCAATTGTGCAGGCGGTCTTATCGTTGATGGAGCTTGCTTGCTACAGGCTATGGAGGCAGCCGATGGCTGGTCCGCCAGTGGCGCAACAATCACATCGACTATTAATGGCACAACGTACACAATCACTGTAGGCACTGCCGAAACCGCCACCGCCATGGCACAGCTCACCAGAAGCTGGTAAGAATTCCAATCGCAATAATTATGCTGCGTTTATTAATGTGGCCATGGGGGAGACCCTAGTGGGCTAAATTGAGAGGCAGGGAAAGATATTTCCCTGCCTTTTTTGTTTGATTCATGTATTAGACTCGCATGTTTATATATCCTTATGCAGATGACGTTCATTAGCGTTGGCAGTCACATGCAATAATAACTGCCTAACATAGTGGCAAACCAAGCATGCGATACCGATCATTAAATCAGCCAGGGTTCACTCTCACTGAATTGGTGATGGTGATCGTTATCCTCGGTGTGCTGTCAATCTCGGCACTGCCCATGTGGTTCAATCGCACTGACTTCGAAGCGCGTGGCTATTTCGATGAGTTGCTCCAGGCCACACGCTATGCGCAAAAGCTGGCTGTCTCGACCAATTGCGATGTACTGGTAACCATTGCTACGGTTGGAACTACATCCACCTATACTCTGGCGCTGCTGGCAGCACCCGCCGGTCATACTCAATGTGCGGCAGCACCAGTCGACTTGCCCGGCTCTGCGCCGCCGTATGTTTCCCCTGCCGGCGTAACCGTCACCGCAGGCACTGGAACGATCACATTTCATCCTTCCGGCTTGGCAACCATGACCATGGCCAATCCCATTGCCGTGAATGGCACCTTGACCATGGTGGTACATACCGCCACCGGCTATGTGGAACGCCTGTGATGCGTAAGCAGATAGGCGTGACCCTCATCGAACTGATCATCAGCATGGTTATCATCGGCATCGGTGTGGCGGGCATCCTGCAAGTGATGAACCTCACCACTGCCCGGAGCGCTGATCCGATGATCCAGCACCAGGCAGTGGCTGTTGCCGAGGCCTATCTGGAAGAAATTCTTACCAAAGCATATGACGACCCTGATGCGGAAACGGGGACTTGCGAGGAAGGAGCGCCTCCCGCCTCGCGTTCGGTTTATGACGACGTCAATGACTATGCTTGCATCATTGGCGCGAATGCAGATGTCGGTGCCCGTAACCAGTTTGGCGCCTTGATTCCCGGTTTAGGGGCATACACCGTAACCGTTGCGGTAGGTGCGCCGGCTGCCATGGATAGTGGCATTCTCGCGCGCCAGATAGACGTGACCGTTACCCACGCGGTCCTTGGCGCCATCACCATCACTGGCTATCGCACCAACTATTGATTACATGAAGCTCATACCACGCCAACTCCGTGGCTTCACCCTGATCGAGCTGATCATGGTCATCGTGATCACCGGGATCATCGCGTCCGTTGTCGGTGTATTCATCCGCCAGCCCGTGGAAGGCTATATGGACCTTTCGCGGCGCGCCCAGCTAGTCGATGCAGCGGAGTCTGCGCTGCGCCTGATGGCGCGGGATATCCGCCGCGCCCTGCCCAACAGCATACGCATAAGCGGTACGACCGCCATCGAAATGATCAATACCGTCGATGGCGTGCGCTATCGGCATGATCCGCCCGGCACGCCGTTGCAACGCCTTGACTTTGATACCGCTGATCAATCCTTCAATGCTATCGGCACATTCAGTACCATCACCAAGCCATTTGCATCCACCGGGCAAATGCTGGTGATCTACAACCTGGGTGGTGCCGGCGCTGATGCCTACGACGCAACCACCGGCGTCATTACTCCTGCGGCCACGACATTCACTATTACCGCTGACCCCGCTCCACCGGGAGTCAGCGGTGCCGAGGATCGGATACTTCTCAGCGCCGGACACCAGTTCCCGTTCCAGTCACCGCGCCAGCGCCTGTTCATGGTCGACGGCCCCATCAGCTATATCTGCGATACCGGTACCGGGTTCCTCCGCCGCCACACCGGCTATGCCCTGGCCGTAGCACAGCCGGTGCCGCCGGCTGCGACCGGCATACCGGTCACCCGTTTTGTCAGCGCCTGTACCTTCACCTATGCTGCCGGTACCGCCGAGCGTGCCGGACTGGTTACGGTCGCACTCACCCTTACCGATCATGGCGAGTCCATAAATCTGCTGCATCAGGTGCATGTGGACAACGTGCCATGACCATGCCCAACGACCTACAGCGAAAGAGCCGGGGAAGAGTGCAGGGCGGATTTTCGCTGATCAGCGCACTTTTCCTGCTGGTGGTGCTGTCGGCGCTGGGTGCCTATATGGTCAACATCAGCGGCACCCAGCATTTCACCACCCTGCACGCCTTGCAGGGCGCCAGGGCCTACCATGCCGCACGCAGCGGAACGGAATGGGGCATAGCGGCGGCAATAGGCGGCGGAGCCTGTCCAGCTGACACGACATTGGCCGGCGGCGATTTGAGCGGATTCCTGGTCAATGTCACCTGCACCTCCACCAGCCATCTGGAAGCAGGCAGCACCTACAACGTTTACGAAATCACCGCCTTTGCCCAGACAAACACTCCCGCCTACGGCCAGCCAGGCTACGCGGCACGCCGCATTACCGTTACCGTCACCGACGCCCCCTAAGCAATGACCGATGTGGACGACCTCATCCGGCGCTATTGCGAACGAGGGGATCAGGCGGCCTTTCGCGACTTCTACCAGCACGAAGCGCCCCGCCTGTGGAAATACTTCATCGCCCGCGGCTGTGATCCCGACACCGCCTACGACCTGCTGAGCGAATCGTTCCTGCGTTTCATCCAAACGGTGTGCAAGAATCCGGCAGCGCCCTTGCCGCTGCTCTACCGCATTGCGCTGAACCTGCGCATCGATCTGCATCGGCGCTCACAGCATTGGCCGGCCGCGCTCGATCCGGAACAGCTGGCGGCCATACCCGCGACGGAATCCGACCCGCTGGCAGGGGAGGCCGTGCTCAGGGCGATGCAGTCCCTGCACGGCGATGAACAGAATCTGCTGCTCATGCGTTATTGGATAGGGCTGACCCATGCCGAGGTTGCCCAGGCGATAGGGTTGCCGGAAGGCACGGTTCGGCGACAGGCGGCAGCGGCACTGCACAAGCTGCGCACCGTGCTCGAACCGCAGGAGGATGTAGGCCCGATATAGCGCAACGGTATCGGGCAATGCCGGATTGCGACATTCAGAGTAATACTCCGACTATGAACCTGTTTCAAATGATTGATATGTTGAGCGCCGCCAGGGTCGACTATGTAGTGGTCGGCGGTTTGGCCGTGGCGCTGCACGGCTATCAACGCGTGACCATGGACGTGGATGTCGTGCTGGCGATGACGCCCGAAAACTTGCAATCGTTTATCGACGCCGCCAAGGCGGCCGGCCTTCAACCCGTGGCTCCCGTGCCTATAGATTCAATGGCGGACTCGGAATTGTTGGAGCGATGGTTTCAGGAAAAGGGCATGCTGGCATTCGGTCTGCGCGGTCCCGAGACAACATCGACTGTCATCAATGCATTGATCAAGCCGCCAATTACATACACCGATTTGAAGCGTGATGCCGTCATTGTCGAGGTTGGCACGCTGAAAGTACCTGTCGCGTCCATCGACCATCTGATTGTCATGAAAACAGGTACAGGCCGCAGCAAGGACGTTCTGGACATTGAAGAATTGCGCAAACTTCAGGGGCACCCCAAATGACGGCGGATGAGAACTATCGTCTTATCCAGGAAATCGATGCCAACCGCTGCTTCCTGCTGATGGCGTATCGCTCCAATCCGCATTTGATCGAGCGGGCTGATGCCCGTACCCGGGCACTGCTGGGTCTCCCAGTTGCCGATAAATTTCCCGAACCGCCTACGGACCTCGGTGACCACCGCCCCTCATAGCATCCTGTCTATTTGAGTGAACAGAATCGGCTGCTCGTGCGTTATTGGATAGGACTTACCCACGCGGAGGTTGCACGGGCGTTAGGCCTGCCTAAAGCACGGTGCGGCGGCGCTGCACAAACAGCGGGGCATGCTCGAACCCTATTAGGACGTAGGCCCGATATAGCGTAGCGGTATCGGGCAGCGGTACGCCGGACGCCGCTCCGCTATGTCCGGCCTACGATCCTCTGCCGATGTAGGCACAAAACCCGGACAGGATATGGAAACGAATCGACTGGAACAGGCTATCCACAGCGCGGTCGCGGCTACCACTGCGCCCGACGATGCGCGCCTGGCCGGCGTCCTCGCACGGCTGGAACAGGCGCCGGTCACCCGGCGGGCGCCGCGCCGGGCGGTATGGCCCTGGTTGCTGTTGGCGGCAGCGGGCGCGGCGGCCGCAGGCGGTGGGTATTTGTACGTGCAGCACGCGCGGGAACACGCACCTGCGACAGATACACCCGGCGATGGGGGACTCACGGAAATTCCCGCGCCGGTAACCGTGCCGTCACCATCACCGCCAGCCGCGCAGGACAATGCCGGCGAAGACGATAAAGGACAGCGGAATACGGCTATCATCTACCGAAAATAAGTCCATACACCCAGGAAGCGGGCACAGAATCTGCCGCCATGGGCTGGAGAACAGCATGAGTCGCACCCAAAGGAATTTGAGTATGCCCGCCGTTTCGCTGCGCCTTATGTGGCTGCTCAGGTGCATTTCCTTTCTTGCCGTGTTGCTTGTTTCCCTTTCCGCGCAGGGCGCTATCTCTTGGGTGGGAAGCGGGGCAACGGCAACTAGCACGAATTCCAACAGCCGAAGCTTAACCATCCCGACCATTGTTAACGATGACATTCTCGTGGCCCACGTCGCAGTCCGTGGCAACCGCACGATCACCGCACCGGCCGGCTGGACACTTGTTGATCAGGTATATGTTTCCGGCAGCAAGATCACGCAGGGCATCTATTACCGGGTCGGACTATCCACCGATAGCGGAACCACGGCCACGTGGAATTTTAGTTCCAGTGACGACAATGCAGGCGTTATTCGTGCCTACCGCGGCGTCGACACGGTGACGCCCATAGGCAACGCCGATGGAAATACCGGCAACTCGTCCACGTTGACCGCGCCGTCGATAAACACCACCGCACCCAACGAGTGGTTGTTGACGTTTTACGGCGCCGCCGATGGCCGCAGCTCCACATTCAGCACCCCGTCTGGTATGACGGAGCGCTATGATTTTGACAACAACGGCGACAACAGCGGGCTGGCCCTCGCCGGTGATGATGAAGTGCGGGCAACAACCGGTGCGAGCGGTACTCGAGTCTCTACATCAAGTCGATCTGATAGTTACGTCGCACAACTCATTGCCCTCAAGCCGCCACCGACGGTTTTGTCCATTGCACGTGCCGACGCCAACCCGAGCGGGGCAGCCAGCGTTTCCTGGACCGTCACCTTCAGCTCCAATGTGTCCGGCGTAAACAGCAGCAACTTCGCGCTTATCAACTCAGGCCTCGGCGGCAGCCCCGCCATCACCTCCGTCACCGGCGGCGGCACTACCTGGACGGTTACGGCGAGTACCGGTACCGGTAGCGGCACGCTGGGCCTGAACATGGTCAATACCACGGGCACCACCCCGTCGGTGACCGGCCTGCCGTTCACGGGTGAGGTCTACACCATATTGCCGGCGGTTACCGCCATCACCCGGGCAGATGCCGACCCGACCGGTGCCGCCAGCGTGTCCTGGACCGTTACCTTCAGTTCCAGTGTATCGGGCGTGAGCAGCGGCAATTTCGCGCTCGCCAATGCCGGCCTGAGCGGTACCCCGGCCATTACCTCCGTCACCGGCAGCGGTACCACCTGGACGGTCACCGCCAGCACCGGCAGCGGGAGCGGTACCTTGGGGCTGAACATGACCGGCAGCGGCGGTGTCACCCCGGGCGTCGCGGGCCTGCCCTTCACCGGCGAGGTCTATACCGTCCAGCGGCCTACCGTCACCTCTTTCACGCTCGCCAGCACCGATCCGACGACTGCAAACACCACCGTTGCCTGGACGATTGTATTCAGCGCCGCCGTTACCGGGGTGGATGCGACCGACTTCATCCTCGTGGAAGCCGGCGGCGTAACCGGCAGCAGCATCACCACCGTGACGGGCAGCGGCACGACCTGGACCGTCACGGCCAATACCGGCACGTCCGATACCGGTACCCTGGGCCTCAACCTGGTCGACGACGATTCCATTGTCAACGGAGTGGGCACACCGCTGGGCGGCACGGGTGTCGGCAACGGCGACTATACCGGCCCTTACTACACCCTGGAGCCGCCGGCACCCAACCTGGCCAAGACCGCGAGCGCGGCGGCGGCCGTGGTCGGCGACGTGGTCACCTTCACCCTCACCGCGACCAATCCATACGCCAGCCCGCTGGCCAACGTGGTGCTGACCGATACCCTGCCTGCCGGCATGAGCTACGTTACCCATGTCGCGACGCTGGGCTCGGTGTCCATCGCCGGCCAGATCGTCACCTGGACCATACCCACGCTGCCGGCACTCGGGAGCGCACAAATGACGCTGGCGGTTTCGCTGTCGCAACAGGGCCCGCTGACCAATACCGTGACCGCACCGGGCGCGACGCCGGCCAGTGCCTCCATACTCGTGCTTGCCAGCGCGGTCACGCACTTCCGCATGGACGAGCCGGTTGCCTCATGGACCGGCGCCGCGGGCGAAGTCATCGACAGCGGCGGCACCGCGCTGCATGGCCGCCGCCTGACCAGCACCAGCCCGACGGCCACCAACGTGGTGGATCCGAACCCGACAATACTTTCCCAGCATCCATCGGTCATCGGCGGCTTCTGTAACGCCGCCTATTTCGATCGCCGGGCCATCGTGGAAGTCGCCGACAGTCCGCGCTTCGACTACACCACGCAGCTCTCCGCCTCGGCGTGGATCTACCCGACGGCGTATCCGTCCAGCGATCTTTACTCGATACTTTCCAACGACGTGAACTACGAGTTCCACCTGAACACCCAGGGCAAGTTGTACTGGTGGTGGAACGCATCGACGCTCACCTCCGCCACCACCATTCCTCTGAACCAGTGGACCCACGTTGCCATCACCTTCGATTCATCGGCCGGCGTGCGCCGGCAGCGCATTTACATCAACGGTGTGCTCGATGGCAACACCAATAACTGGCAGGGCACCCTGCAACCGAACAACTGCAACTTCTACATCGGCGGCGACATCGCCACGGGCGCCTCATGCAGCATCCTCCCCGGGCGAAATTTCCAGGGCATGATCGACGAGGTAAAGCTGTACAGCTTCGAGCTGAGTCCGGAGGAAGTCGTTGCCGACATGACCCTGGGGCGCTCCTGCTCCGGCACCTTCGATCACGTGCGCATAGAGCACGACGGCTCCGGGTCCATCTGTGCACCGGAGCGCGTGACTGTGAAGGCCTGCCTCGACTCCGACTGTACGACCCTGTATCCGGGCAGCGTGACCGTAAACCTGGCACCCACCGGCTGGGTCGGCGGCAGCACGTTCTCTTTCAGCGGCGGCATCGCGTCGCGCCAACTCAGCATCAGCACTGCGGGCAGCGTCACGCTCGGCACCAACAGCGTCTCGCCCTTACCTGCCGGTATCACGCGCTGCTTCAACGGCGCGACGGAAACCTGTGTGATGACCTTCGCCTCGGCGTCGTGCGCCTTCGATGCAGTGGAGCAGGGCGCCAATCCCCAGACGCCGATCTTCACCAAACTGGCGAACACCAACTTCAACATCGATGTCCTGGCCCTGCTCAACGCCACGACCATCAACTCGTCCTACACCGGTCCGGTGGCGGTCGATCTGGTCGACACCTCCAGTTCCGCCTGTCCTACCGGGGCCGGATTGAACACCGCCACCAACATCACCTTTGCCGCCGGCGATGCCGGGCGCAAGACCGTCACCTTCAATTATCCGGGGGCGGCACGCAATGTCCGTGTGCGTGCGGTGGTCGGTGCATCGGCGCCGGCCTGCTCGACGGATAATTTCGCGATCCGCCCGACCGGCTTTACCGTCACCTCGAGCGACGCCACCAACAACGCCGCCAGCGGCACTCCGGTGATCAAGGCGGGAACGGCCTTCAATCTGTCGGCAGCTGCCGTCGCGGGCTATAACAGCACGCCGTTGATAGACAACACCAAGGTAAGCGGAACCCCCGTCGCGGGCGCCATCGGCGGCAGCTTTGCCGCCGCTGCCGCGGCGACGGGAATTGCCAGCGGCAGCAGCTTCACCTACAGCGAGGTGGGCAACTTCGGTCTGGCGCAGAACGCCGTGTACGACGCCACGTTCACCACGGTGGATCAGCCCGACGACTGCACGGCCGGTTTCTCCAACACCCTGTCCGGCGGAAAGTACGGCTGCTCCTTCGGCAGCGCCGCAGTAACGCAAGCCACAGGCAGCAGCGGGTTCGGGCGTTTCATTCCGGCGCGCTTCAACATCAGCGCCAACACGCCGCTGTTCGATCCGGCGTGTGGTGCCTTCACCTATCTCGGTGAACCGCTGCCCTATCTGACGGCGCCGGCGCTCACCGTCACCGCGCTGAATGCGAGTGGCAGCGTTACCAACAACTATGGCGGCGCCTACTGGAAACTCGCTCCGGCACTGGGCGGCCGCAGTTATACCGACAACTCCGGCACCACCTCGACGCTGTCCGTCGCCACCGCCGGAACCCTGGCGTGGACCGACACCGCCAACAGCGACGGCGACGGCGTGGTCACCCTGACGGGCGAAAGCCTGGACTACAGTAAGCCCGCCACACCCATTGCGCCGTTTGCGGCAAACGTGGACCTGAATTTCTCCGCCACCTTTCTCACCGACGGCGATGCGGTGTGCTATGACCCGGAGAACGACGCCACCTGCAATTCCTTCAGCATCGCCTCCATTGCGGGCACCGAGCTGCGCTGGGGCCGGGTGCGCCTGGGCAATGCCCACGGTTCGGAGCTGATTGATTTGAACGTGCCGCTGGTCGCGGAACACTTCGACGGCGCGTCAGCGTCATTCATCACCAATGTCGCGGACACCTGCACGGCGGGCGTTACGCTGGGCGTCGCCGACGTGGACGCGACCGACGGCCTGACGCCGGCGGAAGTGTGCGCCTGGGATACCGGCGCACCGGGCGTCTCCGGCATCGGCTGTGCCGCGGTCGGCGCGGCCAACCTGCAATATCAGGCACCGCCCGATCTGGTCGGGCAGGAAGGCAGTTTCAATCTCTGGTTGCAGGCGCCGGGAGCGGGCAACACCGGCAGCGTGGATATCACGGCAACCGTACCGGCCTGGCTGCAATTCGACTGGACCGGCGCCGGCAACAGCAATCCGGCCGCGCGCATCACCTTCGGCATCTTCGGCGGCAGCCCGCGCCACATTTACCTGCGGGAGCGGTATTGAGGTTTGCCGGACGCCGCCTGCCTCACACCATGTAGGCCCGATTTAGCGCAGCGGTATCGGGCAGCGTCTTTGCCGGACGCCGCTCCG
>NPIF01000484.1_pt1 | contig 112337 bp, 91 predicted proteins | sample 8637461 | NCBI WGS metagenome assembly NPIF01 (sample SAMN07420641, study PRJNA396082) | bioreactor metagenome | isolation source: sample BR12 brine-fed electro-methanogenic bioreactor BR | place: Japan: Kochi | collected 2016-12-09 | reverse complement strand
TTCTTGTCCAACCATTGGGGGTCGAAGGGCTCACTTCGGAGGACGGTGAACGGCCAACGGACAACCTTGTCTAATTTGACTGGCCTGAGTTAACAGACCGACCACTTTTTGCCTTCTGCCTTGCGCCTTTGATAGAGCTTCCCCTTCGGGCGAACAGCCGTTCGCCCCTACAAGAAGAATATGATTCTGAATGGAATCACAGATAGAGAAGATCGGTAAGGGGCTCTTCGCTTTGTTCCTGGTTCGAACCAAGTCACTTCGTCATCTCTGCCTTTCTTGGTATCGAAGTGGAAGCTTTCCACTCTCCGTCTATATACTGAATTGAATTTATAGGGACCATTATTTCATCAACATAGGCTCCTGGAATAACCATAGTGGAAGGAATGGAGTTACCTCTATTCTGAAAGGGAATACCTTTTCTCAGGACACTCTGGGAGCGGCCTTCGTTATCAATAAAAGCGCAGAGATCCCATATTATTGTCAGAGGTGTGCTAGATATGTTTTTCAAGGTGAATTCAGGATAATCGCCCGTAAAATCACCAAACTCGACCCTGATAGTTCTATCTTCGCAAGATCTGTCCCCCACGATCTTTCCTTTCGGTGTTGCTGATGTAAGCTTGTAGTTGTCGAATGCTAAAGGGAAAGCGTTTATGGTGCTTAAGACAAGAGACAAGAACCCTACTAATAGTATTTCTTCGTTATTATCTCCCCGTTCCCATTACAGTTTTCATATCGAAAAAGGGGCTCCGTCACCTCTAAAGTATTCTTTCGATTTCTTTCTCAAGTTCGTCAGGGATTTTCGTGCCAAAAAGAATCATTGTTCCATAAGTTGGGCCGTAACCTTCTTTGAGTATCTTCTTGATCGAGGCCTGTAGTTCAGACCCCTCCTTCCCTTTATATACATCAAAGCACGCAAACCTAATCCTGTTGGGATACAAATCTTCTTTCCAGAAGACTTCATTTGAAAGGAACTGCTCGCTCCTTATTTCGGCTACAGCGACACCGTTATTTTCAATGAAAAACAGAAGTCTTTCCCCAATTTTCCAGTTCCGATACCTCTTCTTATTGCAACCCCAAACTTCTTTTTCTCTACCTATTTCAAAAGCTTCCCAAGATTTTGATTTGACTATTCTCATATAATGACCTCCCTCCTCGTAAATAGATTCACTCTACAGGAATGCTGCTAGAGATCAAATTCAAACTTTCATTGTGTCTTGATTCCCAAGAGCAATTTCAACGTCTATACCAGAATTTCCAATGTAGGGATGCAAATCTCGTTCTATATTTTCTTAGTTCTAGCTATCAATCCTCCAGCCTCGCGCGCATAAAGGCGTCTTCCGGCCCGGCGATGGGTATTGGGATTATTTTTGAGATCGTGTCCATAGATACACTCGCGAGGTTTGCCATCTGTTCCAGGGGTACGGTAATCGATTTGGCTCCGTTTTCTGCAAGCATCGTTACCCTGTCGACGAAGGACAGAGTAGTCTTCAAGCTCCCGGTGATAGTCATATCCCCTATTATCCCTAATCCTTTCTTCAGGGTGTTCTTGTGTATTGCCGAGAGTATAGACACGAATATGGCGACCGTTATGTCATCGCCCACTTCGCTGCCTATCATTGGGGTGAGCTGCACCGCTATGTCGTAATCCTTCAACGCTGAGTTGGATGGCAGGTACTTTCGCTGGTTGGAGCCTATGCAGGAGATCGCGGTCTTCAGCGCTTCCTTCACTTTTGTCCCGCCGCCGCTTATGTTCTGTCTTCCCGAACCTGGAACGACTATAGTCTCGACCTTCAGGAGTGTCGTCTTTCCGCCGGTTATCGAGACGGTATAGACCACGCCCGGGGGCAGTGGATCCTGCGAGATCAGGGCCTTGCTTCCTCCCTCGTTCACGGATACATAGCTTTCCTTTTTGCTCTCCTTATCTATGTACGAGAAATTCGTGTCCCAGAACTCGAGCCCTCCCAGTTTCTTCAGCTGCTCCTTTACTCTCCTCCTGCATTCTATGGAGAAGGCCAGGACTTCTTCTATCGCTTCTTTCGTGTACTCTCCGTCCGGGTAAAGTAGTTTCAACAAACCAGACAGAGTCTTTCGGACCGCCTTCTCGTCCCTTCTGTTCAGCTGGCTCCCGAAGTTGAAGTAACTGTCGGGTGCGTTAACTGCGGAACTTCCCCTTAAGGACCTCATAACTTCCGAGAAGTAGTCTATTGCGAAACCGAAGTGATCGGTGAAGAGTTCGGCTCTCAGTTTCGCCACTTCCCAGCCCGGAAGGTAGGCGTGTATTCTGTCGAGCAGGGCGGTGTCTTGCATCTCTACGGGAAATGGCTCAAATAGATGAGACATCTTCAACAGAGTCTGCACATCATCGTTTATATTCCCGTTGAAGACTATGCCCGCCTCGGCAACCACCTCTACCTTTCTTGCGAAAGTGCCCGACTCCATAAAGTCTTTCAGCATCTGCAGCGCCTGTTTGTCTTTGAACTGTATTCCCGCCACTTCATCGAATGCGATCAGATCCCATTCTCCTACAAGTCCAACCTTTCGTGTGGCTATGTTGTAGAAGAGCTGGGCGACGGTAGTGTTACCCCCGGATAGGAGGAATGAATAAGGCGAGATTTCTCTGTAGATGTACGACTTACCGGTAGCTCTCGGTCCCAGTTCCACGAGGTTGTAGTTCTTTTCGACCAGAGGGACGAGTCTGAGAAGCTGGAAGAGCTTCTGTCTGTCGTCCATCTTCTTCGGTTCGAGGCCTATCGAGCGAATTATGAGATCGGTCCACTCGCTCACCGTGAACTCTTTTCTTCTATCCACGAATTGATCTCGTATGAAGTTGCTCAACTGTATGGGATGTATCTTCTCTACTACGAAAGGCCTTCCAGGGTAGGTGTTGTGGTCGTAGATCAAATCTATTATCGCCCACATACCACCGAGAAGCATTTTGGGATGCTCCTTCACCAGTTCGTCCGTTATTACCCCGTTCTTTATGCTCAGGTTTTGCAGTCCGGCGATGTATTCGTTCTGTTTAATATCCAGCCACGCGTCTATCCTGTCTATGACACGGAAGAAGCCTTTATCGCGGAGCTGCATCTTCACGAGTTCCGCCATATCCGGTCTGAGAAAGTGTTTCTCCAGTATCTCCCTGACGCTCTCCACACCCTTTATGTCTCTCGGGTCGGACAGGTCCGCGTAGGTTCCTAGCAGGTGCTCGAGGACGTAAGTCGGGACGTTGTAGCCTATCTTCAAGTTCCTGACGAGCGACTTTTTTATCACGTACTCGGGATATATCTTCAGAACCTTAAGGTCTAGGGCGTCCAGCTCCACTCTTCTCTCCCCCAATCAGAATATGCGCTCTCTAGTTGGCAAATACTCACACTCCACCCAGTCCATAAGAGAGCCGTCTTCCAAATCTCTCACTTCTATCTTGAAGGTTTCGCCGCTCTTCGCATTCACCTTTATTATCTGTCTAGTTTCCTCGTTTACCGCCTCTTCTATCTCGATCTTTTGATCCAGGCACTGTATATACACCCTGGGAGCGATGCCGAACATATCTATTTCGGTGAAGAGGAAGACTTCGAAGTGATCCTTCTGAACCACTTTCAGTCTATCTTTATTTCCAATCATCACTCTCTTTCTTCTCTCTCCCACAACAGGGGTAATGACTAGGTGAGGGATTATTACCTCCTGGTAAGTTATCCCTCCGTGCCAGAAGTGGCCGCCGTAGTCTTTGAATACGTTCCCGCTGTTGGCGTAGAGTATGTAGCTGCTGCCGGTCTGTTCGTATTTGCCTTCCTCGGGTTTGGCGCTGTTTAGGCTGTACCTTACTCCGGATGAGTAGCTCACAGTCTTGTCCTGTTTGACCGTCTCTCCGGGAACGGGAAGGTAGAAGCCGTGGTCACTCGTGAAGTGCACCTCATACCCCGCCTTAACCAGTTTGTCTGCCATATCGGAGAGTTTGGTCATTATGTCTCCATAGAATTCCATCAGCTCTTCGTGGCCCATAGAGTCTATGTCTCGAGTCTTTACAACCAGCTTTTCTGTCTCGGGCAGTTCCGAGCCCAGCTGGATTATCTCCACTCCCGGAAGGAGTTCCTTCAGGTTTTCCTCTCTATTCGGAACGCTATCCAGCGTCTTGCCGGTCTTCTTATCCACTATGAAGACTCTTTTGTCCTTCAGTATCTTTTCGATCTCTCCGGATGAGAAGAGTGCTCCCATCCCCACGGGCGTTTCCGTTGGCGTTACCGCGAGTATGGGTTTGTTTTGTACATTCGCCTTTCTCTTAAGACTAAGCTCACAGGAGAGTTCGTATCTCAGCGCATCTACCACGATAACTGCCTTCTTGCCCTCACCATTCAGTATTCTGTAAAGGAGGCCGGGTTGTTCCGTTTGAATCTTAGGATCGTAATGGCTTTTCCAGTGGTTCTCCGCTATCTTGTTTATCCCGGATACTTTTTTCACAGCCCAGGTTTTCAGTTTGTCGGGCAGCTGGGAGTGTCTCAGTTTCCTGTCGAGAGAGTCGTATTTCCAGAGAGTGTTCGAGTAAACAGAGAGAAAGCTCTCCAGCGAGCCTATGCTCGAGAGGTCGGGCTCTTGCAGGAGCGGTTCTAGCCAGAGGAGTTCCTCCCAGTAGACTCCCGCTTCTCTGTCCTCGTCTCTCTTCTTTCTCTTTCTAGTCCTCTCTTTCGCGAACTCTATCGCCTGTGCGGCATCTTCTTCCTGTAAGATGGCCTGTATTCTTCTATCGAATAGCTCTTTCTCAATAACCGTGAAGGGGTGTCTGTAATCATCCTCGAAGAGCTCAATGTTGGACAGCAGTTCTTCCTTGCGGACCTTGGAGAATTTCTCTGCGTGGAGGTGAAGACTCTCTTCCCACTCGCTCTCTCTCGTCCATTCACTGTAGTATTCGTGAAGCTCATCACCCGGTTTGCTCTTGTATGAGGCCTCGAGTATCTTCTCGGCTATAAGGGTGGAGGCTTCCTCCGGTGAGGAAGAGGCGGTGAGTTTCAGATCGAAGGTCGCGTTTGCGAAGTGAGTGAAGATGAAGTTCCTCTCTGCTTCCGACAGGCTCTTGGCGTAGTTGCTGTCGCTTAACAGCTCCCACAGGCTCTCCTTCACAATCTTGCTTATGTTCTCCAAACCTCGTTTCTTCAGGTCTTGCCACCAGTCTTTATCCCTATTCAGGCCGTACCTCACGAGAGAAACGAGGAAGTCTTTCTTGAAGTCTCCACGGGCAATTCTGAGCTCATTCAGCAGGTTTATCGCGGTGATCAGCTCTCCGTTTCCCCTGTCCCAGTACTCCGCAAGATAGACGAGCTCCTTCTCCGAGCGGTTGGCTATGTAAACGATGACCTTTCTGCCAGACTGGGCGAGGCTCTCTGCCTCGAGCATCGTGAGAAACTCCCTGTCGAGATTTTCCAGCACCAGGTAGTGCCAGCCCTGTTCCTCGAAGTAAGAAAGACTTTCCCGCAGCAAGAGATCGGAGTCTTTTAACACCACGGGTATTGAACTGTCCAGTTTCTCGAGTCTTGTCAATACGATGCCAAGCAGGTACATAAGACTACCACTCCACTTTCAGCATTTTGTCCATTAGCTTTTTGCTGAGGATGTCGAATTTCAGCAGCCCTCTCTTCTGGAGAGGCGCGATGTTTTTTGCGACGCCTCCATCCACTTCGGGGATGTAACTGCCGTCAAGCAGTTCGTTGAGGGCGTTTGAGAATCTCTCCAGTTCTGCCAGTTTCTCCATTAGCTTTTCTCTGTTCTTTTCGTTCAGTTCGGTGGCCAGCGTGTTTTCGAGTGTTCTCTTCACGTCTCCGAGGTACTTCGATCTCAATAGGAGCATCTTGTCGTAGCTCCAGGTGTGATGAAGAACGAGGAAGTTCACGCTTCCCTTATCCGATGTAAGCTGCCAGATTATTGGTCGGCTCATAAACCTCTTGGAATGGTCCTTGAAGAAGTCTTTAAGCAGGTAATCATCCAGTTTCTTGCCGAGGAGGTTTTCCAGCTCGTTGTAGGTGTCGCCTATCCCTAGGGCACGCCATCTCTCTGTTATTCTCGTCGCTATTGAGGTCTCTCCCGTATCTGTCGAGAGTGAGAGTATCCCGTCGTTATCCTCTCTCATTATCTCTATCGTGAGAGCCTGTATATGTTCCGATATAACGTCCTTAACTGCGTCCGATGGAAGGGCGTCGATCTTCGCAAGCTCTTCGACTACTGTAACGGGGCTTACTTTCAGAACTCCTGCGAGTTCTTCGACTATGCCGAATTCCATCCCCGTTATGGCCTCGCTCTTACCGGATCCTCTATCGTGTCTGTGTTTCAGATACAGCTTCTTCAGTGTCTTTCTCTCGTCTTCATTCAGTTCTCTGGCAGGATAAGCGCCGACAGGTATGCCTTCGGAATCGAGGACCTCCAGGACGGCGGCGTAGAGGTTAGAGGCCTGAGGTGAGAGGTTAGAAGAGGCTTCCTGCGTCCGTCCACCGTCCAGTAAACCGGAGTGGCTTATGACCTCTTTAAGTGTTCGGTTCTCTGGAAGGAGTTCGTAGAGCTTCAATACCAATTCATCGTTTACAGCCTCGTTTATTAGCAGTCTCGCCTCGAGCTCTGCCTTATGCAGGAAGAACTTCTTCAGGGCGTTCTTCACATTCACAGGGCCGCCCTCTTCGCTCATCTTTTTCAGTTCCCAGGAGAGCGGGTCGTGCTCGAAATCGCGCTCCATAATGTGGAAGCCGTACAGCTCTTTCTTTATCTCTATGCAGTCCTGTGCTAGGGAGGAGAGTGTGACCGAATTGAGCGTGGGGAGTGGAGAGTGGGGAGAGAGGCTCCCTAATAGGTCTCGGATTTCGGTGGGGCTTATGGCTTTGCTACCCAGGGTAGATGGATCAGGGATGGGAACTGTCTTTACTTCACCCGCCTGTTTGTTAGTGGTTGGATTCTCTATTTGCAGGATACCACTGAAGACCCTAGAAAGCATAATACTCATAAGTCTTTCAGAGCTGATTTTATCTGAGAAGACTGCACTTACAGCCGAATCAAATATGTGATTTGTCCGGAATAGTCTTACTGTTGGGATTCCAGATGTTACTCTCTGTATAGTCAACCCCTCTCTGAAGTAGTGGGGAATATTGTCCAATCTCGACCCGGAAAGCTTCCTCATTTCAACACCATCTTCCCAACGAACTACCCACCAAAGATTCCCGTACCACTTGTTGTAAGGTCCCCCCTTAGCGTAAGGCACCCACTTCTTTCTATCGCTCTTGTAATCAGTGGAGATATCTTCTTGTTTTATCTCCCACCAGAAGCGAAGGAATCGATCGTTATTTCCTGTGCTTAACCCGTGAGCAACTTTGGCATACTTCATCAGGGGCTTGTACTTCCTGAACAGCTCCCTTATCCTGCCGCTTATCCAGTAAACGAAGGGATAACCCGGGATCTTCTTGAACTCGGTTTGGTTCAGAAGATGAACATAAGGGCATTCCTTTCCGCTACGCATAGCTTCAACGCCTTCTCTTAGCGCTTCTCTCTTGGTCTTAGCGTTTCCCCTTTCGAACTTCACCAGATTGAAGAATAGACAATCATCACTGTTAGGCGGCTCTTTCTCTAACACAATAACGGCAGTATCCACGAGAGCCTCACCGAACACACCACCCAACCCGAAATGTGCGAAGTCTACCAATTGATTCTTGTTCAGTATCCACTTTCTAGTCTCCTCATAACTGGATATAAACATATACGTCTGGGGAGTTATCATACCCACATAACCGCCTTCAACGGCGAAATCTGCACATCTCTTTATGAAGGCCGCATAAAGGTTCTTTTCGAAGCCCTTGAACCTGTCTTTCAGGAACTTCTTGTACTCATCCGTCATATCCGATGAATCGAGGTACGGAGGATTGGCTATTACCACATCGTACTTCTGTATGAGAAGCTCGGCGAAGTTCATACCCTGTTCTATGTACTCACCGTACTCCCTGTTGGAAGATACGGCCCCTTTTATGTCCTCCAGCACGTTTATCTCCGTCTCACTCCAGGCCTCTTCACTGAAGAACATCACGTCGCTCTTCTTTCGCTTTTCCTTGAGCCTTTCCAGCTCCCCGGTTATGTCGAGAAGAGAACCTATGGCGCTGGCGTCCTTCAGTTGGCTCCATATTAGGTCTATGAAGTCCTGAACCGTGGTGTCGTTCCTGTATTTGTTTCTCACGGCGGTCAGTTCCAGTGAGTCGGAAAGATGGAAGTCTGCGGAGACGACGTTCATCGTGTATCTATTCTTATGCCTATCCAGAGTTCTTGCCTTCAGGTAAAGCGAGAGAATTGTCAACTGGGCGGCCCTGTCATCTAAATCGATTCCGAACAGGTTGTGCTTCAGGATGAGCGATGAAATCTCACCGGGATCGTATCCCCTCTCCAGGTACATCTTCTGAAGAAGCTCGAAAGAATAGAGCAAGAAGTTACCGCTTCCACAGGCGGGATCAAGTATCTTGATTTCTTCAAGCTTTTTTTGCTCTCTTTCCTTCCCCAGATTCTCTTTTTGAATGGGTATCTCTATCTCGTCATACAGCGGGGAATTGGGATACATCTCGAGGTAGTACCTACCCAGAGTGTTGTCCACTATGTGCTTGACAACCCAGCTTGGTGTGTACTGCTGCGATTGGTAATGGACGTTAGACTGGTCTATCTTGGCCTTACTGTCTTTCAATAAACGCCTCTCGGCGATGTTGTAATACTGGTAAATCCAGCCTATTATGTCGTCTTTCAGCCATTCACCGGGGTCTATGGAGTTGATTAGGTCTATAACAGCTACCGTTTCACTCGGTCGTGGCAGAAAGCCGTAACGGCTGCCGTTATACAGCTGGGGAAGTTCCTGTGAGAGAGTCTGGAAGATTTCCTCCAGCACCGTGTTTATTCCCTGGCCAGGCTCGCTGTTTGCCTGCGGATTTTGGCTTAGATAAAGATAATGAGCCTCGCTCTTTCCACCCGTGTCTATGCTCTTGGTTACATAGGTCCGCTCGATCAAGCCTCTGGCCTCCATCACTTTCAGTCCAACTAATCTGTTCAGCGTGGTGAATGAGGCCTCCTGCACGAACTTGTTTCGCGCTTCTTTTGCGCCGAGCTGTTTCTCGTCTGCCTGTATTATTGGAAGTATCTGGTTTCGCAGGTCCTCGAAGCCCGTCGCTGGCTCTCTGTAATCGCCGTTTTCGGTTATGCCGCACTGTTTGAGAAGGAGTGGGTATGATTTCTCCAGCGTCTCACGAATCTGTATTATCGTCTTTTCGAGATCGGCCATATCAGTCCTCCAGCTCTATTTCTAGCTCGGTGTCTTCCGAAACAGAGAGTTTTTCCAGTTCTCGCTTCAATTCACGATAGGTGAGTTTTTTCTTTAGCTTCAATTTTTTTGGCTGTTCTTCCTTTCTCGTGTGATCATCCGGCTTTCTAGGTGACTTTTCCCTCATAAAGCTGTCGAAGGAGTCCTTAATCTTCTCCAACCTATGAGAGAACTCCGTTATGTAAAGACTGGCTTCATTCAATCCATTATGGCACTTCTCGCATTTTACGGAGAACTGTATTTCAAGTTCTCCGCAGGGAGGATTTGGTCTTCTGAACCAGTCCTGATCCCCAGCTCTCTTTCGCAGCGAGTTTCTCTCATCCTGTATGGAATCGAGATATTCGTGTATCTTCTTTAGCCATTCGTCTCTATCGTCGTGAATTGGGTTGAAGTAGCTCTTGTAGGTGTTGCGCAGATTCTCGAAGATGCTGTCGAGATCGGTGCCGAAGGAGGCTATGCTGGGCAGAGTGTCTTTATACTCTTTCAAGATCGCGGACAGTTTTTCGCTCTGGTCTTTCTCGAAGGCGCCCTTGGAGATTTCACCTTCCAGCTCGTGGAGGAATGTTTTCTGTCTGCGAATCAGCTCGTAGTTCTTATCGAGGAACTGCTCTGTCTTGTCTGCGGTCTCCTTCAGTTCGCGTATAGAATCTCTCTCGCGGAGCAGGTCATCCAGACAGTCGCTATCGCCACCGGTGAGAGTGTTTATCATCGTCCTTAGAGTATCGAGATTCCATTTCACATCGGCACCGAGTTTTTCCATCTTTTCTTTCAGCTCATTCATTCTCTTGTCGAGATGTTTCATCGCTTCCAGTGCTCGTGATATGAATTCACTTCTCGGTGACTGGAGCGAAAGTCTCCCGTCGTCCAGAAGCGGGTTTATGATGTCCATAAGATACTGCTTATCGGACGGCTTAAGGACTACGCTGCGCCGTAGCCTGGCCTTCTTGAATTCGCTCACGCTCTTCAGCGCCTTATGCACATCGGCCTTTCCGTAATAGTCTGAATTGTTCACCATTATCTTTCCGCCACGGATGAGACAGGCCACTGAATAGATTATCGTTTCAGGGGTCCAGCCATACGGAGGAGAAGAGAACTTTTCCAGCAGTGTCTCTCCCGTTTGATCCTCCCCAAGATACTCAATGACCGGGGAGATTATCTTGTGTGTCTCTATCAGCTCCCCATTGTCGTTGAAGACTCTGTGGTCGTCATCCAACCGAATTGTCTTAAGTGTGTTCTGGGGTCCACTCAATACTACGTCTATGTCCTTGCTCGTGGCGGTTGTGTAGGTGATTTCTGTGTAATGGCCGGGGATTACCTTATCCTTGAGGAGGTCCTTAAGCTCGTTTATTAGGCTGGAAGTAGGTTTCAATTCGCCCTCGTAAAGAAGCTGTCCCGAGTCTATTGCCTTTCGCAACAACCGGCCCAGCTCGTTTCTCTTGTCGTTCATTATCCTGCCGTACTTGGTCAGGATTTCGTGTATACCCTCTCCCGTCTTCTTCGTTCTGAAGGAGTTCAGCGAGGCGTCCAAACTCTTTATCTCCCTGGCCAGATCGCCAATGGTGTCGTCGGCCTCGGGGATCACATAGACAGTATCGCGGTGGTTCATTGACTCAAATTCGAGACCTTCCACGTTCACACCGGTGAAGGGAGCGATGCGGACCTGGAGACCCTTCTTCTTGCCGCCGATCGCTGCGTTATCCAGGTACCACTCTATTGGAATTGAGGGACCATCACCGTAACGGATGTCCTTGTAGTTGAAGATATTCAGCAGTTGACGAACTATCTCTTCGTTTCTCTTTGGGATGTCTATCACGGTGTTATCCATCTCTGCTATGAATTCTCTCTCGAGGTCTGTCACGAGTGTTATCTCACCGTTGTAGCGTGTGACGTATTTCGCCTTCTCGAGGTAGTCGAGGGCATCCTTGACTTCCTTGGTGAGTTCATACTGTTTATCGAAGATGTTCTTGCAGAGCATACGGGTAATTACCGTCTCGCTCGCGCTTATCTTATTGAGGTTTTTCAGTATATGGAGAGTCTTTAGTATGTCGGAGGCCTTCACGTTCTTTCCCATATAATCGTCGGCGCTGTGTACAAGATGGGTGACTCCAGAGCCGAAGAAGGAGGGGCCTAGTGCGTCGAACAGGTCGGTGGCGCTCACAACCCGTCCGAACTCTTCATCCTTCACATTCTTCAGTATCGTGTCAACGAGAAAGATGAACTTGCGAGCCGTCGCCTGGTAATACGTAGAGCCGATGGTGTTTTGAACCAGATCAGGGAGTAGCTGGAACTGGTATGGATGGAAGGGGTAGTAGGTCATAAGATCGTCTTTGGTTTCGGTCTTTTTATAACTTCCGCCCGTGTCGCTGAGGGTCGTTATGTTCCCCTGGTTTTCCCGCATCGTCTTTTCGAACAGGGGCTCTGCATCTATCTTTTTCTTAAGCAGTCTTTCACGGGCGACCTCATCCACGTTCTCTGACGTGAGGTCGAGTCTCACTTCGAAACGGTCTGTCAGTTTGCCCAGCTTTCTCTTGTCGAAGTCTCTGTTGGCTATTAGCTGGTCAAGCTTTTCCTGTGAGGTTACTATTAACCTGACCGATCCCTTTCCCTTTGCGGCGAAGGCCTCAGCGACTCCCTGCAGGGCCAGTATTCTGTCTTCGTTGTCTTTGAGGGATATTACGTACTGTCCGATCTCATCTACTATGAAGACGAGTCTCTTCCCGGTCTTCATCGTGTAATCGACACAGTGTTCGGCAAGAACGGCCGGTGATAGGCTATCGTATTTGTTGACTGCGGATTTCAGAAATTCACCTGCTTCATCCAGTGAGTAGCCAAGCCTTTCGGTCATAGCCTTTACCGCGTAGCGACGGAACTCACCGACGTTTTGCGCCACTTTCGAGTAATCGTTTCCACTCTGCTCTATGTAATTGCGTATCTCTTCTAGGTGACCGAATGTGTCCAATTCATACTCCATTATCGCTACGTTAGGGAATGAAGAGTAGCCACAGGTTTCGAGAAACTTCTTAAAGATCGACTGCTGTATCGTTTCCATATTCAGGGAGCTGGCGGCAGTCATTTCGAACATAACGATGGTACTCGGTATGCTGTTCAATGACTTTATGTTTCCTTTTATGAATTCAGGGTTCGTGCAGTTGCTCAATCTCTCATTGAAGAGTTCACGGGCCGTTATTCCCTTAGGTAGTGTGTGGTTCGTAAGGAGATACCCGATTATCTTCGCGAAGTAGGATTTTCCCGAACCGAAGAAGCCGGAGATCCAAACACCTATCCTGTCTGTAGAGAGAAGCTTGTAGTTGGTCAGAAAGGTCTCGAGGTGTCTCTCTATCTGGTGGGTGACTATGTACTGGGAGATTTCTTTCTCTTCGACGGCGAGATCCTGCTCACCAGCCTTTATTACGAGAGGGACTTCGTCTTCGATGTTTATCCTCAGAAGCTCTTTAATGTTCATTCCCTTACCCCCTAGTCCTTCTATCTCAAATTACCAATGCCCTGTAAACCGAAGTGGTGTGTCTTCCATCCAGGAATGTAAGTATGTGTTCCTTCCTCTTTCCCGGATAGATGAACAAGACGGGATTGACGAGTTTGCCTGTAACTTCCTCTATTAACGGATTCAGACCGAAGAAGCCGTTTAGTATTCCCAGCCTGTGTATAACCGTTAGAGGGCTGTCCTGCGAGGATTTCACTATGCTCTCTGTCATATTTGAATGCAAGAGATGAGCGAAGTCTTTTATGCAGGACTTTCCCAGAAAGGAGAAGTCCTCTGCTAGATTGTCCATTCCATAACTGGTGGCTGTCTCTGAAATTATGCTTCCCAGATTCAACAGCTTCATCCTGCCCTCAAAACGCATCTTAAGCTCCCGGATGGCTGTCGTCTCTTCCTTGGGAGAGACTATGAGTACTACGGCCTTCGAGCCTTCGGTCTCACTCGTCAGTGAATCCACCCTCTCGAGCTTTTCCGAAAGTATGTTCAGCTTCTCTGAAAGCGAAAGGTTATTCTTCAAGTGCATCTGGCAGCACCTCGAAATCTATTTTAGGTTCAAGCCTGACTATGTTTCCGGCCATAGCGAACTCGATTATTCCCGAAGCGTTCATTTCCGCCAGGTAAGAAACAAGATCCCTCTCGTCTAAGAGCAGGTACTTGAAATCATCCGAATGCAGGATCTTTGAAGATGAGAGGCCCGAGTTGAAGAGGAAATAAAGGATAGCCATAACGCTCTTCTTATTTGGGCGGAAGTAATTCAAGTCTATGTTTCTCCCATTCGCACTCGCCATTCCTAGTTTAGAGGTTATGGTGAGGTAATTGGTTACCCTCTTATCCGACATATATGCGGTAAAGCCTTTCTCCTTGACGATGTAATCAATAACGTCTTCTCGAAGCAAAAAGGCGGCTCCCTTATGGTAAGCCGGAAATATCTGTTCGAGTGTAATGGCCCTGACCAATTCGTCTCTCTCACAGTTCTTCCAGAAGAGAATCTCTCTTTTCGTCTGAGTCTCTATGGTTTCAGAAGTCATTATGCGCGCGAAGCCTTTCAGAGCTTCAGCTGAGAAACCTTTCACGTAGTCTCCTATGAGCCAGCTAGATACTTCCTTTCTGTATTTCTCGGAACTGTTCGAAAAGGGATCGTCTAAGACAAGATGACGTTTTATTTCCTCTGCACTCCTTCCCTTCATAACTTCGGCCATTATGTAAATGACATTATCTAAATGATCAAATGCTCTGTTGAGATGTGTTTTTGAATTTGACGGCATATAGCAGACCCCCACATTAGGTAAATAGATTATAACAACGTGATTGTCATTTCACCAAGTGCAAAGTCTGGCGCTTATTTGTCACGTCATCTGGTCACAAGTCGAGAAGACCTCTGAGGCCAGCCTTTCACATAGTAGATTTGATAACCATACCAGAGTCTTCCGGTTACTCAAAGGATCCTTAATGTCTCTGAAGACAATCCATCTCACTAAACTCAGTAACGAAGACACAGTATATTACACAACCGGAAGAGCAGGGATCCTCTCAACATTCACTCTTGGTGTCCTCTCGGTTCCACAAAGTACAGTGTATGTTCTTTCAGAAATCCTTCCAGTTAAGACCTTCTGACACGAACAAAATGTTACCTTGTAACCATGACCATTTCATTACTTGCTTGAATAAGATTGGCTTGAAAAGAGAAACCCCCACACCATTAAAAGCGTGGAGGTAAACAGGTAACTTCCATATTCGTTTCGCATCGGTGCAATGATCAAATGTCGCGATTTATTGCGTTGGTGGAGGCGGCGAGAGTCGAACTCGCGTCCGAAACCAAATTCCTTGCAGGCTCTCCGAGCGCATCCTGTGATCATCGTCAACAGTCAAGACTTCACAGGCAGAGTCCGACTGTCCTAGCTCCTAAGTTTCCCCGGGAATTCGGAGCAGATTCACGGGTAAGGTCTGATTTTCTGACGCCCTTCATAGCCCACCAGACCAAAAAGCTATTCGGACGGCTACTTATTAATTATTAAGCAGCAAGTGCAAATTCGTTATTGGCATTTCTGTTTGTCCGGTTTTTTGACGCGGCTCCGGGACCTCGGCTCGCTCCTTCAAGTTCATTGACCCCGTCGAAACCGTTTCGCCCCCAACGATAATTATATCATCGGTCCGTTTAGTTGTCAGCGAGACCGTACTTTTCAAGCTTATAGTATAGACTCCTTATGCTTATCCCGAGTTCGTTTGAAGTCTTTGTCTTATTCCAGTCGTTTCTTTCGAGGGTAGCTCTGATGATCTCTTTTTCATAGTCTTCCATCAACACTGCCAGGCTTCCCTCCGGCAGTTCGCCGTGCTTCTCCTGTCTTTCAATGACTCCCTTTATGTGAGAAGGCATTATCGTTTTCTCTTCGAGTTCCATACTGATCATCGCCCTACCGATGACGTTCTCGAGCTCCCTAACGTTGCCAGGCCAATCATGTTTCTTAAACAGTTTTAAGACGGCCGGATCGATGCCCGCGACCATCCTGCCATACTCCTGATTGAGCCTCATTACTACCAGTCTTGCAATCTCGGGAATATCTTCAGGTCGCTCCCTCAAGGAGGGGATAACTATGGGAACTACGTTCAAACGGTAGTACAAATCAGGAAGAAACTCTCCGGCTGCCACGAGCTTTTCTAGACTGACATTCGTCGCGGCTATCACCCGTACGTCGAGTTTGACTGTCTCATTTCCTCCAACGGGCTTTATCTCTTTATCCTGAAGGAATTTCAGGAATTTCGACTGGAATGAAAGACTCATCTTCGCGACTTCATCAAGGAATACAGTTCCTCCGTTTGCTTCCTGAAGAAGTCCCTTCTTTCCTCCGCGGCGCGCTCCAGTAAAGGCTCCTTCGACATAACCGAAGAGCTCTGATTCAAGCAAAGTTTCAGGCAGCGCGGCGCAGTTCACACTAATGAAGCTAGCATCGCGTCTGTCACTTGAATGGTGTATTGCATGTGCAAAGAGCTCTTTTCCGGTACCGCTCTGACCGTAAAGCAAGACGGTCGCCTTGGTAGTTGAGACTTTCCTCGCCTGATCTATTGCGACCTGCATCAGTTTGGACGATCCGGCGATGTCATCGAAGGTGTACTTTGCCTTCATGTACCTCAGGAGCCTCTTCGTATCTTCAAGTTCTCTCGCAAGCCTTTCGATTTCGGATATGTCGTGGATAACACCGACGCTCCCTTTGAATGAGCCTTTCACGAAGAGCGGCGTAACATTTACCAATACTTCTTTCTTATTTGGACCGACCTTGAGCCTTGCATTATATATAGGCTTCCTTGTCCTCGCCACTTCCAGATGAAGCGAGGAACCCTCCGCTATGTCCACAGTTGCCATCTTTCCAATAACGTAATCGGGGCTCATTCCAGTGATTCTTGTGTAGGCCTTGTTTACGAGAAAGATCTTCCCCTTTTCATCGGCAACGGAAATCGCATCATATGTGCTATCAATAATCGAAGTCAAGAGCCCTTCCATCTCTTTATGATTAATGACTTCTTCGGCCATTTTCTCGACGTTTGTAATATCGCGAAAGACGGCCATTGCCGCATGAACTAATCCGTTCGAGTTCACTATCGGAAATCTCGAAGTAACAATGGTCTTCTCTTTCAGGTACTGAATTCTATTCAGCTCAGCTTCGCCGCTTTTCAAAACGATGTGGAGCCTTGTGTTGGGGATAGTCTCTCTCACGGGAGCACCTGCCGCGTCTTCTCCATCAATACCCAGTATGTTGAGTGCCTCGTCATTTATGAACGCTATTGTCTCGTCTGAATCGACGACGACAATCCCCTCGATAAGAGAATTCAGAATCTTCTCAAAAAGCTCTCTTTCCATTACTCACCCGTTTTCGGGTTCACACCACCTTCGGGATACGCATTTCTGAACAGTCTAACAAAATCCTCTTTGTTCAGCTCTTCGGCCCTCACGTCTGCCCCGATTCCGGACGACCGCAGCAGACTCTCAGGAAACTCGACCAGACCCTTCAGGTTGTTCTTTAGCTTCTTGCGTCTCTGAGAGAAACATTGCCTTACAAATCTCCTGTAAGCGGTTCTTTCCTCTCTTTCAATCGGAGCATTTTCGATCAGCGAAAGCTGAATTACCATGGAGTCTACCTCAGGCTGAGGAATGAATTCCTTTCTCGAGACATGGAAGAGTTCGGTTACTTCCGCAAACGTGTTGACATTCACAGTCAGTATACCGTATTCCTTCGTTCGAGGTGTTGCGGTCAATCTGTCGGCATACTCCTTCTGAACCATCAAGACTGCCTTAACAAAGGTCGGCCCTTCAAACATGATTTTTTCAATAATTGGAGAGGTGATGTAGTAGGGGATATTGGCGACATAGGTTACGGGTTCGGGCAGCGAGCTTAGATCTGCTTTGAGAAAGTCCTCGTACAGGAGTTTGCATCTTTCACCTTCAAGCCTTCTGTTACCCTCTTCGAATCTTGTGTCAATCTCAAAGCCAATTACTTTGAAGCCTCTCTCCAGCAAGACAGCCGTTAGTGAACCTGAACCAACGCCAATTTCGACAACAGTTGAAGAAGTATCCATCTCAGCTGAATCGACGATCCCTCTCGAAATCTTGTCGGACTTCAGGAAGTTCTGACCCAAAGCTTTATTGAGCCTTATGTTTATCGATCTTTCTGCCATCGTCCCTCCGTTTCAGAAAGGGTTCTGGAGGAGCTACCCAATCTAAGCAAAAACCCGTCAGAAAGACGGGTGGTTTTTGGCGGAGAGAGTGGGATTTGAACCCACGGACGAGTTGTGCTCGTCATACGCTCTCCAGGCGTACGCCTTCGACCGCTCGGCCATCTCTCCAACGTGACAATTATATAGTTCATACTTTGAGTTGTCAACGAGATTCTATGGTAAACTAAATGATAGGTATAGAAATGTTTATATTTAGGGGTGATTTAATGAAAAAGCTATTCGGGACCGATGGCATCAGGGGAGTTATTAACGAAGAGCTCACGGCTGAACTTGCAATGAAGCTTGGCAACGCAATTGGAAGATACTACCTCGGAAAGTACAGCAGGTTTATCATAGCAAAGGATACTAGAAACTCCGGTGACCTTCTAGAAAGCGCAATGGCTGCCGGCGCTGCCTCAGCTGGTATGAACGTGGAATTTGCAGGAGTAATTCCCACTCCGGCCCTCGCCTACATAACCAAGAAAGAAAACACTCTGGGAGCAGTTATTTCGGCCTCTCACAATCCCGCTGTCTACAACGGAATCAAGGTGCTGGCCAAAGGAATGAAGATTTCGGACGAAGACGAAGTAGAAATAGAGAACCTGATAATAGACACCCCGTATCATTACACAGTCTTCTCCGGAGTTGGGAAGACCCGACAAGCAGACCATTACAGAGATGAGTATATTGATTACGTAGTGGGGCTGTATAGGAGCGAAAAGCTTTCTTCAGAAGGGATCGTCGTTGACGGCGCAAACGGAGCAATTTCAACCGTGATATCGATGGTATACGAAAGGCTAGGTATCAAGGCCGATTTTCGCGGAATCAGACCAAACGGAATAAACATAAACGACGGCTGTGGTTCGCTTTTTCCTGAATACTTGGGAAACTCACTTGAGCAAGGGCAGATTGGGGTGCTCTTTGACGGCGATGCCGACAGGTGTCTCTTTGTTCTGCCCGGCTCGAGGTTGATCGACGGCGACATGTTGATGGCTCTTAACTCGACAAAAATGGTTAGCCAGGGAAGACTGAAGGGCAACAGAGTTGTTGCAACTGTTATGTCGAACCTCGGCTTCGAGAAATATCTGACTTCCAGGAATCTTGTACTCGACAGGACGAAGGTCGGCGACAAGTACGTACTTGAGAGAATGCTGCAGACAGGAGGCGTACTTGGTGGAGAACAGTCCGGGCATATCATCTTCCTTGACAGAAGCTCAACCGGCGACGGACTTATCACTTCTCTCGAAACTCTCAATACTCTTGAAGAGCTTGGGCAGACTCTTGAGCAATTTGTCGACTCTTTTCCCGTATATCCACAGTTGTTGAAGAATGTCCCCGTTTCGGACAAAAAGGGTGTAATGGAAGACAGAAAGCTCAAAGATAGGCTTGAAGAGCTCAAGAACAGAGAGGATTTGCGTGTTGTTCTCAGGCCTTCTGGAACTGAACCCTTCGTAAGAGTAATGGTCGAAGGAATAGAATCATCGCAGGTCGAAACTATCTGCCAGGAGTTGGTTGAACTGGTTGAGGAGTGCAGTAATGGATAGGTATATATATGTTAAAGGTGCCAGAGTTCACAATCTGAAGAACATAAGCGTTGCAATCCCAAAGAACTCGTTGACAATCGTAACTGGACTTTCGGGCTCAGGGAAATCCTCCCTTGCCCTCGACACGATTTATGCTGAGGGCCAGAGGAGATACCTTGAATCACTCTCCACTTATGCCAGACAGTTTCTGGGAGAGATGAAGAAGCCTGATGTCGAAAACATCGAGGGTCTTTCTCCGGCAATAGCCATAGAACAGAAGTCAGTGAGTCACAATCCTAGATCGACGGTGGGAACGGTTACAGAGATTCACGATTACTTCAGAGTTCTTTTCGCAAGAGTGGGCGTCCCTCATTGTCATTCATGCGGTCGCGAGGTTCAGAAGCAGAGTCTAGACGAGATAGTCGAAGGAATTCTCAAGGAGTACGGTGAAGAGGAAAGAATAGCGATCTACGCGCCAATCGCCAATGGAAAGAAGGGCGAATTCAAAAAAGAACTCGAAGCGCTGAGAAAGAAGGGCTTTGTGAGAGTTGAAATCGATGGAGAGACATACGATCTCGAGGAGGAGCTAAAACTCGACAAGAACAAGAGACATTCGATAAATCTCGTGGTCGATAGATTGAGAGCAGACTCAGATAACTCGTCGAGGCTTGCAGACAGCATCGAGATGGCCCTCCATGAAGGAGATGGTTTTGTAGAAGTCGGTCTTGTTGATTCTCAAGAGAGAAAGATCTATAGTGAAAACTTTGCCTGCCCTGACTGCGGTATTAGTCTTCCCGAAATATCTCCAAAGATCTTTTCCTTCAATAATCCCTTTGGCGCCTGTCCCAAGTGCCACGGGTTGGGTTATACGATGGAGTTTTCGAAGGATCTTGTTGTGGATGAAAATCTCAGCGTCCTTAAGGGCGCTGTAAAGACAATGTCCAGTAATAGGGATAGCTTCAATCTGAAGATGATTTTTCGAGTAATCGAGTCTCTCGGGGAAGATCCGGCAAAGCCTTTCAAAGATCTTCGAGAAGATGTTAAGGATGCACTTCTCTTCGGCACTAATAGAGATATTTCGATGAAATACCAGTCTGACCGACTCACTTACGAACTGAAACGGCCGTACGAAGGAATTATTAATAATCTCAACAGGAGGTATCAGGAGACACAGTCGGAGGACATGCGCTACTGGATGGAGAGCAACTTCATGGTTCAGCAAGGCTGCACGCAGTGCAATGGACAGAGACTGAGACCTGAGGCTCTTGCAGTTACCCTCGGAGGACTGAACATAGCTCAAATATCTGAACTGACTATTCAAGAGATTTACGACTTCATGAGAGAGATACGCTTTAGCGATTATCAGCGTGAGATCGTTGGAGAACTTCTCAGTGAGATTGAAAAGCGGCTCAAGTTCTTGGTGGATGTCGGACTGGATTACATCACATTGTCCCGGTATGCGATGACGCTTTCAGGAGGGGAGTCACAAAGAATTAGGCTTGCAACGCAGATCGGTTCGGGCCTTACCGGAGTGACTTATGTACTCGACGAGCCGACCATTGGATTGCATTCAAGAGACAATGACAGGCTTATAAAGACTCTCAAGAATCTCAGAGACCTCGGTAACACGGTTATTGTTGTGGAACACGATGAAGAAGTAATAAGGAGTTCTGACTACATAGTAGATGTGGGTCCGGGGGCGGGTGTGCATGGAGGTGAGATTGTTTACCAGGGAACAACACAGTCGCTTCTAAACGCACCTCCGGAACGATCGCTTACTGGAAAGTATCTCAATGGAGAAATGTCTGTTCCGAGATTCGAAGTGACAAACAACTCCAACGGAAAGTCGTTGATCGTAAAGGGCGCGAGAAAGAACAACCTGAAGAATATTGATGTTTCATTTCCTCTCGGCAAATTCATTTCGGTTACTGGCGTCTCTGGAAGCGGGAAGAGTTCTCTAGTGATGGACACGGTATATCCATCGTTGAAGACAATGCTTGGCGGTCAGAATTCAGCTCCAGAAAAGTTACCTGAGTTAGTTGGCTGGGAGGAGATCGACAACGTAATAGTCATCGACCAGAACCCAATAGGCAGAACGCCGAGATCCAATCCTGCAACATATACGGGGCTCTTCGATCACGTAAGGGATCTCTTCGCGAAGACTCAGGAAGCAAGAGCAAGGGGTTACAACAAAGGACGTTTTTCCTTCAACGTTAAAGGCGGGAGATGCGAGGCCTGTCAGGGGCATGGGCTCTTAAAGATTGAGATGCAGTTTCTCCCAGACGTTTACGTTGAGTGTGACGTCTGCAAGGGCAGGCGATACAATAAAGAGACTCTCGAGATACGCTACCGTGGAAAGACAATTTCCGACATTCTAAGCATGACAGTCGAAGAAGCCTCAACTTTCTTTGAAAGAATACCTACACTAAACAGAATCCTCGGACTTCTGAATGACGTCGGACTTGGATACATACGACTGGGTCAGCCTGCTACGACGCTTTCGGGGGGAGAGGCTCAGAGAATAAAACTCGCCTCCGAGCTGAAGAAGACCTCAACGGGTAGAACCTTCTACATCCTCGATGAACCGACAACCGGATTGCATTTCGACGACGTTGCAAAACTCGTGCGTGTCTTGAAACGCCTGGTCGAAATGGGCAACACAGTGGTCGTTGTTGAGCACAATATGGACGTCGTCAAGAACGCCGACCATATAATCGATCTCGGACCCGAAGGCGGAGCAAACGGCGGCGAGATAGTTATTTCCGGAACTCCAGATGAAGTGGCCGAATATAGCCACAGTCATACCGGATACTATCTCAAGAAACAACTCTCACAGCTTGAAGCGTTCTAGTTCTATACCGGAGACTATCGACTTAGGTGTGATGCTGCTGTGCAGGAAGTCTCTCAGGTCAACCGTCAACGGTTCTCCGTCCTCTGAAAAGAGAGAGAGTTAAGGACACGAGATTAGGAGAGAGGACGAGACGGAAGAGATGAGATCCCGTGCAGAACCCCCAAACAGGAACATTTTGGGGCAGGCTCTACGGGATGACAATCTTAGGTGATTCTTTTTCTTGGACGGACAACGAAGGACGGTTTTTCACAGCGTTCTGCGGTTTCCATTCATAAGCTTACAGCGCCTCTTTTTGAACTTCCAGGAATTGATAGGCAATCGAAGCTGAACCGACATGCAGTTTTTCAATGTTATAATTACTTCACAAGAGAATCTCGGAGGGGAACATGACTGAAACAAACAGAATAGTGTTAGATCCGGCTATTTGCCATGGTAAGGCGTGTGTTAAGGGCACAAGAATACCTGTATCAGTAATTCTGGATGAACTAGCTGCCGGTCATACCTTTGATGAGATAGTTGATCAGTACCCAACACTTACGCGTCAAGACATTGTCGCCGCAATTCAATATGCTTCGCTTCTTACTAAAGAGAGAGTTGAGACACTTCCTTGAGAGAGAGTTACAAGGTAGATGAGAATCTTCCAAGAGTTGTTCTTGCGATTCTTCGAGAAAGTGGCTTTGATGTGATGGGCGTTGTTGAAGAAAAACTGGGAGGAGCCGATGATGATCAAATACTCGAAATATGTGGTCAGGAAGGGCGTGTCCTCATAACCCAAGATCTTGATTTTTCAGATGTCAATCTTCTCCAGCGTTCAAAAGTTCCCGGAATAATAATTCTTCGACTCAAGAATCAGTCGCGGGAGTCGGTCATGACCGTAGTACGTAGACTCGTTCCCTTCTTGATAAAGAATCCATCAACCGGAAAAATATTGATTGTCAATGAGAATAGAATCCGAATCAGAGAAAAAGACAATTGATAGTCTTTGGCCGCCAACGATTCACAGTTTTTTCCAGAAGAACAGCTGAACGACGCAATGCCGCCTGCGGCGGGACGCAAGGCCCGCTAAGATCATGCCAGGACGCAAGGCCCGCTTCGCGGGGAAACAAAGGATCGGGTTACGAAGAACGGGTTAAGAAAACCGGGTTAATAAGAGCAGGTTTTGCTTGATAAAAGAAGTATCTCAGGAAGTGATGCTGGCGCTTTCGTGCCAGGAACAAAACGAAGAGCCGCCTACCGATCTTCTTTATCTGTCATCCCATTCAAAATTATGTTCTCTTGTAGGGGCGAACGGCCGTTCGCCCGAAGAAAAAGAAGCCCTCTCACAGGCGCAAGGCAGAAGCCAAAAGTAGTCGGTCTTTTAACTCAGGCTAGTCACATTAGACAAGGTTGTCCGTCCAAAGATCCGCTTGTCGCTTGCCAGGAGACGCTGAACGCTTGGAAGAACAAGGACATTAAGAACAAAGTCAACCGTCAGCGGTCCACCGTCGGCCGAATTAGGAAGCTGTATCAGAATACCTAAGAATCATCGGGGTTTGAAATGTAATTTGGTTTCAAGAATCTGGAAGTCTGGAAAGTGAGCAAGTCCTTCGCAAAGGATGAGTATGAATTGACTTCATACTTTCCTTCAGAAGAAAAGTTTGGTCTTGTCGCTCAGTTAAGAAGGGCAGCGATTTCAGTTATGTCGAATATAGCCGAAGGAGCTGGGAGGAAACACAAGAAGGAGTTTGACCATTTTCTCTATCTTGCCCGCGGTTCCTTGAACGAGACAGTGGCCCAGCTGGAGATTTCCTTTGAGTTTGGCCATATGAATCGAGATCGGCTTGATCATATCGAGATGAAAGCTGAAAGCATTAACAAAATGCTCTAAAAACTCTCCAAGTCTCTTGAAAAATCGGAGGACCGATGACGGCTGACGGAGGACGGCACTTCACAGCGTCCAGCGTTTCCTAGCAAGCGGCTCTTCCCAGCGATCAGCGGGTCTTCGACAGCGCAATAGTTTGTTTTCCTTCAGTGCTCACAGTAACATGTCAACATATGCGGCGTGTGACCAAATGAGTGGCGAGGCGATATCTCCCCACTTTTTTACCCACGGTTCATACATCTTCGAATCGATCAGATGTTCCGGAATCTGCTCGGGTAAACTACTGTTGGTGTCGACATTGTTTTCTATCCACTTTCTTATCTCTTCCGAAACTGTATTTTCACCGTTTAGTTTTAGATGACCTGCAAGATAGGCGCTGAGAAGTACCCAGCTTCCGCCGCCGTAGTATGTATCCCTGTTATATCTCTTCAAACCTCCATCACAATACAAGTCGTCGATTATGGCCTTTTCAGTCCTTTTCATAAGTAGGGAGTCGCTATCGAATAGTCTGAATGGATAGGAGGCCCAAATGAGACTCGAATCGACTGAATCAAGCGCCGTTGACTTCTTCAGCCGCCCGTCGTATGTCAACTCCTTGAGTATGAAGTCAAGGATTTTCTTCCATTTAGTCTGTCTGTTGATCACACCTTCTATTGACTTCAGCCCCGCCACTATGGAGAGAAGGGTTGAGGTGTGTATCATTGTCGGGAATTCTTCCCAGACATCGTAACAGGGAATCTCCCATACCCCTTCAAGGTACTTCGCACATAGATCGCAGATTTCGAGGTCGCTTTCATCTAGAAGCTGTGAGTTCTCGGTGACTATCCAAAGGAATGTGCCATAACCGTCGCTCTGCGCATTCGTCCAGTCGTCTTCGCTGACAAAGCCATCAAGAGTGTACCTCGTCGGCAGGAGAATACTTAAGTCAGAACGGGAACCGAAAGTTGCCTCTTCAAGTGAATGTCGGTATCTCTTGAGAACATTCAAACCCCATCGGATGAATTTCTCTGCGCTCTCCTTCTTTCCGGCCTTCTGCATGGCATGAGCGGTGAACGATCCATCTCTGAACCAGCAGTAGCCGTACTGCGAGAAGTTTGGCGATGCAACGTAGCTTCCTGCTTTGCTCTGGTTTTCTTCAATGATTTTTATCGATCTCTCTAGTAAGTCCATCTACTGTATATCTCTCCATTCTATTTTGATTATTCCCTGTTCGTTGCCGATTATCCTCGCCATACGTCTTGCTTTGCCCCTTCTTTTGAGTTCGCCGATATCCTTCGGCCATTCATTCCCAACGTGGAGCAGTCCTGTCTCTTGCTGAGACCAATTTGTGCCGAAAAGTCTTTCGTCAGAAGGAACACTTACGGGTATTATCGATCCCTTTCTGAGGTAGACTTCGTTTCTATTACCGTGAATACTGACAGTACCTGAGTATGTATCTCCACTCCAGAGATTCACCCATTCACCCTCAGGAAGAATCACTTTTCTGACTTTCATCTCTTCATCCACTGCCGGCGAAACGACAATTTCTCTACCGAACATGTACGACAGGTCTTCAGGATCGTTTCCTTTCTCTATCAGGAAGAGCGGTAATGTCAAGGGTCTGCCTGTCCGGGATGCGTGAAGCGATTCTCTGTAAATGTAAGGGGAGAGAGTCATTCTCAAAGAGGCGAATCTTCTGTAGTAGTCTATGATGCTTTCATCGTCGTAGGCTCTTGAGATATTCCACGGCGTTCTCTCGGAGGAGGGCACTGGATCTCCCGGGTCTTCCGAGTGGAGCTGGAAGATAGGTGTGAAGACCGCCAGTTCGACAGATCTTCTGTAAAGCTTCGCGGAGGGAATTTCTCCGCTGAATCCCGCGATGTCCCATCCCCAGAAGGGGTTTCCGGAAATGGATACGTTAAGGCCTGCAGTTATGTTGTCTCTCAGGGCTTCCCAGGTTGAATCCTCATCGCCGACCCAGAAGAGGGAGTAAGCGGGACTCCTTGTGTAACCGGCGCGACTGAAGAGCGCTCCGTCTTCACTCAAGATGCTTGCGCTAGCCTGGTAGTATTTCTCTGGATAAGTGTTTCTGGTCATTGCCGCGCTGCCGGCAGCCGTGAAAGTCTCTCTTCCCCAGAGGTGTTCTCCGCCGTCGGTCTTGAACCCATCGACTCCCAGTTCTTTGATCAGATACTCCCTCTTGGAGGCCCACCATTTTGCAGCTTCATCATTGTAGAAATCGACTACTACGTTTTCCTCGTGCCAGCGAGCAGGGGGGATTCTGTAATCGGAACCATCCTCTTTCTTCACAAAGTAGCCCTTCGAGCTGCCGTAGCGGATATCTATCGCGGGCTGTGGATTGGAGTCGTCAAAACACTTCATTACCGGAATCTGCCAGAGTAGAAGTCTTATACCCTTCTCGTGAAGCTTTCTGATCATTTCTGCCGGGTCTGGCCAGGGTTCGTGAAATCTGAAATTGGCCAGTCTGAAGTTCCGCTCGCCCGGGAGCGGATCGTATTGTGCTCCATTGAAAATGTAGAAGGTCTGTTCATCTGCCCACGCCTCAATAACCAGAGCCGTTGCCGGGAGGTTGTTCTTCACAGTCTCATCCAAGACTCCCATGACCTTTTTCTGACTGTTCCACTGGTTGGCCGAGAGCCAGGGCCCAAGAGCCCACAGAGGAGGGGTACAAGGTTTCGAAATGCTATAGATTTCCTCAATTGCTTTCAATGGAGTTTCTTTCTTCCACAAATGAATCCTGGTATCTTCAATTGGGCAGCCTTTTGTGTAAACCCTCAGCGTAATCTCTGATCTGCCTAGCTTGACGGAAGTCATGAAACCCGTGTCCACGAAGAATGCCCTTCCGTTGCTCGAGAAGATGAATGGAACAGGGGCGTATCCCCTGTCTTTCTGAACTTTGTACTGATCGTATACGTTAATGAACCTCTCCTGACCATCGGGTATCGTGATTGCGTCAAAATGTTCTCCAAGTCCGTAGAACTGCTCGTTTTCATCCCTTTCGAGGGTTATTTTCAGATCAAATAGTTCCGTTCCGTCCGTCAGTATACTTGCCTCTTTGACTGCTTCACATCCGGTTCGACTATCTCTGTTCACAGTTAGGGTTTCATTTTCAAGTGAAAGAATATCACGTGCATCTATCCATTTGCAGACTGTGTATTCATACCACTTTGAAGTGACGTAGGTTGAAGGTCCGCGACCTGCGATGAACCTGTACTTCATCTTTGTTCCCACACTCTCGGACTCTATATCTACTTCCCACTGGGCTTTGCCTCCGTGATTGAGCTGGTACTGAGCACGTCTCTTATAGGTCCTGTCACCTGCCTGAACTTCGATCCATGCTCTCTGACCGACAGTCATCGGGTCTGTCACGAATCTTACTTTGACACAATCGCCCTCGAGAGGTTCACGGGGACTCCTCTCGTAACCCTGAACGATATAGTAAGGATCATCTATTCCAAACGGTGTGTGAATTATCTTCATTCTCTGCTCCTTTCATCTTCGAACAGTAAAGAGCTCGCTTTCGATTACTCTGTATATACAGCCAAGCGTCCAGGCCTTCTCGCCTATCCTGTCGATGTCAAACTCTATGTTGTCGGCCAGACCGGAAAATGCATTTCTCCTTGCATGATCTATCGAACTCTCGAGGAAGAATTCCGAAAACTCTAGCGCCTCCCCGCCTATGAGCAAGTAATCGGGAGCGAATACGTTTATAAGGTTCTTGAGGGCCGTTCCGATATCTTCTCCGTATTCCTGGAAAACTCCTATGGCCGTTTCTTTATCGATCTCAACTGCTCTCTTCAAGTAATGCATCTCTGAGGTCTCCGTCGCCTTTACGGAGCTGTACAGCTTTTTCAGTTCTGAAGAGGTCGTTCTTGAAAAGACCTTACGGGCAAGAACCTCGAAGGAAGCTTGAGCTTCGAGGCAGCCCCGACTACCACATGTGCATCCATTTCCGTTCTGAGAGATTGTCATGTGCCCAAACTCTCCGCTTCCTGCTCCGGTAAGGTGGAGCTTGCCATCGATTGCTACTGCACCGCCTATCCCTACTCCCAGAGTTATGAAGACACAGTTCTTGTGGTTATTCACATCTCCCTTCCAGAATTGGGCGAGAGCGAAGGAATCTACGTCGTTCATCACAAAGGTCTTCTTTCCGGATCGTTCCGAGATCAATTTAGCAATTGGTACTTCTTTCCAATTCAGAAGGAAGGAATTTTTCACAACGCCTTTGAGTGAATCTACAATACCCGAGACGGCGATTCCGATCCCCAGAAGACTTTCGCCCATTAGCCTATTCCACTCCTTAAGAACGGTTTCCGTTGCTGAGACGACTTCTTCTGGAGACTGATTCTCAAGGAGCCTTCGTTCACTTACAAGAACGGTGCCGAAGAGGTCGGTCAATGAGTAGTCAAGATAGCCCACGCCAATCTTCAGCCCGAGCACACAGAGCTTCTTCGGTTGGATACTTAGAAGAATAGGCTTTCTTCCCCCTGTTGAGTCTGCGACCCCGGTTTCCTCTACAAGGCCACTTTCAATTAACTCTCCCACTACCTTAGTAACCGTGGCAGGACTTAGGCCTGTGAGCTTTGCCAGGCTCGCCCTGTCTATTCCTTCATTCGAATAGATCCCTCTCAGAAGCAGTTTTTCGTTTATATCTTTCATTATCTCTTTACTGGCTTTGCTTGCCACGACAAACCTCCAGGGAAGGGGCCGGGAATGAATCCCCGGCCCGATCTTTCGATCAGTTTAGCCTTATGGATCTCTCCAGTTCTGCTTGGGCATCGTTGAGAGCCTTTTCCGGAGTCTTTTCTCCGTATCTTGCCGCTTCTAGATGTCTGTTCACTATGTCTGCCATTTCGTTGAACTGTTCAATAACCGGGGGCGTTACGAGATAATCCAGAGACTTGAAAACGACTTCTTTACTCTCTGGAGGCGTGGTCTGCTTATAGAGCTCAATGATCTCTGGGTAAGTTACCGGTGGTAACTCCCAGCCTGCTTCGATTCTGATCTTGGCGACATCTATGTCTCCTGATAGGAAGCTGATCCACTTAAAGGCCGCGTCAACCTTCTTCGAGTCCTTGCTAATTGCAAGACCGTTTGCGAAGAAATGAGTTGCCTTGCTTGTGTTGCCCGGCTCAACAGCTATGTCCCAGTTGAAGTCACAGCTATCTTTGAATGTCGAGAAGGCCCATGTTCCGGTCACTATCATTCCAATTCTCTCGACTTCAAAGAGATCCCAATCTCCCATGCCCGCCATCTGTGCATCGCTCGGCATAACGTTTGAATCGAGTATCCTGTCTACCATGTACTGCAGAGTCTCGATGTTCTGAGGACTGTTCAGTGTGAAGGCTGTCTTGTCTTCGTTGAGAATGCCGCCACCGTTTTGCTGGACCATCTTGTAGAATTCCCAGAACTGAACTGGCTGGTAAATCCCAAAGGTCATAGCATCTAAAGCCCTGATCTTCTTGGCCGCTTCCAGTTCGTCGGCCCATGTCCAGTCTTCTCTCGGATGTTCGGCGCCTGCCCTGTCGAAGAGGTCTTTGTTGTATATCAGCACTACGTTGGAGAAACTGAACGGCAAGCCATACTGCACACCATTGTCAGAAAAGGCGTAAAGCGCTCTTTCGTTCAACACGCTGGTGTCGAAACCAGAGGAGCTAAGAAGATCGTTCAGGTCTAGCAGAACACCCTTTTTCGCGTAGGTATAGAAGTTCTCGTAGTTCAGCTCGAAAGCATCAGGGGCGTTGCCGCCGGCCACGACGGTCATCAGTTTGGTGAAATAGTCGCCGAAACCTACTGTCTCGATTTCTACCTTAATATCCGGGTTCTGTTCCTCGAAGATCTCTTTCATCTCTTCAAGATACTTCGCATTTGCATCTGCTGAAGAGAAGTTCATGAACTTGATAGTCGTTACACCGAGTAGAGAGGTTGTTAGTACCATTGAGGCAACCACTAGAACTGCCAGAAACCTTTTCATAGAATCACACTCCTTTTAGCCTTTTATACCACCTACACTAAGCCCCTGTTCGAAGTATCTCTGAGCGAATGTGTAGATTAGCAGTATTGGAATCATAGATATTAGAGCCCCGGCCATAAGCATGTTGTAGTCGCTCTGGTGCTGGCCATTTAGCAGACTGAGACCGACCGGTAGCGTCATCTTGTTCTTGTCTGTTAGAACTATGAGCGGCCATAAGTAATCGTTCCAGGCTCCCATGAACGTGATGACGGTTAGTGTCGCAACGGCGGGCTTTGACAGAGGCAGTATCATTCTAAAGAAGATCCTGAAATGTGATGCGCCGTCGAGAACGGCCGCTTCAACGAAATCATCCGGTATGGTTCTCATGTACTGCCTGATCATGAAAGTTCCAAATGCGTTGAAGAGAGATGGGAGCATGATGCCCACATAGCTGTTTAGCAGCGAGAGATGCTTTAGGGTGAGGTAGTTCGGTATCATTGTGATAGTAGCCGGAATCATCATCGTTGCTATGTAAATTCCAAACAAAACTTCTCTGCCTCTGAATTTGATCTTTGAGAAGACATACGCAGCCATACATGCAGACATTACCGTAACGAACGTGATCAGTACCGAAATGAATATGCTGTTGAAAATTGCCCGTCCAAAAGGGAAGACATCGAAGATCTTGACGAACCCATCGAAGCTTATTTTTTCCGGAAACCATTGAATGGGCAGCACTGTTAGCGCTTTAGCTTCCTTCAGAGATGTGGAGACCATCCAGAAGAAGGGAAGCAGAATGAAGAAGGAAAACGCTAGCATCACCAGGTAATACACAGTCCGTCTCGAGAGCTTCTTAAGATTCATAGTGCACCCACTTTCTTTGCATCTTCCACTGAACAAGGGTTACGACCAGAATAAAACAGAACATAACCCAGGACAGAGCTGTCGCGTAGCCCATCTTGTAGTAAGTGAAGGCGTAGTTGTAGATTCTCTCCATCATCACCTGCGTCGACCCATGAGGGCCCCCTTTAGTCATTATCATGACCTGGGGAAATAGCTGGAAAGAGTTAATTATGGCCATTATAAGTACGAAAAACATAGTAGGAGAGATGAGAGGGAGAGTTATGTATCTGAACTTCTGCCATCTCTTCGCGCCGTCTATCGAAGCCACTTCATAATAGGAAGGGTTTATGCCCTGCAGGCCGGCTAGGAAGATCAGCCCGAAGAAGCCCATGTCCTTCCAGACGCTTGCCAGTACTATTCCCGGCATTGCCCAGACCTTGTCGTACAACCACGACGGACCCTGTAAACCGACTATGCCCAGAATCGAATTTATTGGACCGTAGTAAGGGCTGAGAAGCCATCGCCAAACCATTGCTGCAGCGACCCAGGAGCTCAAAACTGGAATATAGAATATTGTCCGAAACACTCCTGTGAACCTTGTTCTTACATTCAGAAGCATCGACAGGGACATCGAAGTGATTATCATCAGAGGTATGTATAGAACTATGTAGTAAAGAGTATTGATGAGAACTCTCCAGAACTCTTCGCTCTCAAATATCCTCTTGTAGTTCTCTATGCCCACGAAATTGGCCTTACTTAGAACATCCCAGTCTGTGAGACTGAGAATGAAGGAGTAAACAATGGGAAAGACTTGGAAGAAGATGAGCCCACAGATACTGGGTAAGAGAAACATAAGAATCACCAATCTCTTTCTTGTCTTTTTATTCATCAGTCCGATCCTCCCAAACAACCACTTTTCTCGATTTCTGATCTCAATAAAATATCCCTTGTCGAATGAAACTCATAAAAAAACGAAACTCTTCAAAAGATACTTTCTTCACTGACGAAACTAAGTTCATTATACTTTCTTCCTTCGCTCAGGCAATTACCCATGATGATGAATGAGCGACTTCTCCGAATGAATAGAACCGTTTATGGATTTCAAGCTTCTTATCGCTATGAAATTCGATAATAATATCCATTACAGGATCAGATAGTGAGATCGAAAATCCTGAAGAGCTTAAGATGCGGGGCAATCATCCGAGGGATGAAGATCAAAATCCAATGGATTGAAAAGAAGTGTTCCCTCGAAAAAGAGATTCGTGAGATCTCTGGAGGAGGCTTCCTCCCAATATGAGCATACCAACGAATGCTCAATTCAGTGATCTTTAGTCGTTAGAAAAGGGCTTTCCTATACATGGACAAACTCTGCTTAACAGTGAAGTTTGTTTTATCAGGGCTGGGATAGATTAATTCACCCTGCGATTTGTTTTTTTTCACATTTCTTCATCTCTTTGCATAACGCCGGAAAACGTACGATGTATTAATTTATTGTGTTCTACTACACATGCTAGAGGTGGTATATGGATAGAGAGACAGTAAAGGTGACCCTCCTGGCCGAGGCACTGGAGATGAGCAGGAATTCCTATATTGAATATCGTACTCTCGAAGGGCTTGAGTTATTCTTTGACAGAAGCACAGCAATCGAGCTTGCGAAGGGACTTAAGGATGGATTCTCTCTTGAAATACCCCTGGAAGTGATAATGAGCAACGGATTCTTCAGGGGTTATCTTGCCGGTCTTATGCTTTCAGACAAGACTACTTCACATGTTGTCAAGGAGCAGATAGCCAAGATCCTTCTCGAAGATCTTCTTCGCACGCTGAATGAGGCAGAGGAAACTTCACCCGGCCATGAAGAGAGTTTTCAGTCAGAAAGAGACTTGAAGAAGAGATTCTTTTCCCTATTCGAAGAGAAAGAGCGCGAAGAATCTAGAGGACTTGTAAGAGAGAATTTCTCACTTTTTGGACATTTCATGAATAGTAAGCATTATATTCCTATTTACCTTTGGGGTAATGAATTGACGACTTTCATTTGCGAAAGCTTAGATTCGGAGCAGTTCGAGGGCTCCCTAAAGGAAGACTTGAGAAAGATTGTTCCTTCTGTGCTGGCATCATACTCGATGCCCGATACTATGGGTTCGTCAGTAGGACTTCGATTACCGTCGGTTGAGAGTTATTTGAGCTCGCAGTTCCCGATTCTTGCTATGATAAGGAATCGAAAACTGAATCTGGATCAGGTGACTGAGTTCATCAAGAGCCTGTCTCACATTATATTTGGGGATATCTTGTTGGCGCCGGTTAGCATGGCAGCAGGTGGAAAGACGGAAGAGAAAGCAAGGGCAAAACTGATTATCAATAAGATGTTCGCTTCGATGAGTGATTCTGAACTCGGTATTATGTTGAATTCCTCCAGCTACGAGTCGAGAGACGGTTTTCTTTACGAAGTTGTCGTGTGCAATGATTTCAGCAAACTTTTCGATAGACTGAAGAATATTTTGAAAGGGATAGAAAAGAAGGCTTCCCTGTTTTCCAATATGACTATTGCGAGCGCTCTCTTGGACAAGGATGAGGCAACTGATTGTGTGGTAGAGTATGTCGCATATCTGAAGACTCTGGAGCCAACAATCGCAGTTGTACGATCGGGACTCTTGTTATGCATGAAATACGACTTTGAAGACGAGGAGCTCTTCAGCAAGAAGTTTTCTGAGATAACAGATGAGAAACCAGATCCGCCTTTGATCCGATCTCTTCTTCGGGATTCATTCGGTGATCTTGATGTGATCTATGAACATATGGCAGACGAGTATTCTCATAGAACGGCGATTGATGGTGTAATTTCGAACTTGAAATCGATTAAGGAACCTAATTTCATTTCGTTCGAGAAGACAGGCAGTCTTGAGTATTCACGAGTGCCCATGTATACGCTGATAAACTCAGCGATAAGTCAGAACGATATCGATCATGCATTCGATACCATGGTAGCTTACTGCAAGAAGTACCGGTTCAACTTCGAGTTCATGAATACACTTCTCTTCCTTTCCACAAGAGAAACTGACGAACTGAAGAAGCTCCTTCAAGTTGCGGGCGAGCTCGCTTTGAACGTCCTTCACGATATCGTTGAAAAGGATAAATGGGCATCACTTATAGAGAAGGAAGAGAGTCCATCCAACACCGAACTCCTGCAAGTCATCGAACATTATGTGGATAGCTTGATCGACCGGAAGGATTACAGGGAAGCACTGAGGGTTATCGAAGAAGTCTTTCCCCTTGTCGGCCCGGATGATTACGGCTACCTCTTGGCGAGCAAATTACTTGTGTGCTGGAGACTGAAAATGTTCGGTGAAATGGCCAAAACAATGGAGTCTAAGAACCACAGTGGCCATCCGAAGGCTCTTGCAGTATTGGCGCTGAAGAACTATGCCTACAGGGAGCTAGACAGAGCGGAACAGATTCTTCTGAACATTCTTCGCCAATGCCCTGACTTCATCAAGTATCTGCTGGAGGAAGAAGAAAACGATAAAAAGGACTTCGAGAAAGCAGAAAGAGGCAACCTCTGGAGTCAGAAAAGAGTCGATTCGCTGACTCTTGCAGAAGAGTTCAGAGGGGATTGGCTCAACCTGAGGGGCGGAAAGGAATGGCTGAAGAGAGTGCAGAAGGTTTTTGATGAAGTGAGGGACGGCAGTGATCTGCCGAAGAACCTTGACTCCTCAAGCTGGTAATGTATTAAAATGCCGGAGTTCCCGAAAGTGCCATCCATAAAGAAGGAAGCGATGAGCCAATCTCATTGCCCGCCGCAGCAGGAACTGGGCTCAGTTGAAAGCTGAGACTGGCCGTACGCAGTGCGACTTGCCACCGAAGGTGACTGGCTTGTCATTATTGTCACGTTAACGCAATGCAAATAATGGAGTCCGCAGAAGAGGCATCATGGATTGCTGTAGATTTTTTCTCCCGGCTTCAGAGAATGATTGCTTTGGAATCCGACGATTTCCATATCCCCTCCCTTCCCTTGGGGACAGACTCCATTTTTAACCTTCCGTTAATATAAAGACGTCCCAACGAACATTGGGAAGCGCAAGAGTGGCTTTGCGGGGAAACACAGGAGCGGTTCATAAGAGCGGGTTGGGAAGTACGGGTTAACAAGACCGGGTAGAAGGAAATAGAACGGATGATACTTGTTTGTTGGTGCAGGCCAGTCACCTTCAGTACCGCTTTGCGGGCAAAGACCGCTGTTAGCTCATAAAAACCACGTTGACCGTCAAGGGTGCCCCGCCCTCTGAATTGAGGTAAATATACCAATTCAAGTTTCGTAAAGCTCGCACAGTTTGAGACGCGCTTCAAAGTGCACACTCCCCACCGCAAGCGGTCCCCCCGCTCAAGCGGGGATTTAAGATCAAGAGCATAGGAGCGGTTATCCGTCATCCGTCCGCCGTTCTCCGAAATGAAACAGTGCCAGCGGTTCTTCGTTCAGACACTATGCGTCCAAGTTCTTGGTTAAGAGACGCGAGAGAATAACGGAGAAGGCGAGACTGAAGAGATGAGATCCCGTATAAGAGCATTACGGGATGACACGCGAAAAACGGGACAGACTTAAAGAGAATCGTCAGTCCCTACTTTGCTCTCGCTTCTCGTGAGCGCAGCGAACTCTCGTAAATGTTCTTTCGCGGCTCTTCCCAGCGCATAGCGGCTCCTAAATGCCAGATCCCGTGCTGAAGCATCACGGGATGACCCTAAACAGGACTCCCAAACAGGACCCCTGAACAGGAGACCCCAAACAGGAGCATTTTGGGGCAGGCTATACGGGACGACAAAGTGAGGCACTTAAGCAAGTCGCTTTGTTAAAACGATGCAAGGAGTCTTCGAAAAGCCGCTACCGGGATAATGTTTTCATCAGTACTGAGAGTGGTAAAGGGGTCAATCACTTTTCTTCTCGACACCCTACTTCACTCTAAATTCCCGTTTGAGGCATAATAGTATAAGGAAGATCTCTTAGCCTCTCCTCGATTCTTAACATTGTTTGTAAAGAACACGGATTTGCTGGGAGTTTTCGGAGGGTCTTTTGTGAATATATCAACCGTTGAAAGTAGTGGAATCGAACTGCTCATGTCTTTGTTTAGGCTCAACAACCACGAAAGAATGATCCATCACGATAGAAGATCTTCTGACTTTCTATCGGAATGGGTCTCAAAGTCACGCCTGTCTATGCCTGCAGATTATCGTAAATGGCTGGAAAGGTTTTTCGGCTGGGAAGCCTTCTTTGGTCTCAGAGTCGTTCCCTATCTCTTCCTTAAGGACTCTCCTTCTGCTTCAGATCTTTTTGGCTTGATCAAGAAGACTTCTGCGGAGAGACTGCTTCATATGTTCTTGAGCAGCGATTTCAAGGAGCCAAATGAATTAGACGATATGATTATTGAGTCTTTCGAACGCGATGAAAAGGCTGCTCTGGATTTTGCCTTCTCAAACCCTACTCTTACCAACCCAGACAGATACGAAGCTATCGAAATGCTGAAGGATCAGTCAAAAACGCGCGACTCCTTCGTGAAGCTACTTGAATTCGGTAGGGAAAATTTACTAGCATCTCCTGATTTTACCCTTTCCACTTCCCACTCACTTGGACTTCTCGAAGAAAACCTCAAACAGTTCGGGAGCAGTTTTTTGCACTTTCTACTTGATCCTGACGCTCTTGATCCATCTGTTGAAGAGTCGAGATTACTGGTTACATGGTTTCTTGGTGGTTCCTCTATCACAATCGAGGTCCCCGAAAAGAATTCGATTATCTCTGTTGTCGGCGCCGACAGGATAAGCGAGCGGAGTCTTACGGTCGAAAAGCAAGATGCTGCCTGCATAATGAGTACGATGTCAAAGGAAGAGGCAATTGTGATCCTTCGCAACGTTCTACACTCGAGTCAAACTCTCTCGAGTATCGTAGGTTTGTCTGGCCTACATCGCCATAATGCAATAAACACTCTCGCTGGATTGTCCAGACAGGGGTTGGTAATTCCTGAGACTCACGATGGAGAATTGACTTTCCGATCTGAGATAAAGCTGCTTGACGAAGCTCTTGAAGAGATAAGGAAGCAAATAACCGAATAGCGGGCGCCTTGACGCCCGCTACAAAAGTGTCTTAGCTAGAAAATCTGAGGAAACCGAAAAGAGTTCCTCTATCCAGTCTATCCTCTGGTATTTATGGTTCGCTTCTTCCACTGTGTGAATACTGAGTCCCCTCTGGTCCGCGTATTCCTTGACCGGAAGATACGGAACTGATTCATCGTCGGATCCGTGTATTATGAGAAGATCGCCATGATAGTTCTTCAACTCCTCCGAAGCGTCTACTCTACGTCCATCTTCAAAGAAAATTGGACCCAGCTTCAAACCGAGAACATCCTTATACTGCTCTCCGCGATCGAAAGTATAATCCTCCCTTTGGAAGAAGTCCTGGTTCATGATAACAGGCGACCAGAGGAGTAGTGCACTTATCTCCGGATGTCTGCCCGCAAAGAGCGATGCTACCATTCCTCCGAGGCTGTAGCCAATAACTCCGATTTTTCCCGAACACCATTTCTGCCTCTGAACAAAGGAATAGACTTCCTCTGCGTCACGAAGCTCAGTCAACGGTGACATCTCGTAGAATTCACCCTCGCTGTCTCCGGAACCCCTGAAATCAAATCTCACCGTTGCTATTCCCTTCTCCACGAGTCTTCTCGAGAGACGGGGAAACTTGAATGTGGAGACTATATGCTCCCCCGTGAATCCGTGGAACATCAGGACGGTGGGAAAACTTTTTCCTGAGGAAGGATACTCACATATTCCGAATATTCTTTTTCCTTCTTCACCAAGTGTGAAACTCTCTAATCTAGACAAATCAATCCCTCACTTCATCTCAAACCTAGCTTCATTTCTATATAGCTCATTGTTCCTTCAGATATCGGCTCCGTTCCCGTCGCTTCCTCCCAGGTAAGGATTACCACTCCACCCCCATTTTCTATCTCAAGATTTCTGGTACCGGTACCAGAAACAGATCTTCCACCTTCTTCAATTTCGACCATCCAAGGGAGTTTCTCAAACAGAAGCTTATAGCTCTCGATCGCAGGGTGAGTGATCTCCTTCCTTGCAAGTACAATAACGAGGAGCCCGCCGTTCTTAACATAATCAACGATGAAGTCAACCTGTTCTTCAGAAATTTCCATGAAGTCCTTCATGAAAGTGTCGGCATCCGGTAGGGGAAGTATGAGGACTTGACCGCTGAAAGTCGTCTTCTTTGTTAGCACTCCAATTACGGGCTTCACCTCACCACCGAGATCCTCGAAAAGCTGAGTCAACGGCTTCAACTCTGTCAGAAAGTAATTTTCGTGAGAAGTGTCAAGATGAGCTATGAAGCCCACATAATCGACGTTGATCCTGAATGCCAGTTCATCATCTACAAAGAAGTCAAGAGCGTCTTCTTCAGTTTCAAAGGTCTCGACGATCTCCTGACAGGCCATAGATGACATCTCGTAGTTCTTTGAGAATACGATAGTCTCTCCGCTCTTTACTTCAACTGAAATCAACTGATCTTCTCTCGAAGAGTTTATCAGGTCGAAACCGACATCAAATGGGAGTCCTTTAACCGGTCTTGGATCGATCGTCCTTGCATTTAGAAGGTATTTGCTCGTACTGCTCTGAAACCAGATTGGAGAAGAGACCAGCTCATTTCCATCCATCTGATCGATCTTGACGAAGTACCAGTTATATGAAAGAGGGTTTTCGACATCTATGTCGACTTCCCATTCATCACCGGAAACATCAAGTTCGATTATTCCGTTGTTGCTGTAGATCGCAGCTCTTCGAACACCCTCACCGGGGTCGCTGTACTCAACTTTAAGAGTGGCCCTGGGAAAGTCATACAGTGTATCGCCCATCTTCGCGCCCTCAGCGGAGAATGCCATGAAAGCGTTGCGGTCTTCAGTGGCGTATATATTTCTTTTCTTGAGAGCTTCATACACTTTTTCAGTTGTCAATTCATCAATGACGAAGGCCGTTCTCGCATCGTTTACTGTCGCCCAATTTTTCTGATGATTGTCTTGATTTGCGGATGCTCCTACATGCCAGCCGCGACTGAGAGCTCGCTGATACCTCTCAAAATATTCTTGCTTTATCACATTATTCGAATTCGATCCGGCACCATTTCCAACTTCAATCGTGTTTATATAAAGATCAACTTCGGGAAAGTATTCAAAATCGAAGAAATCACCGTACTTCCTTCCAGGGTGGCAGAACTGAGCCGTTGCCTGCTTATCCACGATCCACTTGTAGATGTCGTAGAGATCCGTTGTGCTTCTATCAATCCATTCCGAAGTGTCGTATATCGTTATGTGTCCCCGACTGGTCAGAGTCCACTCGAAGCCTGAAATTGCTATGAATTCGCCTTCAACAGTGAATCTCTCGGCCATTTCGATTATTCTGTCCAGTTTCCATGAGCCATCTGGAAGCGGATAGTTCAAATCGTGATCATGGTCGGTTATTGCCTGTATGTCAACGACATTTGAATTTCTCGCGTGTTCGAAGGCCTCCTCCGGAGTCCCCAGTCCGTCTGAATAAGAAGTGTGGGCGTGAATGTTTCCAAAGAAAACCTGACCGAAAGAGAGCGATGAAACAACTACGAGAACCGCTATCAAAATTCCTTTCACGAAATCACCTCTAAAAAAGGGGGCAGCCAACGACTGCCCCCATATGTCTTGCTATCGATCAAAAGTAGTAATCGTCGAGCACGTACTGAGCTTCCTTGTGCAGATTCTTCAGAATTGCATCAACATCTTTAGTCGGGTTAGACATCGCATCTTCCCATGCAGATGTAATCATTGCATGAACTTCTGGATATGGTCCGTACCATGGTCTCCTCACAGCGCTGTCTCTAAGCTGCTGATAGGTAAGAGCAAATCTTGGATCGTCTGTCATGATCTTCTGAATTTCTGGAGACTCGAAGGCAGAGATTCTGCTGGTCATGTAACCTGTTGCAAGTGACCATCTCTTCGTGTTCTCAGTAGAAGTCAGGAATTTCAGGAATTCCCATGCTGCCTCCTTCTCCGCTTGCGGTCTCGCAGAGAACATGAAGACATTCGCTCCACCTATCGGAACAACTTCCTTAACCTGACCGGGCATAGTGGTAGCACCAAGATCGAACTTCGCATTCTGCTTCAAATACCCAAGACTTCCGGTAGAACGGACAACCATCGCTATTCTTCCAGAGAGATCGAGTTCGTTTCCGCCGCTGACTCCGAATATGAATATTCCTTCTCTAACACCCTTCTGGAAGAAGTTCCATGCAGCCACTGTCTCAGGCGAGTAGATCAACATTTCTCGGCCGTCTTCGGAGATTATCTGCCCACCGAACTGCCAAATGTAAGCTTCGAGAAGCCAGTCATCGACTCCGAATCTGTAACCGAAAATGTCTTCCCCCAGAGTCTTTATCTGCTTTGCAGCTGCGTAGACTTCATTCCAGGTCTTTGGAGGATTGTCTGGATCAAGGCCCGCCTGTCTGAAGAGGTCCCTGTTGATGTACATCAACGGGGTGCTACAGTTAAGAGGGAATCCAAGGAGACCTTGCTCATAGGTATTAGCCTGAATGAATCTCGGCCAGAAGTCATCGAGCGTTGCCTTGAACTCGGGATCCTTGTCAATGAAGTAGTTAAGATCCTGGAACGCACCGCCGTCGACAAACTGACCTATTCTCGACTGTTCAATCTGTGCGAGTGTAGGCGTATCGCCGGCTACCATGGCTGCAAGAAGCTTCTGCATCGTGTCCTGGTAGTTCCCGGTATAGACGGCTTCCACTACGATTTCTCCCTCATGCAGCTTGTTGAACTCTGCCACAATGTCGAGGAGTGTCTGGGAGTATATGCCCGTCTGGGCATACCACATTGTTACCTTCACCGGCGCCGCGAACCCTATCGCAGCAACGGCTACTACTAGAAGTGTGATTAGAAATGTTCTTTTCATAAAAAAAACCTCCCTTTTCAAGATTTGGGTCACTCTTTCAACCCTGAAATACTGATTCCTTCCACGAATTGTTTCTGAACAAAGAAGAAAAAGACTATTATTGGAATTACAGCCGTGGTTGAAGCGGCCATCCTAAGAGTCCATTGTGTCTCCCAACCGCTAACAAACTGGGAGATACCAACTTGAATCATCTGTTTCTTTGCATCATTGATTACAATCAACGGCCACATATATTCATTCCAGTGTGCAAGGAAAGTGTACAGGGCCATTGTGTATAATGCAGGTTTAGATAAAGGAAGAATGATTCTGAAGAAGATCTTCATTCTACTTGCGCCATCTATGATTGCAGCTTCTTCAAGTTCTTTAGGAATTCCCATGAAGAACTGGCGAAGCAGGAAAATCCCGAACGCAGAACTCATAAAGGGAATAATGAGAGCTTGATACTTGTCAATGAAGCCTAATTGCTTTACGATAACGTACAGCGGAACCATCGTTACTTCAGGAGGCACCATTAGTGTTCCAATAAGAATCATAAAGACCACGTTAGCACCTCTGAATTTGATTCTAGCGAGCCCGTAAGCGGCCAGCGAGTTGAAGATCAGCTGAAGCAGAGTTACGGTTAGTGCTACGAAAAGCGTGTTCCCTATGTATCTCGCAAGAGGAATTAGCTCAAAGGCTTTCACGAAATTCCTGAAGTCGAAAATTGTAGGAAGGAAGCTCGGGGGAATTGTGAAAGCCGCATCTTCCGTCTTGAAAGAGGTAACAAGCATCCAGAAAAATGGAAGATTGATAATTACAGCCACGAAAATAATCGCCAGATAGACAATGAGTCTAATAGGAAGGGCCGGTTTTCTTCTCATTGATAATGCACCCTCCTTTTGCTGAGTCTAAATTGGATCAGGGTTAATACAATCATCATCGCAAACATAACAACTGCAATTGCGGAAGCATATCCGAATTTCAAGTACTTGAATGCGTTTTCATACAGATAATAGGTGATAACCTGAGTACTCTTCGCCGGCCCGCCATTCGTCATGACAGATACCGAGACGAAGACCCTGAACGATGCGATGAACTGCATAATAAAGACGAAAAGTGTTGTTGGTGAAAGTAGAGGAAGCGTAATGTTTCTAAACTTATTCCAGGCCGTAGCCCCATCGATCTCGGCAGCTTCATAATATGTCTTTGGAATAGTCTGCAACCCAGCTAGGAAGAGAACCATGTTATAACCTATACGTTTCCAAACCCCCACGATGATCAAAGCAAGGAGTGCGTAATTCGGATCACTTAGCCACTTGATGTTGTTAATGCCGAATATTGAGAGAAAGTAATTAACCAATCCGAAATTAGGTTCATATAACCAGCCCCAAATTACAGCCGCAGCCGCCATAGAAGTGATAACCGGAATGTAGAATAGCGTTCTGAAGATGCCCCTACCCTTTATCCATTCAATATTGAGAAGAGCGGCGAGCAGCAACCCTATAACAACCGAAGGAATAACCGTACCAAGAATGTAGATCCCTGTTACACTCATAGAGTTCCAGAAGTCAGCAGATGAGAATAACCTCTCGTAATTCTGAAACCCTACATACCTCATTGGCCTAATCATATTCCAGTTAAAAAAGGAAATATAGAAAGCCCACGCGAGAGGCAAATAGATGAAGATCACCTGAACTATCAGAGCCGGTAAAACAGTTGCCCAACCGGTGAGAGCTTCCCTGGTTCGACGCCGCAAACGTATCACCCCACTGTTCACAAATGAAAGAATCAGTATCACACAAATTATGACTCTCAAATGTTAATGAAAGATCATCTCAAAACAAAAAAAGCCGCCACCTAAAACAGGCACGACTTTCTCATCATCTCTGTCACGCTTAACATAGTCTAGCACAATCTAGAATGCAAAATCAACCTAAATGCCACTTACTCAAACCTAGCTTCATTTCTCTTCAATTTCAATACTAATGGTGCAATCAATCATATGATGTAACCCTGTTCTTACCCTTTCTCTTTGACTCATACAAAGCTATGTCGGCGCGGCGCAGCAAGGCATCGAAATCACTTTCATCCTTATGGAGAGTGGAAACCCCGATGCTGATGCTCAGCTTTCCAAAGTCTTTGTGCTCCTTCTCGTAAAGCCCCGATCTGAGCTTTTCGGCCATCTTAATTGCGCCTTCCAGATCGGTGTTCGTTACGAGAACTAGAAACTCATCCCCGCCCCATCTCCCCAGATAATCGCAACTTCTGATGCTTGACTGAACGTAAGAACACGTAATTTTGAGAGCTTCATCACCGGCTAGATGGCCATAATTATCGTTTATCATCTTGAGATTGTCAAGATCATACATCAGTAGTGAAAGCGGGCTTCCATAACGCCTTGATCTCTCCATTTCGGCTCTCAATAACTCGCTCAGTGAGTATCTATTCATTACACCGGTCAGCATGTCCGTAGTCGCAAGTTTCCTGTACCTCTCCTGGCTTTCACGAAGAGCCTCTTCAATCTGTTTGGTTGGGGAAATATCGATGTGGGTTCCAAGAATTCGCTTGGCCTTTCCATTCTTGTCTCTCTCTGCAGCTTCTCCCCTATCATGAACCCAGACCCACTCACCGCTTTTCGAAAGCATCCTATACTCTATGTCGAAGTAATCTTTCTCTCCGTTGTAACATCTCTCCATCTCTTCAAGTGAAGGAAGAAGATCTTCTGGATGCACAAACTCCTTCCATTTCTGAAAGGATATCAGCGAATCGCCGCCAGGATACCCCATGATCTGGTAGTATCGATCGTTTATCGAAAGCTCTCCCTTGTCTATATTGAAGTCCCAAAGACCAACATTCCCGCCCTTCACGGCAAGCGCAAGCCTCTCCTCACTCTGGCGCAGTGCGTCTTCGACCTGTTTTCTTTCTGTAATGTCTGTCAACAACGCGATATGCCCTCTGATCTTGCCCTTGTTGCTATAGATGGGGCTCTGCCTTATCTCTATGACTCTCTCTCGCACGTTCAACTCCCTCTTTTCGGAACCAGAAGTGAAGAAGCTTACAAGAGACTCGATATCGCCGAAGACCTCTTGAAATGAGTTTCCAATAGCATCTGAAGCATCTATGCCCAACATTTTGCAAGCCATCGGATTCAAATCGACTATTCTTCCGCCATCATCAAGAATGACTATCCCGTCTGGAAGCCTTTCTATTACAGTCTCTCTGGCTACGGGACGTATGTCGAACAATCTATATCTGAAAACTCCTGCGGCGGCAAAAACGCCGGCTACTGTAAAGGCAAAAGGAGTCAAATCCAAATATCCTATATCAACAAAGTCAAACAAGTAGTTGATGTTGACCAATATGGGGAATACCGTTCCCAGTAGAATAATCCTCAACTGACCCTTATACAGACCCGTCGAACGGATATACTTCCTGAAGACAGCAACGATTCCTGATAAAAGCAGGAAGTAATTGTACGACATGGCAACCCAGAACAGTGGCCCGTGAACCAATCTCTGCAGGGGGAAAGCTGATGTTTGATCTAGCTCACTAAGGGAGTAAAATAGCCAGTGTTGTTCATTTGTCCACATCGCAATCAAAACGGCAATGGGCACAATAAATAGCATCACAATCCTCTTCCAGCCAAACCAATCTCTTTTGTCTACAAGTGCCATGGAGAAAAGAAAGTAGAAGACCGAAACGGACATTATTCCTGGATAAGAAATCTTGTTCAGAAGCCTCATACTTTCAAGATCATAAGAAAGCAACTCCAGCGCATAGAAAAGCGACCACCACGCTATAGACAGCATTAGTAGACCAAGAGTCCTGGCTTCCAAAAGACTCCTCTGCCTGAAACAAAGGAACACCATAAAAAAACAGATACCCACTGGAAAGAACGTCAGAATCGCGTAAACATTCAAATCTCACACCCCGAAAATCTCCTGATAGTTCAGATTATAAACGTTTTGTCAGTACTTAACAAAGAGAAGTAAATCATTACTTCGGTGACAGGCGTGTTCCTCAACGGACCAGCGTTTTATGAGAAGAGTAAAAACAGAAGTGAGGCTGATAGAACGCGATAGCAGGTGCGGGGTAGGGGGTTGGAAAGACCATCACAAATAATACCCATTTGCTGAACAAACCGGTACGGCTCGCTGACGCGAGCAAGCCTCTCAGGTCAACCGTCAACGGTCCACCGTCCTCCGAAAAGAACATCGAGAACGTATGAGCCGGGTCTAGGGTTGTGGGGTCTAGGGTCTGGCAAGAACCTTAGGAACTAATGTTGTAAAGAGCGGTTCTTCGTTCCGACACTTCGTGTCCAGGTTCTTGGTTAAGGACCACGAGATAAGGAGACTGGGCGAGATGGTCGCTCTCGCTTCTCGTGAGCGCTGCGAACTCTCCTAAATGCTCTTTCTCGGCTCTTTGCAGCGATCAGCGGGTCCTTAATTTTAAGCGTACAGCGGTTCCTAGGTGCGAGATCCCGTACAGGAACACTACGGGATGACAATCTTAGGTGATTCTGTAGGGGCGAACGGCCGTTCGCCCGAAACACGTTCTCCCAAGCGTGAAAAGTTTTCTACCTTGACCAAGAACGAAAAACTTTCCCACTTGGCATACTCCAACACTCAACCGTACCAGTAGCCAAGCTTAGGCTCTCTTATCCTATGCCCTCCGTTCGCAATGAGGGAAAAAAGTGCGGAGCATGCGAACGACCAGAGAGAAGTAAAGAGAAGCAAGAGTACAAGAAGGGATGTGGAAGAAAAATGAAAACATCTTCTAACCTCCCACTCTTGCCTCAATTTGGCAAAAAGCTCACTCTTTTACAGGCGCCGAATCCTTCTCCTTATTGAGGGCGTCGATCAGTTCATCGACGAGTTTGGGATTGATTGTAATTCCCTTTTTAGTTGGTTTGTAGTCGCCTTCATCATCCTGATAGTAGATCCTGAGATCAAGGAATTCGTGGCCTTTGAACTCTCTCTTCGAGACACGAACAATTTCAGTGTCATTTCTCTTTATGTCTGTCAAACTCGTCACGTCCTTTCATTTTTGATCTTTCCTTTTATATCACACTCGAACAACTTAGGCTATCCCGCTATTGAAAGTCAGTGTTAGAATTAATTTACAACTTCAGAGGATGGTAGATTTCTGTGATAGATATAATCATGATAGGCGCAGGCAATAGGGGATACTTTGCGTACGGGGAGGCACTTAAGGCCGTTGAGGAATCTCGAGTCGTCGCTGTAGCCGAACCGGATAAACTGAGAAGAGAGAGATTTGCAAAGAGACATGGAATCCGCACTGAAGATTCTGTTGCAGACTGGAAAGTCCTTCTTTCGAGGCCTAAGTTTGCTGACGGAGTAATAGTTGCCACTCCCGAAACGGTTCATGTTGAACCCACTATAGAAGCACTTGCAGGTGGTTACTCCGTTCTTCTGGAGAAACCTATTTCTGTAGGGCTTAGCGGTGTAAAGGCTTTGAAAGAATCGGGTGTAGATACCTCGCGGTTATTCGTCGCTCACGTGTTGAGGTATTCTAACTTTTTCAAACAGCTTAAGTCTCTCCTCGACTCAGATTCTGTTGGAAAGATACAGGCAGTTGAGTACACGGAGCAGGTCGCCTTCTATCACTTCGCTCACTCCTACGTAAGGGGAAATTGGAGAGACTCGACACGTACAGGTCCTTCCATTCTCTCAAAGAGTTGTCACGACATGGACATTCTCACCTGGCTTCTTTCTTCGAAGGCACTCTCGGTAGTATCTAAAGGCGGTCTTAAGTATTTCATAAGAGATAACGCACCGGAACGCTCAACTGAACGTTGCCTGGACTGTCCTCTGAAGGAAACCTGCCCCTATTCCGCTGTAACGCAGTATTTATCTGACAGTGTTGACTGGCCCGTGAACACGATTGGGAACGACATGTCTCTTGAAAGCCGTAGAGAGATTCTGCGTACGAGCAGTTACGGAAGATGTGTTTTCAGAAGCGATAACAACGTCGCTGATTATCAGAATGTGCTTATCTCGTTTGATAACGGGGCTGAGGCTTGCTTCTCAATGAATGCATTCACAACTTCAAAGACAAGGAAGATACTTATCAGTGGTAGCCATGGAGAGATAACCGGCGATTTTGAAAAGGATACCATTAATGTTGAACTCTTTTCCGGCGAGCACAAGACTTATCTGATAACTCACGATGGCTCCAGGCACGGAGGCGGCGATAGAGAAATCATTAGAGATTTCGTTAGGTACTTGGAAGGAAGAACGGGCCCGTTATCTACTTCATTCGATAACTCTCTTCAGAGCCATTTGATGTGCTGGGCCGCAGAAAACTCCAGGCTCATGGGAGGTATGCCCATCGATCCCTGGAGTCTTGCGGAGCTATGAACTTTCGCCCGTCAACTTGACAAAGACATCTTCCAGAGAAGGTCTTTTGTGCTCAATATCAACCACTTCAAGTTTCATCCGCAAAACCGTCGGAAGAACATCCTCGATAGTCCATCCCGGCTGGAAGTTTATCTTCACTACTCCATCAACCCTGATTTCGCTTTGATACCCCTCGATCTTTTCTAAGGAGAAATCGGGTGAATCCTTCACCGTAACGGTAACTCGATCTCTCTTTAAAGAAGCAAGGATGTCTTCTAGTCTCCCACTAGAGATCAACTCTCCTCTGTGCATTATGCCAACTGACTTCGCAATGCTCTCAGCCTCACGCATTACGTGTGTAGTCAGGATTATTGTTATTCCCGACTCATTGAGCTCTCTTACCATGTTTCTAATAGTTCTCGTCGAATGGGGATCCAGTCCGAGGGTTGGTTCATCCATGAAGAGAATCGATGGCTCGTGCAACAAGGCCCTGACAAAGTTGACTCTCTGCTTCATCCCAGTTGAGAAAACTCTGACCGGCTTGTTCTTCCAATCAAGCATATCTACCTTCTCGAGGAGATCGTGGATTCTCTTCAGCGCGTCCTTTCTGCTAACATGGAGCATCGAAGCGAAGAAAAGCAGATTCTCAACAGGAGAGAGACGGTCATACAGAATAACCCGCTCCGAAACAAGCCCTACCTTCAGCCTGATCTCTCTTGCTCTACTCTTCAAATCCATTCCTGCGACTCTCACGTTGCCCGAAGTAGGCTTCATCAGACCTGTCAGGATCCTTATCAGGGTTGACTTGCCGGCGCCGTTCGGCCCCAGAAGGCAGTATAGATCACCCTCTTCTATCGAAAGTGAAACGCTCTTCAAAGCCTCAAATGAACCGAATCTCTTCACTAGATTCGATGTAACAATCGCAGCCAACTATTACCACCTCAATGAATATTCTACTACATTTCCTGTAAATGGCTCTTGATGTTGTCTCATGTTGAACCATATGATTTCGGTTCAGTCTAAATGTTACCCTTGATCTTTGACAAGCTACTGGGAGTGGATTTTTCATCTCTATTCTCCGTTCATTTCATTACTCTGATGCTGTACTATTGACGGCATACCCAAAATCTGATATATTTAGATTCGTGAGCGGGGAGTAGCGCAGTTGGAAGCGCGCCTGTCTTGGGCACAGGAGGTCGCAGGTTCAAATCCTGTCTTCCCGACCAAGGGTCATTAGTGCGGCTGTAGCTCAATTGGTAGAGTATCGCCCTTCCAAGGCGAATGTTGCGGGTTCGACTCCCGTCGGCCGCTCCAGCGCCCGTGGCTCAATGGATAGAGCACTGGACTTCTAATCCGGGGGTTGCAGGTTCGAGTCCTGCCGGGCGCGCCATGTAACACATGGTGGTTGTAGCTCAGTTGGAAGAGCGCCTGACTGTGGATCAGGCGGCCGCGGGTTCGAGCCCCGCCAGCCACCCCACTTCTTCTATATTTTATGCGCCCGTGGCTCAACGGATAGAGCATCGGATTTCGGCTCCGAGGGTTGCGGGTTCAAATCCTGCCGGGCGCACCATCCTATATCCCTTTCCCAGTAGCATGACAGATCTCAAGAGGAGGTAGCAGTCATGGAAGTACTGAAGGTAGCAACTCACTCAAAACCAAATGCAGTCGCTGGCGCACTTGCCGGAGTACTCAGAGAGAAGGGCAGCGCAGAGATTCAGGCTATCGGAGCGGGCGCTGTCAATCAAGCAATTAAAGCAATAGCAATCGCAAGAGGTTATGTTGCTCCCAGCGGTATGGATCTCGTGTGCGTTCCAAGTTTTTCGGATGTGGAAATCGACGGGGAAGTGAGAACTGCAATAAGGTTTTATGTAGAACCAAAGAAGTAAATCGTAGATATAAGAAAGGCCCCTGAAGGGGCCTTCTATTTTTACATGACTTCTGCGACGGCAACCTCTCCGGGACCAAGAGACAGGTGGAAGTCTCCCCCCACATCCCAGTCCGATTGGCCATCGAATCCCTTGAGTTTCCACTGAACCTTATGTTTCCCCCTCCACGTGTGAAAGCCGAGGTCGATGTGGAACTCTTTCATTCCCTCGAAGTCTCCATTTGCGACCACCAAGAGTCCTTTGACTCCGTTCCAGTAGAACAGACCTGCAGATGTCTTATCTTCCTCCCAGAGGAGTTTAGGATTGCTCGAACTGAGCAAGTTGAGATTGTTTCTTCTAATAGAAGAGAGAAGTGCAATTAGGTCGATTAGGTCATCGTCTGCGTTCCAGTGAAGAACGTAAGGATCGAAGAAAGCCAGCTTCCCGTAAAATGGATCATTGGGTGGCAGAACATACCGGCCCTCTTCATCGTTATCCAATCCGAGGTTCATCGGTTGGATCTCAAAGATCTCCTGCCCGGAGTTGATATATGTAATGCCGTTGGGCAAGAAGTAATTAAGTACAGTTGCAAACCGGGAAAAGCTTTTCCCATTCTTTCTAGCCGCTGCTCTTGGTGTGTCGGGAGTCTCGATGCCTGCCAGAGTTGGCAGCCTCATATTCGGCAGAACTTTATAAATAAGCTCTTTAAATTTGCCTTCATTGATTCTCGGTTCCATCCACCATGTGTTTCCAAGAATACAGTCGTATCCTGACTGTCTGGCCTTTTCATCATTCCCCATCACGAGTTCTTCTGCAATGATCGCAAAAGAAGGATCTCTCTCTTTGGCTTTGCGGATGATCCTCAATTCTAGCTCCCTTGGAAGCGCATGTCCCATATCCAGTCTTGCACCGTCAACACCAAACTTCTCATTATAGAAGGGCATGATGTTCTCAATGCTCTCCCAGAGATCCATCATTGGCTCACTCCCCGGGAAGAAAGATGACTTCACTACGTCGAATAGAACGTAAGGCGGCTGATTCTCAGGAAGGAACCTGCGAGATTCAATCGGGTGATCCTTGTACAGCCTGAGGAAAGTTATGTCGTTCCATGTTGGCTGGTTGTCATTTATCCAATCGGAGAATCCTGGGGGTGTTATGAGACCGAACTCTTCGACAAGTTCGTCAAGAAAACTCTCCTTACCCTCGTGGTGAGACACGAAGTTTCTCCATCTTTCCGGGAAAAGTCTTTCCGGGGAATGACGGAAGAGCGAAAGGTGCCTTTTGACGTTTTCATTAGCATAGATGATCGGCAAGGTCTCAACCTTTGCCTGATCAAATCCCAGATTGTCGATTTTCGGTGGCGCGTAGTCATCTAGACGGGATGCATCTATCCAGTAGAACCATTCAGGATGTTTGAGAATCAGAGCCGAGTCACGTGCCGACGTCCTGGGAATGAAGTCGAGCACAACTCTCATACCCATAATGTGTGCCGCTTCAACAAAAGCGGTAAATTCCTCTTCGACGCTCATGTCATCTAGCAGACGATCGTGATAACGTTCATCGGTTGAAAAAAAGTCTTTCACTGAGTAGGGTGAACCGAGCTCGCCCTTCTTGAACTTATCGCTGTAACTTGTAACCGGCAGGAAGTATAGAGTGTCGAAACCCATCTTCTCGAGATAGGGAAGCATGAATATCATCTTCAGAAATGTCCCTAATTCCGAGTACTGCTGAGAATCCAGATCAGAAAAGAACTCAGGATCATGATGTGAGTAGGCAGTGGTCGATCTGACGAATGAACCGTATATGATAGCCGAATTTATCCAGGTACTTTCATTCTCCATCCTTATTCTACCTAGTGATTTCGAGTAATCTCTTCCCTGTTCGGCTCTTGAGAGAATGCCTTCGACTATGGTCGAACTGTATTCGTATGGATCTACGAATATGTACCTATCTCTCAGTTTCAGTGTGCCGGAATATCCTGTAGGAAGCCATTCTTTGGGAATAGAGTAATCCAGCTTTCCCTTCTTTCCTTTGAGAAGCCTTAGGACTGCATCGAGGATCACGCTACCACCTCCAAAAAAACAGGGCGTAACCGCCCACTGGCGGAGGCGGTGGGACTCGAACCCACAAGGGGCGTCAACCCCACCGATTTTCGAGACCGGCTCCTTAGCCAATTAGGATACGCCTCCGTCCTCGCAATTGATTATATCACGGGCCGTAGTGCTGTCAATATGGTAAACTCGATCAATGTGAAGATCTCAATGAATTCAAAACCCTTTCTCGTTCGTAATAAAAAAGTTACCCAGAGACTCTCCCATCATTATTACTTGTGATAGAATTTTGATCGCGAGCGGTTTTTTCGTGCTTGAAGCAGGTTTTAAATCCGTTAGGTACCTCGTTTCAGCACATTTCTATTGCATGAGGAGGTGGCTCTTAGTGTATGCCATCATTGAAGCCTCGGGAAGACAGTATAGAGTCGAGGAAGGTATGACTCTCTTCACCGAGAGGCAGAAAGGAAAGGAAAACGGAGACGAGATAGTCTTTGACAGAGTTATTCTCGTCCACGATGGACAGGAAGCAACAGTAGGCAAACCTTATGTGGACGGCGCGAAAGTTGTAGGTAAGGTTGTTTCTCACGGTAGAGATAAGAAAGTGCTTGTCGTCAAGTTTGGGGCCCGAAAGAACTTCGACAGAGTCAACGGTCACAGACAGTGGTTCACTGAAGTCTCTATTGATAAGATTGAGACGGGGGTGAAATGAGATGGCCCGAAAAAGCGCTGGCAGAACAAACGGAAGAGATAGTAATCCCAAGTATCTCGGGGTTAAGAGAGGCGAATCTTCAGCCGTAAAGGCCGGATCGATAATCGTCAGGCAGAGAGGAACAAAGATACATCCCGGAAACAATGTAGGACTCGGTAGAGACCACACCCTCTTCGCTCTCATAGACGGTAAAGTTCACTTCGAAGAGAAGAACAACCGCAAGTACGTCAGTGTCTACAGCGAGTAAGCTGTTCTGTTAAGGAGGATTGCATCTATGAAGATTCAGAAGACACCTGTGTGCAGATGGGCAGTGACCCACTCCAAGGTGCAGACGAAAAGAAAGGGAGAAATCGAGAAAACTCTCGGTTATCTCGTTGATCACAATGGCAACAAAATAGAGAAGAAATGGTACGTAGTCGATGCTACGGACGTTCCCCTTGGAAGACTTGCTGGCCAAATTGCTATGGTACTGATGGGAAAGAACAAACCTTATTACACTCCCCATCTGGATACCGGCGATTTTGTCATAGTAGTCAATGCAGACAAAGTCAAGCTTACCGGCAATAAACTCGACCAGAAAAAATACTACCGATACTCGGGTTATCCGGGCGGCATTAAGGAAAGAACAGCAAGACAGATGATGGAGAAATTCCCGGACAGAGTCGTTAGACTTGCAGTGAAGAGAATGCTCCCCAAGAAAGCTCTTGGCGAAAGGATGCTCAAGAAACTTAAGGTATATGCGGGTCCCGAGCATGAACACGCTGCACAGAAACCCGAACTGATAGAACTGGTTAAATGAGGAGGTTGAGGCATGGCTGACTTTGTGGATTATTACGGAACAGGTAGAAGGAAGACCTCTGTCGCCAGAGTTCACCTAAGACCTGGAACCGGAAAACTTCTTATAAACGGAAAAGTATATTCTGATCTTAAGGAATATCTTTCAAACGACGCATGGGTAAGAAGCGCACTGAAACCCGTTGTCGTTACTAATACAATGGGAAGATTCGACATGTTGATTAGAGTCGATGGCGGAGGACTTGCTGGCCAGGCGGGGGCAATAAGCCTGGGAATCGCCCGAGCGCTTATCAAGTTCAACCCTGATCTTAGAAAGCTTCTTAGACAGAACAGTCTCTTGACCAGAGACCCGAGAGAAGTCGAAAGAAAGAAGTACGGTCTCAAGAAGGCAAGAAGAGCACCTCAGTTCTCCAAGCGTTAACACGTTTTACTAAAATACGGCCCGTACTCAGAGCGTATGGGCCTTTTTTTGCCGGTGGTGATTCAGTGTTCACTAAAGAGGAACTCGACGAGATAAAAAAGTCTATAAATATCGTCGAATTCATAGGTCGTTACGTGAACCTGCAGAAGGCCGGAAGCTCTTACAGGGGACTATGCCCATTTCACAGTGACAACGATCCTTCATTCTATGTTCACCCTCAAAGGGGCTTCTTTCATTGCTTTGGCTGCGGCGAAAAAGGTGATATCATAACTTTCTACCAAAAAATCGAGAATCTTTCATTCTCCGAAGCTGTGAAGCGACTCGCCGACTATGCAGGCATCCCCATTGAAGTCGATACGGCCGAGTCGGAATACGACAGATATACGGCGATCTTGTCTCGTCTTGCAGGCATATATTACAGGGAACTGAGAGAGAACAATGATGATATCTTAAAGTATCTCGAGGAAAAGAGGAAGATTTCGCCAAACACAATAAGTGAATTTCAGCTGGGGTATTCACCAGATGAAAGAACTTTTTCCCTGTCATTACCGTCGAAACTAAGGGCCGATGAAAAGTCCCTTCTTCAGTTCGGAGTGTTGTTGAGAAGAGGGACTTCGTTCAAAGACAGATTTGCGGGCAGATTAATGATTCCCATTGACAACGAATCGGGCAGAGTGGTTGGATTCGGCGGAAGAATAATGGTTGCCGAGCAGGGGCCTAAGTATATCAATTCCTCCGAATCGAAATACTTTCAGAAGAACAGGCTCTTATTCAATCTTTCACGTGCCAAAGCGGCAATCAAGCAGTTGAACTATGCGGTAATCGCGGAAGGATATTTTGACGTTATTTCGCTTTTCGAAGCGGGTATTAGCAACGCTGTGGGTTTGCTAGGAACGGCATTGACGGAAAAACATCTCCGGATTCTGGGAAATTACACAAGGAATTTGTTGTTCTTTCTCGACTCAGATGCGGCGGGCCAGGCAGCAACACTCAGATCAGTAGACATTGCCGAGAAGACGGACTTCACAACCGCCGTAGTAATGATGCGAGATTACAAGGACCCAGCCGATCTCTTCGTTACCGAAGGTGCAAAGGCATTAAAGGAAGTTCTGGCGGTCGCTATACCAGGAGCTGCATTCAGGGTTGAGTTCTATTCCAGAAAGCTTGATTTGTCCGTCCCTCAGGGAAGAAAACATCTAATAGAATATCTGCGACCGTATGTAGTCAGTTTCCGGAACTCGGGAAATCTAGCGACTGTTCAGTCAACAGTGGCCGCACTTTCGGAAAAGACTGGTTATTCAGAGCGGGAGCTTGAATCTGCCCTTCGCAGTGGTAGTTCCAGGGATGCCGGTAAGGAACTCAGGAGCGCCGTAATATTGAAACTGAAGGATCATATTCGGATCTATCTTCAGCATCCGGCGCTGCGAGAAACAGTTGTGAAGCAGCTTGAGCTTATGGAAGAAAGCAGAAATTTGAAGGAACTTCTCAAGGGAATGAAAAGGGGTCTGGAACTTGAGGAATTACTCGATCTTGTGGAAGAAAGCATTGGCAGAGAACTGATCGATCTGGCATCCATTTGCATTGATCACGAGACAGCCCAGAAAATACTCCGGACAACCGGTGAGTACGCAAACAAGAGACTTGTGGAAGAAGAAATGGCCGAGATCGATAGAAAGCTGCCAAATGTGAAGGACGTGGGGACGAAAAGAGCTTTGCTGGTCAGGAGGATCGAGCTCAGAAGACTGCTCGATAGAAAGATGAAGGGTGGCGATTAATTTGGAAAAACAGAAAAGGAAAGCGAAGACGAAAGCTAAGGTTATTGAAGAGAACATCAAATCGCTTGCTGAAAAAATCGTTGTTGAAGAAACTGATTCCGACGATAACGGCGAAGACAATGTTCTGATTACTAAGGAAGAGATAGATAAGCGAATCAAGAAACTTCTCAGGCAGGGAAAGAAGAAGGGCTTTATTACATATGAAGATATTGATAGCGCTTTCCCGCCAGACTACGAAGGCTTTGACTCAACTCTTGTTGAATCGATCTATGAGGAGTTCGAGAAGAATAAAATAAATGTCGTTGAAAAAGAACCCGTAGAAGGTGACGATGACATAGAGAGCGACGGCGGCGAAGAACTCGTTTCGATACTTGAGACAACACCGGAAATGTATGACAATATCTCTCTCAAAGACCCGATAAAGATGTATCTGAAGGAGATCGGCAAGATCTCTCTCCTTACTCCAAGTAGAGAAAGGGAGCTTGCGCGTCGTGCTCAAAAAGGCGAACCGAAAGCAAAGGAAGAGCTTATCACTGCTAACCTGAGACTTGTCGTTTCCATTGCTAAGAGGTACATTGGACGCGGTCTAACATTCCTTGACCTTATTCAGGAGGGAAACATAGGGCTGATCAAGGCCGTTGAGAAATTTGACTGGAAGAAGGGCTACAAGTTCAGCACGTATGCAACCTGGTGGATCAGGCAGGCCATCACAAGGGCTATTGCAGACCAGGCAAGAACGATAAGGGTTCCGGTCCACATGGTTGAAACGATAAACAAACTGAACAAAGTTATCAGAGAACACTTACAGGATTTCGGAGAGTATCCGACGATCGAAGAACTGGGCCACTTAACCGGCAAAACACCGGAGAAGATCGAAGAGATTTTGGCTGCATCGAAGGAGACAGTTTCCCTTGAGTCTCCAATAAGTGGCGATGAAGAATCGACAATGGGCGACTTCATTCATGACGATTCTATGGAGCAGCCGGAGGAAGCTGCTATGAAGATGCTGTTGAGAGAACAGATAGATCAGATTCTCGATACTCTTTCCCCTAGAGAAGCAATGGTGCTGAAGATGAGATATGGACTGCTAGATGGAAAGACAAAGACTCTTGAGGAAGTGGGACAGTTCTTCAACGTGACGAGAGAGAGAATCCGACAGATCGAAGTGAAGGCTCTCAGAAAACTGAGGCACCCTTCGAGGAGTAAACAGCTTAAGGCATTGCTTGGCATGCTAAACACGTCTAAGCGCGACTAATTTAGCGATTTAATTACAAGCTTTTAATTTACGTATCATTTTCGAGCAAAGAGTCTGTGTATATAATTGAATGCACACGCGAAGGGACGTGAAAACTTGCCCGAAAAAAAGAGAGCAAGACCGGTTGAAACGAGTCCCAGAATTCTTTCTCAAATTGAATTATTGAAAAAAGCTAAGAATGGCGATTTACTGGCCAACAGAGAGATTTTTAGTCGTTTAAACGATAAGAACGGAAAAGAGGAGCAGTCTCGTGAGTGAGGCTGCTCTTTCTCTAGAGGCCTTCTCTTTAATAGTCGAAGGGAAAAAGATACTCGACAGCATTTCGCTTGATGTGCCAGTGGGAAGCATTGCTCTTCTTCAGGGAGCAAGAGGATCAGGCAAGTCGGCTCTTTTAAGGAGTTTCATTCATTTGAATGAAGAACTCTTCGACAAAGTTAGTTATACCGGCTCAATAAAACTCTTCGGTTCGGATATTGAAGATCTAGATAGAAAAAGCGTGAGAAGACGAGTAGCATACGTCGATACAACCTTTCTTGAAGCAATGTCTAATTTCTCGCTGATTGAGTTCTTCAGGTTTTTGAAAGGCAAGAACTTTGAGTTCGAGGATTTCGAAGAAAGCGAATTGGACCTTTTTCACGAGCTCGATTTACTCGACCTTCTTTCGGTGAAAGCAGAGACTTCTCTGAAGAGCATTCCGCTCTTTAAGAGGCTTTCATTGCTCGTCTTTTCGACTCTGGTCCGCCATCCCGAAATAATCATCCTTGACAACATTCTCGATCACCTTGACGACGATGCTTGCACCGAGGTGAAAAACATACTTCTGGAGACAAGAAACAATGTGACCATGATTATCTCTTCCAGGTTTGTTCTGAGACTTCTAGACATTTCTGATTTGTTGATTGTTCTGAAAAATGGTAAAATTTCATATGTCGGAAGTCCGGAAGTTTTCGTTCTGAACAACCGATAATTCCTCTCCATCGGAGGTGAGTGGTGAACGTCCTTACCGTTACGCTTAACCCTGCTCTCGACAGGGAAATTGTTGTTGAGAATTTCAGGATAAACGAATTCCACAGGGTGAAGAATCCCAGATACTCAGTGATGGACCCTGGGGGTAAGGGCATAAACGTATCAGTAATTCTCTCCGGTCTAGGGATTCGAAACGTAGCTATGGGTTTCCTCGGAGGGAACATAGGCAAAGTGGTTGAAGAAAGAATGCGTATGATAAGTGACTTGATAACCACCGGCTTCGTACATGTGGAGGAAGAAACCAGGGAGAACATCGCAATAGTCGATCCGTTAGGTGACACAATAACCGAGATTAACTCATCCGGCCCCTTAATAAAGCCGGATGACTTACGTATGTTTCTCCGAAGATTCGAAGTGACCCTTTCGCGAGTCAGGCACGTCGTAATTTCCGGCAGCATTCCGAGAGGTGTAGACAACGACATCTACATGACACTATGCAAAAAGGTCACTGATACGGGTAAGTTGGCGTTTGCCGAAGGTATAGGGCCAGCCTTTGAAATGGCCGTAGAAGCCGGCGTGATAACTGTGGCTCGGCCGGATCTAAGAAGCAGAAAGCTGATTTTCGGAGAGAGTTTAGTCGATTTCAACGATTATGTCAAAGCAGCCAAGAAGATCATAGAAAAGGGCTCCAAACTGGCAATACTCTCATATGCTACAGAAGGCGACGTTATTGCAACACAAGATGGAGTCTGGTTGTTCAAGACCAAGAGCCATATCGACAGATCCCACCTGCTGGGAACCGGCGATGCGTTCATGGCAGGGGTGGTCCACTCTATGATAGAAAACGAAAAGGACTGCTTTTTGGCCGCAAAGAAGGGTATGTCTGCGGCCATTGCGGAAGCTGAATACATAAGCAAAGAACTGATATCACTTGAGGACATAGACGAGCATATGGATTCTTTCGATATCCGGGAACTGGAGTGATCTGAATGAAAGTAAGCGAAGCAATGATACGAGATGTTTCGACAATTTTCGAAGATGAAACGATTGAAGATTTCATCATATTCTGTTTGAGGCAGAACAAATCAGGTCTTCCAGTTGTCGATGAGGAATTCAGAGTCGTAGGGTTTCTGAGTGAAAGCGACATAATCAAGAGCGCCCTTCCCAGCTACTTCAGTCTTCTTCAGTCAGCATCATTCATTCCCGACACACATCAGTTCGTCATAAGACTGGGGAAGATAAAGGACGACCAGGTCTCACAGCACATGGTGAAACCGCCAGTGCTAATCAAACCCGATGATACTGTAATATATGCGGCCGACCTCCTCATCAAGAATGGACTTAAGATCATTCCTGTAGTCGATGACGAAGGAAAACTGATGGGAATAATCAACAGGATCTACCTTATTCACGCAGCGACGCAAGGCAAGATCGATAGATGAAGAAAACCGTTTCAATCTATACTTTCGGCTGCAAGATGAACCAATACGAGTCTCAGGCAATGGCCGAGAGATTGGAAGATTACGAAGTGAGTTTTTCTAAGGAATATGCAGATCTCTTCATTTTGAATTCATGCACAGTAACCTCCGAAGCGGAACGAAAACTAAGACAGCTTTTCAGGAGGCTGAAGGGACTCAACCCGAATGCAAAGATTATAATTGCAGGCTGTTACTCCGAGCTTTCACCAGAGCAATTACGAAGTCTCGGAGCTGATGAAGTGATTGGAGTCAGAGAGAAGACGGCCATACATAAATTCGTCTCGAAGCATTTGAATCGGCCGGATGGAGTCGAGAAAGGAAGTTTTCTGACTGTTACTTCCAGTATTGAAGGGAGAACCAGGGCTTTTTTGGGAATCGAAGACGGATGTTTGAACCGCTGCTCCTATTGCAGAATCAGACTCGCAAGGGGCGACAAGATAATCAGCAAGCCTGTTGATCTAGTAAAGAGAGAGTTTAGAGGTTTGGTGGAAAGAGGTTATAGAGAGATAGTGTTGACCGGAATCAACATCGGATATTACGGCTTTGATTTCGATGCATCTCTAGTTGAACTTCTTTACGAGCTTGAGAAGATTCCTGGAGACTGGAGAATTCGACTCGGTTCGATCGACCCGGACACAATGAATGACAGTTTTCTCGAACTGGTAGCTAACTCGTCGAGGATGGCCAGACATCTCCATCTTTCTCTTCAGAGCGGGTCAGACGCGGTTTTACGATCAATGAGAAGGAAATACACGATCAGCGAGTATCTTAGAGCGGTGGAGAGAGCCAGAGAGATTGATTCTAGATTTGCATTTACTACAGATCTGATTGCCGGCTTTCCTGAAGAGAGTGATGAGGATCATCGAAAGACATTGAGAATCATAGAAGATGTCGGCTTCTTGAAAGTGCACGTTTTTAGATTCTCGAAAAGGCCGGGGACTGAAGCGGCGGAAATGACCGGTCAAATAGAATCAATCGTCAAGAAAGCCAGGTCTGTGGAACTCATGGAAGAGGCAGTTCGATCAAGAGAGAGATACCTTGAGAAACAGATTGGCAGGATGAATAGAGTTTTGATCGAGAGATCGGATTCTTCCTGCAGTCACGGATTCGATGAGTATTACATACCTCACAGAATTGAGGGAAAACATGATGGCTTTGTGAATGCGAAAATAACTGAGTTACAGAGTCATGAGGAGGGTTCCGATGCAGAACTATATTGCCGATCAGTGGTGTGACGAAGGTTCTTCCAGGATTAGTGTCCTTATACCGGGAGTACTGAACAGCGAATCGGTCTATGAAGTAGTTCGAACGTACAACGGATTACCTTTTGCATTCAGAAAGCATTTTGATAGACTGAAACAATCCGCGAATCTGTTGGGACTCGAAGTACCGTTCACATGCAAGGAGCTGAACTCGATAATAATTGAAGGGCTGGAGAGAAACAAGGCTGTTCAGACCGAAGATTTCAGAATTCGTATCTCATTGATGAACGACGTTTCTGGGAGCATAATCGCAGTGCTTTTCAGCCGCCTTACTTCAGCTTCGAAGGATATCTATGAACTGGGTGTAAAGATCTCGATCTCACCTTTTCTGAAACCTTCAGGCGAGATAGTCGATCCTCACCTGAAGATGCCGGGTGCAAGCTGGAATATTAGAACAAGAAAGGCCCTTGGAGATAATTACGACATGATCATTCTAAATGAAAAGGGCAATCTATGTGAGGGTTCTTTTTCCAACATTTTCCTTGTTCTCGACGGGTCGGTTGCGACGCCGGATGTTCAGTCTGGGGTTCTGCCGGGAATAACTAGAGACAACGTCATCGGGTTATGTGAGTCACTGGAAATCCCCGTTGAGAAGAGACCAATTCCGGCCTGGGAACTTTTCTGTGCCGATGAAGTCTTCCTTTCACATACCAGCGTAGGAATCGCTCCGGTCAGAAGACTGGAGGATAAAGTGCTCATTGAAGATTTCACCGATGGAATGACTCGACTGTTACTGGATAATTTTGAAGGATACATAATGACAGAAGACAGTAATTGGAGCGGATTAGATGAAGTGGAACCATCAGACTATAGGGCAGATATTTGATGATCTGGTAACTAGCTCGGGACTGTTCAGAAAGATTAGGGTCTTCGAGTTAAACAAGGATTGGGAAGAAATCGTTGGAAAACAAATTGCAAATCATTCCTCTATAGTCGATTTTACCGACGGCACTCTGATCATAAGAGTTGACGACGGTATGTGGCTTAATGAAATGAAACTGAGAGAGAATATTCTTCTGGAGAGAATGAACTCTGCGATAGGGGTAGAAGCAATCAAGAGAATCAGATTTAGAATTGGACGATAGACTTGGAGGTGCTCAATGTCTGATTTATATAACGCTCAAAATATAAAGATACTTAAGGGACTTGATCCCGTTAGAAAGCGACCGGGAATGTATATTGGGTCGACGGGAAAGTCCGGACTACACCATCTCGTTTATGAGATCGTTGACAATAGCATAGACGAGGCTATGGGCGGTTACTGCGACAATATAAGTATTGTAATAACGGAGGACGGTTCCGTCGTTGTCAGCGATAACGGAAGGGGAATACCGATAGATATCCACCCTGATACAGGAACGAGCGCTCTTGAAGTTGTTATGACAACGCTCCACGCCGGAGGGAAGTTCTCGAAAGACTCTTACAAGATCAGTGGAGGACTTCACGGTGTCGGCGCTTCTGTGGTAAACGCTTTGTCTGAGTGGATGATAGTCGAAGTAATGGTAGACGGCAAAGTCTATCGACAGAAGTATGAAAGAGGAAAGGCTATTGCCCCCGTCGAAATAATCGGGGAGACAAAGGAACAGGGAACCATAACGAGTTTTAAGCCGGACCCTCTTATATTCAACATTACCGACTTTGACTTCGACATCCTTGAGGCGAGATTCAAAGAACTGGCCTACCTCAATGGAGGAGTAAAAATCACCTTTGAGGACAGAAGAATAGGAGAGAAGAGGAGCTATCATTTCGAGGGCGGAATCGTAGAGTTCGTGAAGGCTCTAAGCAAAAACAAGAAATCAATTCATAAAGATCCAATCTATATAGAAGGTTCGTATAATGATGTGAAGATTCAGCTCGCGATGCAGTACACAACTTCATACGACGAGGATATTCTTACCTTCGTGAACAACATAAAGACAATCGAAGGGGGAACTCATCTCACTGGCTTCAAGACTGTCCTCACAAAGACAATGAATGATCTGGGCAGAAAGCACAACATTTTGAAAGAAAAAGACCCGAATCTTCAGGGTGAAGATCTGAGGGAGGGCCTTTCCGCGATCTTGAGCGTTTTTGTCAAGGAACCGCAATTTGAGGGGCAGACTAAAGCGAAACTCGGAAACGATGAGGCTTTCGAAGCAGTGATGAAGGTAGTGAAGGAGAAGCTTGAAGAGCACTTTGACTACAATCAGAAGGACCTAAAGGCAATACTGAGCAAGGCACTTGAAGCTTCCAGGGCAAGACTTGCAGCCAAAAAAGCTAGAGAGATGATCCGAAGAAAAAACGCCCTCGAGAATACTACTCTTCCAGGTAAACTTGCAGATTGTATCTCCGAAAATCTAGATGAAACCGAGATATTCATAGTCGAAGGAGATTCGGCCGGCGGTTCGGCGAAAATGGCACGCTCGAGAGAAATGCAGGCCATTCTTCCGCTGAGAGGTAAGATATTGAACGTGGAAAAGGCAGGACTGGACAGAATGTTGAAGAGCGAAACAATAAGCAATATTATCGTCGCTCTCGGAACAGGCATGGGCGAGGATTTCAACATAGAATCCCTTAGATACGGAAGGATCATAATCATGACCGATGCCGATGTTGACGGCGCTCATATAACCACATTGCTTCTGACTCTCTTCTACCGGTATATGACACCCCTGATAACCGCTGGGAAAGTCTTCATTGCTCAGGCTCCACTTTATAAGATTGAAATGAATCGCCAGAAGTTCTATTTTTATAGCGATGAGGAACTTACGGCTTTTCTGAAAGAGCATTCTGACAGAAAGCTAAATTACTCCAGATTCAAAGGACTCGGTGAGATGAACCCCGAACAGCTCTGGGAAACAACAATGAACCCCGACGACCGGAAATTGGTCCAGATAAATATCGAAGATGCACAAGAAGCTGATCGTGTATTCACCATTCTAATGGGTAGCGAGGTGGAGGAAAGAAGGTCGTTTATACAACGGCATGCACTAAGTATTTCCAATCTTGACGTATGAGCCTTTCACTTAGAGCCGGGATTTGCGTGGTAGTCCTTTTTGCCATTTGGATGCTTTGCATAGCGAATTTCGTACTGGAGTCATTCTTCACGGCACCCGTTGAGCAGTTAACCAGGATAGTTAATTCGGGTGAGATTCTGGTTGAATTTCCGCTGGCCTTTAGAAGAACATGGAAAACTGATATAATTTACCCACCGGGAAGTATTGATATTTCCGGAGGTAGGGTCTTTTTGAAACCAGGAAAGTATGTTGTCAGTTATAAAGACAAATACTACTGGGCATCGGAGGATTTTGTTATAGTTGATTACGCCGATCTTACCGAGATTTTCAATCACCCGGTTATTGGCGGGGTTAGATTTCTTCTTACTAATGGAGTTTATGTAGCTAACGAAAGAGACATAGACATTTTTGCCGGAGCGGTAGAGGGCATTCTTGCTGACAGAAGCGTACTGGCACTGGTATCATACTTTGACTTTGAGAACAACGTGCTGCTTCTCAGACGTGGAATTCGAGTTAAGGTCATGGACTGGGAGAGCTTGGAAGCAAATAGGGAGCTTCTTCTTCAGCTAGAAAACGCCTCCGACAGAAGTGAATATATTTTCTTGAGTGATGGTAAACTGTTGAGAGCGAGGTGACATTGATGGCCAGGGGGAAGGATTATACGGTTTCTCTCGATGTTGGCACGAACACCCTCAAGGGTGTGGTGGTAAGTAGAGAACAGACAGGTCAGATGACTCTTGAAGCTTATGGAAGCGTCAAGACTGTTGGACTTGACAAGGGCGAAGTTAAAGATGCGGTCGCTCTTAAGCAGTCGATTCAAAAACTGATCGAGGACCTAACGGGTCAGATGGGTAAGAAAGATGTTGAAGCGGACTTCAAGATAAGTTTCACGGACGGAGACTATTCGGTATTTTCCGAGAACATTGAAGAGGTTCTCTCCGAGGACAAACAGGTAATGGTTAAAGAGCAGACGATAATGAGCATTATGGCCCGACTAAAGGCCGAGAAGATGAAGACGGGTAACACTAACATACACAGAAGTTATATACGCAAGTATATTCTTGATGATGACAAAGTCGTCTTCAACCCTGTCGAGATGTATGCCAAGAAACTTAACGTCGAGATGGTCTTTGTTTCGAGCGAAGGAAAGTCAGTCGAAATATTCCGAAGGCTTTTCGAAGAACTTTTCGGAAGAGGCGACTTTTTCATTTCTCCGGCGTTGATCTCTGCCTCCGAAGCGGTACTCACTGACACCGAAAAGCAGCACGGAGTGGTAAGCGTAGTTTTGGGTCACAGTTTTTCGGAGATGGTGATCTACAGAGAGAATCTTCCTGTTTATATCTCAAGAATCCCTCTTGGAATAAGACATATAGTCCTGGATGTCGCTAGAGTACTGGGCACATCTGTGGATGAAGCCGAGAGGCTTCTCGTGAACTATGGTCACTGCAGCATGTTCCCACCGGATTCTGAAGACGTAGTCGAATACTTCGGTCTCGATGAGAGGACAAGAAAGAACGTCTCTGTGAGGAGACTATCCACGGTGATATACGCAAGGGTGAAGGAACTCCTTAATAAGATAAGAAAAGAGATTCAGCTCTTCGTGATAAACAATCCCGAGTATTCGGAAGAGAGAATTCCCGGCGGAGTAGTCTTTACCGGTGGAGGTTCGAAGCTGAGAGGATTGACAGATGTAGGTGTGGAATCTCTGAAAATGCCCGTAAGAATCGGAACATACGAAACCAGTTTCAACAAGCGTATTGAGAACAGCCATGATGTTGCTAATGATCCTGTATTCAGTTCGTGTTTGGGCAATCTGGTCTCCCCCGAGGAAGTCCAGGGAGAAGCTGTAGAGAGCGTGGTAGAAAGACCTAAGAAAGGTTTCGGATCCTTTATTAAATCCCTCTTCTTTGGAGGTGAAGATGATGAGCTTTGAGATTGACACAGGTAAGAAGAATACTGAAATCAGATTGCCATCAATAAAAGTTATAGGCGTGGGTGGAGCCGGCGGGAACGCGGTTAACAGAATGATCTCTGAGGGAATTCACGGCGTGACATTCATTGCAGCCAATACGGATGTTCAGGTTCTTGAAAGCAATAAAGCCGAGCTGAAAATCCAGCTTGGTACGGAGCTAACGCGAGGTCTAGGAGCCGGCGGAAACCCTAACGTGGGTGAAAGAGCTGCCGAGGAGTCCGTCGACGAAATCGGAACATTCCTTGAGGACTCAGATCTTCTTTTCATCACAGCAGGCATGGGTGGTGGCACAGGAACCGGTGCGGCTCCAATAGTAGCTTCGATAGCTAGAGAGATGGGAATTCTTACTGTCGCCGTAGTGACGACTCCCTTCTTCTTCGAAGGAAACACGCGCTTGAAGACTGCCCATGAAGGACTAAGAAGACTAAAGAATTCGGTGGATACGCTAATAAGAATCTCAAACAACAAACTTCTGCAAGAGTTACCACCGAACACTTCAATCGTAGATGCCTTTGCAAAGGCCGACGAAACTCTCCATCACGGGATCAAGGGTATCTCTGAGCTAATAACAAAGCGCGGGTATATCAACCTTGACTTTGCCGATGTCGAGTCGGTTTTGAGAAATGCCGGAACGGCAATGCTGGGCATAGGGGTAGGCTCCGGTGAAAGGCGCGCTGAAGAAGCTGCGCGAAGAGCCCTTGAAAGCCGGCTGCTCGAGAAACCTATCGATAATGCGACAGGCATAATTCTCAACGTCTCGGCTAAGAACATTACGCTCAGAGAGATGAATATTGCTGCCGCTATAGTGAGACAGAACTGCAGTGAGGATGCCGATGTCAAACTCGGACTTATCGTTGATCCTGACATGAACGATGATGAGCTTGATATAACCCTGATAGCGGCAGGTCTGGAGCTCGACGAAGGCGAACTGATGGGCGATGCCTCAGACATTCCCGCTATCTACAGATTCGGATTGGACATAAGCGAGGAGGAATAGTAGTTGAGAGTCTATAAGAGGCTCGGAGAGCTGCTCATTGATCAAGGTCTCATCGGTGAGGATGCTCTCAAGCAGGCTGTAGCGCTGCAAAAAAAAGTAGGAAAGCCGATTGGCGAAGTTCTTGTCGGAATGGGTGTCATTTCGTGGGAGGACATTTACGATTCTCTTTCCAAACAGTACGGCCTCAAGGTACTTGATGATGTACCTAATTTAATATCTCCAGAAGTTCTTAGAATGATTCCCAAGCCAGTTGCGGACAGGCTTAACGTGATTCCAATCGATTTTCTTCCCGAAGGCAACGTTCTTAAAGTGGTAACAACCGATGTTCTTAAGGTTCCACAAATAGACAGAGAGCTCTCGTTTCTGACTGGAAGTAAGATACTAACTCTTCTTGTACCTCCCCCAATGTTTGATGCACTTTACAAATCCTCTTTCGAGGAGTCTGCTTCTAGCGAGATCATAGACAACACTTTCAGCATAGAACAGCATACGGAAATAGATCTCGAGGATGACAGACAGGACGAAACCGATGATACTCCCGTCGCAAAGTTCATAAACTCACTTCTAGACAACGGAATCAGAAACGATGCCAGTGACGTCCATCTCGAACCTTACGAAAGAATAGCCGTTGCCAGACTGAGAGTCGACGGGGTTTTGAGAAAAGTTCTCAGTTATCCTAGAAAGGCTCACAACTCGGTTGTATCAAGAATCAAAGTAATGTGTAATCTGGATATTTCAGAGAAGAGAATGCCTCAGGATGGAAAGTTCTTTATAAGAAGGGGCAATGAGCAGTTCGACATGAGAGTTTCGACAATGCCAACAATTTTCGGCGAGAAAGTTGTCATGAGAATTCTTAGGGTCTCAAATGCGAAGAAGAAGCTTGAAGATCTCGGACTCTCCGACTACAACAGGGAACGTTTCGAGAGTATTATCAGCTCTCCTTATGGAATCATACTCGTTTCGGGACCTACAGGAAGCGGGAAATCTACAACTTTGGTCGCCGTTCTTAATCAGGTTACTTCCGAGAAGGTAAACGTCTTGACCGCTGAGGACCCTGTCGAATACACCATAGAAGGCATCTCTCAATGTCAAGTCAATACGGACATTGGATTGACTTTTGCGAGATACCTGCGATCTTTCTTGCGTCAGGACCCCGACATAATTATGGTCGGTGAAATACGAGACAGAGAGACTGCCCAGCTTGCAATAGAGGCATCGCTCACCGGGCATCTTGTTTTCTCGACGATTCACACGAATAGCGCCGCAGGTGCGGTGGCCCGACTTGTAAATATGGGGGTGGATCCCTTCTTGCTCGGGACCTCTCTGATTGGCGTCATGGGACAGCGACTGGTAAGAAAGCTGTGCAACAACTGTAAAGTGAAGATTCCTGTGAGAGAAGAAGTAAGAAAGATAGCCTCTACTCTTTATCCTAACCGCGAGGATTTCTCCGAATATATCCCGGGAAATGGCTGCCCCGAATGCCGAGGGATGGGATATAAGGGCAGAACAAGCATCAGCGAAATCCTGGTGGTGAACAATAATCTTCGACAGCTCATAGGCAATAACGCTTCAGAAAGGGAGCTTGCAGCGGCTGCGGTCTCCTCGGGAATGCGAACCCTCTACAATGACGGCGTTCAAAAAGTTCTTGACGGAGTAACCTCACTTGAAGAGATCAAGAGAGTGGCAATAGAATACTGACCGAGCCTTCATTTGGCCATTAATATCCATACTTACGCATACTCAAACATACTTGCATAATGTGTGATTAGTCGTCTTTTATCGCGAATAGCAGCTAATTGCTCAAATAGCCTCCCATTTCCGACAGTGATAGTATTGGATTAAATAATCTTAAATTCGGATTGGAGGTTTCTTTATGGCTTACAGAGTTTTGGTGTGGGGCCTGGGTGCAATGGGAAGCGGAGTGGCGAGAAATATTGTGAAGAAAGAAGATCTCAGGCTGGTAGGTGCGGTTGAAAAGGATCCAGAGAGAATCGGAAAAGACCTCGGAGAGTATCTTGGCGAAGAAAGAACAGGAAGACTTGTTTACTCAGACATCGAGAAGGCGATAGTTGAAACGAGACCTGACATTGCAGTAATCGCCACAAATTCCTTCGTCAAAGAAGTCCTTCCAAAGATAGAGGCGGCTGCCAGACACCATGTTGACATTCTTACGATAGCCGAAGAAATGGCTTTCCCGTTCGTCTCTCATCCCGAAGAATCGGAAGTACTCGAGAACATAGCCTGGCGTTATGGCGTGTCCATCCTCGGTACAGGAATCAACCCCGGATTCGTGCTGGATCTCCTCATAATAGCCATGACCGGAGCGTGCCTCAAAGTTAACAGAATCGAGGCTAGAAGAATCAACGATCTTTCTCCATTTGGAAAGACTGTGATGGAGACTCAAGGAGTGGGGACCACTCCTGAAGAGTTCAAAAAGGGTATCGAGAAGGGAAATATCGTCGGTCACATTGGATTTCAGCAATCGATAGCGATGATTGGCAATGCACTGGGCTGGGAGATAGACAGAATTGAAGAGAGTCGAGAGCCAATCATCTCAAATACAGAGAGAAAGACAGCAGTAGCACATGTGAAGCCGGGAATGGTAGCTGGTTGTAAGCATGTAGGACGCGGTTATTGCGGTGATAAGCTCATGATAGAGTTGGTTCATCCCCAACAGATCCTTCCAGAAACAGAAGGGGTGGACACTGGAGATTATATAGATATCTACGGCGACCCGGAGATCCATCTTTCGATAAAACCCGAAATTCCCGGTGGAAAGGGAACGATTGCCCTTGCGACAAATATGATTCCCGCAGTGATAGAAGCGGCTCCAGGACTTCTCGAAATGAGCGAGCTTCCTATTCCAAGGTGCCTGATAGACGAAATAAAGGAGATGTAAGTATGAGTGCAATAAAGGGGCAGTGGGTGCAAATCCACCGGATTCTTCTTAATCCAGGAGAGAGAGCGCCCTCAGTGCCCGAAGACACCGGAAACCTTCCTCTCGAACTAAGGGTAAGGGGCTTTCTACAGGAAGAAAAAGCCGAAGTCGGTGAATTAGTGACAATAGAGACAGCCGCAGGAAGAAAAGTACACGGAAAAATAGAGTCTGTCGAACCGACACATGAGCACAACTTCGGAGACTACATCCCCGAGCTTGCTGAAGCGGGAATAGAACTTACAAGATGGCTAACTGGCGGCGATGAAGATGAATGACAATTCCTATAATTCGGTTATGTCCAGGAGAAAAGAGATAATGAAGGCCTCTGTCGGAGTCGATTACAACAGGTATGAACTGGATGGAATCGCCTTTGACTACGAAGCGCTTATGAAAGATACATCTTATCCCATTGAAGAGATAAGAAAAATCCAGGCAGAGACTGGCGTCGGATACACCCCTCTCATTGAACTGAAGAACATCACAAGACTCGTTAGATCGATTAGCGAACCGGGTAAGGGAGCCAGAATCTTCCTCAAAGACGAAGCGACAAACCCATCTGGAAGCTTCAAAGACCGACGAGCCTCAATTAGTGTTGCGAGGGCGAGAGAGCTTGGCTTCAGAGGCGTTATTGCCGCCACAAGCGGGAACTATGGAGCCGCAGTAGCTTCTCAGTCGATGAAGAGAGCTCTCAAGTGCATAATAGTTCAAGAGTGTTACGATAGCAAAGGGAGAGGTCAGCCGGAAATTCTAGAGAAGGCACGCGCCTGTGAAGCATATGGCGCGGAAGTAGCACAACTGACAGTTGGCCCCGAACTCTTCTATTACTTTCTCCTATTACTCGAAGAGACTGGATTCTTTAATGCCTCGCTCTATACCCCTTATGCAATTGCTGGAATCGAAACGCTGGGCTACGAGATCGCTGAGCAGTCTCAAAGCGTGATAGGCAAGAATCCCGATTACGTACTTGCAACGCATGCGGGGGGAGGCAATCTCACGGGAACAGCGAGGGGTCTTCTTAAAGCTGGAGCAGACACCACCGAGATCATTGGTGTGAGTGTAGATCTTTCGGGTCTTCATATGGCAAGCGATTCTGATTTCAACAGAAAGTCCTTCACAACAGGTCATACGGGATTCGGTATTCCCTTTGCCGTTCTTCCCGACAGATCAGACGTTCCCAGAAATGCAGCGCGCGCATTGAGATATATGGACAGATATCTTCTCGTTACGCAGGGTGAGGTTTTCTATGTCACCGAGATGCTTGCGAGACTCGAGGGCTTGCAGCGCGGCCCGGCTGGCAATACAAGCTTGACTGCGGCAATCGCTCTCGCTAAAGAGTTGCCCGAAGATAAGACGATAGTTGTTCAGGAGACTGAGTACACAGGAGCGGGCAAATTGCCAAGCGCGCAACTGACATTTGCTAGAAACAACGGAATCGAGATCATCCGTGGTGATCCGATTACCGAAGACTCTCCTGGTAAGACGATATCGATTCCCGAAGGCTATTCACAGATCGCCTACAAAGAAGTGAACATGACTGAGCTAAGAAAATCTTATATAAAGCAGCTTTTGAAACAGGGGGTTACGCTGATCGAGAGCGACTATGATTACCTTTCCGCAGAACTGAAGATCAGTGTGGCCGAAGCTAAGCAATTGGTTAAGGAGGTAAGCGGCAATGTCGATCCAGAGAAACGATGATTTCGAAAAGAGAAGCTTACATCTGCAAAATCTTTCAGATGAAGAGCTTGACAGACGATTCTGGGAGCTTGCAGAAAGAATTGTAGAACCCCTGATAGACCTTGCAGAGACCAACACAAGCCCTTCGATCGAACGCTCCGTGCTCTTGAGAATGGGACTGGACAGCTTCCAGGCCGGCGCAATTGTCACCAAGGCCAACGAACATGGCTTGCTGGGAAAGGGAGCCGGAAACCTTGTAATCACTTATGCAAGGAACAACTCGTTAACCATGGAGAAAGCCGTTGAAGATCTCGTGACCGGAAAGGGCTGGGAACAGCTGGCCTCTTCTTTCAGAGGGGGTGGACGAAATGCTGCCCGTTAATGAGAAGCTCAAAGTCGAAGAGATACTGAAGGATCTGGAGCATTACGCTCCCAAGAGGAAAGGTTGGACCTGGAGGAAGAGACTTCCGCAAGGTACGAAAGTCGACGGATTCGATTACGATGAGATTTCAGAGCCTCTCGCGAATAGTATCGGTCTTCCCGCTTCTCACTATTTCGATAACATAGATCCGCAACCCGATTCCGTAATAACCTCCGAGATAGCATCAGGGAGGTTTGAAGACGACATCAGAAGGATGAGAATGGCCGCCTGGCACGGAGCAGACCACATTATGGTTATCAGGACACTCGGTCAGAGTCACATCGACGGTCTGATTGAGGGAACTCCCGAGGGAATCGGAGGAATCCCGATAACCAGGAAGCAGCTAAGAGCTACAAGAAAGGCTCTAGACATCATAGAAGAAGAAGTCGGCAGACCGATCAACTTCCATTCTTATGTAAGTGGAGTGGCAGGCCCGGAGATTGCAGTTCTCTTTGCAGAAGAGGGCGTTAACGGTGCTCATCAGGATCCTCAGTACAACATTCTATACAGGGGGATTAATCCTGTCAGATCCTTTGTAGATGCAGCCGTTGCGAAGAAAATTATGGCTAGCGTCGATATGCTTCAGATTGACGGTGCCCACAACGCCAACGCCTCCGCGAAGAGGGCCTGGAAAGTAATGCCCGAACTTCTTGTTCAGCACGCAATCAACTGCGCATTTTCCGTGAAGGCAGGTATGAAAAAGGATTCGATAGCTCTTTCGACAGTTCCGCCCGTCGTTTCTCCGGCTCCGGAATTCAAACTGAATTTTGTTTATGCTTTGACTCTTCGAGAGCTTTTCAAAGAGTACAGATTTCGGGCTCAAATGAATACGAGATATATTGAATCCGATCTCATTGACGCGACTAGGATTCACGTTCTTGACACTCTGATTTCCAGATTGACAAGAGCAGACATCCAGTCGACCATAACTCCCGATGAAGGCAGGAATGTTCCTTGGCACATAAACTCGATAAGGGGAGTCGAGACTGCAAAGCACACCTTGATAGCTCTCGATGGAATTAAAGATCTACTGAAGGTCAATGAGGAAGTTGTTAGACCTAAAATTCGTGAGATGAAAATGCGGGCAATCCTCATGATGGAAGAGATTCTTGAAGTCGGCGGATACTTTGAAGCCGTAGAAAAGGGCTTCTTTGTCGACAACGGTCAGTATCCCGAGCGAAACGGAGACGGAATAGCAAGGCAAAAAAACGGTGGAATCGGTGCGGGCAGTGTCGTTTCGAGAGACCCCGAGTATTTTGCGCCAGTATCTGAGCACTTCGGGTACAACAATATTCCCGAAGGCTTGTCTTCCCCCGATGAACCGATAGGCGGCTGTACACTCAAGGACAGATCAAAGATAAAATACATAGACGAACTGGATGAATCTGACAACGTCAATCTAAGGATTTCCCAGCAGCTGCTGGATAAAGAAAAGGGTCTCATAAGTCCCGAGGTTGAATGGTGGGGTGACGGATGGGTTCAGCTTGATATGACAATCCCCGACGATCCCGATCATTCGGAAGCGGCAGCGCTCGAGATTGCAAAAAGAATGGGATTCACCGATGCATCTGTTATCAGCAAAACGGTGCTGCATCCTGTTGAAGGTACATACCTTGAACTGAAAGCAAGGGTTCCATTCAAGATCGAGAGAGACTCTCTTAGACTGCCCGAAAAACCAGATTTATTGAGTGAAGAGGAAATCACTTCTTTTGTCAAAGACCATCCTATGAGAGTCGTTGCGGGAACTGTAGGCAACGATGAACACTCGGTTGGAATCAGGGAGATTCTAGATATCAAACATGGCGGAATCGAGAAGTTCGGCTTCAAGTACACCTATCTAGGAACGAGCGTTAGTCCCGAGAAGTTCATTGATGCGGCTGTGGAGACCGGCGCAGAAGCGATCCTCGTCTCAACAATTATCACTCACAACGAAGTTCACGTGAGTAACATGAAGAAAATAGCTCAACTCGCTGTTGAAAAAGGTGTGCGGGACAAAGTCATCATTATTTCCGGAGGAACTCAGATTACAAATGACCTTGCGGTCGCTTGCGGAATGGACGCTGGATTTGGACGTGGAACAAAGGGGATTCACGTAGCTTCATTCCTTGTGAAGAAAAAACGAGCACTTTCGGATAGGATCCAGTAACATCGAAGGCGGCAGATGCCGCCTTCTTTGCGTTATACTTGAAAAGATGAGCGAACAGATAGAGAATCTAATAGACAGGACTATTGATGAGATCAAGGAACTGACAGAAGACGGAAGGCTTACGGTTGCCTTTTCGGGAGGTCTTGATTCTACTCTTGTCGCCTTCCTGGCTTCGAAGGCCCTAGGAACCGATAATGTGAAACTTGTCAATGTCTGTTTCGGTCCTTATTCTTACAGCAAAGGTCTTGAAATAGTGGCGTCGCTGGCAGACGAACTGGGTCTTAAACTCGAGTTTACACCGGGTTACGACGCTCAAGAAAGAGTCTGGAGAACTGGTCCGTCCTGCAACAGATGTACACGCCTAGCAAAGTTGCCCGCAGTAAGAGGCGGGGTTATTGGTCTTATTGCGACAGGAGCAAATCAATCCGATTCATGGGGCAAGACTGGAATCGTGATAAAAGACGGCTTCTATGCGCCACTGAGAGAGTGGACGAAGGATCAGATTAATTTGGCTTTGACGCATTTAGGCATTGAAGTTCCGAAAATAGGAGAGGCACCTGTAAGGGAAGGCTGTAAGCTTAAACATCTCTTGAAGATCATGGCTAATCCCTCATACCATGGTTACTCGGTAGCGATCGCAAATGAAGTCCTGCTTGATGAACTCGAGGACTTCCAGCATACTCTGGCGAACGTGAAGATAATCGGTCCTCTCTCGAAAAACATCGCATTAGTTAACGTCTGTCCTCTTCCGCCTCAAGAAAGCAGAACACGAATCACGAAATCTCTCGAAGTAATAGATTCGATTGATGAAGTAAGATGGGTTGAAGAAGCTGCCATTCTGAAGATAATGGCAAATCCTGGATTGTACAATAGCCATGAAGCGAGGGAATGGGTTTTGAAGGGAAGATTAGCCCCGGAGTTTGCCTTTCCGATTCAGGCTAGATGGGTGAATTCAAAAAACAACCGGCTTGAGACGTTTCAGGTTATTGATTGCTGGAGGTTGGAAGATGATTCGGCTAATAGTGATTGATCTCGATGGCACGCTCCTGGATAATGGGAAAAAGATATCTGGAGAAAATGAAGATGCAATAAGACTAGCCCTTGATATGGGTGTGGCAGTTTCAATATCGACTGGTAGAAGCTATGTTTCCGGCCACCAGTATGTTGAACAGCTGGGAATAGATGTTCCTGTTTCCTACCAGAACGGGGCGCTAGTCACTTTCGGCCACGGAGACGAGATTGAGATTATATCAAAATCTCTCCTGGAAGCGAGTCGTGCGAGATTGATCTATACCAGAGCAAGGGATAAATCTTTGAACATTCTTGTCTTCTATGATTTCTTCAGACTGCCAGATATTTCTACAGTTGGCCCTTCCGACTCCCCATATCGAGAATACTACAGACATAACAAGTATAGAATGATCTTTGAAGATGATCCCCTGGCTCGAATTTCAGATGAAGGTATCCCCGAGATCGCGCTTGAGGGAAAAGAGAGCCTTATCAAGGAGCTGCTCTTTGAATCAAACTCTCATCTTGATAACGTGACCGTTGTCAAGAACGACAGCGTAGAGGAACACGCCTTCTACGAGTTTTTCGGACCGGGTGTTGGAAAGGAGAACGGACTTGAGCACATACTCGATCACCTGAATCTCGACTGGAGCAGTGTTGCCTACATCGGCGACAACTTCAATGATCTAGAGATACTTAAGAAGGCAGAACTTCCCGTGGTCATGGCAAACGGACCAGACGAGGTCAAGAGACACGCGGCGCTAGTGACCACTCGTGATAATAATAACGGTGGGGTTTCTGAGGCGATCAACAGTATTCTCAAGATCCGGGGTGAGGAATAGTGGTCCTGATACTTTTTTCAGCCGTACTTACGGCGCTCGCAATGCCAGGGATGCTCTGGGGGTACCTGATCTGGGTAGCATTGATTCCATTCTTCATAGCGATGAAGGAAGTAACGCCTCTGAAGGGGGCTTTAAGGGCCTTTGTATGGGGCTTAGTGTATCTACTTATCACACACTACTGGGAACTGCCCGTTCTCGCAGTGAACGTTCCCGAGGTCTTGAATTCATTTCCTAATTTCATCGGAATAGTCGTATACTTTTTGATGGGCCCTGTAATTGCCATTCCCTTCCTGGCTTTTGGTTTTGTTTACGGTCTATACCAGAGGTTCTTCGACAGATATCCCGTTCTTCTTGGCCTCTTTGCTGCTTCATTCTTCACAGTTGTGGAATACCTGCGCGAGATCGGTCCGCTGGGATTTACCAATGGAAGACTATCCGACGCTCTTCTCAATGGTCAGCAGGGAATTTCTCAGCTACTCGCTTTCGGTGGTCCGCTTTTATTGGTCTTCATAATCGTTTTCGTCAACCACTATTTGTCACATCTGTATCTAGAAAGAACAAGAGATAGAGCCGTTTTGATCATAGTATCTGTCGCATTAGTTGCTCTTGTTAATTCCATAATGAGCAGTTTCATTCCGATTCCTCATTCATCAAATAAGTATGAGAGCACAATTTATGCCCTTCAGACAAACATTTCCATGCAGATGAAGTATTACCAGCCGCCTGAAGAGACTCTCAGGATTGTATCCAGAGCATTGAGAGAAATACCTGAGGGTTCTTTAGTCGTTTTGCCTGAGGCGACCTTCATGAGCGATATAAGAAGCAGTTCGACCGGAAGCCAATTGGAGGAGATCGCTAGAGAGAGGGATCTGAAGATCCTAGTCGGCTTCCCAACATATAACGACTACAACTTCAATCAGGTAAGATTAGTCAACAGCGAGGGCTTTTCTGAGGAGTTCTACGCGAAAGTTCAGTTAACTCCGTTTGTTGAATTTCTTCCCTGGCCCAGGGTCTTCGGAGTGTTTAGTTTCTTGAAATTTCTTGACTACTTCGATCCGGGCGAGGAATATACGATTTTTTCTGTGGACGAACACAGGATTGGTGCTCAAATCTGCTTCGACTCCCTTTACAGCAACGTTGCCAGAAGACTTACTCAAAACGGAGCAAATGTAATAGTTACAGCAACTAACGATGGTTGGTTCAACATCTCGACTGCTCTCCAACAACATCTTTCAAAAAGCATTGCAAGGGCGATTGAAAACCGGCGATATGTAATTCAAGTATCTAACACGGGAATCTCCGCGGTAATCGATCCATATGGAAGAATAGTTAAACGTTTGCCGTCATCTAAGGAACTCTCAGCTGAATATGTAATTGGTGAATTCCAGTATCTTCCAAGGGTGACCACTACCCCTTACACTAGATTCGGGAACTGGTTTTTCTGGTTCTCCCTTCTCCTAGGAATAGCTTTGATAATACTTGGAGGTGTTGTTCTTTGAATTACACTGAAAACGCAAAGAAGATCCTCGAAAGCTTCAACAGAGTGATAGTCGTAGGCTTTTCAAAGAATGCCGAAAAGGCAGCCAACTACGTTCCGACTTATCTGATCGAAAAAGGCTATCGCGTCGTGCCCGTAAATCCAAGTATGGAAGAGTACAGCGGCCTCAAAGCATACCCAGACCTCGAAGCAGTGGTATCAGACGGTATTGAACTCCAAATCGTTGATATCTTCAGACCCTCAGAAGAGGCCGAAATCATTGCTTTGAAGGCGATAGAACTCGGAGCCAAAGCCATTTGGCTCCAAAAGGGAATAAAGAGCGAAAAGGCGGCCAAAGCTGCCGCAGAAAGAGGAATCCTGTACGTAGAAGACCTGTGTATGTTGGAAGAACATAGGAGAATATCGGTTTGAAAGCCCTACTTACGTGGTAGCAGGTGCGGGGCAGGGGGTTGGAAAGATCAAGAGCAGAAGTGATGCTGCTTCGCAGGAAGTGATGCCCGGAAGAACATCCGGGGAAGTGAGGCTCGCTGCGCGAGGAAAAATAAAACATTAGACGAAATGCCGCCTGCGGCGGGACGCAAGGCACTGAAGAGCATCAGTGGACGCACGGCTGGCTAAGATCATGCCGGGACGCAAGGCCCGCTTCGCGGGGAAAGATCCTCAAAGCCAGTCTGCTAAGAAGGCCGATCTTCTTTATCTGTGATCCCATTCAGAATCATATTCTTCTTGTAGGGGCGAACGGCCGTTCGCCCGAAGAGGGGGCCAAAATCCGTTGGCCGTTCACCGTCCGCCGAGAAGAAGAGCCAGGCCCTCTGACCCCCAATGGTTGGACAAGAAATAAGCGAATCACGGTTTTACGATCTGAATCGGAGTTTCATCGTTTAGTTCTTTGAATGCTTTAGGTGTTAAGTAATTCAAAGATGCATGAGGTCTAGGGTTGTGGGGTCTAGGTCTGGCAAGAGCCTTAGGAACTGTTCTTGGAAAGAGCAATTCTTTGTTCCGACGCTACGCGTCCAGGTTCTTGGTTAAGAGCCCGGGTCTGGGGTCTAGGGTCTCGTAAGAGCAGAAGTGATGCTGCTGCGCAGGAGGCAGAAAGGAGCCAGTCTGCTGACGCAGGCCAGTCAAATTAGACAAGGTTCTCCGTTGGCCGTTCGCCGTCCTCTGGGAAGAACGGTTCTTTGTTCCGACGCTACGCGTCCAGATTCTTCGTTCTTGGTTAAGGAGTGTGAGAAGAGGAGAGAGCGCAAGAGGGTCGCTCTCGTCTTCTCGTGAGCGCAGCGAACTCTCCTAAATGCTCTTTCTCGGCTCTTTCAGCGTTCAGCGGAGCTAGGAACGAAGAACAAATTCTTTTTCTTGGACGGTCGGTCAACGAAGGACGTTTTTTACAGCGATCAGCGTCCAGCGATCAGCGGATCTTCGCTCCGTTATCGGATAAATGCTCTCGTTCAGTCGTACAAGACTTTCTCGCGAAATTCCTTGACCAGTTCGGGTGAGTTGTTTGCAACGAGTACATTAGGACTGAAGAGGTCGAAAGGTTCTTCGACGCAGCTGCCGATAAACCCTCCGGCTTCTTTGACGAGCAGCACACCGCTTGCGACATCCCAGGGTTTTAGCGTCTCTTCCCAGAAGATATCTGCTCTGCCCGACGCAACATACGCAAAATCGAGACAGGCACTTCCTGTTATTCGCAGCCCCCTACATATCTTTATTGCTCTGTCGATTCTTGTGGTAATCCGCTCAAAGGCAGTCTCGGATGAGTACTGAATCCCCACATGGCTAGTGGCTTCACGGAGATCTCTCGTCTTGCTTACCCAGATCCTTTTGTTGTTCAGGTAAGCGCCTTGACCTTCAATCGCGTGAAAGGTCTCCTTTCGGTTGTGGTCATAAGTAATTGCCAACACGACACGATTCTCGGAGTAGAGAGCAATCTGCGTAGAATAATGCGGATTTGACTTAGAAAAGTTTGTTGTTCCATCAACAGGATCAACTATCCACATTGTCGACGACCTCACGTCCGGGCCTGACTCTTCACCCAGATAATCACCCTCCGGAAAGAGATCATGAAGAAATGTCCGCAGCCTCTCCTCTATCTCCAGGTCGACCGAGGTGACGATGTCCTTATATCCCGTTTTCCGTTCCACTGAAAACTCTTCCTTGGAGACCTTTCGCCAGAGTTCCGGAAGATATGCCCTTATTCTTCTACTAAAGGTATTGAGAAGCAGATTATCCACGCAGCTTCACACCTATCTTCTCCGTTTCTCTCAAGACAAGATCAACAAGACAGTTTATTTCTTCATCAGTCAAAGTTCTGTCGAATGTTTCAAAGGCCAGAGTAACGGTGATGCTCTTATATCCAGGCTCTATTCCCTTTCCATTGTAGAGATCGGATACTCTGATTTCTCCAAAGGCGGTTCCTTCAAGAGTCTTGCTTATAAGAGCCTCCAAATCTCCATACTTAACGGAATGCGGTACCAGAAAAGAGAGGTCCCTAAAGACCCTCGGGAAAGGGGAGATCTTCTTTGCGCCGGCAAATTTTTTCATCATGCTCTCTACTAAGCTTAAATTGAGCTCTGCAATGTACACCTCGCCACTCTTGATTTCGTAGAGCGAATCGGCAATAGAAATGTCAACGGCACCAAAGAACCCAACATCCACTCCTTCGATCTCAACCGAGACCGCCTTGCCCTTTTCTAACCAGGGAGTCGAGAAACTACTGAAAGAGGGGGTCAAACCGTATAGCGAGAAAAACTCGTCAACTATCCCCTTGAAGGTGAAAAAGTCGACTACTCTCTTGTCGGAATAATCGAGCGGGTTTTCACGGCCGGTCGAGACGAAACCTAGAGCAGTTGTCTCCCCCTGCTCTTTCTTTGGATCAAAAACCGAAGCTACCTCGAAAAGTTTAATATCTCTATTCTGCCTTCTGTAATTATAAGAAGTTGCAGACAAGAGATTATAGATAAGAGAAGGCCTCATAACTGCCATATCCATCGAAAGCGGATTCGCAAGATCCAAATGTTCGACACTCGCATCGATTCTCGAAATCTCATCCGGATTTATGAAGCTGTAAGTCACTATCTCATCAAATCCATATGCAACCATCAGTTCCTTCAATTTCTTCTGTCTCTTCAGAGATTCAGGAACCCCTTCTGAAATTGGGAGAATTCTTGGAAGTTCATTTTCGAAATTGTCGTAGCCGTAGATCCTGCCGATCTCTTCGACAAGATCGATCTCCTGCTTCGTATCGTACGCTCTGAATGGAGGTGGTGTAACTTTCCAGCCACTTTCTGTCTTCTCAGGCTTGAATCCGAGGTTTTTCAATATGCTGGTTGTCTTCTCTATCGGCACTGATCCACCCAATGTTTGGATTATGAATGACTCTCTAAGATTTATGGGCTCTGTCTTAATCACTTCACCAGCATCAACGATCTTCGAGCCAACCGACGCGCCGGCCAACTGTTTCATCAAGTCTGCCAGGCGCTTCATAACATAGAGAGAATCTTCATAATCGATTCCTCTCTCAAATCTGTATGAGCTGTCTGTCGAAATCCCAAGTTTTCTAGCGGTCTTACGAATTCTTACGGGATCGAAAACGGCAACTTCGAGCAGTACATTCTTCGTTGTCAAATAGATTCCAGAATCCTCTCCACCCATTACTCCGGCCAGTGCGAGCGGCGTCTCACCATTAGTTATAAGCATATCGTTGCTATCAAGCTCGACAATCTTACCATCCAGAAGTTTAAGCTTTTCACCGTTTCTCGCTTCACGAACAACGATTTCTGTCGATCCGATCCTCTCGACATCAAAGGCATGAATTGGATGTCCCGTCTCAAGCATCACATAGTTTGTTATATCCACAACATTGTTTATCGGCCTTAAGCCGGCCGCAACCAATCTCTTCTTCATCCATAGAGGAGAATCACAGATATTCACATCATTCATAAGGAGAGCAGTGTACCTGCTACAGCCACCGTCTCTTAATATCACTTTAAGTACCGGATCCTCTCCAGACTCGATCGATTCGTCGACACCGGGTTTCTCTACTTTTCTCTCATAGATCGCGCCAAGCTCCCTTGCCATACCAATTGTAGAAAGGCAGTCGCCGCGATTAGCTGTTAACTCTACTTCTATTACCGCCGAGTTAAGTCCAAGCAATTCAACAACAGATTCTCCCAGTCGCCCCTCTTTCAATCGCATTATTGTGAGAGATTTGTCTTCAAGCCGGAGTTCTTCCAGAGACAGAAACATCCCTTCCGATTCGACACCAAGAAACTCTTTCTTCTCTATTTTCTCACCGGAAAGCGAGGAGCCTTCGGGCAGAACCGCTACTGTTTCCCCACTCTTGACAGTCATATCTGCGGTAACGATCACAGCTTCGCGTGAACCGATATCCACTTCAGTTATTAAGAGCCGCTCACTCTCAGGGTGAGGCCTTGTCGACCGAATTCTTCCAACTACCGCTCCCTGGACGTATTCCCAGGGATACTCGATTCCGGCAACTTCTGTACCGCTTAGCGAAAGGCTATTGCTGAGTTCTTCGGGAGTCTTGTCGGTTACGTCAATGAATTCGTTAAGCCATTCGAGATACAGCTTCATATTACGGCCCTCCTGTAACCCCTTAGGAAACGTCTATCATTTCGAAGAAGATCTCTGATGTCTTCAAGGTCATACTTCAGCATTGCAATTCTCTCCAGGCCGGTGCCGGCTGCAAAACCGCTCCATACTTCCGGATCGAACCCGACGTTCCTGAAAACATTCGGGTGAACCATTCCAGCTCCCAAGATTTCAAGCCATCCGCTTCCACCGCAACTTCTACATCCCAATCCTCCGCATATTCCGCAGCTCACATCTACTTCGAAACTGGGCTCGGTAAAGGGAAAGAAGCTTGGTCGCAACCGTATCTTTCTGTCCTCACCAAAAAGCCTCTTTGCGAAATGATCAAGAGCACCCTTTAAATGGCTAACAGAGACACCCTTATCAACGAAAAGGATTTCGAACTGGTGAAACATCGGAAGGTGAGTCGCATCGGGAGTGTCCTTTCTATAACAGGTCCCTGGCGCGAAAATAGCAAGAGGGGGCTTTCTCGACTCCATTGTCCTGATCTGAACGGGCGAAGTGTGAGTTCTTAGAAGTCTGCCGTCTTGAAAATAGAAGGTGTCCTGCATGTCCCTTGCCGGATGCCACTCGGGAGTATTCAGCGCCTCGAAGTTATAGTATGTCGTCTCTATCTCGGGGCCCGTTGTTACTTCGAAACCCATGCTAACCCAGATGCTTTGCACTTCCTCCATTATCTGTGTTATCAGGTGAAGAGAGCCTATATCCCTCTTTTTGCCAGGAATTGTATAGTCAAGTCTCTCGGATTCCTCTCGCCCTCTCTTTGCCAGTACTTCAAGCTCGCTTCTACGAGAGTTCAGAGCCTCCTCAACAGATTTCTTGTAATCATTTACGATTTTTCCAAATTCTCTTCGGTCTTCGGGAGGAATCTCTTTCAGCTTCTTCATAAGGGAGGTAATCAATCCCTGCTTCCCAATCAGTCGTGATTTCTCTTCCTGAAGATCATTCAGGTCGGAAATCTTCATTACTCTGCTTAGGACTTCTTCCAGATTAATATCGAGTCCTTCCATTAAGGCACCCCCAAGAAACGTAAGAAGTGATTATTTCATACTCTTGCAGTCTGAACATAGCCCCTTGTAGATAAGTTCGATAGAGTTTACCTCGAAGTCAGCCAGTTCAGGAGGAAGTTCTTTCGTGCAGGCTTCGTAGTAATCAGAAGGAATATCGAAGACTTTCCGACAGGAATTACAGATAAAGTGGCTATGTGGTTTGATATTGGAATCATACCGCCTCGAGTTCTTTGAAACTGCAAAAGCTTTAATGATTCCTTCCTTTTCGAGGACTTCCATTACGTTGTAAACTGTAGCCATAGATATATTTGGATATTGCTGTATTGCATACCTGAAAACCTCCTCAGCTCCCAGATGACCTTCATGATCCTTGAGAATCCTTATAATCGCCACTCTCTGAGGAGTGATTCTGTAACCCCTGCTTTTTAAAAGATCTATCGTGTCTTTGATTTCCATACAATTAAAGCCTCCAGAAAAGGTTTAAATTGATTATACAACAGAATTCATTCAGTTTAGAAAAAGATTTATGAAAACCTCAATAAGACTTGCTTTTGAGTGATAAGGCTTTACCACTAGTAAAGATCATCAAGAAGCGACTTCAGAGTCTTTGTATCCACCATTCCCAGAAGGCTTACTGCAGAAGTGGCGGAAAGTCTTTCAATTGCGTAGCTGAAGCCGTTCGCTTCAGCCATCTGAGCCGAGAACTTCTGAAGATAGTCCGGCTCTGTGTTAAATGAGAAATACAGAACCATCCGCCCGTATTCTGTGGAATACATTAGAAGAGTATATAGATATGTCTTTCCATCAGTAGCAAAGTCCATCGAAGACCAAGCAAAATGTTTTTCAAGCATTGATTCCGAAAAATATACTGGAGGACGAATTATGATCATACCTTCAGTCGCATTTGTAAGCTTGGTCAAGGATTCATGCGACATCTCGGAGTAATTACGGTAGCTCGCACTTATTGTGTGAAAAGGATAAGACTTCACAAGCTTTAGAAGCTTGAAGTTATCATCATATGTAACATCGAAAGAGAGGGTGCCGGAGGAAATCGAAATCTTTCTGCTGTTGGGAAGGTCGAGAAAGAGATCGACCGTATATGACTTACTGTTGACAAGATCTACAAAGTTGTCTTCAAAGTCCTTAATATTGATAAGCGGTTCAAAGGCGACACTTCTAGTTCGGAAGATGGCAAAATGACCTGAGCCGTTTCTGACCCAGCCGAATTCACCCTTTGCAGAGGAATAAGATGTAACCAGTTTATATGGACCGGATTTTATTACTCGCTCGTTCTTTGCAGTAGTAACTATTCCGCTCTCTTGTACGTATCTATCTACTTCATACGAAGAGTTCTTCAGGGTATTTACCAGTGTCGTTAACTCTTCGATAGCATCCTTCGCAACCGCCAGCCCGATAACAAGCAACAGGACAACGAGTACGGACAGCTTTTTCACGGCGATTTCACTCCTTCTGTATCTTAGAGCGTGTAAAGATCAATGAGTCGTGTTGATTCCCGAGATCTCAAAGTCATTCTGATCATCCGGTTGTCTGAGAAAGCCAAGAAAGCGCTCCATTTCCTGCTCCATCATCGCAACGTCGTTCCTCTGCGTTTCCTCTTGGGGAAAGGCCGTCAAATTGACCCTGAGCTTCTCATAAAGAGTCGAGCTGGAACCAAGAACGTTCGCGAGCTGATAGAGGTCTCCCTTCTTCTTGATTAAAATGGTGTTGCCTGTGAAGAACGAAACAGTGAAGAAACCTAGCACCAGACACGCCGCTATCGTTCCCAGCATTCTGTAAGGTTTATTTTTCAGCTTTCGAATCTTGCTGACCGTCCTTTTCTTCAAGTCATCCGAAGGTCTGTAGCAGCAACTTTCTTTAAAAGCCCCCAGGACCTTCACGTAGCTCTTTAGGTTCTTCTTTTCGTCTACCCTCAGTTCCTCAAAAGGGATCTCTCGATCCAAAATGTGGACAAATCTTTCTTCATCCAATGTAACCTACCTCCTCGAGAAGCTCCTTAAGTCTCTTCCGAGCATAATGTAACCTGCTCTTCACCGTTCCAACCGGTTTGTCGAGTATGTCGGCAATCTCCTCGTACGACAGATCATCTATGTCTCTCAACTTAATGAGCAAACGATCATCCTCAGAAAGCTTTCCAACAACAGACATCAGTTCTTCAAAAGAAATCTCGTCCATAACTTCCCTAAACACGTTCGTGGTTGCTGGCGGCTCAAATGTTACTTTATCCTCGTTCTCTCTGAAATCTGTCAGAAACTCATTGTTGCGCTTTCTTTTTGCAAGTGTATCTTTGCAGACATTAACTGCGATTCTATACAGCCACGTCGATAACTTCGCATCGCCCCGGAACTTCCTGACGTTCTTAAAGACCTTTATAAAGACCTCTTGAATCACATCTTCTACGTCATCATAACCAAGGTACGATTTGATAACACTACCCAACCTCGGGGCGTAGTCATCATACAAGACTTCGTAGGCCCAGACTTTCTTCTTCTTCAGTCCATCTATTAACTTCTTTTCGTCCAACCATACCACCCTAATCTGTTTTATATGACGATGGAGAGGCAAACAGGGTTCAACTTCCAAGTTAATTATACTAATTAATCCAGATGATTCATATCATTACATTATAGACTGCAAATTCTTTTTACAAGCGAATCATAAAAAGAGAACGGCAAAACAGAGAAGCTTGACTAATGTCCGAAAAGCCAATCAATGCAGGTCGAAAAAAGCAAACATATCCGATAGAATGATAGAAGAGGAACCAAACAGACTTTCATGGAGGTGAAGTATTGAAAGAGGAAGAAGTCAAGAAGCTCGGTGAAAAGCTTACTTTGAAGAAAAGGAACGCCTGGTTCACACTCGACAGAGACGCGGTCTTTGCCTATTCAAAACAGTATATGAATTTCATTGGCAAATCTGTTACCGAACGTCTGGCTGTCAGAAATCTTGTAGACCTTCTCCGAGAAAATGGTTTCAAACCACTCTCTTCATTCGAGGAAAGCGGTGTTAAAAAGGGCGACCGCATATACTTTACTAAAGACAGCAAGGCCCTCATTGCAACAGTCATCGGCGAAGACCTCACGGACGGTATCGACATGGTTGCAGCTCACCTCGATGCTCCTAGATTGGATCTCAAGCCAAGTCCTCTTGTAGAAGATTCGGAGCTCGCAATGCTCAAGACACACTACTACGGCGGAGTCAAGAAGTATCAGTGGCTCAACATACCTCTGGCATTCGTAGGTACAGTAGTCAAGAGCAATGGAGAATCGGTAGATGTCTCAATTGGAATGAGTAGCGATGATCCTGTATTCGTAATTTCCGATCTTCTCCCTCATTTGGACAACAGGGAAGGAGATTTCAGAAAGGTCTTTCAAGGGAAGGATCTCAACGCTTTGTCCGGATCTATTCCGATAACGGACGTCAAGGACTTTGAAAATCCAGTTAAGCTGATGTTCCTTAATCTGCTATACGAAAAATACGGACTTGTCGAAGAAGACTTCTTCTCTGCAGACATCCAGCTTGTGCCTGCTATCGAACCAAGGGAAGTCGGGCTTGATCGATCTATGATCGGTGCTTACGCGCATGATGATAGAGTCTGTTCATACACTGCTGTTACAGCGCTTAAGGATATGTCTTCAATAAAGAACCCAAAGAGAACTGCTATGGTCCTTCTCTTCGACAGGGAAGAAATTGGAAGTGAAGGCGTTACTGGAGCAAAAGGGCGGTTTTGGGTCGCTTTTATCGAGAAGCTTCTCAACCTTTCTGGAGAGAAGGGGCTTTACGAGATCGACTTCCTTCTCGAGAAATCCAGAATGATATCCGGAGATGTTGCCGCCGGATTTGACCCAACCTTCAAGGATGCTCACGATCAGACAAACGCTGCAAGATTCGGATACGGAATCGCAATATTGAAATACACGGGCTCCAGAGGAAAATCAGGAACCAGCGAAGCCAGCGCGGAGTTCATGGGCTATGTGCGTAACCTTCTAAACGAGAAGGGAGTTCACTGGCAGAGTACTATCTTAGGAGAAGTCGATAGAGGCGGCGGAGGGACAGTTGCGAAATTCTTCGCCGAAAGAGGTGTCACAGTTGTGGATGCGGGAACGGCCGTCCTTGGTATGCATTCCCCGTTCGAGATTCTCTCCAAGGCAGACCTTTACGAAACCTATAGAGCATACAAGGCCTTCCTGGAGGGAGACAGTGTCTAAGCCTGACTGCTCACCTGCGGCAGTGTCGGAATGGATAGTAGAAAACTTTCCTAGAGGTCGCGATTATGAAGAACCTTTCAAGGTTTTGGTGAGCACAATATTGAGTCAGCGAACAAGAGATGAGAATACCGAGGAGGCCTCTCGCAGGCTCTTCTCGGTTTATCCCGATCCGCAGTCTCTAATGAAGGCAGAACCAGAAGATCTTTACGAGTTGATCAAAGCTTCGGGAATGTATAGACAGAAAGCGGCAAGAATAATAAACTGTGCGAAGACAATCATCGATAGCTTCGGCGGCGCAGTGCCTGACACTCTTGAAGAATTGGTCACAATCCCCGGAGTTGGCAGAAAGACTGCGAACATCGTCCTAAACGTTTCATTCGGAAGGGATGCCCTGGCAGTTGACACCCATGTTCACAGAATCGCAAACAGGTTGGGATGGGTAAAGACGAAGAAGCCTGACGACACCGAATTTGCTCTGATGAAGCTCTTGCCACCCAAGATTTGGGGACCTGTTAACGGGTCAATGGTCGAGTTCGGCAGGGAGATCTGCAGACCTATAGGCCCAAAGTGCGAAACTTGCGGAATTAGGGAGTGCTGTGAATACTTCTCTCAGGTTTTTGCGCAAACCACCGGGAGATAGCGACAAAGCAGATAATAATAATTCCAAGAGCCGAACTTAAGAACCTTGCCTCCAGTAGATAGCGGCTTCCGTTTAGTCTGTAGATGGCAACGGCAAAGGTAGGGAAGTCTTTGCTCCCGAGTATTAGCGATCCACCAAATTCGCCCATAGAAATGGCGAAAACTACCGTTGCAGCGTAAATAATCGTGCTTCTGAAGAAAGGGATTATCATATACCATACGCGTGCAAGTTTCGAAGCTCCGTCCAGTTGTGCCGCCTCCAGGAAGGCGAGCTCTGCACCGATTACCTGACCACTTATGTAGTTTAAAGCAACGGGCAACGAAATAACTATGTAAAGTAGTGCCAACAGCAGCGGAACAGGGAAACTTCCAAATACTGTGAGATAGGAAACGGCTAGAATCGAAGGCGTTACGGACAGTGCGATCAAAGACACTATTCTCAGATATCTCGAGCCTCGAGAGGTATCCCTTGCTTGCCACGAAAGAAAAAAGGCGATCGTTACCGTCAAAACGGCCGCAAGAAATGAAAGTGTTATTGAATTGACCAATGTGTTTGCCAGTCCCGTTCCGAGAAGCACAAGCTTTTCGGAGAACAGCTCCGTTATTCTCACGAAGACGAATTCCTCTCTGGTCCAGTCGTAGAATGAACTGAAGAGGGCGCCTAGAATCGGTATCCATTCGAAGAGAACAAATAGCCATGAGTAGATGCCAGTGAATCTGTTCTTTTCCAGATACTGCTCACCATGCTCAAAGGATGAGCTCTTCTCGCTCAGCGAAATGAGTATTCCGAAAAGCATAATAAATACGAACTGAACTACGGCAAGAACGACGGCATTCTGCGGTGCCGCCAATAGTCTGAAATTCATATAAATTGAAACTTCCAGGGTAGCGAATTGCGCCCCACCCAATATAAGAACAACGGCAAAAGAGGTGAAACAGTAAGTGAAGATAAGAAGCGCGGAATTGATAATTGCCGGAGTAACAAGAGGTAGTTCCACTCGCAGAAGTCTTCGTATCCTCCCCGATCCATCTATCTTAGAACTCTCCAGCACATCTGAGGGCAACCTTCTGAGCGCATTCCCAAGAACTAGTATAACTATAGGTGCATTGTAGAAGACGTGTCCAAGTAAAACTGCCCCCAGAGAATAAAGAATCTGTATCCTCTCCAGACCGGCAAAAGACATCAGGTTGTTGAAGACCCCATTTCTGCCGTAAACTGCCAGGAAGCCTATTGCCATCGATATGCTGGGAAAGAAGAACGGTATATAGGTTGTTATGCCCAATAGACGGGAAAGACGGCCGTTGCTTCTGGCATAATGTACTGCCGCCGGGAAACCGACAATCATTGCCAGAAATGTACTGAGAAGCGCCTGCTTGACCGTGAACCCGGCAATCGACCTAAACGAAGGCGATGAAATCACTGCAATAATCGTACCCAACTCAATATTTCCGAAGGCAAAGAATAACGGCAGCAAAACAACGGCCGCGATCACGACTGCAGATATTGTCAGGGATTTACCTTTCGTATATTACCTCTTCCCACTTGGAGATGAGCTCTGAAAGATCCACCTCTGCAGATAGTTTCAAAATTTTCTCCGGTTTGACGGCATAATCGAAGGCCGGGGGCATCTCGACGTCAATTACGGGGAACATCCACTGGTTAAGGGGAATATGCCGCTGAAAGTCCTCACTCAGAAGAAAATCCATGAACATTTCTGCATCGTGCAGATTCTTCGTCCATCTAATGATTCCCGCTCCCTCAACCTGGACGTAACCCCTGCCCTCAGGAATTACTGTTGTGTAGACCGATTCTCCATAATATTGCATTGAGTATGCTCCATCTGTGGCATATGAAACCATTATTGGAGCCTCTCCGGACTCGAATTTCTGGAAAGAATCGTCCCACCCCAGAGAGACTGTGAGTATCGAGGGCTTGAAAGCCTGCCAGAATTCTTCGAATCGCTCGCCAAAAAGCAGGTAAGTCCAGGCGAGAAAAGATAGACCAGTACTCGAGGTCCTCGGGTCTTGAATTATCACACTCCTTCGATACTCCGGCCCGGTTAGATCCCAAAGCGTTTCAATGGGTTCTGTTATCTGGCTGGTATCGCATATTAGTGCGATCCCTCCGAAATCATACGGGGTGAGTCTCCACTGACTATCGAGCAGAAGATCCATATCGATGATCTTCTCAAAGCCTTGGGGTCTGTAAGAAAGAAAGATGTCTTCTTCGAAGGCTCGTCTCGAAAGAAGGTTATCGATTCCAATCACGACATCTCCATCGAAATTCTCACGCTCGGAGATAATCAAGCTCAGCAGAGAGCCCGAATCTCCAACAGCGCGAAACTCGACGCTAATTCCAGTCTGTTCTGTGAATTTCCCAAAACTCTCTTCGGCAAGCGGCTGAAGGGAATCATATGAATAAACCTTAAGCGGCAACACTGTCGAAAATGGAATGAAGAGGATCATTGATAAGACCAGAAATGCTCTTCTCATAAAAAACACCTCCACAATAGATTACCGGAGGCGCTAACCATGGCCGTCCCTACGCCGGTGCTAACCGGATCAGGTTCATGGGGTCTGCTTTCAGCACTCTCAGCCCTCTGGGCTCCCCCGGCACTCGATTATACCACTGACCGTTTGGTGATACAATTGACGAGGAGGTGGTCACTTGAAGGCTGCGATCCTTCTCACCGGGGACGAAATCACCAAAGGGATTGTCAAAGACAGCAACGGAGGCTATCTTGCAGAGAGGCTCACTGCTCTTGGATTTGAAGTTCAATCAATAGTCGTTGTACCGGATAGTAGAGAGTTCATCAAGCGCGAGATCAGAAGCGCTCTCGACAGAGCAAATCTTTTGCTGATCACCGGAGGGCTGGGAAGCACCTTCGACGACATAACCCTCCAGACGGTAGCTGACTATCTTGGAAGAGAGCTCCTTTATGACAGCAATTACTACTCGGCACTTGTAGAGAGTTTCACAAGAAGATTCTCCAGGGAGGCTCCCAAAGGATTGAAACGTCAGGCATTCGTGATACAGGATTCCGTTCAGCTGCCAAATTCCTCTGGAAGCGCAAGAGGTGCCTTCATAAAGACAGACAACAATGAAATAGTGATACTTCCCGGTCCTCCAATGGAGATGGAGGCAGTCTTTAAAGAGGCACTAAAGCATATTTCACTCCCCTCTGCTTCATACAGTAGGACTATAGGATTCGTTGACTTGACCGAACCCGAAGTGGAAGATTTCACCGAGCAGATGCTTTCGAAATTCCCGGGTGTGAAATTCGTTACGAGAGTGCGATATTACTCAGGGCCTACAGTAATTCTCACGGCTAATGACGAATCAGTGTTAGAAGAACTATGTCATCTTTTCACCGATCGCTGGAAGAAGTATATATATACGACTACAGGCGAGGAACTCGTCCAAGTAGTAGTTAGGGAGTTGAGAAACAGAAATCTGACAGTTTCAGTCGCAGAGTCCTGTTCGGGGGGAAGGCTCTCTGCAATTCTAACTTCAGTTCCAGGAGTGTCGGCTTTGTTTCCCGGTGGTATAGTCTCCTATTCAGACGAAGTCAAAATCTCATTGCTGAATGTGAACGAAAGTACTCTCAAACAATATGGAGCCGTTTCCGAAGAAGTGGCTTTTGAGATGGCTGCCGGAACTAGAATTCTCTTCGGAACAAACGTGGGCCTTTCAATAACGGGAATAGCCGGTCCTTCAGGCGGTAGCGACTCCAAGCCGGTGGGGCTTGTTTGCTCGGGTGTTAGGATAGGCAGTTCAATCAAGACCTACACCGACAGGTTCAGGGGAGATAGAGAGACTATTCAGCTTAGAGGCGCTAACGCTGTTATAAAGAAGCTGTGGAGGTTGTTTTGGAACGAGTATTACATAGAGTAAACGATCCGATTTCCTGGATAGAGAAAGAAGCCCAAAGCGATTCCAGGAGCGTAGTCATTTTCCCAAGTGAAAGGATGCTTGAGTCCTTCGTAGATATTCATGAGAAGAGGGAGGGAGATGGATTCTTCTTCTCTCATGATGTCTTTCCCTTTGAAGAGATAGGCACTTCCCCAAGGATAAGATCAGAACGGCTTGCGCTCCTTAGAAAGCTTCTTTTGGGGGAGCTCCGGACCGTCTATACATCCTTTCACGGTATTCTGAGAAAAACTGTGCCAATCGACGTATTCGAGACTCTGTCTTTGAAGGTTGAAGTCGGCGGCCCGTTTACTCTGAGCGAAGACCAGCTTCAAAGCCTTGGCTATTCCAGATCCTTCAGCGTGACGATTCCCGGTGAATTCGCTATCAGGGGCGGCATTGTGGATATCTTTCCGCCCGGAACAGAAAGGCCAATCAGAATAGATACTTTTGACAGAGAAATCGAATCGATAAGGAGATTCGATCCCGCTTCACAGAAGAGTCTAGATAGATTGATCGATGCATATATCACCCCTGCGGCTGAAGGTATAACGTCTTCTCCTTATAGGGAGCTCGCTCTCAAAAGAATCTCTGCAGCCGAGCAGGCAACCGGTTCGAAGGATGAAATTCTTTTCGACCGTTTGGATACAATGGATACAACCGCGGGGATCTTTTATGAACGGCAGTCGATTCTTCTTGACTTTCTCGATGACTACAAGGTGATCTTCGTCAAGCCTGACGATGCCATTGTCGAGTTTGGAAGGAGAGAACGCGAAACTCTAGAACTGTTGTCAGATAAAGCAGTAAGAAAATTCCTTTACATAAGATATGGAGGAATATCCTCAGAAGTTCTGATGAAGTTGAGAGAGTATTCGATCGTGTCCGACGACCGGGTTTCTTCCCTAGACTATGATACCGAACTTAGCGAAGAACTGGAGATTATCAAGAGGCCCAGAAGAGAGGAAGAGTTTTTGCCAAGAATACCCGTGGTCGATTGGACGGAGCTTGAAGAGGGAGACTACGTGGTCCACAAAGAATACGGAATAGGACGGTTTCTTGGAGTCAGGACGGTCGAGAACATCCTCGGGACTAGAGAGTATCTTCTGCTGGAATACAGAGATAACAACAAGATCTATGTCCCCGTGGACAGAGTAGATCGTGTTCACAAATACATAGGAACCACCGAAGGAATTCAATTGAACTCCCTGCGTGGAACAGCATGGAACAGACAGAAATCAAAGGTGAAAAGGGAAGTAAAGGCTTTGATTGATGAACTTTCGAATCTATACGGCTCCAGAGAAGTGACCTCGGGAATTTCTCTAACTGGAGAGAGCGAAATGGAGAAGAGCTTTCGAGAAAGTTTTCCGTATGTTGAGACAGAAGACCAGCAGAAAGCTGTCGAAGAAGTTCTTGAAGACCTTGGAAGCAACAAGCCTATGGATAGACTTATAAGTGGCGATGCCGGGTACGGAAAGACAGAAGTTGCATTGCGGGCCACCTTCAGAACGGTTGTCTCCGGAAAGCAGGTTGCCGTGATGGTTCCCACAACAGTACTTGCGCGTCAGCACTACGACAACTTCGAGGGCCGGCTCGGTCCTTTTGGAATAAGAGTCGAGATACTTGACAGGTACCGAACCGATACACAGAGAAGCAGGCTTCTCAAGAAACTCAAGAACGGTGAAGTCGACGTAGTCGTTGGAACCCATTCTTTGCTGTCCAAAGAGGTACGATTCGCAGACCTGGGCCTAATTGTAGTGGACGAAGAACAGCTATTCGGGGTTCTCCAGAAGGAGCACTTCAAGAAATTGAGATTGCAGGTCAATGTTTTGTCAATGAGTGCCACGCCAATACCCAGAACTCTGTATATGTCTCTTTCGGGCTTGAGAGATCTCTCGATAATATCTACACCTCCTGCTGGAAGAACTTCCCCGGAGATTTACGTAGGAGCAATCAACGATAGATTGATCAGAACGGCAGTGCTTAGGGAGACCAACAGAGGCGGACAAACGATTTTTGTTCATAATAGAGTCACCGAATTACCCGAACTCTTGTCGAAATTGAGGAGCCTGCTTCCCGAGGTCAAGATTGATGTCGCTCACGGTCAAATGAATAAAACCGCTTTTGAACGCACCATTAGGGACTTCTATCTTGGCGAACTGGACATGCTTCTATGTACTACGATAATTGAAAGCGGGGTCGACGTACCGAACGCGAATACTCTGATCGTCAATGATTCTCAAAGGTATGGGCTTGCACAGCTTTATCAGTTGAGGGGAAGGGTAGGTAGAAGTAATCGAAGGGCTTTCTCTTACTTCCTTTATGATCCTAAGAGGCTGTCTGATCCTTCTAGAGAAAGACTCAAGGCTTTAAGGGAGTTTTCTGGTGCTGGCAGTGGAATGAAGATCGCAATGCGAGACCTTGAAATTAGGGGATTTGGTACGCTGCTCGGTGCAGAACAGCATGGAAACATTAACTCCGTTGGACTATATCTGTATAGAGAAATGGTAGAAAAAGCGATGAGAGAACTCCGCGGAGAAGAGGAAATTGGAGTTGAGGAACGCGCGGTCGACACAGAACTGAAGAACATCCCATTTGATATGGTTATTCCCGAAGATTATGTATCCGACTCGATTGAGAGATTGAAGATCTACCGCAGAATCGCAGTATGCAAAGAGGAAAATGAGATAAATGAACTTGAAAGGGAGCTTATCGACAGATTCGGTCGCCTTCCCTCTCAAGTCAACTCTCTTCTCGATGCCTCACGCGTAAGGCTCGGAGCATTTAACATCGGAATAAGTTCGGTTGAATATGACTCTTATTCAGAGAGCCTCATAATGGTCCACGGCGATAGTCACATCCGTGAGTCGCTTGCGATAAAGGGAAGAAGGCTTGTAGTAAACGAGCGTGAAGGAAAGTCCATTCTGTACGGAGTCCCGGAAAGACATCTAATGAAGACACTTAAAACGCTTTTTCTTGGAGCTGAGAGAGTTGTTCAATGATCGAATTTGTGCATTATCTACTCCCAGAGGCATTTCTGCTATGGCAGTAATAAGATGCTCTGGACAAGGAACAGTCGAAAGTCTGATGAATCTACTACCGTGTACAAGTCTTCTCCAGCACAGAAGAGCGCAACTGGCAACATTCGTTGAAAACGATCGTTACATCGACGAAGTCATCGTCACTTTCTTCAAAGGACCGGCTTCATACACGGGTGAGGATCTTGTGGAGCTTTCCTTTCACGGCAATCCCCTGATAATTGAAAACGCTCTTAAGGCGCTATTTGCGGTGGGCTTCAGAATGGCTTTGCCAGGGGAGTTTACGAAGCGGGCAGTACTGAATGGAAAATTCGACCTTATACGGGCCGAAGCAATTAACGCTTTGATAACTTCCAAGACCGAGAAGGCTCTTGAAGCTGCTATCAACAGTTTCAGAGGCAACCTATCTGAAGAAGTGATTTCCTTCAGGGCGAAGATAATTGAGCTTCTTGCGACAGTCGAGGTGGAGCTCAATTATCCAGAAGAGATTGAGTCTGATTACTCCTCTCTTCTTGAAAGCCTTCTTGATCTCAGAAGTAAGATCGCCGAATTCATAGCCAGCTCTCAGAACGGCATTGTGATCTCACAGGGGATCAAGACCGCAATCGTAGGCGAGACAAACGTTGGGAAATCCACATTGCTGAATGCATTGCTGAAACGAGACAGGGCAATCGTATCTGACCTACCGGGAACGACGAGAGATACGATCGAGGAAGACCTTAATATCGAGGGTGTGCTTTTCCGCGTAGTCGATACTGCAGGTATAAGACAGGCGGAAAATGAGATCGAAGAACTTGGGATCGAAAGAACCCAAGAAGCCATTGAAGAAGCAGAATTGGTGATATTATTGCACGACCCTCACAACCACAGTGACAAAGACCTCGAGGAGGCTCTCAAGAAAAAGGGGAAGCGATTGATTGTCGCAGCCAACAAATCAGACATACGCAGTGTGGAAAAAGCTTCTTGCGATGTCGTGATAAGCGCAAGAACCGGCGAGGGCCTGAAAGATCTCGAAAGACTTATGCTGAAGGTAACCGAAGACATCACTTCTGTTGGAAATGAAGTAATTATTAGTGCCAGACAGAAGCAGAAGCTCTCGGACGCGATGGATTTCATTGGCCGATCGATAGACGCCATTGAGAACGGTATGACGATTGATGTAACAGGCACAATGATCGAGCAGGCCGCTAGAAGCCTCGACGATCTGCTCGGTACAAACGTAACAGAAGATCTGCTGGAAAGAATTTTCAGCGATTTCTGTGTTGGGAAGTGATTTTGTTGCTCGGAATTCTCCTGTTGATGGCTGGCTCGGCCACAAGGTTTTTTCTCACTCCTCTCTGGTATTTCCTTGTTTGTGCTCCGGCCTACATAATCTTTACTGTCCTAAGGAGGAAGTTTGATTACCGCCTTCTGTTGATTGCCCCGTTGATCCCTGTTGCTGCAGAGGTCATTGCGATACTCCTTGGAAATTTCAGGGCAGGATTCCTTTTTGGAGACATCATCTGCATTATCACTGTATTGTTAGGAATGGGAGATGAACGCCCCAAAGAGAAACTGATAAGAAATCTCGGTCTCTCAGGCCCCGATAGCAGAAAGAGAGTGTCTTCTATTTTCTACACCTTCGGCAGGGTAGCTCAGATAGAGAAGGTGAATATGAGTCAGAGCTACGCGATCATACACGAAAACGCATTTCACTTTACGGTCGATATACCGGGGAGCGGAAGGGTCAGTATGAGAGTTCCCGTTGAAGAGATAGAGGAGGTCTCAGTTCATATGAGCATGTCGTCCGGGGAAATGTATTTGCCTTCGCTGAGGGATATGTTCTTGCCGGCAAAAAAAATCAAAATGATTGGCAAACCAAAGATAAAGGACTACTTCTTGCTAGTGAAGACTTCTGAAGATACCTATTCCTTCTATGAAGAGCCAGAGACCGTACTAAGAATTCAGGCAGAAATCGAAGAGTCAAAGAAGAAAGCCACTAAGGGGCTTTGAAGGCGCTAATTTTCAGTCTAACGACTAGTAGTCTAGCTTTCAAATGAAGCATTCGATTCCTTTCCAAACAAATTCGCACCTTACTTGGTTTGTTTCGGCGAAAATCCTGGGATCGATTCATGTATCACTTCTTCATACCTGCGATATAATGTCAAAAGGAAGCGAGGTGTTTGATGTGGATGAAGAGAGAAAATATCATTTTGATACACTGTCTATTCACGCTGCGGAGCAAGAGGATCAGAACCAGTCGCTAAACGCTCCCATATACATGACTTCGACGTTCACGTTCACAGATCTGCAGCAGGCCGAAGACACATTTTCGTTCAAACGGCGCGCGTACGTCTATACCAGAGGTGGTAATCCCACCATAAACCTCTTCGAGCAGAGGCTAGCAACTCTAGAGAATGGAGCCGATGGAGTGGCCTTCTCTTCGGGAATGGCTGCAGTTAGTTCGGTTATCATGTCGTTCGCTGCGGCAGGCGATTCGGTACTTGCCCACAGGAACCTATACGGTTCAACATTCGGATTTCTAAATCATTTGATCACTAATTATGGCATTAAGACACAGTTCATTGACATGACAGATTTAAATATCGTCGAGGAATCCATTACTCCAGAAACAAGGGTGATATACCTGGAAACGCCAACGAATCCAGCACTCGAGATAATTGACATAGAAGGTCTCTGCGAAATTGCACACTCCAAGGGAGTAAAGGTCGTTGTAGACAATACATTCGCAACTCCTGTTTTTCAGAAACCTCTAGACTCCGGGGCCGATGTTGTACTGCACAGTGCAACAAAATACATATCAGGTCATGGAGATGTTGTTGGTGGGTTCGCGACTTCAAAGGACTTTGATTACATCCAGAAGCTTAAATTTGGATATATGTGCGAACTAGGAGGGGTGTTGAGCCCATTCAACGCCTGGCTCCTGCTAAGAGGTATGAAGACACTAGGTCTGAGAATGGAAAGGCATGAGAAGAACGCGACCGCAATAGCCAATTTTCTCAGAGCTCAGAAAGAAGTCGTAAAGACTTCATATCCGGGGTTCAAAGACCACCCAGGGCATGAACTGGCTGCTAGGCAGATGAACGGCTTTGGAGGAATTATCAGCTTTGAGCTGGATGGACCCAGAGAGAACGCAGAGAAGTTTGTTCGTAACCTGAAGCTTATCAAACTAGCGGTTTCACTCGGGGACGCGGAAACCCTTGTGGAAGTGCCTGCAATGATGACCCATAGAGACTATCCCGAAGAAGAGCTACACAAATTCGGCTTCTCTGCCAGGACTGTTAGAATTTCCGCTGGTCTGGAATATCATGAAGATATCCTCGCAGACATCAAGAATGCACTCGAAAAGGTCTTTAGATAATGAAAGCACTGATCTTTGACAGAGAACTCAGACTTGAAGAAGTGCCCTTCCCAACAAGGCTTCCCGGGACATCTCTGGTTAAGGTCAATCTTGCGGGAATATGCAATACCGACATCGAGATTACAAAGGGCTACATGAACTTTCACGGAATTCTGGGTCATGAACTTCTCGGAACGGTAATCGAGAGTGACTCCAATTCTCTTTCCGGAAAGCGTGTGACAACCGAAATCAACATACCTTGCAAAACCTGCGACCTATGCCAAAAAGGACTTTTCAAACACTGCAGAAACATCCGGACGGTCGGTATTGCCGACTACCCCGGTGTCTTTGCAGAGTATGCGGTACTGCCGGACGAAAACCTTCATGAAATTCCGGAATCTGTTTCAGATGAAAAAGCTGTGTTCATAGAACCTTTGGCGGCCGCTGTTAACGCTCTCGAATCCGCAGATTTTCTCCGTGATGATAAGGTTTGCTTGATAGGCGATGGGAAATTGGGCTTACTGATTTCAATGGTTCTTTCTGCAAACGGGATAAAACATCAGCTGATTGGTAAACATAAAGAGCGGCTCGAATTTCTAGAAACTGGCAAAGTATCTTTTACTGGAATTGAAGATGCGAAGACCATCGACAGGTATTTTGACATAGTCTTCGAAGCTACTGGAAATCCCGGAGGGCTCGCCCAAGCCCTGTCAATTGTTAGGCCAAAGGGAAGGATAGTGCTAAAAAGCACCTATGAGGGTTTCCCTTCCGTCGATATGACGAGGGTTGTGGTAAGAGAGATAGAACTGATCGGCTCTCGATGCGGCCCATTTGACAAGGCAATTTCATTGCTGGAGAGAGGATTGGTCGATCCTACACCATTGATAGCAAAGACATTTCACATCAGTAGGGCATACGAAGCCTTCGAAGCGGCCAGGACGTCGCTGAAGGTTATTTTAAGGATGGAACGATTTTGAGTAGCCTTTACAAAATGTACTTCTTCGATCTTGATCATACTATTCTTGATTTCGAAAGAAGCGAAGTCGAATCTCTTTTGGAACTCTTCAAATTGAGAGGCATTGATCTTTCCGATGAACAGATAGACTTGTACAAGGAAATAAACACAAAATGGTGGAGCTTTCTGGAGCAGGGAAAGAAGGCAAAGGAAGAAGTCGTTGTTGGCCGATTCGAAGAGTATTGTGATTATATCGGTGCTACCTTCAATCCCGAAGAACTGAACGATGAATACCTTACCAGGCTTTCTGGGAAAGCCTACTTTCTTCCAGGAGCGAAAGAGTTTCTAATAACTATGAGGCGTCAAGGAAAACGAATGGCAATAATAACAAATGGTGTATACCGTGTTCAACACAACAGATTTCTTTCGGCTGGCTTGCACGAATTCTTTGAGTTTTCTCTTTCTTCAGAAGAGGCTGGCGCTGCAAAGCCCGACGCAGAAATATTCATCGAAGCCATGAGAATGGCAGGTGTCAAGAGTGACGAGGTTGTCTATATTGGAGACAGCCTGGAGTCAGACTACAAAGGCTCACAAAATGCCGGTATCGACTTCATATGGTTTGGACCGCATGCCAGAAGGAACAAAGGTCCGGTAAATACTGCAAAGAACTACGATGAGCTGTTGAAATTGCTTGTCTAGACTGAGTGGTCACAGGCTCGATGTCACTCGATAGCCAGCAACAATCTTCCCTTCTCAGAGAAAACCGGGGTTGGGGGTTGCAGGTTGGGGGTTCGAAAGAGCAGATTGAAACCGGTTCACCGTTGAACGGTTCTCCGTTCTCCGAGCTGGACCGCTTACCGCTTGCTTAGATACGCTGAACGTTGGAAAGAGCAAGGGATCAGTTGCAAGTTGTGAGTTGTAAGAACCGAGGACCGGGGTCAGGGGTTGCAGGCTGGGGGTTGGAAAGAGCAAAGCAACTGGTCCGCCATTGAAAGGTTCTCCGACAAAGGAATTGTGACTAGATACTGAATCAAGTTCAACTGACGGATTGAGACGTTTTCGGAATCATCAACTCTCGTCTTCTCGAAGCGAAGCTCTCGATGATGTTCTTTCTCGCTTGAGGTTATCCAAGGACAGGTTTCTTATCTTGGACCAGGAACCAAGAATGGATGTTCCCTGTCAAACCCATAATAACGATAACGTTAATCCACCTAGGGGGACAGACACCGGAAAACCTACGGCGTCTCTCAGTTCCCTTCGTGGTCTCCTCCTTAATGTCTTATGAATTGCATCAAGAGAAAGCAATAGACGCCAAATCAGAAGGAGACAGCGATCCCAAATAGTCCTCCGTCCGGACTTGAAGTACTTTCAGCAAATGGAATGTCGATTTCGAAGTAGAATTTGCCGTTGGTTAGAAAGAGACCTGGAATCACACCCATCTCATTCGCCACAAAAAGCTGCAGTTTTGCCCCCACCATCCAGTCTCGTATATAGATTCCAGCCATCGGCGCTATTCTAAGGAAAGGTATGAAGTAATCATCGCCGCTAATTCCGCTAGGCCTCTTGCCTAAGAAGACTCCACCGCTCGTGTGAATTGCTGCGTTTCTCAACCCGGGAATTCCAAGTTTTGCTCCTGCTTCAACAGTTGCCGCCGGCGCAGATATGAAGATGCTTGGAATGGCCACTCTCAAAGAACCTTCGAGATACTCGGTCAATCCCATCCTTGCAAGATACTGGAAACTCCAAGGAGCGACAACCAATTCATCAAATGCTACGAGAAGATCCATTCCGACTGCCTGCTTTATAGTACCCCTTGGTAGAATTTCCGGCTCCATCATCAGAGCCATTGGCACGCAACCAGACATGATAATCGCAAGAATCAGAATCAATAGAATCCACTTCATCTTTTCACTCCTCAACTCCCTCTAGAATCATGAAGGAGGATTTGAACATATCGAATCTCTCAGGAGGTGAAGGTACTTCACTTTTGTCGTGCAAGAAGAGGACAAAGTCAAGCATTCTTTCATAGGGTATAAGTGAGGTTCCTTGGTCTTGAAAACCCTTTTCGGCATAGGCACTTTCAATCGCATCGAGGATCTCAGCGATACTGTACAGTACAAGTGAGGGAATCTCTAGAATGGAAGCTAGCTCATCTACCAGAACAATCATAGGATCATCCCTCTTGTAGATCTTTCCGAGAGATGATAGTAGTTCAGAATAGAACCTGTCGGGATCATCGCAGTCTTGAAGATCACTGACGATCTCAATAGCGGCAATTTTCTCATCTTGAGAGAGGGAATCAAACATCTCTTTGAATACGTCTCGATCTTCGAAGATATATGTGTATTCACCTTTCAGAAGGCCGAAAGCAGCGAGCGTATCGAGATAGCCCTCTTCTATCTGCAACCTTGTCTTTTCAGCGTCGAAATCCAATGTACTCCCATACATTACTCTCGGTCTTATATGAATTAGATTCGCCCCGGCAAGGAATGCTTGAAGTTTTGCGATTCTATCTCTGAGCGCAATTCTACCAATATCGACAAGGATGATCTCTCTGAAGCCTCTTTCCAATGCCATTTCGACTGGCTGATTCGAATAGACACCACCGTCCACAAAGGCTTTGCCATCGATCACCACCGTCCTGAAACCGGGGAAATCCGCACTCGCCATTATATATTCGATCAACGACCCTTGAGGAATGTCTTCAATGAAAAGCATCTCTGGCCTCAGATCGGTTAGATCGAACGTTACGAGCCCAAAGTCAATCGAGGAGTTCCTGACCGCATCCTCAGAAATAAGTGAGCCCAACAGCTCCTTAAGCGGTGTCACATCTATTCCTTGATTTATCACGTCGACTGCCCCCTGATAAAGCTCTCCCAGACTCCAGTCAACTCCTCCACCGTATGCCTCAATCAGCTTTTTCTCAGCCTCAGTAGGTTTCATGACACTCTCTTCTGAGATATCCCTCCACACGTTTAGGGCCTTGTCAAAATCACCTTGGGCCACCGCAGCTGCGTTTAAGGAGCCGACTGAAGTGCCATAGACTCCACCAATTTCAATTCCTAGATCAAGAAGAGCTTTCCAGGCACCAATTTCGTAACCGCCCTTCGCTCCTCCTCCAGAAAGGACGAGACCTACACTACGCGAATAAAGCATTAAGGGAATCATGAAGACAAAAACTAGAAGAAATCTTTTCACTGACAACACCTCTTTTTAGTGGCTTCTTTATGTAGGAATAATAGCATTATCAGCACCAAAACTAGGAAGAGAGAAAATATCTTGCCATTTCAATCAAGAAAAGAGATGATAAGGGGGATCGTTATCAGAGAAAAGAGAGTTGAAGATGCAATGAGTTTGGAGGAAAGCTCGTAATCAGAGTCGAAAATCCTTGCAAATATCGATGTGTTTGCTGCGGCAGGCATTGCGCTCATGATTATCAATATCTTCTCCACCATCGCGGGCATTTCGACGGCAGACAATAGAAAGAAGACAATGACCGGCGCAATGCACAGCTTCACAATGCTGTAGAAGATAACAGTTCTGCTCTTCAATATTGTGGAGAGTCTTGCATTGCCCAAAATAATCCCCGCAACTACCATGGCTAAAGGAATTGTGCTTTCTCCAAGAAGAGCAAGAGCTTCATCAAGAAACACCGGAAGCTTCAATGGAGAGAAGAAGAGGACAAGACCGATGCATACTGAAATGATCCCAGGATTGAGAAAAGCCTTTCTTGTCGAAGAGCCAGCCTTACGTGACATAATTCGCACACCGACAGTCCATGTAAGCACATTGAACCAGATGTTGAAGACGGCGCTGTAAAACACTCCTTCCTTCCCGATAATTAGCTCGACAACGGGGTATCCCATGTAAGCAACGTTTCCAAATAGAACTGCATATAGAAAGACACTTCTCGAATCTCCGGTGAGCTTAAGAATCTTTGATGAGACTAATCCTACAAACCAGAGAATCAGATACAAGACTCCTCCAGCCATTAACAATATTACGGAGTTAGAAAACACCTCGTGAGAGTATTCAAAATTCATCGAATCTACTATCAGAGCAGGAAGAGTTACGTAAAGAACGAATCTGGAAACTCCCTTTGCGAACAAATCGTCAACCAGATTAGTTCTCCTCAATATGAAGCCAATTCCTATTAACACAAAGAAAGTAAGCACTTTCGAGACGATTTCTGTCATTAAGAGGATTATAAACCAGCATACCAAAGAATCAAACAAGGAGAAGAGATTAGATGGCTTTTAACAGCTTGAATTAGGATCAGCGGAGAACAGAGTGATTACATAATTGACTCAGAATTGTGATAAACTAATCTCGTTAATCATAATGCTTTCCTTTTCGATATGAGGGTTATCCTGTTTCTATTTTGGTCAAACAGAAATGATGATTAAAGGATGCCTACGGGCAGCCTCAATTCCTTATAAAAGGGGGTTTTTTGAATGCGTAAAGCACTATTAGTTCTGCTGGTAGTTCTTGTAAGCGCGGCTTTCATGTTTGCCGCAGAATTTCACATCGGCGTTGTAACTGGAACGGTGTCACAGTCCGAAGATGACCTTAGAGGCGCCGAAGCGCTGATCAAGAAATACGGAGATGCTGCTTCCGGTGGGATGATCGTACATCTAACTTACCCTGACAACTTCATGTCTGAACAGGAGACAGTTATTGCTCAGATAACTGGTCTTGCAGACGATCCTCTAATGAAGGCCATCATTGTCAACCAGGCAATTCCAGGAACAGTCGAGAGCTTCAGAAGAATCAGGGAAACAAGACCGGATATTCTTCTTCTTGCCGGTCTGCCTCACGAAGATCCTCCAATGCTAGCCGATGCGGCCCACCTCTCGGTCAATGCTGACTCACTTGCCCGTGGCTATCTAATTATCTACACGGCCAAGCAGCTCGGTGCAGAGAAGTTCATGCATATCTCATTCCCAAGGCACATGTCTTACGAACTCCTATCGAAGAGAAGAGACATTATGAGAGCTGCTTGTGAAGAGCTCGGTCTCGAGTTCATCGACATGGGTTCTCCTGACCCTGTCAGTGACGTTGGAATCGCAGGAGCACAACAGTTCATTCTTGAGAAAGTCCCTGCCTGGCTCGATGAGTATGGACCAAAGACCGCCTTCTTCTGTACAAACGATGCCCACACAGAACCTCTTCTGAAGAGAGTTGCCGAACTTGGCGGTTATTTCATCGAAGCCGATCTTCCTTCTCCACTCATGGGCTATCCTGGCGCACTTGGTATCTCCTTTACCGAAGAGGAAACTGGTAACTGGCCAGCAATTCTTGCCAAGGTTGAAGAGGCTGTTGTGGCAAAGGGTGGAGCCGGAAGAATGGGAACATGGGCCTACTCGCTTGGTTACACGACGACCGCAGCCCTTGCAGAACATGCCAAGAATGTCATTGAAGGCAAATGTGAGGTTGACGACTTCGATGCAATCATGGCCGCATTTGCCGAATACACGCCAGGCGCGGCTTGGAATGGAAGTTATTACGTCGATGCCTATGGAATCGAGCAAGAGAACTACCTCCTGATCTATCAGGACACCTACATATTTGGCAAAGGTTATATGGGAATCACGGAAGTAGAGGTTCCTGAGAAATTCCTAAACTTCTAAGCGAATAGCGTCAAAAAGGGGGGTAAGCCCCCCTTTTCTTGATTCTTTCCAATGCTCGGTATTTGGGGTGAAGCCATGGATGAAAAGCAATACTTGCTGAAGATGGAAAACATCAGCAAAGAGTTTTTCGGCAACCAGGTTTTGAAAGATGTAACTCTTAGAATTGGAAAAGGCGAGATCGTTGGATTGGTTGGAGAAAACGGCGCTGGAAAGTCAACGCTCATGAACATTCTCTTCGGCCTGCCTGTGATTCATGAAACTGGGGGTTTTCAAGGAAGGATACTTCTAGATGACGTCGAAGTCAATTTTGCAAGTCCCTTTGAAGCTATAGAAGCAGGGATTGGCATGGTTCATCAGGAGTTCATACTTATACCCGGCTTCACGGCAACGGAGAACATCCTTCTGAATAGAGAGTCCACCAACTACAACATTTTCGTAGAGGTCTTCGGCGAGAGACTACGTACTCTAAACAGAGAAGAAATGCACAAAAGAGCCGTTGCTGCAATAGAAAAGCTTGAGGTCCAGCTGGACCCTGATATGCTCGTCAGCGAAATGCCTGTCGGACACCGGCAGTTCACTGAGATTGCGAGAGAGATGGACAGGAAGTCAACTAAACTTCTTGTCCTAGATGAACCTACGGCAGTTCTTACAGAATCGGAAGCTGACACGATGCTAAGGGCCGCAAGAAAGCTTGCCAACATGGGACTATCGATAATCTTCATAACCCACAGGCTGAGTGAGGTTCTAGAAATAGCTGATCGGCTGATTGTATTGAGAGACGGTCAGGTGGTTCGCGAGTTGGAGTCATCCAAGACCACTCCGAGAGAGGTTGCTTCCCTAATGGTCGGTAGAGAGATAAAAGACGCCATTTCTGTGCGCTCAAAGGATATCGAAGAGTCTGAAATTGTTCTAGACATAAGGGATCTCTGGGTGGACATGCCTGGAGAACAGGTTAACGGTGTCAACCTTAAAGTACACAAGGGCGAGATTCTCGGTATTGGAGGCCTTGCCGGGCAAGGCAAACTCGGAATAGCAAATGGAGTCATGGGTCTCTTTCCCGCGGAAGGTGAGGTCTACTACAAAGGCGAAAGACTTCCGCTAAATAATCCTGTAGCTGTTCTAGGCAAAGGAATCGCGTTCGTTTCGGAAGACAGAAGGGGCGTCGGTCTCCTCCTTGATGAACCAATAGATTTGAATATTGTTTTCACCGCGATCCAGATTCAAGGAAAGTTCATCAAGAATCTTCTTGGTGGCCTGATCAAGTGGCGAGACGAAAAAGAAATATCGAGGGTTGCAAGAGAATATGTCGATTCGCTGCAAATCAAATGTGTTAGCGAAAAACAGCAGGCGAAGGAACTCTCGGGAGGAAATCAACAGAAAGTATGTCTTGCCAAGGCCTTTGTTCTGGAACCTGATCTTCTCTTTGTTTCTGAGCCCACCAGAGGAATCGATGTAGGTGCAAAAAGCGTGGTCCTTGAGACTCTTAGAAGGCAGAACAGAGAACACGGAACAACTATAATCATGACTTCTTCTGAACTTGAAGAGCTCCGCTCAATTTGCGACAGGATTGCCATAGTAAATGAAGGAAAGATTGCAGGGATCCTTCTGCCTACTGCTGACCCTGCCGACTTCGGACTGTTAATGCTAGGTGAACAGGAAGAGGTGAAGGAAAGTGTTTGAAAGCATTGCGAACCTCATAGAGAAGGCTGGTTGGCCGAGAATCATAATTGCTCTCTTCCTTCTATCTCTTTTCGTAATAGCACCATTTGTCAACATAAGTATCGGGACTTCGATTAGCGACACATTAGTAAGGTTTGCTATGAATTCCGTTCTGGTTCTTTCGCTCGTACCGATGGTTCAATCCGGTTGCGGATTGAACTTCGGAATGCAGCTCGGAGTAATTGCCGGATTGATCGGTGCGGTTACAAGCATTGAGCTCGGTGTAACGGGGCTTGCAGGCTTCTTGACAGCAATTGGCATTGCAATACCATTCGCAGCAATTTTAGGGTTCTTCTACGGCCTTTTGCTCAACAGAGTTAAGGGAGACGAGATGGTCGTAGCAACATACGTCGGTTTCTCTTCGGTAGCCTTCATGAGTATGATGTGGCTTCTCCTGCCATATAAGAGCCCAAACATGATTTGGGGATATGGCGGTTCGGGGCTGAGGACAACAATCAGTGTTGAAGGATACTGGCTGGGGGTTCTCAACAACTTCCTCAGCGTTCGAATAGGGAATTTCTTTCTCCCGACAGGAACGATCCTTTTCTTTGCTCTGATAGCGCTGCTCGTCTGGTCGTTCTTCAAGACAAAGCTGGGAACTGCAATGACAGCAGCCGGATCGAACCCTGTTTACGCTAAGGCTGCCGGTGTCAACGTTGATAGAATGAGAATCCTCTCGGTTGTGATATCAACGATCATAGCCGCGGTGGGAATTCTCGTCTATGAACAAAGCTTTGGGTTCATCCAGCTTTACATGGCCCCTCTTCTAATGGCCTTTCCAGCCGTAGCGGCCCTGTTACTCGGAGGAGCTTCAGTCTCTAAAGCGTCTATGGGCAATGTCATTATAGGAGCATTCCTTTTTCAAGGTATTCTGACGATGACTCCATCTGTTATGAACAACTTGATTAAGAGTGACATGTCAGAGGTAATAAGAATAATCGTCTCCAACGGTATGATCGTTTATGCTTTGACGAGAAGAATGAAGGTGAGAAAATGAAAGATCAGAGCCTAACACGAGCAAAGAATCCATTGGTAAGATTTGCCATATCCAATGCGGTTCCGATACTCTTCATAATTCTCCTGATATTTGCTATACCGTTGTCGGGGTTTTCAACTGATTACCTCCTAAATGAAATCATTACGAGACTTGGAAGAAATTCCTTCCTGGTCATATCATTGCTAATACCTGTAATGGCCGGTATGGGATTGAACTTTGGTATTGTTTTGGGAGCCATGGCCGGGCAGATAGGTTTGATTTTCATGCTCGACTGGGGAGTAGTAGGCATTCCGGGAATTGTTCTTGCTATGCTTATTGGAACACCAATCGCGATTCTTTTGGGCATGCTTGCGGGAACGATCCTCAATCGTGCCAAAGGCAGAGAGATGGTTACATCAATGATTTTGGGATTCTTCATAAACGGAATCTATCAGTTTACAATCCTCTACGGTATGGGAAGTGTAATACCGATTGCCAGTAGCAAGTTGCTGCTTCCCAGAGGATATGGCGTCAGAAATGCAATCGATTTGATAAGCGTAAGAAAAGCTCTCGACAATATGTGGTCCATTAAAATAAGCGGGGTCTCTATTCCTCTCGGTGTCTTCGCAATAATAGCTGCACTCTGCATATTTGTTTTCTGGTTCACGAGAACAAAGCTTGGTCAAGACATGAGGGCTGTGGGCCAGGATATGCAGGTGGCGGCAACCGCCGGAATAAATGTGGATAGAACGAGAACGCTCTCGATAATTATCTCGACCGTTCTCGCCTGTTACGGTCAGATTATCTTCCTGCAGAATATTGGGACAATCAACACATACAATTCCCACGATCAGGTTGGAACCTTTGCCATTGCCGCCCTCCTTATTGGAGGTGCTTCAGTCGCCAAAGCAACCATTCCAAACGTTTTCATTGGAATCACACTCTTCCATCTCACCTTCATTGTCGCTCCAAGAGCGGGAAAAGAACTCTTAGGCCAGGCACAGATCGGCGAGTTTTTCAGGGTCTTTGTATCTTATGGAATAATCGCCATTTCACTGGCTCTTTACGCTTGGAGAAGACAGGTAGAGAAAGAGACTGAAAGAAGACAGGCAAAAGCTGCGATCAAGGCGGCAATTGAAGACGGGACTGGAGGGTGATTGTTATGAAAAGAAACGTGATCAGGATTGCCCTTGTCGTGGTTCTGGTTGCCTTAGGGTTCGTTCTCTACGTCATTGGCAAGGAGCACCGAGTTTTCGTTGACAATAGAGACATAGTTATCAACGGCGTAGAATACAAGTCCGCTAATCCAATTGATGTAATCGTTGATGATGTGGACCTTGGTGAAGTTGGGAAGGGAAAGAGAAAAGTTGCGAACACACCAGGACCGTGGCACAAGATAACGGCTATCGAGAAACTTCCTGACGGTACTACAAGAGAAGTTGCACGCAAATTCAACTTAGCACCCAACGATACCGCTGTAGTGAATCTTGTAGCGTTATTTGAGCTTGAGGATGGATGGCTTGCAATAGAGTGATCTAACGCAAGCGCAGCGCTCACTTCATCTTAGTTGATCCAATAATTACTCTACGGGGACGAACAAAAACCTTGTTCGCCCCCTTTTCATTGTGCAAACTCGAAGTACTACTCGCAGTGGATGGGACGTTGTGCTTCGCTCACTCTCACCTGCAAGTCAGTCGATTCCGTCGCGCAACATATCACGAAGAGTTTGTTCTTCCTCCCATCGTCCTCATATTCAAAGTTCCATAGAAATGATTGAAGAAGCAAGAGATCAGCGCCCTCCTTCATCCTAGAATACAGACCTAGAAGACTCTCTTGAACTGTCTTCTCAGAACAGACCACACTCTTCTTTCATTTTCGTGCATAAGCAGCTTTGTGATATAATCAATATACCCGATAAAAACTATCGGAGCTCATGAAGAATGTGAGGAGGGAAATTATGAAAAGATTCGATGGCAAGGTCGTTCTGATAACAGGCGGAAGCTCAGGAATCGGAGCCGATAGTTCAAGAGCATTTGCAGAGGAAGGAGCAAGTGTAATCATTTCGGACGTTGACGAAGAAAAAGGCAGAAGACTCGAGGTAGAGATAAAGGAAGCTGGAGGAAACGCCCTATTCATGAAACATGATGTCTCAAACTCTCGAGAGACAAAGAAGCTCGTCGACTCGATTGTCGAGAAATTTGGAAGACTAGATGTGGCTTTCAACAATGCGGGAATCGCAGGACCTTCTCTTCCTCTTTCGGAATATCCTGATGATGACTGGGAAAGGGTTATTTCCATCAACTTACTTGGTGTCTTCTACGGAATGAAGTACGAGATCCAACAAATGCTCAAACAAGGCGGTGGAGCAATTGTCAATAACTCCTCCATTCTAGGCAAAGTGGGTTTCAACAATGCTTCTGCTTATGTGGCCGCAAAGCACGCCGTTGTTGGAATGACAAAAGCCGCTGCGCTTGAGTATTCAAGTAAGAACATAAGAATTAACGCTGTGAACCCCGCTTTCATCAAGACCCCGCTGCTTGAGAATTCAGGCATGAAAGAGGGTACGCAGATGTATGAGATGCTTGTCTCAATGCATCCAGTAGGTAGACTTGGAGATCCAAGGGAAGTAGCAAGCGCAGTTCTCTTTTTATCAAGTGATGAAGCTTCTTTCATTCACGGCGAATCACTAATGGTAGATGGAGGATACACAGCAAGGTAAGAGTAATGACGACCAAAGTTTATTTAGGGGCGCCTGAAGGCGTCCTCTTCTTTTATAATGGAAGGGAGTATCGATTCAAAGGAGAGCTAAATGGAAGAAGCGACGCTTGAGTTCAAAGACCTTGAAAACATGCTTGAACACATAAGATCGGTTCTGACCAGCGTAGGTTTGAATAACCTGAGAGTTAGGTTTCCGGCTGATGTGACAAACATAAATGTTCGGGGAAGCTATGTATATATTAGCGTTTCTCAAGATTATGAAGAACGTGGCACGAAAAGGCGAATAGACCTGAGCATGATCTCTGGAAAGCCTGCCTTTGCAAGGATGGGAAGACAGCTGGCTCTCAAGAGCTCCTCCGATCTGAAGGGCAAGAAGTGGCTTTTCGAAGGTACTCTCAGCTTCTACAAGCCTCGCGCAAGCTTCTCCATATGGATAGATACGATCGCCCCGATCGGCGAGTCAGATATCACTGCACGCAGGAGGGAGATTTACCTCGCTCTGAAGGCCAAGAGAGCTCTGAGGATTGAAGAGCATGATCTAAATGAGCTTCCGCCCATTAAAAGAGTAGCCGTAATTTCTTCTTCAACAGCGGCAGGACTCGGCGACTTCTTCTCGAATCTTTCTGTGAAATACCCATACAAGCCTGTTGTGCATCTCTTCGAGTCCTATATGCAAGGAAATCGCACGGTTCCAGGGGTGCTTTCCGCTCTTGAAGCAATCAAAAGTTCTACCGTCAAATATGATGTTGTGGTTATAACCAGAGGCGGGGGATCTGCAAGTGATTTGATGTACTTTGACAGTCTCGAACTGGGTATTGCCATTTCAGAGTTTAGCAAGGAATACTGCCCTGTGTTGAGTGCAATTGGACACGAAAGAGACTTCACAATACCGGATTTTGTTGCCTGGAAGCGCTTTGATACTCCTACCGCAGTAGCAAGGGGGATAAGTGAACAGATCAATGAATACATAGATTCTTTGCGCGAATTCGCCGACCTTATTGATAACGAGGTTGAATGGCAATTTGAAAAAGCGGGAAGCGAGATTGGACCCGACAGACTTCAGATTATTTCCGACAAGATCAACGACAACATTAGTCGAATGGATCGATTCATTGAGGATGAAGCAAAGACTTTATCCGGTAACATTATGCACAGAATAACCCATGCAATGAACGAACTTGGATCATTCAACCCCTCTAGATACGTTCTCTCAATCGAGCGAGCAATGAATGAAATTTTCTCGACCACAGACGCCCTAATGAACACGGCGGACACTTCAATTTTAAGAAGTCTCGCTTTTTGCGAAACTCAGCTGGATTACGGTAAGCTGCGAAACAGCGTTGAAAGATATTTCATGAATTCCGATGTAGACGTCGAGACTTTCGACAAATCGATAGCAAGGCTATTAGATGATCTTATTATGCGCACTGGAGATGACCTGGACAATCTTTTTGATCAACTTACTCAACATGGCGGGTATGCAGCATCCTTGCTGTTTGGGGGCGTCGTCCTGAAGAAGAATGACCTGATAGTGAACAGCGCTAAGGCCGTTTTTGCAGGTGACAAGCTAGAGTGTGTCTTCAAAGATGGAGAAGCAAAGACTACTATAGATGAAGTGAAATCGGAGGTGTGACATGGATGAAAAAACGCTGGAATCAATCTTGAAATTGAAAGAAGAACAAATAGACTCCATGGACTTTAAGAAACTCCTTGGCCACATAAGGTCGATTGATGAGTATTTTCGCAGCAATTCCCAAATTGATGTAGAGATTGCGCTCAAGGCTTATCAGAAGGCAATTCAGTTATTGACCGCTGCGCGCTTGAGACTGATAACGCTTAAGAAGGAGAAGGAAGAACTTGATAAGCAATACTCGAGTTTTCTGAACTCCATTGAATCGGAAGAGGTTTCCGAGGAGCCTCAAGAGACGTCTACAGAAGGCGAAGATGGAAAACTACCATTCTGAGAGCCTTCTGCGTGAAATCACCCTCAAGAACGGCAGCTCTTGTCGTTTCTACAGAGCGGACATCGGCGATTCAGAGAGAATAATTGAATACATCAATTCAATAGCCGCCGAGTCAGACTACCTAAGCTTTGGAAGAGGCGAGTTAACCATGGGCAGTGAGGATGAAAGACGTGTCATAAGTTCTTTCAAAGAGAGAAGCAACTGTCTGATGGCTGTTGCCAAATGTGATCAGAGCATAGTAGGCCTTATCACGATGCAAGGTGGCTCGAGAAAGAGGGTATACCACTGGGCAGAGATAGCTCTTTCCGTGTCAAAAAAGTACTGGGGAATGGGAATTGGAAAAGCACTCGTTGGACTTGCAATTGAACATGCCGAAAAGAACGGGATAACTAGGATCGGTCTCAAAGTCCGTACCGATAACGCTCGGGCTATAACTCTCTACAGAAAGATGGGCTTCGAAAACGAGGGAAGACTCAAGAGATTCATGAAAGTCAACGATCAATATTTCGATTTCTACCAAATGGGACGAGATATTTGACTATTTCCTTCTGAAAAGAACGAGCAAACCAAAGACAATAAGAGCCGCACCGACCACTATCATTGTCCACTGGGAAAGCGATGAAGGTATCAGGACGATCACACCCACGGCAGTTAATATCGCAATCGGAACCAGCAAACCGAAATTCCTTCGTCCTTCGCCAAGATAGAGCTGCAGCAGCCCAAAGGCAGGAGCAAGAACGAACAGACCCCAACCTCCTTGAGAATAGAAATTGGGAAAGATAACTCCAAGAGTGAGTGCAAGGGCAACGACCAAAAGAATTCCTCCGGGAACAAGCAGGCCGTTGATCCGATTCTTAAAAGCATTGTGTTCAATAATAATACCCGGGAGCCAGATGAACAAAAGCCAGAAGTTCGACAGGACTGCCGGCACAAAAATGATCACCAATCCAAGCGCAATAACGATCAAACCCAGAAAGATCTGAGACAGTCCGTTCTCTTTCTTCACATTCTCTTCTTCCATTTCATAACCTCCCCTTTCTAAGCTCCTAAGAAATATAATACCTGATAATCCTTGATGTTGCACCTATGCAATCTAAGAGTCACCGAACAGTTCCATTTGCCGAATGAAGCACAGTATACAATTGCGATTTTTGTAGATGGTAAGTGAAGAACTCACTCCAGCAATCGAAGGCTGAAAGATGAACGCTGAAAGTGACAGCTCTCGCAATAACCAGCTTGATGATCGAAGGATATTTCTTATTCACCTTCACAACTTCATGCTCATATAGTGTTCTAGTTCATTAGAACACTAGTAATATACATCGTCACGTACCGCTTCCGAAAATTCTCCTGCGATTCCTCCTCGGATCGACGACCGGGGTCTGCGGTAGGGGTTGGGGGTCCTAAAGAGAAACAAATCAGCTGCAAGATGCAAGTTGTCAATTACATTAGCAAGACCCAACACCATGGGGGACAGACAACGGAAAACCTGTCTGTCCCCACATTTTGAAGTGTTTTCGTCTCGGCCAGAGGACGGTGAACGGCCAACGGAGAACCTTGCCTAATGTGACTGGCCTGCGTCAGCAGACTGGCTCCTTTCTGCCTCCTGCGCAGCAGCATCACTTCTGCTCTTACGAGACCCTAGACCCCATACCCCAGACCCGGGCTCTTAACC
>NPIF01000079.1_pt1 | contig 112937 bp, 112 predicted proteins | sample 8637461 | NCBI WGS metagenome assembly NPIF01 (sample SAMN07420641, study PRJNA396082) | bioreactor metagenome | isolation source: sample BR12 brine-fed electro-methanogenic bioreactor BR | place: Japan: Kochi | collected 2016-12-09 | reverse complement strand
TTGTAATCTCACGGAATCAGGTTCATGAATCAACTTGTCGCGCATGCCGGAGATTTCGCGCCACGGCAAATAAGGGTATTGCTGCCGGATTTCACCAGGGATTTTTTTTGTCGCCTCACCGATCACCTCCAGACTTCGGATGACGGCATTGACGGTCTTTTTATCCTCGGAAAATTCCCTGAAGTTCATTCCCTGCACAAAGTCACGGATATCTGCTACGGATTCCAAGATATCCGAAAGGTAGTCGCGGATTCCCCTAATGGACATAGCGAACCTCTTCGAGAATTCGCTTTCCCATGTGGGGCTTCAAGGCCTTTTCCGTGACCAGGTCGACCTTGGCGCCAAGGAGCCCCTGAAGATAATCTTCCAGGCGAATGAAATGAACGAAGCCGACAGGGCGGGAGAATTCGACCAGTAGGTCGATGTCACTGTCCAGGCGCTGCTCGTTGCGGGCATAGGAGCCGAAAAAGCCGATGCGCTTGACGCCAAAATCTCGGCGCAATTGTTCCATATGGTGATGGAGCTTGTCTTCGATTTCGTGACTTGTGAACATGAAATGAGCCCCGGGAATTCAGCGTTCTTTGTCCGGTCAATGTCAGGGCCAAGCAGGGATCAGGCGGATCGTACCCGCGTCACGACGTCCTTCGAGGAAAGAAACGGGGGGCATTCGCGGGCATGATGGAAATTATGACAAAAAGAGGCGGGATGAACAATCAGACAATGAAAAAAACGACGCCTCATTCATCCGTCACCTGCAGCTGCCGGTAAAGCGCCTCGGCGATCCCCAACCCGCTGCCTTGGGTCGCCTTCTGCGCCACCTCCCAGTCCATCATTTCCTGAAAGACGTCCTGCCCCGAGCCCGCAGGGACCAACCCGTCCGTCGGCACCGTCTTGCGCATCTCCTTGTACATGGAGTGCACGAACAGCGCCTCGAACTGCTGGCAGGCGGCCTTGAGTTTTGCGGGGTCGTCTTTTTTGCCGGAAAAGTCCGGTTTTTTGACCAAGGCCTGGGAGGCGAGCATCTTGGGGTCGATTTTCAGGTCCATGCTATTACCCCTTTGAATCCACGAATTTCACGAATGACACGAATATTTTTTTCAAAAGCTCTTGCATGTCTTGTGGCTGAAAAAATCAAGATTTCATTCGTGCAATTCGTGCCATTCGTGGACCAAAAAGGTTTTCTTTAAAGAATCACCAGCTCCGCATGCAGCGCCCCGCTCGCCTTGATCGCCTGGAAGATGGCGATGAGGTCGCGCGGCGTGGCGCCGATGGCGTTGAGCGCCCGGGCGATATCGCCGATGGAGACGCCGGGGTCGACCACCACCAGGTTGCCGCGCTCCTCGCTCACCTCGATGGTGGTTTCGGGCACCGCCACCGTCTCGCCCTGGGCCAGCGGGTTGGGCTGGCTGACCTGGGCCGATTCGCTCACCACCAGGTTGAGGTTGCCGTGGGAGACCGCCACCGTGTCGAGGCGCACGTCGTCGCCCATGACGATGGTGCCGGTCTTCTCGTTGATGACGATGCGCGCCACCGTGTCGGGGCGCACCTCGAGCTCTTCGATGGCGGCGATGAAGTCGATCTTGTGCTGGCTGAAGTCGGGGGGGATCTGCACGCTGAGGCTGGCGCCGTCCACCGAGCGGGCGACTCCCTCGCCGAAGCGCTGGTTGATGGCTCGGGTCATGCGCGAGATGGTGGTGAAGTCGGAATCCTGGATGCGGTAGCTGAGCTGGTCGCCGGCGCCGAAGACGAAGGGCACCTCGCGCTCGACCAGGGCGCCGCCGGGAATGCGCCCGACGGTGGGGTGATTCTTCTGTACCTTGGCGGCCTTGCCGCCGAAGGCCAGCGCCCCGACCACCATGGGTCCCTGGGCCACCGCGTAGATGTTGCCGTCGGGCCCTTTCAGCGGGGTCATGAGCAGGGTGCCGCCGACCAGGCTCTCGGCATCGCCGATGGAGGAGACCAGGGCGTCGATGCCTGTGCCCGGTTTGGCGAAGGCGGGCAGATCGGCGGTGACGATGACCGCCGCCACGTTGTCGACCCTGACCTGTCCGGAGCTGACCTGTCCGGAGGGAACCGCGACGCCCAGCCGGTCGAGCATGTTGACCAGCGACTGGATGGTGAACGCGGTTTTCTTGCTGTCGCCGGTGTCGTTCAAGCCTACCACCAGGCCGTAGCCGACCAGCTGGTTGCCGCGCACCCCCTCGATCTTGGCGATGTCCTTGATGCGCACCGCCTGGGCTGGAACCGCTAATCCCAGAAGAAGGCAGCCAATGAAGAGCTTGAAGAGCGATCTTTTCATAACGAAATCCACAAGGCCTATCCACGAATTCACACCAAACCCACGAATTTTTTTAACTTTTAGCCTTTAAGCTCTTATTCGTGTTGATTCGTGCCATTCGTGGACCAAAGGGTTTTTTAAAACGAGAAACTTTCAAGGCGTTTTATCCACGAATGACACCAATGACACGAATTTTTTATTCTTTGTTTTTCAGGCTTTTATTTGTGTTTATTCGTGCCATTCGTGGGCCAAAAAGATTCTAAAAAGGCCAGATGTTGTCGAGTATTCTGACGAGCCAGCCCTGCCCCTGCTTGTCGCTGATCACGCCCTTGCCGGTGTAGACGATGTGGGCGTCGAGCACATGGCTCGAATCGACCACGTTGCCCGCCGACACGTCGGTGGGGCGCACGATGCCTGACAGGCGGATCAGCTGCTGCTCGTTGTTGACGGTGACGCTCTTGCTGCCGTCAATGCGCAGGTTGCCGTTGGGCAGCACCTCCACCACCCGGGTGGTGATGGTGGCGACCAGGTCTTCCTTGCGGGTGGTGCTGCCGGTGCCGGTGAAATCGTTGTCGTACTGGGCCCCGACCAGCTTGCTCGGGTCGATGGCGCTGTTGATGGTGGCGATCTGCTTCTCCAGCCCGAACAGGTTGTCGATGCCCGCCGACACGGAGCTGCTGCGGCCGGTGGAGGTGGTCGCCTCCTTGCTGGCGCTGGCCCGCTCGAAGATCGCAACCGTCAGAATGTCGCCCACGTTGCGCGCCTTGCGGTCGTAGAAGAGCCCGCCCTGGGTCTGGGTCCAGAGGGAGCCCGCGGTCTGCGGCGTCTCGGCCACGATCGGCACCTCGCGCGGGACAAAGGCAGCCTCGTCGACGGAAGGTTTGCGGTGACCGGCGCAGCCCGCCAGCAGAAACAGGGCCAGCAGAACGGCCGGGATGCGTGCTTGTTTCATGTCAGAACTCCACCTGCACCAGGCCGGGCGCCACAACCTGGCAAAGAATGTCCTTTTGCGACGAGGTATTGCGGATCTCGATGAATTCGCCCAACTTGCCGTCCTTGCGGGCGAGGCCGGTGGCGGTCAGCTCCATGGCGCCGCGCCGGGCGACAATGGTGACCAGATCGCCGCGGTTGACCAGCGACGGCTCCTCGATCTGGCTGCGGTCGAGGGCCTGGCCCATGCGCAGCGAGCGCTTGAGCACCTTGCCGACCAGATCCTGCGGATCAAATCCGGGGTTGCGCAGGCGCGCCAGATCCATCTCGACCAGGTTGATGTCACTTTCGGCCAGCACCACCCCGCGCGACAGGTCGACCGCGGCCACCGCCACCGGGGCGCGGGCTTCGAGCTCGGCGCGGTAGGCGTTGTTGCGCACCACCCGGCCGTCGACCCGGAAGATGAAGGTGAAGCGGCGGCTGGTGAGGATCTGCGGATCAGACGGGATGATCTCGCAGCTGACCTCCCCCGGCGGCAGGGTAAAGGAGCCCGGCACGTCGAGGGAGACGATGCGGATCTCGGCCTGGGGCAGGAAGCCGCGATTGTCTTCCAGGTAATCGGCGAGATACTGTCGCACCTCGGCCGGGGTGATGGTTGTGCCCGCGGCGAAGGAGGGGCAGGCAGGCAGGGCCAGCAGGAGCAGGCCGAGCAGCCAGAGGGTGCAAAGGTTTATTTTTTCGGGTGTTGTTTTCATATCCACTGATGACTGCAAATCCTGCACCGAGACAAACCTTCAGCCAAATCTTATTTACAGGGATGCACAGGATGAACAGGATAAAAAACCTTGCCAAAGTTGAACCCGCAATCCTGTATATCCTGAATATCCCTGTTGATTTGTTTTTTTCAAAACCCAATAAGTCTTGAAATGATTCGTGTCATTCGTGTTCATTCGTGGATCAAGCCTTGTCGATTTTGCCTGAAAAAGAAAAATGACGCGTGAATCGTGGCAAGCCGGATTCGGACGCGTCATTTCTTTGTCTGCCCCCGCAGGAGATGCCCCCGAGCCTAGACCAGATTGTTGACCATCTGCAGCATTTCGTCCGCGCCCTTGATCGCCTTGGAATTGATCTCGTAGGCGCGCTGGGTGGCGATCATGCTCACCATCTCCTCCATCACGTTGACGTTCGACCCCTCGAGAAAACCCTGGGCCACGGCGCCAAAACCGTCCTGGCCGGGGGTGCCGGCGATGGCCGCGCCCGAGGCCTGGGTTTGCACAAAGAGGTTGCGGCCGATGGCGGAGAGGCCGGCCGGGTTGCTGAACATGTTGAGTTCGAGCGTGCCGATCTGGTTGGCCTGGGTCTGGCCGTCGAGGTAGGCGTTGACCGCGCCGTCGTCGGTGATGGAGATGCGGGTGGCGTTCTCGGGGATGGTGATCTGGGGCTGCACCGGGTAGCCGTCGGAGGTCACCAGGCGCCCGGTGCTGTCTTTCTTGAAGGAGCCGCTGCGGGTGTAGGCGTCTTGGCCGTCGGGCATCTGGATGCGGAAAAAGCCCGATCCCTCGATGGCGAGGTCGAGTTCGTTCTCGGTCTGCTGCAGATCGCCCACGGTGAAGATCTTCTGCACCGCCGCGGCCTTGGACCCGAGGCCGATCTGAATGCCGGTGGGCACTTCGTTGCCGTTGACCGATTCGGTGCCGGCGGTGCGGTTGACCTGATAGAGCAGATCCTGAAAATCGGCGCGGCTCTTCTTGAAGCCGGCGGTGTTGACGTTGGCGAGGTTGTTGGAAATGACGTCCATGTTGAGCTGTTGGGCGGTCATGCCGGTGGCGGCGGTCCAGAGTGCTTTGATCATGGTCGGGGTTCTCCTCTATCGGCGCGGGCGCTGGGCGCCCTGGCGAAGGTCGATGGTGTCGGGGCAATCAGCCGAGGCTGCCCAGTTCGTCGGATTTGCGCAGGTTCTGGTAGGTCTTGAGAACCTTGCTGAGGGCTTCGAAGGTGCGTTGCGCGTCCATCATCAGGGCCATCTCTTCGAGGGGATTGACGTTGGAGGCCTCGATCTGCCCCTGCAGCAGGTTGGGGATTTCCATCGGGGTGGCGACCAATTCCGGGGGCGCCGAGAGCAGGCCGCCACCGAGCTTTTCCAGCCCCTGCCCGTCGCCCAGGTCGTAGACCGTCACCTGCCCGAGCTCGACCTCGCCGTCCCAGATGCGGCCGCTCTCGTCGATGACCACATCCGCATCGGGCAGCTGCAGCGGGCCGTTTTCCCCGAGCACCCGCTGCCCGGCGGCGTTGACCAGAAAGCCTTCGGCGTCGAGCCCGAAATTGCCCTGGCGGCTGAAGAACTCGCCCCCCTCGCCGGCCACCTTGAAGAAGCCGGGACCGTCGATGGCCAGGTCGAAGGGCTTGCCGGTCAGCTCGAAGGTGCCCTTGCTGTGATCGGTATAGGAGCCGCCGATGCGGTTGAAGTTCATCCCCTTGGCCACCGAGCGCTGACGGGCGTCGGAGACCAGCGACTCGAAATTGAGGCGGTCTTTTTTATAGCCGGCGGTGTTGGCGTTGGTCAGGTTGTTGGTGACCACCTCCATCAACTGCATCTTGGCGCGGGCGCCGGAAAGGGCGCTGTAGATTCCTGAACTCATCGGTCCATCTCTCTTCCTGGGGGAAACTGTCCGAATCCGCTATACGTTTCGACCCGGCGGGGGATTATCTTTAGTTTTTTTTCCGCGCCACTTCCGAGAGTTTCACCAGCTGCTGAGCTTCGGCGGTGGAGACCTGGAGCATCTGCGCGATCTCCTCGGGCTCCAGGCCCCTGTCCGCCAGAGTGGCCACATGGCGGTAGCGCTCGGGCGCCTCGCCGCTATTACCATGAGCGCCGCGCTGCAGGCGCTTACGCATCTTCTTCTCGTCCAGAACCGGCAGCTCCACCACCCTGTCGCCGCCTTCGGCGGGATGAAGCTCGGGCCCATCGGGCCGGGCCAGGCCGGCGTCGGCCAGCGGTCGGCGCGCCGCCACCTTCTGCCACAGGGCCAGCTCCTCGCGCAGTTCGCTCACCTCGCGCCGCATCCGGCGCAGGCTCAGATGGACCACGATCAGGGTCACTCCGACAATGGCGGCGAGCCCGGCAACGGCGAAGAAGTTGAAGGTGGAGATGGCCATGGCAGGACCTCCGGAAAATTCAGGCGAAAAAATTAAAGCCATCCACCAATGGACGCCCATGAACACGAATATTTCTCAAAACTCAATTCACTCGTGACATTCGTGTCATTCGTGGATCAAAGATTTTCCCTGTTTAAAAGGGCGAGCGGCGCCGGAGGTTGCTGCTCATGCGCGCCCTGAGCTTGTGCAGCGCCTGGCTGTGGAGCTGGGAGACGCGCCCTTCGGTGAGTTCGAGCACGCCGGCGATCTCCTTCTGGGTGAGCTCTTCGTAGTAATAGAGAGAGACGACCAGCCGCTCCTTCTCGGAGAGCTTCTCCAGATGCGCGGCGAGTTCGCGGGTGAGCTGCAGCCGCTCCACGTTTTCCTGCGGGCTCGGCGCGTCGGGGTCGCACAGGTTGTCGATAAAGCTCGCCCCCTCGTCGTACTCGTCGATGGTCTGGTGCAGGCTGACGCAGCCGAGATGACTCACCTCGCCGAGCAGGCTGCGGTACTCCTCGAGGCCGAGCCCCATCTCCGCGGCGATCTCGTGCTCCTCGGGGGAGCGGCCCAGTTCGTGCTCGAGCGCTTCCAGGGCGCGGTTGAGACGGGTCTGCTTCTCGCGCAGGGAGCGCGAAAACCAGTCGGTCTTGCGCGCCTCGTCGAGCATGGCGCCGCGCATGCGGTGTTCGGCGAAAGTCTTGAAGAGGATGCCGCGGCTGGCGTCGAAGCGGTTGGCCGCATCGATCAGCCCCATCATCGCCGCGCTCGCCAGATCGTCGCGGGTGAGCGAGGCGGGCACCTGGGTGACCATGCGCTCGACCAGAAAATTGACCAGGGGCAGATGATCCTGGATCAGGCGGCTGCGCGCATCGACGGGGGGCGGATAGTAGGATTCGGGAGGATTCATCGTCACCGCTCGCGCTCAGGCTCCCTGGCCGAAGGAGAGCAGACGCCGCCAGAAAAACTGCAGGCTCCCTTTCGGCCCCGAGTTCTGCGGGGCCGCCACCAGATTCTGAGCGATGGTCTCGAAGGCGGCGCTGGCCTTGGTTTTGGGAAAGAGGTCGACCATCACCTTCTGCCGCCGCACCGACTCGCGCATGCGCTTGTCGTGGGGCACACAGCCGAGGTAGTCGATGGAGATATCGAGGTAGCGGTTGGAGACCATGGTCAGCTTGCGGTAGACGTCGAGAGCCTCGCCCGAATCGCGCACCGAGTTGACGATGAGGTTGAAGCGCTTTTCGTGGTACTGCACCGAAAGGAGCTTCATCAGCGCGTAGGCGTCGGTAATCGCCGTCGGCTCGGGGGTAGTCACCACCAGGATCTCCTGGGCGGCCACGTTGAAGTAGGTGACGTTTTCCGAGATGCCGGCCTCGGTGTCGATGATGACGATCTCGAAATCGCCGTGCAGATTGTCGAGATCCTCGAGAAATTTCATCTTCTGCTCGGAACTTAGCCGGGTCACCGTCTGCATCCCGGAACCCGCGGGAAGGATGTGGATGCCGCCGGGCCCCTCCACCATGATCTCGGTCAGGGAGCGGTGACCGTTGAAGAAGTGGTTGAGGTTGTACTGGGGGGTGAGCCCGAAGACCACGTCGATGTTGGCCAAACCGAGGTCGGCGTCGATGATGAGCACCTTTTTGCCCATGCGCGCCAGCGCCAGCGCCACGTTGGACACCACCGCGGTCTTGCCGACCCCGCCCTTGCCGCTGGTGACCGAGAGCACCCGCGCCGCCTGCCGGCCCGCTTCGGCCACCTGCGCGCTGCCGCCGAAACGGTCGCTCAACGATCGAAGGGTTCCTGCCTGGTCCCGACGCTCCTGAAACATTTCCATACCGTCCTTCCTCTATCCCTGCCCCATGATCATGTGGGCGATTTTCTTCGAATCCGCGACCAGGATGTCTTCCGGGACCCGCTGCCCGTTGGTCAGGTAGGCAATGGGAAAGTTGTGGCGCAGATGCACGTTGAGCAGCGCCCCGGCGCTGGCGCATTCGTCGATCTTGGTAAAAATCAGGTTGTGGATCGGCACCCGACCGAAGCGCGCCACCGTCTCGTAGAGATCCTGGTCGCGGGTGGCGGCCGAGAGCACCAGATGATTTTCGGTCTTGAGCTCGGGGGCGAGAATGCCGCCCAGCTCCTGCAGGCTGACCTCGTCGCGGGGGCTGCGCCCGGCGGTGTCGATCAGAATCAGGTCTTTGTCGCGATGGCGGTTGAGGGCGCCGCGCATCTCCTTGGCCGACACCACCACCTCGACCGGCAGGTTCATGATCTGGCCGTAGACCTTGAGCTGCTCCACCGCGGCGATGCGGAAGGTGTCGATGGTGATCAGCGCTGCGCTTTTGCCGCCGTTCAGCAGGTGGTCGGCGGCGAGCTTGGCGATGGTGGTGGTCTTGCCCACCCCGGTCGGCCCGATCAGCGCCAGCCGTCTTTGGCCGGAGCTTGGGGGTTGGCGCCGGCTGACCTGGATCAGGTCGCCGATGACGTCGCCGAAAATCACCCGCATCACGTCGGGGTTCTGGCGCTGGGCCGCGGAGGCCCGCTGGGAGGCGAAGCGCACGATGGTTTCCGCCGCCTCGTCGTCGATGCCCCGCTCGCGCAGCAGCGCGATCAGGGTCGCCATTCCCGCCTCGCCGTCATCCTTGCCCTTGGTCGTCCGCCGCCGGGAGGGAGCTTCGGCCGCCGCCGGCCGCGCTTCGCTGGCCGCTGCGGCCACCGGCGGGGCGGGCGCGGCGGGAGCGCGCACTTCGCTGAGAAAGCCGCGCATCATGGTCTTGAGCTCGTCGATTTCGCCGCGCAGCACCTGCAGCTCACGGGGGTCGCCCTGGGGGCGCGCCACCGGCCGCATGCTGCGCTGGGCCTCTTCCTGACGGCTGGCCCAGATGTCTTCGTAGCTGATCTCGTCGCGGGCTTCGACCCGCACCGGCGCGCGCTTGAGCGCCGCCGCCTGGCCCCGCGCCGCGCCGGCGGAAGACGCCTTCCCCGCGGCGCTTTTCCCCCCCAGGCCCGCCGGCTCCACCGCCGCGGTCACCTCGAGGATCGGCTTGCCGAGCACTCCCAGGCCGCCCTTGCGGATGGTGCGGGTGGAGAGGATCAGGGCGTCGGGCCCGAGAGTCTCCTTGACCTTCTTCAGGGCCGAGGCCATGTCTTCCGATTCGAATACTTTAACCAGCATGAGCCTTCACCGTTCCCACCGAGCGGATCTTGAGGTTGGGGGCCACTTCGTTGTGAGAAATCACCATAAGATTAGGCAGATAGCGCTCGGTCAACCTTTTGACGTGGGGTCGAATCGTTGGCGGACACAGCAGCACCGGGTCGCCCCCCGCCAGCTGTTGAATCGCCTCGCCGAGTGCGCTGAGAATGTTCTGGGCGCTGCCCGGATCAAGGGCGAGATAGCTCCCCTGCCCGCTTTGCTGCACGGCGTCCTGGATGCGCGCCTCCACCTCGCGGGCGAAGGTCAGCACCGGCAGCACGCCATCGTCGCTGACGAACGCGGCGCAGATCGAGCGCGCCATGTTGCGCCGCACGTGCTCGGTGAGCAGCTCCGGGTCCTGGCTGGCGGGCGCCCAGTCGGCCAGGGTCTCGAGGATGCTCCGCATGTCGCGGATCGAGATGTTTTCCCGCAGGAGATTCTGCAGCACGCGCATCACCGTTCCAAGGTTGAGCAGGTCGGGAACCAGCTCCTCGACCAGCTTCGGGTGGGTCTTGGCAAAGTTATCCAGCAAGTTCTGTACCTCTTGCCGCCCAAGAAGTTCATGGGCGTGCCTTTTTATCATTTCGCTGATGTGGGTCGCCATCACGGTGGTGCAGTCGACCACGGTGTAGCCGGCGATCTGGGCGCGGTCCTTCTTCTCGTCGCTGATCCACACCGCTGGCAGGCCGAAGGCCGGCTCGGTGGTCTGCACCCCCTTGAGCGCTTCGGTGGCGGTGCCCGGGTTCATGGCCAGGAAGTGGCCGGGGAGCATCTCGCCGTTGGCCAGCGCCACCCCCTTGAGCAGGATGTTGTACTCGTTGGGCTTGAGCTGCAGGTTGTCCTTGATGTGCACCGGCGGCACGATGAAACCCATCTCGAGAGCGAACTGCTTGCGGATCGACTTGATGCGCGGCAGCAGATCGCCGTCCTGGCTGGCGTCGACCAGCGGGATCAGGCCGTAGCCGACCTCGAGCTCGAGCAGGTCGACGGTGAGCATCTCCTCGTAATTCTCCGGCTCTTCCGGCAGCGCCTCCATCTCCTCGCGCTCCTCGAGCTGGCGCTCGGCGACCTGGCCCTTCTGCACCCGGTAGGCGAGCGCGCCCATGGCCAGCGCCAGAAGGAAAAAGGGCACATGGGGCAGCCCCGGGATCAGAGCGAAGCCGAACAGGATCGCCGCAACCACCCACAGGGCGCGCGGATGCATGGTGAACTGGGTCTTGAGCTCGGAGCCGAAATCGCCCATGCCGGCGGTGCGGGTCACCAGGATGCCGGCGGCGGTGGAGATGATCAGCGCCGGAATCTGGCCGACCAGGCCGTCGCCGACGGTGAGGATGGTGTAGTTGGCGGCGGCCTCCGCCATCGGCATCCCCTTCTGCAGCACGCCGATGACGAAGCCGGCGCCGATGTTGATCAGGGTGATGATGATGCCGGCGATGGCGTCGCCGCGCACGAACTTGCTGGCACCGTCCATGGCGCCGTAGAAATCGGCCTCCTGGGCGATCTCCCTGCGCCGGGTGCGGGCCTCCTGCTCGCTCACCAGGCCCGAGTTGAGGTCGGCGTCGATGGCCATCTGCTTGCCGGGCATGGCGTCGAGGGTGAAGCGCGCCGCCACCTCGGCGACACGGCCCGCGCCCTTGGTGATGACCATGAAGTTGATCACCACCAGGATCACGAAGATCACGATGCCGACCACGTAGTTGCCGCCCACCACGAACTGGCCGAAGGACTGGATGACCGTCCCCGCCGCCGCCGGGCCCTTTTCGCCGTTGAGCAGGATCAGCCGGGTGGAGGCGACGTTGAGGGAGAGGCGAAACAGGGTGGTGGCGAGCAGAATCGCGGGGAACCCGGCGAAGTCAAGAGGCCGTACCGTATAGAGCCCGATAATCAGGATGAGCAGGGCCACGGTGATGTTGAGAGACAAAAAAATGTCCAGCAGCATGGTCGGCAGCGGGATGATCATGACCATCAGAATGGTCACCAGCCCGAACGCCACGATCGCGTCGCTGCGCAGCACAAGTTCTCGAATCTGCGTGAAATTCATGGTATTCTGGATCACTCTTTGCGTCCTTTGAGGCCGTAGACGTAGGCAAGAATCTCAGCCACCGCGCGGAACATGTCCTCGGGAATTTCCTGCCCCACCTCCACCTTGTACAAGGCCCGTGCCACCGGCACGTTTTCCACCAGGGGAACCTGATTTTCCCGGGCGATCTCGCGAATTTTCAGCGCCAGGTGATCCGCCCCCTTGGCCACCACCGTGGGCGCGCCCATCTTGCCGCGCTGATAGGAAAGCGCCACCGACAGGTGGGTGGGGTTGGTCACCACCACGTCGGCCGTGGGCACATCGGCCATCATGCGCTTGCGCGCCATCTCCATCTGCAGCGAGCGGATGCGCCCCTTGAGATGGGGGTCGCCCTCGGACTCCTTGTTCTCCTCCTTGACCTCCTGCTTGGTCATCTTCAGCTTCTCCTCCATCTCCCACTTGGTGTAGGCGTAATCGAGCACCGCCAGGACGATGAGGATGAGGCAGGTTTTGACCATGATCCAGAAGGACACCATGCCGATGAAGCGCAGGGTGTCGAGCAGGTCCATGTCCACCAGGTAGAGGGCGTTTTCGAATTCGCCGGCTACCGTGCGGTAGGCGACGTAGCCCACCAGCAGCACTTTCGCGAGCGACTTGAGCAGATCGACCAGCATCCGCTTGGAGACGAATTTTTTCATCCCCGAGATCGGATTGAGCTTGCTCAGCTTGGGCTCCATCGCCTTGGTGGAGAAGAGCCAGCCGATCTGCATCACCGAGGCGAGAAAGCCGACCACCAGCGCGAGCAGCATCAGCGGGGCGAGCAGCAGCGAGACTTTCTGCATGAGAGTGCCCACCAGCACCATGACGCTTGCCGGGGTCACCTCGAACTCGGCCGAATGGCGCCAGATGGCGGCCACGATTTCGGTCAACTGGCGCCAGAAATGGGGCGTATAGAAAAACCACAGGATCATCGCCGCGGTCATCAGCAGGGCGGTGTTGACTTCCCTGCTCTGGGCCACATCGCCTTTTTCGCGCGCATCCTGCCGGCGCTTGGCTGTGGCCTGTTCGGTTTTTTCCTGTCCGCTCTCGGCTGACATCGCCCTCCCCTAGAGCAGCTCGAAAATGGTGAGAAAGTGCTCGGCCAGGCCGTGGAATTCGCGCGCGAGCACCGCCGCCACCAGGTTGAGAGTCAAACCAATGACGACGAAGGCGATACCAATGTTGAGCGGAAAGGACAGAAAGAAAACGTTGAGCTGGGGAAACACCCGGGCCATGACGCCGAGCACCAGGCTCGAGAGGATCAGCACCGCCAGCACCGGCGCGCTGAGCTTGACCCCGAGGACGAAGATGCTGCTCGACAGGGTGACCACGTAGGAGATGGCGTCGCCCGAGAAGTCGGCCTGTCCGGGCGCGAGCAGGCGGTATGATTCGACCAGCGCCCGCAGGAACAGGTGGTGAATGTCGAGGGCGAGAAAGATGAGGATGGCGAGCACGTTCTGGAACTGGGGCACGACCGAGATCTGGCGCTGGGTCTGGGGGTCGAAGATGTTGGCGGCGGCAAACCCCATCTTGTAGCTGATCACGGTGCCGCCGAGCTCCACCGCATTGAAGATGAACTGGGCGACAAAGCCGAGCATCAGCCCGATCATGGCTTCGCCGCCGACCAGCAGGGCAAGGCTCAGCGGCTCGAAGGGGACCTGGGGAATCAGCGGCTGCGCCACCGGGAAAACCACCATGGACAGGACCACCGCCAACCCCACCCGCACCCGCGCCGGCACCTGCTTGCCGCTGAAAATCGGCATGCTCGCCATCAGCGCGCCGACCCGCGCCAGGCAGACGAGATAGGCCTGGAAGCGCTCGAGAGAAAAGAGGGCCAGTTCCACGAACGACCTCAGCCACCCACGGTGGCGACCGCGTCGAAGATGCTGTGGGTGAAGGTCAGCATGACCTTGATCATCCAGGGAGCGAAAATCAGCAGGGTGACCAGCACCGCCACGATCTTGGGGATGAAGGTCATGGTCTGCTCGTTGATCTGGGTCGCCGCCTGAAAAATGCTGATCAGCAGGCCGACCACCAGAGCGACGATCAGCATGGGGCCCGCAAGGACCAGAACCGTTTCCACCGCCTGGCGGCCGATACCGACGACAAATTCAGGTGTCATTACATTGTCCTTTTTAATTTTTTCTAACTATTTGCCACCAAGAAACCCTTCGCGGCCGCCCCACCCAGCCGGGCGAACCCGGCTGGTCCTCAGGCCGTCAGCCGAAACTGCGGACCAGGGAGATGACCACCAGATCCCAGCCGTCGACCAGGACGAAGAGCAGCAGCTTGAAGGGAAGCGAGATGATGACCGGGGGCAGCATCATCATCCCCATCCCCATGAGGACCGAGGCCACCACCATGTCGATGACAAGAAAGGGGATGTAGACCAGAAACCCGATCTGAAAGGCGCGCTTGAGTTCGGACAGCATGAACGCCGGGATCAGGGTGAGGGTCGAGACCTCGTCGCGGTTGGCCGGGGGCGCGCTTTTCGAGATCTCCACCAGCAGCTCCAGATCCTTTTCGCCGGTCTGGCTGAACATGAAGGTGCGCATCGGCACGATCGCCCGCTCGAGGGCCTGGGTGAAGGGAAGCTCCTGGGCCATGTAGGGCTGCAGGGCGTTCTGGTTGATTTCGTTGAAGACCGGCGACATGATGAAAAAGGTCAAAAACAGGGCGAGCCCGACGATGACCTGGTTGGGCGGGGCCTGCTGGGTGCCCATGGCGCTGCGCACGAAGCCGAGCACAATGATGATGCGGGTGAAGCTGGTGGTCATCAGCAGGATCGCCGGCGCCACCGAGAGCACGGTGAAGACGAACAGAATCTGCAGGGCGGTGGCGACTTCCTGCGGCCCCTGGGCCTCGCCGATGCCGAAGGTCAGGCTCGGAATCCCCTCGGCGGCGCCGGCCGCGGCCGGCAGCAGCAGGACAAGGGCGCAGAGCAGCAGCCGGCGGATCATGGCCGGTTCTCCATCTGCGCCTGCAGGGTGCGGTCGAAGGCCTCGCTCTGCGCCGGCCCCAGATCGGAGAGCAGCTCGACGCGCTCCGCGCCGACCCCGAGCAGCAGCTCCCGGCCCTTGATCTCGATCAGGTAGAGCGCCTTTTTCGGGCCGAGGCTGCGGCTCTCGACCACCTTGATGCGCCCGGCGCGGGCGCTGGGGAAGCCGCCGAAGCCGCGCCGCGACAGGGCATAGAGCAGCAGCACCAGCCCCAGCACCAGGGCCAGGCCCGCGATCACCTTGAAGGTGGCGACGACCGGGTCGCCCCCCGCCTCGTCGGCGGCCTGGCCGAGGGTCGGCAGCAAAAGAAAGATGGTCAGAAAAAAGAGCTTCATGGTCACGCCTATCCCAGCTTCTCCAGGCGCTCGGCGGGGCTGACCACATCGGTCAGGCGCAACCCGAACTTGTCGTTGACCAGCACCGCCTCGCCGCGGGCGATCAGGCGCTGGTTGACGTAGACATCGAGGGTCTCGCCGGCGAGCTTGTCGAGCTCGATCACGAAGCCCTCGCGCATCTGCAGCAGATCCTTGATCAGGATGCGGGCGCGGCCGACCTCGACCGACACCTGCAGGGGCACGTCGAGGAGGAAATCGAGATTCTTCATGTCGCCGCCCTCGGCGGCCGCGTTGCCGTCGGACGCGGGAGCGGCGCTGCCGTTGTTCGGGCTTTTTTTATCGGTCATGCCCTGTCTCCTTTAGCATTTGCTGGTGATCCGGATCGCCTTGTTGCCGTTGCGCAAGCCCGGCAGGGCGAAAAATTTCTGTTTGTCCTCGACGAAGACCCGCAGCGGCGTGTTGGGATCGCAGCCCAGGTCGATGATGTCGCCCACCTGAAAATTGAGGATGTCGCGCACCAGCAGGTTGACATCGCCCAGGTTGGCGGACACCGCCACCTTGGTTTCGCCGACTTCCTCCTGCACCCGCGCCGTCCAGATGGTGTCGCGGCGGCTGGGCGCAAGCGTCGTCTCCTTGAGCTTCTCGCGCAGGGGGTCGAGTGTGGTATGGGGGATGACCAGGGTGAGCTTGCCCTGCAGGTTGTCGACCGCCACGGTGAAGCGGGTCACGTGCAGCGCCGCGTCGGGCGGCACGATGGATACCAGGCGCGGGTTGACCTCGACCTTGAGCAGCGAGCAGTCGATTTTCTCGATGGGGGCGAAGGCTTTTTTCAGGTCGGGGCAGGCATCGGCGATGATGCTCTTGATGACGTTGATCTCGATCGCCGTCATCCCCCGCTGGAACACGGTGAACTTACCCTGGGTGGTGCCGCCGAGCATCATCTCGAGCAGCGAATAGGAGAGCTGGTCGTCGAAGATCAGCAGCCCGCCGGCCTTGAGCGGGTCCATGCGCACGATGCCGATCAGGCCGTTCTTCGGCAGGTTGCCGAGAAAGGGCTCGAACTCCTGGGTCTCCATGTCGACGCGCTTGACCGTGACCGAGGTCTGCAGCCGGTTGGTCAGCGACATGCCGTAGTTGCGGGCGAAGGTATCGAGCAGGATGTCGATGTTCTGAAAGCGCCAGCGCCCCGAATTCTGCAGCCGCATCAGGTCGAGGCGCGAGACCTTCTTCTCCGGCCGCTCGTAGCCCTGCTCCTCCTCGGGCTCGGCCTCGATCTCGCCCTCCTGCACCGCAGCCAGCAGCTCGGCTATTTCTTCTTTGGACAGAATCCGTTCCAAGCAATCCCCCTGTGACGATCAGCAGACTCGAATCCGCGGGCACGGCGCGCCGTGCCCCTACTGGACGACGAATTCGGTGAAATAGATGCGCTTGACCCGGGTGTCCTTGAGAATCTCGTTGAGCCGGCCGAGCAGCTCGGCGCGCAGCTGCAGCTTGCCCTGCAGGTCGCGCAGCTCGTTGTAGGTCTTGTTGCCGGCCACCAGCAGGATGGCGTCGCGCAGCTGGGGCATGCGCTTCTGGATCTCGTCCTTGGCCATGCCTTCGGTTTCCAGGGTGATGGCGGCCTTGAGATAGCGGGTGCCGTCGTCGTCGAGGATATTGACGATGAAGGGCTCCACATCGACCATCGGCCCGACCCGCTCGAGCGAGCCGCTGCTTGAAGTGGAGACCTCACTGCTCACCGGCGCCGGGTTGGCGCCGGCCTTGCTGCTGCCGAGAAAATACGCCCCGGCCGCCGCCCCGATCGCCAGCACCGCGGCGGCGATGATCAGCAGCAGCTTGTTGTTGCCTTTTTTCCCCGATTCCTGCTCTTCGCCTTTTTTCTTGTCCGCCATCGTTTTGTCTCCAGAAATTTTTTAGAAAGGAAGCTGCTCGCGCGCATCGATCAGATAGGGCAGCTCCTCGCGGGTCGCGCTGGTGCTCTCGAGCACGAATTCGACCCGGCGGTTGAGCGCGCGCCCCGCGTCGCTGTCATTGGGGCCAAGCGGCCGCTGGGCGCCGTAGCCCACCGCCGAGAGCCGGTCGAGGGGGAGCAGGTTCTCGCGCCCGAAGAATTTCAGCACCGACACCGCGCGGGCCACCGAGAGATCCCAGTTGCTCGCGCCCTGGCGGGCGACCGGGGTGTCGTCGGTATGCCCCTCGATGCGCAGCCCGAAGGGCAGCGGCCTGACCATCTCGGCCACCTTGCGCAGCACCGCATAGGCCTCGGGGCGCACCTCGGTCTGGCCGGAGGCGAACAGCACCGCGTCGTTGACCCGCAGCACCACCGCGCCACGATCGCGCACCAGGGTGATGTCGCGGTCAAGCTTGAGCCGCTGCAGCTGCGAAATCAGCCGCTTGTAGAGGCGCGCCACGTAGTCGTCCTCGATCGGCAGAAACTCGACGATGCGGGGGCGGTCGACGGTGGTGCGGTTGGCGCTCTCGAGCACGCCGAAGGCGCCCTTGAGCGAGCCGACCGCTTCCTTGAACTTCATCTTGTCAAGCTGCGCCATCGACAGCAGCAGCACGAAGAAGGTCAGCAGCAGGGTCACCATGTCGCTGTAGGTGACCATCCACAGGGGGGCGCCCGCCGCCTCTTTTTTCTTCCTTTTTTTCGGCCCGCCGTTGTTCTCCTCGGACACGCTCTACCCCTTTTTCTTGTTGAAGAAGCTTTCGCGGTACTTGGGCGCCACGAAGGCGTGGAGCTTCTGCTCCATGATGCGCGGGTTCTCCCCGGCCAGAATCGACTTCATCCCCTCGGAGATCAGGGTCTTCTTGAGGACCTCCGAGGAGGAGCGGTTCTTGAGCTTGCCCGCCACCGGAATGCAGATGGTGTTGGCGATGACCGCGCCGTAGAAGGTGGTAAGCAGCGCCATCGCCATCGCCGGGCCGATGGTGGAGGGGTCGTCCATGGTCTGGAGCATCTGCACCAGGCCGATCAGGGTGCCGATCATCCCCATGGCCGGGGCGTAGGCGCCCATGGCGACGAAAATGTCGGAGCCGCCCTCGTGGCGCTCCATGATGTATTCGATCTCGCGGTCGAGCATCTCCTTCATCGCCTCGGGCTCCTGGCCGTCCACCGCCATCTGCACCCCCTTGACGAAAAAGGGATCCTTGATCTCCGAAACCACCGACTGCAGGGAAAGAATTCCCTCCTTGCGCGCCTTGTTCGAATAGCGGATCAGCGCGTCGATGGTCTCGGTCGGGGTCTCGTCCTTGTGGAAAAAGGCCTTCTTGAGCACCCCGAAGGCGCGGAATACCTCCTTGAAGGGGTAGTGCACCAGGGTCGCGCCGAAGGTGCCGCCGACGACCACCAGCATGGACGGAAAGTCGATGAAGATCGTGATACCGCTGCCCGACATGATCGCCATGATCATCAGGCCGAAGGCGGCAACGATGCCGAGAATGGTGGAGAGATCCATAACGGAAAACCTCGATTCGGTCGTGTTCACATACGCCGCGCGGCTCATCCGCCCGCTGCCGGCAAACCCTAGGTGAGCAAATGCCGTGCCATGACGGCTGGGGCCGCGGTGAATTGTTCCCGCGCCCGCATCCCGCACCGTCCCCGTAGGGGCGAGGCACCGCCTCGCCCAGGGCGACCCAGTGGGTCGCCCCTACAAAACCGACACCGCCGTCAAAAAAAAGGCCGCTCCTGCCGGAACGGCCTTCACGGCATTTTTTTGACCCGGTTAGCGCTTGAGGTTGATCAGCTCGCCGAGCAGCTCGTCGGTGGTGGTGATGATCTTGGAGTTGGCCTGGAAGCCGCGCTGGGTGGTGATCATCTTGACGAACTCCTGGGCCAGGTCGACGTTGGACTGCTCGAGGGCGTTGGTGAAGATCTTGCCCAGCTCCGAGCCGGGGGTGCCGGTGCGAATGTCGCCGGAGGCGTCCGTCGCCGCGTACAGGTTGCTGCCGGCCTTGGCCAGCCCGCCGGGGTTGGGGAACTTGGCCAGGGCGATCTGGCTCACCTTGATGCGCTCGCCGTTGGAGTAGTTGGCGGTCACGATCCCGTCACCGTCGATGGCGATCTTGACCAGCGCCCCGGCACCGTAGCCGTCCTGCCCCTGGGAGATGACGATGGAGTCGCTGCTGTACTGGGTGGTGAAGAAATCGAGGTCGACCGCCTGGGCGGTGCTGGCGCCGTTGGTCCAGTCGATATTGCCCGCCGCGATGCCGCCCTGGGGACGGGGTAGAATCGGGGTCTCGTAGGTGGGCGGGTCGGAGTAGATGGCATTGCCGTCGATCTGGATCAGCTTGCCCGAGACGTCGAAATCGAGGGTGCCGCTGGTGACCGTGGTGTAGGTATCGGGCCCGCCCGAGGCGATTTCGCTGCTGTCGGCCAGGGTGTAGTACTCCCAGCTGTTGCCGCCGACGTTGCGGAAATAGGTGGTGAGCAGATGGGTGTTGCCGAGGGTGTCGAAGACGCGGCTGGAGGCAGCGTAATTGGAATCGGCCGAGGGCGCGTTGAGATCGAAGGTCCCGGGGCCGCCCGAGGCGGCGGTGGCGCCGAGCACGGTGGCGTTGGCGTCGAGGTTGGTGGTCATGGTGATGGTGCCGGTTTCCTTGGCCGGAATCAGGGTGCCGATATCGACCTGGATGTCGGTGGGGTCGCCCGCCGAGAGGGTGCCGTCGGCGAGAAAATTCTTGCCCTGCACCCGCAGCCCTTCGGGGTTGACCAGGTAGCCGTCGTCGTTGAAGCGAAAGGCGCCGGCGCGGGTGAAGAAGGTCTCCTGGCTGGCAGTGGGCTTGACGATGAAGAAGCCCTCGCCCTCAATGGCGAGGTCGGTGTTCGATTCGGTGTTCTCGAAGGTGCCCTGGCTGAAGATGTTGTCGACGGTGGAGAGCTGGGTGCCGCGGCCGACCTGGCTGACCCCGCCCGAGCCGGAGATGGTGGCGGAGAGCAGGTCGGAGAAGATGGTGCGGCTCGATTTGAAGCCGACGGTGTTGGTGTTGGCGATGTTGTTGCCGAGCACGCTCATGGCGTTGCCGTTGGTGTTGAGGCCGGAAACGCCGGTGAAGAGAGCACTGGAAATACCCATGATGTTTATCCTCCGTTCGATGGGGCCGCCGCAGTCGGTAGGCGGCCCGCGAACCTCCTCGCTGAGGACCGGTTCGGTTGATTTAGGTTCCTGTCACTTGACCTTGGTCATTGGTCATTTGTTTCTGATTTTCATTCGTGCCATTGGTGCCATTCGTGGTTGCATTTGGCTTTAAGCGATGATGGCGCTGTCGATGTTGGTGAAGACGTTGTCCTTCAAGCTCTGCTGGTCGACCACGGTGACCACCGTGCTGTTCTTGACGCTGACCACCAGGGCGTTGCTGTCGAGCATCACCAGCGAATCGCGCCCTCCCTTGGCCTGCACCGCCTGTACCGCGGACTCCAGCCGGTTGATCTCGGCGGAGCTGAAGCGGATGCCGCGGCTCTCCATCCGCGCCAGGGCGTGGCGGGAGAACTGCAGCTCGGACTTGCCCCGGAGCTGGCCGTGGAGCACCTCATCGAAGGAGGGTCCGGACGGCCGGGGCTGAGGGCGCCCGGCGGCGGGCCGCTGTTGCGTTGCCGGGTAGACCGGCGGGTTGTAGAGGGTGAATTTGTCGTTCATGGTCAGATATCCCGCACGCTGACGATATCCTTGAGCTGGAAATCGCCCGCTTCGGAGACCAGCCAGTTGACCCCGCCGATCATATCGACCCCGCTGATGGTGCTTTTCACCAGGCCGGTGGCCGGCACCGCCTCTTCCTGGGCGTTGACCGCGCGTACCACCACCTGGTAGTCGCCCGCGGCCACCGGCTGGCCGTCGAGGCCGGTGCCGTCCCAGCTGAGGTAATGCTCGCCGCGGCTGGTTTCCGGCGCCGGCAGGGTGGCGAGGTTGCGGCCGTTGCCGTCGAGCACATGCAGGCTCACCTCGTGGGCCGAGGCGCCGAGCTCATAGCCGAGCGCCAGCGGCTTGCCGTTGAAGTGAAAGGCGCCGCTGTCGGAGACCACCTCCTTGCCGATCAGCGACAGGGCCGACATGCGCTCCATTTCCTGCGAGCTGCTGACCACCTTGCCCAGGTTCTCGTTGACCGAGAAGAGCTGTTCAAGAGAGCTGAACTGGGCGAGCTGCGCGGTGAACTCGGTGGGGTCCTGGGGGTTGAGCGGGTCCTGGTTCTGCAGCTGGGTCACGAGCAGGCGCAGGAAATCGTCCTTGCCCATGACACTGCCGCCCGCCAGGGTCTTGGTCAGTGCGCCGCCGCCGGCGGCGGCCGCTGTTTCAGTGATGGCAGACATGTGAGAATGTCACCTCCTTGTGGGTCAGATACGCAGGTTGATGCCGCCCGGGCTGGCGGCGGCAGCAGCGACGACCGGTTGCGGGACGAATTCGCCCGGGGCCGTCTCCGCGAGGTGGACGCGCCCCCCGTGGGGGTGGTTGCGCGGGTTGTGGCCGAACCATTCGCGGCCGCCCTCGCGCTGTTGCGAGTCGACGCTGACGTCCACGTCGTCGAGCTTGAAGCCCTGGTTTTCCAGCGCCTCGCGCAGGCGCGGCAGATGCCGTTCGAGGGCATCCTGCACCTGGGCCGTCTGGGCGTGGAAGTGGGCCTTGAGCGCACCCTTCTCCATCACCAGTTCGAGCCGCAGCTCACCGAGGTCCTCCGGATGCAGGCGCAGGGTCATCTGGCTGCGCTCGCCGCTGGTGCGCAGGTGGAGGTTGTCCACCACCTGGTTGAGCAGCTGGTTTTCCGAGACCAGGTGGCCGCCAGGGCTGTGGAAGCTTCCCGGCGGCGGTGCGGTTGCGGGCGCGGACGGCGCCGTTGCCGCGGGTGCCGGGCGGGCGCCGTCGAGGGTGAAGAGCGCGCCCTGTTCGGTGCCTGCGGTGGTCACCGGCGCGGGGGCGGGTTTGTGCCCAAGGAAGGCGCCCAGGTCGGTTTGATCACCGGCCTGTTGCGACGGCCCCGGGTTGACCACCGCCTCAAGCGCGGCTGCGCCCTGGGCGGCGACCGCCTGCGGCCGTGAACCCTCGCCGGAGCGCAGGGATTCCTGCATCGGCTGCGCGCCGAGGAGTTCGGCAAAGCGCGCTTCGAGAGAAGAGTGCCCCGAGCGCAGCGGCGTCGTCTCCTTCGCCGCAACCACTTCGGCTTGCGCCAGCACCTCTTCGGTCGATTTCTCGGCCAGGTTCCTGACCGGCGCGACAACGGCCGCGGAGCCCTTGCCGGCCTTGTGCAAAGCGAGGATTTCCGCCAGGGTTTTTGTCGCAGGCTCAGCCTGAGGCGTGGACACGACCTGAGGTGCAGACACGACCTGAGGTGCAGACACGACCTGAGGTGCGGACACGACCTGAGGTGCGGACACAGTCAGAGGAACAGACCGGGTCGTTTCCGCCCGCGCCGGGTGGGAAGCGGCGGGGGGCTGTGCCTGCACCATCTTCTCACCATCCAGCTTTTCCGCAGCGGCGGCGGCAGGCGCCTGCTGCGGCGGAGCCTGAGCGGGAGCCGCTTGCGCCCCGGCATCCGCCGGAGTCCCGGGAAGCTCCCGCGCCGGCAGCTCACCCATCACCAGTCCCGCTTCCTGCAGCAGAGAGGCCAGCTCCTCGAGCTCGATTTTCCCATCCTCGAGCAGGCCCCTTAGCTGCTCCTGCCCCTCGCCCTGCTGCAGCCATTGCAGCAGATCCTGCTCCAACCCGGGCTGGGACAGCCCCAGCTGGTTGAGCAGCGCGGCCAGGACACTGTCACCGGCAGCGCCGGCGGCAGGGCCTGCGGCCACCACCTGGTTGAACGCCGCGAGAAACCCTTCCCCGCCCTGAGCGCCCTTGAGCGCCCCCCCCCGGAAAGGAGATTGGGGCGCCAGCATCTGCGACAGATCGATACTTGGCATGTTCATGTCGTTTCACCTCCTTTCTTCGGGATTTGACTTTCCCGCCGGGCGGGAAAAGGGAGAGTGCGTTCTATTCTTCGAGGGATGAGTAGGACACGGTGAGCCCGGCGGCGACCTCGCGCTCCATGCTGGCGAGAATCTTGCCGGCCGACTTGGCCCGCATCCCCTCGAGGATGGCGACGGCCAGCTCTTTTTCGAGGGAGGCGATCACCTGGGCGGCCCGGGCCGCGTCCATCTTCTCGTACATCTTGCTGAGCTCCCGGGCCTTTTTGACTTCTTCCTCGTCCTTCTGCGCCAGCATCTGCGCCAGTTCTTCCCGGCGGCGCTGCAACTCATCGAGCTTCTTATCGACTTCGCCCTGCAGAGTCTTTAGCTCCATTTCCCGCAGGGCCAATTTTTCCTCTTTGTCCAGCAGCCGCCGCCGCTCCTCCTGCAGTTCGGTGAGAATGCGGCGCTCCTCCACCGACGCCACGGAGCGGCCGCCGGGGGCGCTGGTATCCTGACTCGGGCCGCTGGCGGGCAGGGCCAGGAGCAGCGCGGCGCCGAGCAGCAGGCCATAGAGGGATTTCTTCATGACGGTCATCTCCGGTGAAATTGCACCGCGATCTCGTCGAGCACGATGGTTTCGCGGCGCTTGGTCTCCTGCTGGAACTCGAGGTCTTTTTTCTCCTTGAGCTTCTCCAGCAGCTTCTTGTCGCGGGCGGCCGCGGTGAAGGACTCGCGCCGGCGGGCGAGCTTCTGCTGCAGGCGGTCCATGCGGCCGGCGAGATGGGCGAGCTGCTCGATCTTGTGGCTGATGCGGTTCTGAAACAGCAGCAGCGCCTCGCAGCTGATGCCCTCCTGCTGACGGGTTTCGAGCTCGCGGTAAAGACGACCGAGATCGTCTTCTTCGCTGCGCACCAGCTCCATCAGCTCGGCCTCCTCGCGCAGGCAGCGGGCGAGTTCCTGCTTGGCCTGGTCTTCGAGGACCTGGCGGTAGTCGAGTACGGGCTGGAGCTTGAACGAATTTTTCATGGCGGACCTCCATCCCTTGAGAATCTTTGTTGGAGCAACCACGAATGGCACGCATTTCACGAATGAAAACTCGTTATCACCACCAGGACTCCATGAGGAGCAAAACCATTTTTAACGGAGAGGCACTGAGGGGGAGAGAACGGAGAGGAGAAAAATAAAAGGTTTTAGGGGTTAAAACCCACATCAGGGCTTGATGCTTTTCTCTCTGCCTCTCCTACTCTGCGTCTCTCCGTTAAATCTTTTAGGTTTTCTTGGTGCTCTTGGTGACTTGGTGGCTTATCGGGTTTTCATGTCTTTGGCCCTAAAACCCATTCGTGCCATTGGTGTCCATTCGTGGCTAAAAAAAGTTTTTCCCTCAGCGCAGTTCCTTGCGCCGGTCGAGCACCACCTGCTCCATCTCGGCCACGGCCTCCTCCAGGCCGATCTTTTCGTCCATCCCCTGGCGCAGGAACTCGGTGACGGCCTCGATGCGGGTCAGGGTGTAGTCGATCTTGGGATTGCTCCCCTTGGCGTAGGCGCCGATGTTGATGAGGTCTTCGGCTTCCTTGTAGGTGGCGAGGATCTCGCGCACCTGGCCGGCGAACTTGCCGTGTTCGGGGGTGACGATATCGCGCATGACGCGGCTGGCCGAGGCGAGAATGTCGATGCAGGGGTAATGGTTGCGGGCGGCAAGCGCGCGCGAGAGCACGATATGGCCGTCAAGGATCGAGCGCACCGCGTCGGCGATGGGCTCGTTCATGTCGTCGCCTTCCACCAGCACGGTGTAGAGGCCGGTGATGCTGCCGCGCTCGCGAAAGGAGCCGGCGCGCTCGAGCAGCCTGGGCAGGGTGGCGAAGACCGACGGGGTATAGCCCTTGGTGGTGGGCGGCTCGCCGATGGCGAGCCCCACCTCGCGCATGGCCATGGCGAAGCGGGTGACCGAGTCCATCATCAGCAGCACATTGGCGCCCTGGTTGCAGAAGTACTCGGCCACGGTGGTGGCGACGAAGGCGCCGCGCATGCGCAGGAGCGGCGACTGGTCGGAGGTGGCGACCACCACCACCGAACGCGAGAGCCCCTCGGGGCCAAGGTCGCGCTCCATGAATTCCATCACCTCGCGCCCGCGCTCGCCGATGAGCGCGATCACGTTGACGTCGGCGCGGGCGTGCTTGGCCATCATGCCGAGCAGCACACTCTTGCCGACGCCGGAGCCGGCCATGATCCCCATGCGCTGGCCCATGCCGCTGGTGAGCAGGGCGTTGATGGCGCCCACCCCGAGATCGAGGGGCTGGTCGATTTTCTTGCGTTGCATGGGGCCGGGAGGCAGGGCGTAGAGGGGCATTTCGCGCCCCGCCGGCAGGGGCGGGCCGTCGTCAAGGGGCTCGCCCATGGCGCCGATGACGCGGCCCAGCAGGCCGTCGCCGACGGGCAGGGTGGCGCTGGTGCGCCGCACCCGGATCAGGCTGCCGGGCCCGAGGCCGCGCAGGTCGCCGAGCGGCATGAGCAGAGCCTGGGAATCGCGGAAGCCGACCACCTCGGCGGGAATCGGCGCGCCGCCGCCAAGCGGGGTGAGCTCGCACAGGGTGCCGACCGAAGCCTCGGGGCAGTGGCCCTCGACGATCAGGCCGACGATGCGGGTGACCTTGCCGAGCACCCGGACCGGGGGAACCTCGCGGATGGCGGCCAGCAGCTTCTCCATCACGCCCCCTCGAGATGGGCGCGCAGGCTCTGGCGGATCTCTTCGAGTTGAGTATCGATGGTGGCGTCGACCTGGCCGAGATCCGACTCGATCAGGCAGCCGCCGCGGGCAACCGACGCATCCTCTTCGAAGCGCAGGGTCTTGAGGCCGCTGATCGAGGCGAGAAACAGCGGCTTGTTCTCGGTCACCATGGCCAGGTCGTCGGGGTGAACGCGGACGTGGTACTCGTCGGCCTTGAGCGCATGCTGCAGGGCGCGCCTGAGGGTCTCGAGCACGAATTCGGGGCGGGTGGCGATTTCGGCCTGGAGCACCTGCTCGGCGATCACCGTCACCAGCCGCACCATGTCGCCGGTGCTGTTCTTGAGCAGATCTTCGCGCAGGCGCGCGATCTCGGTCAGGGCCTGACCCAGGGCATCGGCGGCGGACACCAGCCCGGCGGCCGCGCCGCTGAGCGCCTCGTCGCGCCCCCGGCGGTAGGCCGCCGCCAGCTGCTCTTCGCTGGCGCCCGCAGGGGCGGCGCTGTGGACGCGGGGCGGATCGATGGTGGCGGCGCTGGCGGCCATGCTCTCCTCGACGAAGACGCCGACGCCCCCGCCCCCTTCGCCGTCCGTATCCTGCTCGTCGAAATCGAGAAAACGGATGGCCTTGAGCCCCTGGGGGGCGCTGTGGCGATAGATCCTAGACAAGAGCATCCTCGCCTCCGCGGCCCGGGATCACCAGCTGGCCCTCCTCTTCGAGCTTGAGCGCCACCTGCAGGATCGCCTGCTGCATTGCCTCGACCTCCGACACCCGCACCGGCCCCATCGCCTCGAGATCCTCCTGGATCATCTCGGCGGCGCGCTGCGAAATGTTGCCGAAGATCTTCTCCTTGATGTCCTCGGAGGCGGTCTTGAGCGCCAGGGTCAGGGTGTCGTTGTTGATCTCGCGCAGCACCATCTGCAGCGAGCGGTTGTCGAGTTGCACCAGGTCGTCGAAGGTGAACATCTTCTTGCGGATGGTTTCCGCCATGTCGGGATCGGTGGTCTCGAGGCTGGCGAGAATGGCGCGGTCGCCCCCCTTGTCGAGGCGGCCGAGAATCTCCACCACCTTGTCGATGCCGCCGACCTGCTTCTGCTCGCGGCTGACCACCACCCCGATCTCGCGCTGCAGGGCGTCCTCGATCTGGGCGATGACCTCGGGGGAGACCCGGTCGATCTTGGCGATGCGGTACATAACGTCGGCCTGCAGATCTTCGGGGAGAAAAGAAACGACCCGGCCGGCGTGGTCGGACTTCTGGGTGGAGAGAATCAGGGCGATGGTCTGCGGGTGCTCGCTCTCGAGCAGGCTCGCCACCATGCGCGGCTGCATCATCGAGATGGTCTCCAGCGGCCGGCCCTCGGTGCCGCTGTCCACCGCTTCGAGCAGGTGCTCGGCGCGGTCCTCGTCGCCCGAGCCGGCGATGGCGCGGCGCACGAAGTCGTTGCCGTTGATGAACAGGCCGACGTTCTTGTTCTGGATCTGGCGGCATTCGTTGAGCACCTCGCGCGCCACCTCCGCCGGCACATGGTCGATGGACATCATGCAGCGGCTGATCATGCGCACCTCGAGGTCGTCGAGTTCGGCGAAAATGGCGGCGCTCGCCTCTTCGCCCAGGCACAAGAGGAGAATCGCAGCCTTTTCAACACCGGATAATTTGGAATATTGCATCGCTGGAATCTGCCTGAATCCTGCTCATGGGGGAGCGAAAATCACGGTTCAATAAAAATCAGGGCACTATTCATTCGGCTCAGCTTTCCTTGAGCCAGGTCTTGATCACCTGGGCCGGCGTGGCCTGCCCGCCGAGAACCTCGTTGCGGATCTGCTGCAGGGGGTCCTTGACGCCGGGGAGGCGCGGCGTGCCATCCATCTCCGATTCGAGTTCCTGCACGGTCTTGTAATGCTCGACCAGCTCGGTTTCGCTCTTGATGGTGCGCACCATCGGCCGCACCAGCAGGAAGTAGACCAGCACCCCGCCGAGGGCGAGCAGCGCGTACTTGATGAGCGGCCAGTATTCCCAGAAGACCGCCACCGGGCTGGCTTCCTCCACCGGGATGTCGACGAAGCCGTTCTCGAAGGCCATGGCGACCACCTCGATCTGGTCGCCGCGGTTGGCATCGAGACCAAGCGCGCTCGACACCATGTTCTCGATGGAGACCAACTCGTTGTCGTTGCGCGGCACCGAGGCGGGGCCGTCGCTCCCCGGGGGCGCCGGCTTGTCGCCCACCAGCACCGCCACCGACAGGCTCTTGATGCCGCCCACCGGCGCCACCACCCGGCTGATGGTCTTGCTGATCTCATAGTTGGTGGTTTCTTGGCTGCGGCTTGAGCTGTTGTTGCCGCCCAATGCCAGGGCGCCATCCTCGAGATTCGATTCGACTCCGGGGACGCCGCCGGCGCTGTCGCCGCCCGCTTTCTCCTCCGACACCTGCTCGCTGCGCACCGCCGAGCGGTTGGGGTCGAAGATCTCCTCGGTTTTCTCCATCTGGGAGAAGTCGAGCTGGGCGGTCACCCGCACCAGCGATCCGCCGGCACCGAGCGCCCGGTCGAGCAGCGACTGGGCGCGCTCTTCCAGGCGCCGCTCGACCTGCTGCTGGTAATCGAGCATGCCGGGGGTCATGGGGCCGCCGAAGCCCTCGTCCTGGCGCTGGGAGAGCACCCGCCCGGTGGCGTCGATGACGGTGACGTTTTCGGGCTTCATCCCCTCGATGCTGCTCGCCACCAGATGCACGATGCCCTGCACCTGGTTTTCGTTGGGCGAGCGCCCGGGCACCAGCTTGAGGATGACCGAGGCGGTCGCCTCCTTCTGCTGCTCGCGAAACAGGCGCTTCTCCGGCAGGGCCAGATGGACCCGCGCTCCCTCTACCAGCGAAAGGTTGGCGATGGTGCGCGCGAGCTCGCCCTGCAGTGCGCGCTGGTAATTGACCTTCTGGGCGAAATCGGTCATGCCGAAGCTCTGCTTGTCAAAGAGCTCGAAGCCGACGCCGCCGCCCTGGGGAATGCCCGCCCCGGCCAGTTCGAGCCGGGCCTCGTAGACCTTGTCCACGGGCAGGTAGATGGAGCGCCCCTCGCCTTCGAGTCGGAAAGGAATCTGGTTTTCCTTGAGCCAGCCCACCACCGCGCCGGCGTCGGCCGCGTCGAGGTTGGCGTAGAGCAGCCGGTAGTCGGCGTCGCGCGCGCTCCAGATCAGCAGCCCGAACAGCAGCAGGCAGGCGAGGCCAACCCCGGCGAAGCTCAGTTTGCGCTTGAGCGGCCAGGCGCCGATGAGCTCGATCAGGGTTTTCGGCGGTTGTTTTTTATCTTCTGCGGCCATCGGCCAGAAACCTCATGGGAAAAAGTTGGAGCGCGTTTCTCGCTGGATCGCGGCGCAGCGATCAGACCTGCATGCGCATGATTTCCTGATAGGCGTCGACCACCTTGTTGCGCATCTGCACCATCAGGCGCAGGGAGATGTCGGCCTGCTCAAGGGAAATCATGACCTCATGCAGATTCTTCGCCTCGCCGGTGTGCAACTTTTCCACCTGCTGGTCGGCCCCGATCTGGGCGGCGTTGACCTTGCGCAGGGTGTCCTCGAGCATTTCGCCGAAGCCCGGGCCGCTGGCCTTCTCGGGGCGCACGGGAGGCTGGTTCAGGTTCTGCAGATGGGAGACCAGGGTAATGTCTTTCATGATTGGGCTACTTTCCTATTTCGAGGGCCTTGAGGGCCATGCGTTTGGCCGACTTGACCACGGTGACATTGGCTTCGTAGGCGCTGCTGGCGGACATCATGTCGACCATCTCGTCCATCAGGTTGATGTTGGGCATCGCCACGTACCCCTTCTGATCGGCGTCGGGATGGGCCGGGTCGTAGACCATTTTGGGTTCGCTGGCGTCGGCGACGATGCGCTCGACCTTGACCCCCTGCACCGACCCGCGCAGGCTTCTCTCCAGACGTTCTTCAAAAGACGTGCCCACCGGACGAAAAACCACATCTTTCTTTTTGTAGGGTCCCCCTTCCGGGGTGCTGGTGGTCTCGATATTGGCCAGGTTGGAACTGATGGTGTTCATCCGCAGGCGCTGGGCCTTGAGGGCAGAGGAGCTGATTTTAAGGCTGGTGAAGATATCCATCGGTTAAACCTCCTTAGCGTCCGTCCTGGGCGGCGTACTTGATCAGGCCCATTTTCTTGTTCAGCATCTGCACCGCCGCTTCGTAGAGCAGCTGGTTTTCCGCCAGGTCGATCATCTCCTGGTCGAGGTCGACGTTGTTGCCGTCGCCCAGCCCCGAGCGGTCGGGGGTGCGCACCACCCGCCCCTCGACCCTATCCACGCCGCCCTGGCTCAGGGGGATGTGGCGCGGGTCGGTGGCGACCATGCCGCTGTTGTTGTGCCCCGCCGCCCCGGCCAGTTCTTTTTCGAAGGTCATGCGCGCCGGGGTGTAACCCGGGGTGACCGCGTTGGCGATGTTGGAGGCGATCACGTCCTGCTTCTGCTGGCGCAGGTCGAGGACTTTCTTCAGCAGATGGCTGGTTTGGTCAAAAATTCCCAGAGACGGCATCGAACGACTCCTTGCTAAAATTCGTGAACGTATTTTTCAGGCGGCGAAACGGCTGCCGGCTGTCGATTCTTTGACTTGGCGGCTACAGTTGGAGAAACCCCAGCATCTCCCGTGCCATTTTGCGCCAAAGGGGACTTTCTCCCTCATCGGCGAGACGGTTCAAAAGCTTAAGCGCCCCCGCCTGCCGGCCATTTTGCAGATAAATCTGGGCACTGCGGTAGATGGCCTGGTCGGCCACCCCGGCATCGTTCTGCAGCGCCTCGAAGTAGGGAAGAGCCTCCTCGGGGCGCTCGGCACGGAACAGGGCTTCGGCCAGCAGAATCAGCTCCTGCGGGGTCGGGTCGCCGTCGCCGCGCTCGGTGAGCCTGACCAGGCAACCCGCGGCAGCGGCGTAGTCCCCGATTTCAAAGCAGAGCCTGCCGCCCCAGGCATCGAGCTCGCGTCCCGCCGGCCGGCCGGCCGCCACCAGCAGCGCGGCCGCCTCCGGCTTGCGGCCGAGCTCGTTGAGCGCCTGCGCCCGCAGCAGAGTGACCGCGGCCCGATCGTGCCCCTGAGGATGGTTGCGCTGGTATCTCTCGGCATATTCCTCCACCAGCCGGTACTGCCCGCTCTGGTAGAGAGTGCGCAGCAGCGGGCGATAGAGGGGCTCTTCGCGGCGCAGATCCTGATTGTTGTCGAGCATGAACAGGTAGACCCGGGCCGCGCGCTGGAGCAGCTCCATGTCGCTGAACGCCCCGGCCAGACGCGCGAGAAATTCCCAGCTGATGCGGCGGTCGAGAAGAATCTCCCGATTGCGCTCCACCATGACCAGGGCCTGCATATGCTCGCCCTGCGCGATCAACTGATCGACCACCCCGGGCAGGAGCTCGCCGAGCAGAGCCTCCGCCTCGCGGCGCAGCGTGCCGCTGAAAAAATCGCGGATGAACTGCTGCAGCGCATCGACGCTGCGCACGTTTTCGCCCTTGAGGTGCAGCGCCAACGCGCGCTTGAAGCCCGCCTCCTCGCGCAGTTCGCGCTCGCTGACCTCTTCGGCGTAGCGGCCGTAATCGATCACCGCCCAGACCAGAACCTTCTCCGGGCCATCGAGGACCGCCAGATCGATCTGCTTGAGGGCGGCGCGCTGTCCCCCGGCGCTTTCCGGAAAAGCCACCAGGATGCGATCGAGGAGGTTGCGCGCCCCCTGCAGGTCGTCTTGGCGCAGCGCCGCCTGCACCTGCGCAAAGTAGGCGAGCCCCTCGTCGGGATGGCCGGCGCAGAGTTCGGCCAGGCGCCGGTAGGCCTGCTGCGCCGCGGCGTAAGCGCCGCTGCGGTAAAGGGAGCGGGCATAGTGTTCCAGGGCGTAAGGGTCGCGCAGCTCCCCGTAGCGCTCCTCCAGCCCCGCGAACAGCTGCACCGCCTCGCCATGGCGGCCGACGCCGCTGAGAGCGCAGCCGCGGGCCAGCAGCCGCAGATCGTTGGTCCGGTCGTCGAAATCAGGGCCCGAGAGCACCTCCAGCGCCGCGGCAAAATCCTGCTTGGCCAGGGACGCCTCTCCGTAGAGCAGCAGCACCAGTTCCTGCAAGGGGTCGGCGGGTGCCAGATCCGCGCGCGCCTGCTCGAGGTGATAGATCGCCGCGAAGGGATCGCCGCTTACGGCGCGGGCATAGGCGAGCAGGTAGCGGCCGCGCGCGCCATAGGGCGACGCGGGATACTTGCTGCAGAAGCCGTCGAGAGTGCTGCCCGCCTGGGTCAAAAATCCGTTGCGGATCTGGGCCTCGCCGTAGAGCACGAGAAACGCCTCGCGCGCCTGCTCCTCCAGCGGCGCCTGCAGATGAACCTGCAGTTCCTGCAGTGCCTTCTCCCAATCGCCCCGCTCGACCTGCTTGAGCGCCGGGGCCAGAAGGTTGAGGCCCTGGTCTTCAGCGGCGGCTGCGCGCGCAAGCGGCAGAAGGGGCAGCGGGGGCAGGGAAAAACGGGGCGGCAGCGCAAACGCAAAGGGGGTTTCGTACGCGGCGAAAAATTCGCGCCAATTCCCGGTGAAGCGTGAACTGCGGGTCTTGGTGCTGGTGGCGCCGCCCGCGCGGGCGGTGGCCACGCCTTTGATCGCGGGCATGATCGCCAGGCGCTGGCGCGCGGACTCCTGCGACCAGAAGACGTTGAGGTCGACCTGATCGCGGGCCGGGCTGTAATCGGCTTCAACGGCCACGGGCGGCCGGCGGAAGAGGAAGGAGACCACCAGATCGTCGCGCTGCTGGATCAGCATGACCTTGATCAGCGAGGCGTCTTCGGGCAGGGTCTTGAGCGCCGAGCCCACCGCGGCGGCAGGCAGGATCAGGTCCACCCGCTGCCCGGACACCACCGTTCGGGGCGCCAGGGCCGCGGAAAGCCCAATCTGAATGCGGGCCTGATCGGACGTCTCCGTTTTGCTCATGGAGAGCAGCACCGGCCCCTGGGACAGGGCCCAGCCGGAGGGCGCCAGCAGCAGCCAGCAGACCAGGAGGGGGAAAAAAACTTTTTTTATCATTGATTGGCATCCTTGGAGCAGAGAAGACATCCCCTCGAAAAAGCGAAATTCATGCCAAAGGATTAATCAACTCTAAATTTCTCTTTCACCCTCGCTTTTCCCCCGGTCCTGCGGCCATCGGGCAGCACAGACCCAGGGCGTTCCACCATGCGTGGGGGGACATTGTCGGCATTTTGACTGGTCGGCGCGCGCCAACTCGCGCCCAACCACCCCGGCCCGAGAACATCAGAGCGCCGGCGCGCCGTAAACGGCGCCGGGATCCATGCATTTTTCGGCGGACCCCTTCCCCGGAGGGCGAGTTGGCCTGCTTTCTGCTAGCCAGGCAAGAGGGTCGCGCAAGGCCCCGCGCGACAGCCTGGCGAAACAGGCGTGAATATTTCTCCAGCGAAGAGGCAGGGATTATTTTCGATTTTTTGTTATTAGGTATTGCTAATTATATTTTTATTTATTAACCTAAAAAAACTATTTTGCGGGCCCGTGCCGGCCCCCTGTTCTCTTTAAACGAAATCGTCGCCCCCGGGCGAGCGCCTGCAAGGAACGAACTATGAGCAGCATGAGTGACGACCAGATCGAAATCATTCAGGAGTTCGTAACCGAAAGCCGTGACATGATCGAACAGCTCGAACCGACCATCATCGAGCTGGGCCAGAGCTGTCATGACACCCAGTGCTGGGAAACGCTGAGCTGCCAGGAGACCGCCTGCGCGCGCCACGGCCAACAGCTCGACTATCCCTGCTGGCTGCAGATGGGGCACGTCGGCGACGGCAGCGGCCGCTGCATCTACACCGAATCGAAACAGGATTGCCTCAACTGCCAGGTGTTCCAGGCGATCAACGGCGACGGCAAGACGATGAACGCCATCTTCCGGCTGTTCCATTCGATGAAGGGCAGCGCCGGCTTTCTCGAGCTCAACTACATCACCCGCGCCGCGCACACCGCGGAGAACCTCCTCGATCTGATCCGCAACGGCGGCGTGCGCATGCAGGCCGAACACGTCAATCTGCTCTGCGCCGCCTGCGATTTCGCCAAAGAGGCCCTCGACTGCGTCGATGCAAACCTCAATGACCAGGCCATGGCCGCGGCCGCCGACGAAATCGCCGGGCGCCTCGACCAGGCGATTCAGCAGGCCAGGGATCTCGCCGCCGGCGCCGCAGCCTCCCCCGGGGCGCAGACCGATCCCGAACCCGTGAGCGAGGAACCGGCCGCGCCGTCCTCGCCCCCGGCCTTCGATGAAGAAACCTTCGAGCTCAGCATCACCCCCGAGATGATGGAGAAATTCGTCCAGGAGGCGGAGGAGTTGCTGCAGAACGCCGAGCAGAATCTGCTCAAATGGGAGAACATCCCGGAAAATTCCGACATCATCGCCGACCTGTTCCGCAACATGCACAGCTTCAAAGGCAACTGCGGCTTCTTCGGCTTCGCCGACATGGAGCGCCTCTCCCACCAGATGGAGACCCTGCTCGACGCGGTGAAATCGGGCCAGGACCTTGGATCGCAACCCGGCGAGCTGATGCTCGGCCAGATCGATGTGCTGCGCGATGCCATGAGCGATCTCTCCCAGGGGGGCGGCGGCAGCATTCCCGATCTCACCCGTCATATCCAGGAGCTGGCCGCGCTGCTCCAGGGCGCGCCGCCGGCGCCGGCCCCGAGCGCAACAGACGCGCCGGCCGCAACCCGGCCGGCGCCGCCAACTCCGCCCCCGCCCGCCCCGCCCGAACCGGCCCCGGCCGCGCCCAAAGCCGCACCGGCGGCGGCACCCAAAGGGGCGGCGGAAACCCGGCCGGCGGCCAAAGCCGGCCCGAGCCAGGCCAAGCGCCAGGACATCCGCGTCGACCTGGAGAAGCTCGACAACCTGATCAACCTCATCGGCGAGATCGTCATCGCCGAGAACATGCTGATCCGCAATCCCGACCTCGACGGCCTTGAGCTGGAGAACTTCAACAAGGCCGGCCAGCACATGAGCAAGCTGGTGCGCGAGCTGCAGGAAATGGCGATGATCATCCGCATGGTCCCGGTTTCCGGCCTGTTCCGGCGCATGATCCGCCTGGTGCACGACATCTCGCTGAAATCAGGCAAGAAGGTCGAACTGCGCCTCGCCGGCGAGGAAACCGAGATGGACAAGACCGTGATCGAGACCATCACCGACCCGCTGGTCCACATCCTGCGCAATTCCTGCGACCACGGCATCGAGCCGCCGGAGGAGCGCCGGCGCCTGGGCAAGCCGGAGAAGGGGATCGTGCGCCTGTCGGCCTGTCACGAGGAGGGGGAGGTCTGGATCACCATCGAGGACGACGGCCGCGGCCTCGACCGTGACAAGCTGCTGGCCAAGGCGATCAGCAAGGGGCTGGTGGAGGGCGACGGCTCGGAGATGCCGGACAGGGCGGTGTTCAACCTGATCTTCGCGCCGGGCTTCTCCACCGCGGAGCAGATCACCGACATTTCCGGGCGCGGCGTCGGCATGGACGTGGTGCGCCAGAACCTCGACAAGATCAAGGGCCGGGTCGAAATCCACAGCAAGCTCGGCCAGGGCACCCGGATCAACCTGCGCATTCCGCTTACCCTGGCGATCATCGACGGCATGCTGGTGCGGGTCGGCCAGACCAAGGCGATCGTGCCGACCCTGGCGATCCGCGAAGCCTTCCGCCCCCAGCGCGAGGCGATCACCACCACCCCCGACGGCGAGCAGCTGGTGCGGGTGCGCGAACAGTTCCTGCCGGTGCTGCGCCTGCACGAGGTGCTGCAGAAGGAGCCCGATTCGGACCGGGTGCAGGACGGCATCCTGATCGTGCTGGAAAACCAGGACAACCGGGTGTGCCTGCTGGTCGACGAGATTCTCGGGCAGCAGCAGACCGTGATCAAGGGTTTGTCGGACTATATCGGTTCGGTACGGGCGGTTTCAGGCTGCACCATCATGGGTAATGGCGAGGTCTGCCTGATTCTCGATATCGGCAGCCTCATGGAGTTGATCCAGGGCGAAAGCGTGGCCGGGGCCTGACCCGCCGCGCCCTTCGCCCCTGACCTGAAACGATGGGAAGACCGGACCGGGTGATGAAGACTCCTCTCGACATGGCGCCCGCGGCGGCCCTGGACCTCAGCGCCCAAAGCGGCCTGATGGCCATCGGCGACGAAGAATTCGAACAGCTGCGCCGGCTGATCAAGAGCCGCTTCGGCATCAACCTGACCGACCAGAAACGCTCGCTGGTGGTCGGCCGCCTGCAGAAGCTGCTGCGCAGTTCGGGCTTTTCCTCGTTCCAGGCCTATTACGAACACATCGTCAACGACAAGAGCGAGCGCGGCCTCTCCGAGCTGATCAACCGCATTTCCACCAACCACACCTATTTCAACCGCGAAAAGGCCCACTTCGACTATTTTCTCGAAACCGCCCTGCCGGCGGTGGCCGATACGCTGCGGCGGCAAAACAGCCGCGACCTGCGCATCTGGTGTGCGGGCAGCTCCTCCGGCGAGGAGCCCTATACCCTGCAGATGCTGATGATGGAATATTTCGGCAGCCAATACAGCCAATGGGATGCGGGCCTGCTCGCCACCGACATCTCGGAGCGGGTTCTCACCACCGCCCGCGCCGGCATCTACCCCCAGGAGCGGGTTGCCCAGCTGCCCGAGCATCTGCAGCGCAAGTACTTCCGCCGCCTGCCCAGCGGCGACTGCCAGGTGGTCGATGCGGTGCGCAACGAGATCACCTACCGCCGCTTCAACCTGATGAACGAGCGGTTTCCCTTCAAGAAACCGTTTCACATCATTTTCTGCCGCAATGTCATGATTTATTTCGATCAGCCGACCCGGGAGCAGCTGGTCAACAAATTCCATCAGCTCACGGTCCCGGGGGGCTATCTGTTCATCGGGCACTCGGAAACCCTGGGGCGCAGCCACGCCCATTACCGCTACGTGATGCCCGCGGTTTTTCAGAAGGGAAGCTAAACCATGGTGCCGAAAAAAGTCCGCGTCCTCGTCGTCGACGACTCCGCCCTGGTCCGCCAGATTCTGACCCAGGGGCTGTCCGCCGACCCCAGCATCGAGGTGGTCGGCTCTGCCGCCGATCCCTACCAGGCCCGCGACCTAATCGTGGCGCTGCGCCCCGACGTGCTCACGCTCGATGTGGAGATGCCGCGCATGGACGGGGTGGAGTTTCTGCGCCGGCTGATGCCCCAATACCCCATGCCGGTGGTGATGGTGAGCTCCCTCACCCAGAAGGGCAAGCAGATCACCATCGACGCGCTGGAAGCGGGCGCCGTCGATTTCGTCGCCAAGCCCACCGCCGATGTCGCCCGCGGCCTGCAGGCGATGATGCTCGAGCTGCGGGTCAAGGTGAAGATCGCCTCCACCGCCAACGTTTCCCACTGGAAGAGCCAGCGCCCTGCGGTGGCGCCGCGGCCGGCGGCCGTGTCGGCGGGTGCCCTGGCCGAATCGACCGACAAGGTCATCGCCATCGGCGCCTCCACCGGCGGCACCGAGGCGATCAAGAAGGTGATCACCCGCTTTCCCGCCTCCACCCCCGGGGTGGTGATCGTGCAGCACATGCCGGCGGGCTTCACCCGGATGTTCAGTGATCGGCTCAACCAGATGTGCGCGATGGAGGTCAAGGAGGCGGAAACCGGCGACCGGGTCATGCCGGGGCGCATCCTCATCGCTCCCGGCGAAAAACACATGCGGGTGCTGCGCTCGGGCGGCTTCTACCAGGTCACCTGCGAAGCGGGAGAGAAGGTCAGCGGCCACTGTCCGTCGGTGGATGTGCTCATGCACTCGGTGGCCAAAAACGTCGGCGCCAATGCGGTCGCGGCCATGCTCACCGGCATGGGCGGGGACGGGGCCGACGGCATGGCCGCCATGCGCCAGGCGGGAGCGCGCTGCATCGCCCAGGACGAGGCCACCTGCGTGGTGTTCGGCATGCCGAAAGTCGCCTTCGAGCGCGGCGGCGCGGAGCGGCTGGTGCCCATCGACGACATCGCCCCGTCCCTGATGCGGCTCATGAGCGAGAAGCGCGCATGAGCAATCTCATCCTCGGCATAGGGGATCTGGGCGCCTCCAAAAACCCCGACGATACGGTCAAAACCTATGCCCTGGGGTCGTGCGTGGCGATCGTCATGCTCGACCCCCGCACCCGCACCGTCGGCATGGTCCACTGCGCCCTGCCCGAGGCGCGCATCAACCCGGTCAAGGCCCAGGAGCGCCCCGGCTATTTCGCCGACACCGGCATTCCCGCCCTGGTGCGGGAGATGGCCAAATTCGGCTGCGACCCCAGCGGCCGCGGCTTCATCGTCAAGCTGGCCGGCGGCGCCCGGGTGATGGACCCCAACGACACCTTCAATATCGGCAAACGCAACCAGCTGGCGGCCAAAAAAGCGTTGTGGGCCCTGGGGCTCGGTGCGGTGGCCGAGGACGTGGGCGGCAACTTCAGCCGCACGGTCTCGATTGCCGTGCGCACCGGCGAAGTGATGCTCTCCTCCCCGGCCCGCCCCAACTGGAAACTTTAAAGAGGACCCCTATGGCACCCAAAGTGGATCGGCAAACCATTCTCGCGGCCATCGACCAGGCGCCCATGCTCTCGCCCAGTGCCGCGCGACTGCTGCAGGTCACCGCGGCCAAGGATCACGACATGGGCGAGGTGATCGGCATCGTCAAAACCGATGCCCAGCTCACTGCGCGGGTGCTCAAGATCGTCAATTCGACCGCCTTCGGCCTGCTCTACGAAATCACCTCCATCGACCGCGCGGTGGGCTACCTCGGCGAGCGGATGGTGGTGGGGCTGGCCATCGGCGATTGCGCCTCCCAGCTGTTTCAGAAGCCGCTCGAGGGCTACGCTGGGGAGAAGGGCAGCCTGTGGAACCACGACCTGCTCACCGCCATCGCCGCGCGCGAGGTCGCCGGCCGCTGCCGCACCCCCCTCAACCGCGACCTGGCCTTCACCGCCGGGCTGCTGCACGACATCGGCAAGGCCCTGATTTCCGATTTCCTCAAGGACACGCCGCAGGAATTGCTCCAGGAGATCGAGCAGCATCTGCTCAACGATTACCTGGCCGGCGAGCGCGAAACCCTCGGCATCGATCATGCCGAGGCCGGAGCCGAGCTGGCCGTCAGTTGGAAGCTTCCCGCGGCGCTGCAGGCCGCCATCCGCTGGCACCACGATCCTCTCCAGGCGCCGCCCGAACACCGGACCCTGACCTTCGCTGTGCATCTCGGCGACCTCATCGCCATGATGGCCGGGGTCGGCACCGGGGCGGACAGCCTGCGCTACCACCTCGAGGAGCGCTACGGCGACTACTTTGATCTCGATCAGGAAGGCCTCTACGGAATCATCCTCGAGGCGAACGAAGAATTTCAGAAGATCACCCAGTCAATGACGCAAGCCAAGGAGAAACAGGTGTGAAGCGAATCATCATCGCCGACGATTCGGAAACCGCCCGCATGTTCATTCGCCGCTGCCTCGAAATCATCGGCCTGCGCGACGCCGAGTTTATCGAAGCCGGCAACGGCCGCGAAGCGCTGCAGTTTGCCAAAGAAGCGCCGGCCGATCTGCTGGTTTCGGACCTCAACATGCCGGTGATGGACGGAGCCACTTTGCTCAAGTGGGTCAAGACCAGCCCCAAGCTGGTCGACCTGCCGGTACTCATCATCACCAGCGCCGGCAACCCGGCCAAGGAAGAAGAACTGCGGCAGCTCGGAGCCATGGCGGTGCTCAAAAAACCGGTGGCTCCCGCCCCCCTGCTCAAGGTTCTCGGACCCCTGATCGCAGCGGAGGGTGAGGATGCCTGAGATGTCCCGACAGTTGCAGGACGCCATGTTCGAAGCGGTCAGCGCGACCCTTGAGAACATGGCCTTCATGGAAGTTCGCCCGCTTGAGCATGAACATGATTGCCAGGGGCACCCCGGGGTGTTGTGCGCCACGTTGCTGGTGCACGACCCGGTGCAGGGCGAATTGTGCCTGTTCATGCCCGAGAGCCTGCTACGGCAGATCGCCGCGGGCATCTACGGCCGCGCCGCCGATGAAGTTTCCGAGCAGAAACTGCGCGACATCCTGACGGAACTGCTCAATACCATCGCCGGCCTGTTTCTCACCGCCATTCTGCCGGCGGAGCAGACCTTCGAACTGGGGCTGCCGTCCCTGGGCGAGGCCAGCGGCCAGGAACTCGGGCCACCGGTGCTGCGCTGGCATTTTCAGATCGACCACGAGTATTTCTGCATCAGCGTCAGCGGCTCGCGCTGGCAGCAGCTGGCGCAGAGCTGATAAGACCGTTTCCCCCATACCCGGAAAATCACACTCAGCCAGGAGGTTAAACCCATGGGCAAGACCGTAATGATCATCGACGACTCCAACACCATGCGCAAGATCGTGCAGCGCTCCCTGCGTCAGGCGGGATTCGAATTCGACAAGATTCTCGAGGCCGGCGACGGCCAGGAGGCCCTGCAGGTTCTCGACGGAGAAAAGGTCGATCTGATTCTCTCCGACATCAACATGCCCAACATGGACGGCATCGAATTCCTGCGCCAGAAAGCTGGCATCGCTGCGATCAAGGACATCCCCGTGGTCATGATCACCACCGAGGCCGGCAACGACATCATCGGCGAGGCCAAATCCCTCGGCGCCAAGGGCAGCATCAAAAAACCCTTTACCGCCGACCAGGTGCAGGACACCCTGGGCGCCCTGCTCTAAGCACACCAGGCCGGACCTGCCCCCCCCGCGTACGGTAGGGCAGAGCACCCTTGCGGCTGGCAGCTGGGCCACCCGGAGGATCTCCGGCACCGCTACTCTTTCTCCAGTCATCGAAACAGGAGTCGACCTTGGACCTGGCAAAAATTATCGCGGACGCCACCCAGGAAATATTTGAAACCATGATCATGCTGCCGGTGACCGTGGGCGAGGCCCGCAGCGAAGGCGCCCGCAAATACCACTGCACCGTCTCGGGCATGGTCGGACTGGCCGGACTGTTCAAGGGCATGCTCGCCATCCACACCCCCGATGCCATTGCCCAGGGCATCACCAGCAGCTTTCTCGGCATGGACGTCGACGAGGTCAACGAAGATGTCACCGACGCCATCGGCGAGCTGGCCAACATGCTGGCGGGAAGCGTCAAATTAGCCTTGAGCCAGAACGGTAAAGACATTACCCTGTCGATCCCCTCGACCATCTCGGGGGACGAATACAGCATCGACTGCGTCCTCGAAACCGACCGGGTGATCATGCCCTTCACCCTGGAGGGCGGCGAATTTCTGGTGGAACTGCAGGTCGAGAAGCAGGGTTGAACCCGTCTTCGGCCAGAAACCCGCTGCCTTTGCGGCAGTCACAGATGGGCGGCTCGAAGCAGTTTCTGCGCAAGCCTTGAGCCGCCGGAGGGACAGGTGAGGGTGGATTACCATCAAATCATTGTCGCCGCGGTCGAAGACATCTTCGCCACGATGCTCATGATCGATGTCGCAGCGGGTGCCGCCGGTCAGGACAGTGCCGTGCAGCTGCCCGGCGGGGTTTCGGGGATGCTCGGATTTTCCGGGGATATCAGCGGCATGCTCTCCCTGCACTGCCCGGCGCCGGTGGCCACAGGCATTACCGCAGCCTTTCTCGGCATGGATGTGGACGAGATCAACGACGACGTCAAGGACGCCGTCGGCGAGCTGGTCAATATGGTGACCGGGGGGCTCAAGGACGCCCTAGGCCGGCACGGGCAGGAGATCAAGCTGGCGATTCCGACCACCATCGCCGGCCGCGCCTTTCGTATTTCGTCGAAAAGCGACGTCGGGCGGGTGTACGTCCCCTTCGAACTCGACTCGGGAACGTTCCACATCGAGATGAAGTACAAGTGAGCCCGTTGCAGGGCCTGGGATAGACGGTGCAGAAAGCAGTCGTTGACAGTGTGCTGAAATCGGCGGTCGGCAAGATCGCCGACGAGGTCGCCGGTCTTCTGGGCGAAGAGTTCACCCTCTCCGCCCCCCAGTCGGTCGCGCTGACCAAAGCGGGGTTCTTCGAAATCCCCCGGGACAAGTGCGCCTACACCCGGCTCAGCGCCAACGGCGACTTCGCGGGGGAGGCGGGAGTCGTCGCGCCCCTCAAGGATGCGGTGCTGCTCGGCGGCACCCTGATCATGCTCCCCGACGACGAGATCGCCGAAAAGGTCAAAAACCCCGAGCTCGACGGCGAAGAGGGGGACGCTTTCGGCGAAATCGGCAACATCCTGGTCGGCGCCCTCACCTCCACCTTCGAAGAGCTCTTTCCGAAAAAACTTCACTTCAAGAAAACCGGCACCGAGGTGCTGATTCCGACCAAGGTCGATCTCGATTCGGACCAGCCCTTCGCTCCCGGCCATCTTCATGTGACTTCCTGCGCCATGAAACTGGCGGGAAAGCCCCTCGGCAATCTGGAGCTCGTCTTCCCCTTCCCGCTTCTCGGTCTCACTGCGCCCGAACCGGCCGAGGCGGCGCCGGCCGCTCCGGCGCCGGTCGAAAAATCCGTGGTCGAGAAAAAGGAAGCGGCGGCCGCAACCCCCGCCGAGCAGGCCGCAACCCGGCAGGCCGAAGGCTCGAGTGCCGAGGAAAAACGGGCGGCGGCGCAGGTGGCCGGCGACGGGCCGGCGGCGGAGACGGCGGCGGACGCCCCCCCCGCGCCGGAGCCGGCAGCCGCGGGGAGCGTGGCCCGCAAGGTCGCGGACAACGTGCTCACCTCGGCCTTCAAGGAAGTCGCCAAGGATCTCGGCGACCTGATCGGGCGCCCGATCAAGTGCCTGGGGCCGACCTTTCAGCCGGTCACCAAGGCCGAATATCTCGCCCTGCCCCGGGAAAAAGGGGCGCTTGCCCACATGGTCGCCAGCGGCGACTCGCAAGGGACCGCCTACATCATCGTCCGGCAAAAAGACGCGATCTACCTCGGCGGCACCCTCATCATGCTGCCCGAGGACGAGCTCGACGCCAAGGTCAAAACCGGCGATTTCGCCGGCGAGGAAGGCGACGCCTACGGCGAGGTGGCCAACATCATCACCGGCTCGCTCGCCAAGGTCTTCGGCGAACAGTACCCCCGCAGCCTGCACCTGAAGCGCACCGAGGTCGAGCCCCTGATCCCGACCAGGGTCGATGCCGATGGACCGGCGCCCTTTGCGCCGGGAGAGTATTATCTGGCGAGCTGCCGCCTGGCCCTCGAAAACAAATCCATGGGAGAGCTCGACCTGCTGTTTCCCGTCAGCGTCCTCGATCTCAAACCCGACCAGCCCCAAACCGCCGCCGACGCCCCGACCGAAAAAGGCGAGGATGTCGCCCGCAGCGAAGCCCAGGCAGGCGCCGGCAAGGAGCGCGCGGCAAGCCATAGCTCCGCGATCAGCGCCGACGACCTGGCCGCGCTGCGCGCCGCCGCAACGGCCACCGAGACGGACGACGAAGACGGCGGCGAGGCCACCGTCGTCGTTCTCGCCGAGAGCGGCGATGCCGGCGCCCTGTTCGATCAGGCCCTGGACACCAGGGGCATCCCCCACCGGGTGCTGGCCTTCCAGGACAACTTCAAGCAGATCATCAACGGCCACAAGGTCAGCGGCATTTTCCTGGTCATGAACAGCGTCGGCGAACAGGGCTTCGCCACCGCCATCAAGGTCAAATCGGCGGTCAAGGCGGGCATTCCCCTGATCATGGCCGGTCCCGAATGGACCCGCAGCTCGGTGCTCAAGGCGGTGCGCTACGGCGCCTGCGACATTCTCGTCACCCCGGCCACGGCGGACGAGATCACCCAGAAGGTGGATAAACACCTGAAGGCCGCCGCCACCTCTCAATGAAGGCCCCCGCGTCTCTTCTGCCCGGACTATTATTCCACACACACAAAAAAAAGCCCATCCGTGACCGGATGGGCTTGAAGCTCTTGCGCGGGTCTTTTTTCAGCCCTTGTTGCGACCGAAAATACCGTCGAGCTGCTTTTTCTTGATTTTTTCCAGCAAGGTGGTGCGCTTAAGGTTGAGCAGTTCGGCCGCCTCTTTTTTGTTGCCCCCGGTGCGGCTGAGGGCCTGAAGAATCAACCGGTCTTCGAAATCGCTCACCAGGGTGTTGAAGTCGGCCTTGTCCTCCAGGGGTTCGGCCGAACTGGCGGGTTCGGCGGCGGAAACCACCGCTTCGACCTCAGGGACGTCTTCAACCAGGTCCTCAAGCACCAAGCCCTCGCGGTATTTTTCGGGCAGATCGGCCGCCCGCACCAGGCCCTCGGAATGCAGAATGGCAAGGCGCTGCACCAGGTTTTCCAGCTCCCGCACATTGCCCGGCCAGCGGTAATTCTTCAGAGCCGCCATGGCATCGGCGCCGAAGCCCAAAAGCCCCTTCTTGCGCCCGCGGTTGTAGACCTGCATGAACTTCTCGATCAGCAGAGGGATGTCTTCCTTGCGCTCGCGCAGAGGGGGAATCTGCAGGGGCACCACGCTCAGGCGATAATAGAGGTCTTCGCGAAAAGACCCCCGTTTCACCGCCTCTTCCAGATTGCGGTGAGTGGCCGCCACGATGCGCACATCGGCCTTGATCGGCTTGACCCCGCCGACCGGCTCGAATTCCTTCTCCTGCAATACCCGCAGCAGCTTGGCCTGCAAGGCCGGCTTCATGTCGCCGATCTCGTCGAGAAAGAGCGTTCCCCCCTCGGCGTACTGGATGCGTCCCTGCTTCGACTGGGCGGCGCCGGTGAAAGCGCCCTTGATGTAGCCGAAGAGTTCGCTCTCGAGCAGTTCGTCGGGAATCGCGGCGCAGTTCAGCGGCACGAAGTTCTTGCCGCTGCGCGGGCTGTAGGCATGAATCGCCTTGGCCACCATCTCCTTGCCGGTGCCGCTGTCCCCCTGGATCAGGACGGTGCTCTCGCCGTCTTCGGCGACCCGCTCGACGATGCCGAAGAGCTGCTGCATATTGGCAGAGCTGCCGATGATTCCGTGGAAACCTTCGGTCTTGCGGATCTTGGGACCGCGCTTTTCTTTGTGGATGAGAAGATCGTGATGCTCGAGGCTGCGGGCGGTAACGATCACCGCCTCGTCAAAGTGGTAGGGTTTGTTGAGGTAAAAAAGGGCGCCGGCCTGCAGCGCCTTGACCGCCGCTTCCCGATGACCGTTGGGCAAAGCGATGACCGCGACCACCTCGGGATTCTTGCGCAGAACGTCCTTGATCAACTCGATGCCGAGATTCTTCGGAGCGAACAGATCGGTGATCAGCAAAGAGACATCCTGGCTTTCGAGCGAGGCAAGAGCCTCCTCCGGCGTCTCGACCTCGAGAACCGGGCAATCGATCTCCTTGCGCAGCATCACGGCCAGGGTTTCGCGGCTTTGGCGGTCGCTGTCGACGAGCAGAATGGAACGCAATGAAGGTCTCCCTGATGATCCCGGAAAAAAGCTGCCTTCTATGATAACGGCGACAGCCGCCTCCTGCAAACAACCATGCGGCCGCGGGGGCCCGCATTAAAAACAAGGGGCCAGTTGCAAACCAACTGACCCCTCGCAGAAAAAAATGGCGGAGGGGGTGGGATTCGAACCCACGGTACCTTGCGGTACAACAGATTTCGAGTCTGTCACCTTCGACCTCTCGGACACCCCTCCGCAAAAACCGTCTCGGCTGTTTATCGGCGAAGCGTTCAGGCCTTGGACCTGGACGCTTTTTTCTGCTGCCGCAACCGCTGGAAAAAACCGCTGAGCAGCGAACTGCATTCCTGCTGCAGAATCCCCTCGGTGACGGCGACCCGGTGATTGAAACGCTCATCCCGGGAAAAATCGTAGATCGAACCGACCGCTCCGGCGCGCGGGTCGCGGCAGGCATAAACCAGCCGCGGAATCCGGGCCAGAATGATCGCCCCCATGCACATGACGCAAGGCTCGAGGGTCACGTACAGGGTCGTATCCAGAAGCCGCCAGGAATCGATGGCCTTGGCCCCCTCGCGAATGGCGATCATTTCGGCGTGGGTGGTCGGATCGTTGCTCGTCTCGCGCCGGTTGTGTCCGCGGCCGATCACCCGATCGCCCAGGACCAGAACCGCACCGATCGGCACTTCTCCCAAAGCTTCGGCGAGGCGGGCCTGATCCAGGGCCACTTCCATGAAATCCCGGTCCAGGCCATCCGGTGCAGGGTTATCCATGCGCTGCAGACTTTCGGCGGTTTCTCAAAACGAGGGGTATCTTTTACCACGATCCGCCGGCGAAAACAAGAACTGAAACCCGCACACATCGGATCATACTGGCCGGATTCAACCGAAATACGCATATGTGCGCGACAGCTATCCTGACACCGGGGGGGAACCTCGACGCCCCAAAACGCAAAAAAGCCTCAGCTCCGAAAGGGACTGAGGCTTTGATTTTACTTGGCGCGCCGGGGAAGATTCGAACTCCCGACCTTCTGATCCGTAGTCAGACGCTCTATCCAGCTGAGCTACCGGCGCAAAGCAGGGTCACTTTATCGCTCATACGAAAAAAAATGTCAAGCCTAATCTATTGTCGCACAGAAATGAAATCGACCAGCGTGAAACCGTAGCCGGGATGCTGAAAAGCGTGGGCTTCAGGGTAGAGGCTAAAGAGCCAACCGCTGTAAACCAATCGCTCGCCATCGTAGATTTCGATGCGGGCCGCAGGATTATCCGCCCGGTCGGAAGCGGAGGTCATGACCGGACCGTCCATCACGAAATCGGGAAGGAACGCGGTGACCTTGAGCGAGATCCCCGAATCTGCGAGACGGAATCCCGATCCGATATCGACGGTATAGACCTCCTGGCTGCCGTCGGTTTTGTGGCGGACCGCAATCCTGACCGCTTTCCAGCGTCCCTTGATTTCGTCCGGCACCCTGACTTCCGGCTGCCGCGCACTCTTCTCACCGGCCGAGACGCCGTCCGACGCCTTGACTCCGGTGACCGGCTCCCGGGGGCTTTCGGAGCATCCCGCCAGCGCCAGCCAGCAACAGATCAGCAGCCCGGAAACCTTCCGGGGCGTCCGACTCTTTGGCCATATCCGATGGAAGAATGCCATGATCAAAGGAAAATACCGAAACCGCGGGAAAAAATCGAAAGGGTGCCGCCAACTCGAAACCGACATCAGCCGGCTCAGGCGTCACCCCCAACGTCTTGCAAAAAAATGGCGGAGAGGGAGGGATTCGAACCCTCGGTACAGGTTTACCCCGTACACTCGCTTAGCAGGCGAGCGCCTTCGACCGACTCGGCCACCTCTCCACAACATGCTTATTCAGTTTTTTCCGAACGGCCCGCAGGCCCGGGTGATCAACTTTTCCGACGGAAAGAGCAGGATTCGCCCAATCGCTCGCTGCGCTTCGAATCCTACCTGGTGCTTAATTTTGGCGGAGGAGGTAGGATTCGAACCCACGGAGCTTTCGCTCAACGGTTTTCAAGACCGCCGCCTTAAACCACTCGGCCACTCCTCCACAGAACTCTCAGGCGGTGATCCGCTCGCGCCCCCCCATGTAGGGTTGCAGCGCCCTGGGCACGAGGACCGAGCCGTCTTCCTGCTGGAAGTTCTCCAGAATCGCCACCAGCGTGCGCCCGACGGCCAGTCCCGACCCGTTGAGGGTATGGACGAATTCGGGCTTGGCGCCCTCTTCCCGCCGGAAGCGGATACCGGCGCGCCGGGCCTGGAAATCGCGGAAATTGGAGCAGGAGGAGATTTCGCGGTAGGCGTTCTGCCCGGGCAGCCAGACTTCGATGTCGAAGGTGCGGGCAGCGGAAAAACCGATGTCGCCGGTACACAGATCAACCACCCGGTAGGGAAGCTCGAGGCGCTTGAGCACTTCTTCGGCGTGGCCCAGCAGCTTTTCCAGTTCGGCATCCGACGTTTCCGGCCGGACGAACTTGACCAGTTCCACCTTGTTGAACTGGTGCTGACGGATCAGGCCGCGCACGTCGCGCCCATGGGAGCCGGCCTCCTTGCGGAAGCAGGGGGTGTAGGCGGTGTACGAGATCGGCAACTGCGCGCCGGCGAGAATTTCTTCGCGGTGAATGTTGGTCACCGGAACTTCCGCCGTCGGCACCAGAAAAAAATCGACGTCTTCGGTATGGAAAAGATCGCTTTCGAACTTGGGGAGCTGACCGGTCCCCGTCATGGAGTCTCTGTTTACCATAAAGGGCGGCAAAACTTCAACATATTTGTGCTCTTGGGTGTGCAGGTCGAGCATGAAGTTGATCAGCGCGCGCTCCAGGCGCGCACCGGCCCCGAGGGACAGGGAAAAACGGGCGCCGGCGAGTTTGACCGCGCGCTCGAAGTCGAGAATGCCGAGGCCTTCGCCGAGATCCCAGTGGGCCTTGGGGGCAAAGGAGAAGCGGGGCGGCTCGCCCCAGCTGCGCACCACCGGGTTGTCCGCTTCCGAGGCTCCCACCGGCGCCTGCTCGTGGGGAATGTTGGGAATCTGCAGCAACAGGGCCTGCAACTCCTCTTCCGCCCCCTTGAGCTCGCCGTCGAGCTCCTTGATGCGGCTGGAGACCTCTTTCATGCGGACGATCTCGCCCTGCACCTGGCTTTTGTCCTTGGTGCGCCCGATCAGGGCGGAGACCTGGTTGCGCTCGGCCTTGAGGGTCTCCGACTCCTGCAGCAGCCGGCGGCGGCGCCGGTCGAGGTCGCGAAAACCGGACAGATTCAGGTCGCCGCCGCGGGTCTGCAGCCGGCGTTCGACATCATCGAGATTGTCCCGCAGAAACTTGAGATCGAGCATCGCCCGCCCTTCTCCTCTGTGAAATGAAAGAGGGTATTATTAACACCTCCTGAGCGCTCCGTCAACCGCCGGCCGAGCGCTTATCTGCGCCCCTTGACCCACCAGTCGGCGTCGTCGTCGAACCACCAGCGGCTCGAATCGGTGGCCCAGATGGTTTCAGCCAGAGCCCGGGCGGTTTCGGTGCGCAGCCGGCGCACGGCGAAAGGAAACCACTCGTCGGCGTAGCGGTTGCCGAGATCCTTGTATTCCTTGAGAGCGAGGATCATCTCGAGCTGGTCGGCGTCGTGGGCGATCTGCGCCTCTGCGCTTGCTCCGGCGGCAAACTCGGCCAGCAGCGCGCGGTAGTCGTCGCCGAAAGGAAGGGTTTGCGCCAGATCGTCCACCGCCCGCTCCTCGTCGACCTGCACGTATTTCTTGTTCACGTAGTTGAGATCGCCGGTACGGGCCTCGGGAATGTCGTGAAAGAGACACAGCTGCAGCACCCGCCCGACATCGGCCTGCCCGTCGATGCGCGCCAGGGTATAGCCGATGAGGGTGGCGCGGAAGATGTGCTCGGCCACCGATTCGGCGCCGGAGCCGAGAAACTGGAAACCGGTGCGCGGGGTGCGCTTGAGCATCCCCGCTTCGAAGAAGAAATTGGCGAGATTTTTCATTTTTTACCCCATCCGGATCAGGCAGACGCCGGCTAGAATCAGCAGCGCGGCGCTGGTGCGGATGCGCCCGCTGCTCTCGCCGAGGAAGAGCACCCCGATCAGCACCCCGATCAGCAGGCTGACCTGGCGCAGCGGCACCGCGTAGCTCACCGGCGCCAGCTGCAGGCCGAAGCGAAAGGAGAGAAACGAGCCCATCATCACCGGGCCCGAGGCGAGAATCAAGGTCCGGCTGCGGCGCCATTCTCCCAGCACCCGTCCGCGGTAGCCGGGACGCAGCAGGTTGGCGGTCATGAGCAGCAGCATACAGACGACCAGCAGATAGGTGAAGTGCAGGGGCGAGTAGGCCATCACCCCGGTCTTGTCGATCACCGCGCCAATGGAATAGACGAAGCCGGCGATCAGGGCGGCCACCACCGGCGGATCACCGAGGCAGCGAAAGGGACGCAGAAATTCGTTGCAACTCAGGCGCCGCAACTGGATGCTGTAGGCGCCGGCGATCACCAGGGCGATGCCGCAAAAGCCCAGGGCCGTCGGCCGCTCGCCGAAGAAGAGAAACCCCCAGACGGGAACATAGAGCATCGAGGTCTGGGCCAGGGGATAGGTCAGCGACAGGTCGGCGTCGCGATAGGCGCGGCCGTTGAACAGATGGTAGAGCACGAAGCACAGTCCGCCGCCCGCTCCCAGCAGCAGAATGCGCAGGTCCGGCGGCGGAAAAGGACCCGGCAGAAAGGGCAGCGCCAGAGTGAACAGCCCCCCCGACCAGACGAACATCCACCAGATAAAAACCGTCTTGTCGCCGCTGCGCTTGACCAGCAGGTTCCACAGGGCATGCATCAGGGCGCTAAACAGAATCAGATAGAAGGCCAGATCGCTCATCGGCGCATTCTACTCCAGTTCGCGGGACGAACCAAGGATCGAGCACCTTCACCCTGAAAATATTGACAAATCGCCTGCGACCGGCAGAATTCTAAAGGCAAAAGCAAGGGGACAGGGATCGAGTCTGGTCAAGGCGGATCGCCCGCAGGGGCAAAAAGAAAAATCCGTACTGATCTAGATCTGATCCGTGGCCAAAGGTACCGGCGTTTTTCCAAGGAGCAGAGACCATGTCCGAGATTCGCATCGAGAAAGATTCCATGGGCGAGATGAAAGTCCCCACCGACGCCCTCTACGGCGCCCAGACCGCCCGGGCGCTGGAGAATTTCCCCATTTCGGGGCTGCGCTTCACCCGCCCCTTCATCCGCGCCCTGGGCATGATCAAGGAGGGCGCCGCCCGCGCCAACCGGGAGCTCGACCTGCTCGACCGCGAGATCGCCCTGGCGATCATGGAGGCGGCGGAGGAGGTGGTCAAAGGCGACCTCGACCGGCATTTCGTCCTCGACATCTTCCAGACCGGCTCGGGCACCAGCACCAACATGAACGCCAACGAGGTCATCGCCAACCGCGCCGCCCAATTGCTCGGCCAGCAGGCGGGCAGCGGCGCGGTCCACCCCAACGATCACGTCAACCTCGGCCAGTCGAGCAACGACGTGATCCCCACCGCCATGCATCTGGCCGCGGCGGTGGAAACCCGGCAGAGCCTCATCCCGGCCCTGTTCCGACTGCAGGAAGCCTTTGGCGAAAAATCGGGGGAATTCGACGACGTCGTGAAAATCGGCCGCACCCACCTGCAGGATGCGGTGCCGGTGCGGCTCGGCCAGGTTTTTTCCGGCTACGCCCGCCAGGTCGCCCTCGCCATCCGCCGCCTGGAAGGCGCCGCCAACGGCCTCAACGAGCTGCCCCTGGGGGGCACCGCGCTCGGCACCGGCCTCAACACCCACCCGGAGTTCGCGGCCAAGGTCATCGCCGGTCTCGCCCAGGTGAGCGGGCTGCCGCTGCGCGAAGCGGCCAACCATTTCGAGGCCCAGGCCAGCCGCGACGCGGTGGTGAACATGAGCGGCGCGCTGAAGGCCTGCGCCACCTCCCTGTTCAAGATCGCCAACGACATCCGCTTTCTCGGCAGCGGTCCGCGCTGCGGCCTGGGCGAACTGGAGTTGCCGGCGGTGCAGCCGGGCAGCTCGATCATGCCCGGCAAGGTCAACCCGGTGATGGCCGAGAGCCTGATGCAGGTCTGCGCCCAGGTGATCGGCAACGACGGCGCCGTCGCGGTGGCGGGGCTCTCCGGCAATTTCGAGCTCAACGTGATGATGCCGGTGATGGCCCACAACTTGCTCCAGTCCATCGCCCTGCTGACCAGTGCCGCCGATGCCTTTGGCGAGCGCTGCATCGGAGGGCTCAAGGCCAACCGGGAGCGCTGCGAAGAGCTGGTGGAACAGAGCCTGGCGATGGCCACGGCGCTCGCCCCTGTGATCGGCTACGATCGGGCGGCGGAGATTGCCAAGGAAGCTTATGCGCAGGGGAAAACCGTGCGGGAGGTGGCCCGGTCGAAAAACCTGATCAGCGCCGAGGAGCTCGAGAAGATTCTTGACCCGCGCCCGATGACCGAGCCTGGCATTCCGGGAAAGACGCGGTGATTTGGAAGGAAAAAAGTTTAACGGAGAGGGGGGGGAGCCGTCTCTCCGTTAAAACCTTGATTTTGACTGAGCTACCCCCGCTCGCGCCCGCACTTCCAGCACGACCCGAACTGCCCCTCGAGCCGCTCGCCGCAGCCGGGGCAGGTCCAGGGCTCGGACGCATGGTTCTCCGCGAGCCAGCCCTGAATCAGCAGCCGCGCCCGCGGCATGACATCCTCATCGATCACCCACAGCTCGGGCCGGCACTCGAGAAAGGGGATCTCGCCCAGGGCGGCGAACAGCTCCTCGTTGCGCAGCAGGCAGGCGATTCCTTCATGCTGCAGCCGCTCCTTGAGCAGCAGCGCCAGGGGGCGCTCGTTCAAACTGAAGGTGTAGAGTTTTTTCATCGCTGCGGGCGCAGAGTCGCGGCAATCTCCTCCCCGAGCACGCGCAGCTGCCAGTTCTTGAGACAGCCGCCGCGGGCCAGCTCATCCACCGAACCGGGGTTGGTGCGGGAGATCTCCTCGAGGGTCGCGTTGTTGATCAGGATGCCCGGCTCGATCTGGAGCTCTTGCGCCTTGTCGCCCCGCCATTTCTTGAGCTTCACCATCCGCCGTTCAGCGGCCGGGTCGCGGGCCACCCGCTCGCGGCGGGGGTAGACCGGAAGTTCTTCGGGGGAAAGCTCGAGAGCCTCCTTGACCACCTTGAGCAGGCGCGTCCCGTAGCGGTCGGCGAGCCGGGCCGGCATGCCCGGCAGTCCGACCAGCGCCCGCAGAGAGCCCGGGGCATTGGTGGCGATCTCCTGCAGGGCGGAGTTGCCCAGCACCTTGAACGGCGGACAGTCGCGGCGGGCCGCCTCCTCGTCGCGAAAGCGCAGCAGCCCGTCGAGAATCGCCAGCTGCTGCGGCGCGAGCTGCCCCGCGCCCTTGAAGCGCAGATAGAGCGGGCCCTCGTTCTCACTGTGGCGCACCCCTTCGAGCAGGGCGAATTCTTCGGCGACCCAGCCGAACCGCCCGGCCTCGCGCAACCGCTGCTCCAGCATCTCTCCCAGTTTGTGCAGATGGCGGGTATCCTCGGCGGCGTAGCGCACCATTTCGTCGGACAGGGGCCGCTGCGACCAGTCGGCGCGCTGGAAGCGCTTGTCGAGGGTGACGCCGTAATACTTGTGCAGCACGTCGGCCAACCCCACCTTGCCCTCGCCGAGAAACTGGCAGGCGATCATGGTGTCGAACAGCCCGCGCACTTCGAGGCCGAAATCGCGGTGCAGGCAGCGGATGTCGTAGTCTCCGGCATGAAAATACTTGCGCACCGCCGGGTCGCCCAGCACCGGCGCCAGCGGCGAAAGATCGCCCATCGCCAGGGGATCGACCAGCGCCGTGCTCTCGCGCCCGGAAATCTGCAACAGGCAGACCTGGTCGCGGTAATGGTGCATGGAATCGGCTTCGAGATCGACGGCCAGGGCGGATTCGCCGGCGAGGGTGCCCAGAAATGCGGCCAGTTGTTCGGTGGTGGTGAGAATCGGTGGCAGGGACATCGGTACTCCGTTGCAAAAGAAAAAATCTTGGGAAAATTGGAATCTATCTTGCCAGCATCAGCCGGCGCCGGCAAGAAAAGGAAGCGCCTTCTGATGCGCGCCGTGCAGCGCCAGCCCGCCCAGTTTTTCCGGACTGAGCCAACGACAGCCATCGTCTTCACCGACCTGCGGCTGCGCTTCGACCGCTGCCGCATACAGGCGCAGGTCGAGGCGGAAATGGCTGTAGACGTGACGCACCGCCCCCGCCTCCTGCAGCGCGCCCCGGCATCCCCATTGACGGGCCAGTTCGCGGGCGGTCTGCAGGGGATCGGCCTCCGTCTTGACTTCGCGGGTGGGAAATTCCCACATCCCCCCCAGGAGGCCCCGGTAGGGGCGCCGGCAGACCAGCACCTTCCCCTCCCGCCGCAAAAAAAGAGCCACCTGAACCACCTCGGGCGTCGGCTTCTTTTTGACCCGCAGCGGCAGGGCCTGCTCCATTCCCAGGGCGCGGGCGCGGCACAGCTCGCCCAGCGGGCAGGCAGCGCAGTCGGGTTTGCGCGGCACGCACACCGTCGCTCCCAAGTCCATGATCGCCTGGGCGTAGTCGTGGGGCCGATCGTCCGGCGTCAGCGCGGCGGCCCAGAACCACAGCTGCTTCTCCGCGGCGCTTCCCCGGGGGTTCTCCTCCAGGGCGAAGAGCCGGCACAACACCCGCCGCACGTTGCCGTCGAGAATCGGCCCCGGGCGGTCGAAGGCGATGGAGAGGATCGCCCCGGCGGTGGAGCGCCCCACCCCGGGCAGCGCCATCAGACCCGCGAGCTCGGCGGGGAATTCACCGCCGTGTTCCGCGACGACTTTGCGCGCCGCCCCGTGCAGGTTACGGGCGCGGGAGTAGTAGCCGAGCCCCGCCCACAGGGCGATGACCTCGTCGATCTCCGCCGCCGCCAGAGTTCGAACATCGGGGAAGCGCGCGAGAAACCGCTCGAAATAAGGGATGACCGCCTCCACCGTGGTCTGCTGCAGCATGATTTCCGACAGCCAGATGCGGTAGGGGTCGCGGGTGTGGCGCCAGGGCAGGTCGCGCCCTTCCTCGCCGTACCAGGCGAGCAGGCGGCGAGCGACCTCGGCGGGGACAAAGGGAATATTCATTCGTTCGTCAAACCCTGAAAAGACTTCCACGAAGGGCACGAATTTTTTTGTATTTTTCAAATTCCTGTCCATTCGTGCCATTCGTGGAAAAAGCGGTTAACCGATCTCTTTCAGCGCAGCGATGGTCGCTTCCATCTCCTCGCGGGTACCGATGGAGATGCGCAGGCCGTGGGCAAGGGTCGGGTCGCTGAAATGGCGCACCAGGATGTGACGGGCGTAGAGCGCGTCGAAGACCCGCTTGCCGTCGCGGGCGGGCGGGGTGGCGAAGACGTAGTTGCCGCTCGAGGGAATCACGCCGTAGCCGATCACCCGCAGCTCGGTGCTGAACCAGTCGCGGGTTGCGCGAATCTTGCCCACGCACCCGGCGAAATAGTCCTGGTCGCTGAGCGCCGCCACCACCGCCGCCTGGGCCAGGCGGTCGAGGTTGTAATGGTCGCGGATCTTGTCGAGGGCGGCGATCACCTCGGGGCGCGCCACCGCGAGTCCCAACCGCATGCCGGCGAGGGAATAGCTCTTGGACAGGGTGCGGGTGACGACCACGTTGTCGTATTTTCTCACCAGCTCCAGCGCGCTGTCGTCGCCGAAGTCGGCGTAGGCCTCGTCCACCACCAGCATCCCCTCGACCCGCCCCGCCAGCTCCGCGACGAAGGCCTGGGGAAAGGCAAAACCCAGGGGTGCGTTGGGGTTGGTGAGAAAAAAGAGCTTGCCCGGGTAGCGCGCCGGGAAATCCTTGAGCTCCCACCCTTCGCCCAGGCCGAAGGTGCGCACCCGGGCGCCCTGAACCTCGGCCAGGGTCGCGTAATAGGAATAAGAGGGGTGCACGTAGGCGATCTCCTCCCCTTCCCCGGCGAAGGCGCGGATCAGATTGTTGAGCAGCTCGTCCGAGCCGTTGGCCATGATCACCCACGACGGATCGAAGCCGTAGAGGGCGGCCGCCGCCTCGCGTCCCGCCTGGCTGGGAGCATCGGGGTACTTGCGCAGATTGGCGCCGTCGGAGCCCAGTTCCGCCAGAATCGCCGCGACCACCTGCGGCGAGGGCGGATAGGGATTCTCGTTGGTGTTGAGCTTGATCCAGCGCCGCTCGTCGCGGGGCTGGAAGCCGGGCACGTAGCCGGCCATGTTCCTGATGTTCGGTCTTAAAGGAATCATCTTTACTCCCAAGGCGTCTCACGCCCGTTCGCTTGCGCTCACTCGAGGCGCAAAGTCCGCAGAGTAGAGCATTCTTCTAAAGATTCTCGCTGCGCTCTCTGCGCCTCTGCGCGCGATCAGAACTCTTCAAGGATTTCGTACCGAGTATTGCGCTTGGCCGGCGTGAACCCCGCCCCCCGGGCCAGCGCGATCACCTCCTCCTGCGACATGCGGAAGGAGACCCCGGCGGCGGCGACCACGTTCTCCTCGAGCATGGTGCCGCCGAGGTCGTTGGCGCCGAAGAAGAGCGCCACCTGGGCCATGCGCGCCCCTTGCGTGACCCAGCTCGCCTGGATGTTGCGCACGTTGTCGAGGACGATGCGCGAAACGGCCAGCACCTTGAGGTATTCGACCCCGCTGGCGGTCTCGCCCCCGAGCTCGGTGTTGCTCGGCTGAAAAGTCCAGGGGATGAAGGCGGTGAAGCCGCCGGTGCGGGCCTGGATCTCGCGCACCCGGAAGAGATGCTCGACGATGTCGGCGGGGGTCTCGCGCGAGCCGAACATCATCGTCGCGGTGGTCTTCATGCCGAGGCGGTGCGCCTCTTCCATCACCGCCGCCCAGTCGCGCCAGCCGATCTTGTCGGGGGAGATTTCCCGGCGCACCTCGTCGACCAGCACCTCGGCCCCGCCGCCGGGCACCGAGTCGAGCCCCGCCGCCTGCAGCCGGGCCAGGCACTCGGGCATGGAGAGGCCGGAGAGCTGGGCGGTGTGGACCACCTCCGCCGGCGACAGGGAATGGACCTGCACCTGGGGAAAGCGCTCCTTGATCTGGCGAAACAGCCCCTCGAACCACTCGATTTTGAGCTCGGGGTGCAAGCCCCCCTGCATCAGCAGTTGGGTGCCGCCGCTGGCGACCAGCTCCTCGATCTTGGCGAGAATCGCCGCGTCATCGAGCAGGTAGGCGTCAGCCGCCTCGGGGGTGCGGTAGAACGCGCAGAACTTGCACTGCGACTGGCAGACGTTGGTGTAGTTGACGTTGCGGTCGACCACGAAGGTCACCCGCCCCTGGGGGTGCTTGCGCCGCCGAATGCGGTCGGCGAGCTTGCCCGCCGCCAACAGGTCGGCCTCAGTCAGCAGCCACAGGGCCTCGGCGGGTTCGATCCCCTGACCTTGTTCGATTTTTTCCTTGATCTGCTCCAGCATGTTTCACCGCGAAGTTCAGGACGGACGTGAAGAGACGAGAGAAACCTGTTCTTCATGTCCGTCTTGGCAAAAATTTTTTCAGTAAGCCCGCAATTCTCGATACAGGGTGTCGCGCTCCACCGGCACCCGCCCCGCCTTGCGGATCAATTCGCACAGCTGCTCCTTGGACAACGCCTGGGGCGAGTCGGCGCCGGCGTCGTGGCCGATCTTCTCCTCCACCACCGTGCCGTCGAGGTCGTTGACCCCGAAGGCCAGCGCCACCTGGGCGATCTTGAGGCCGAGCATGATCCAGTAGGCCTTGATGTGGCGGAAATTGTCGAGGTAGATGCGGCTGATCGCCAGGGTTTTGAGCGCATCGACCCCGCCCACGCCGCGGGCGTCCGGCACCCGGGTGTTGTCGGGCTGAAAGGCGAGCGGGATGAAGGTCTGAAAACCGCCGGTACGGTCCTGCAGCCGGCGCAGCCGCGCCATGTGATCGACCCGGTCGGCGTAGCCCTCGAGGTGGCCAAAGAGCATGGTGGCGTTGGTCTTGAGCCCGGCGCGGTGCACCTTCTCCGTGACCTCGAGCCAGCGCTCGCCCGAGATTTTCTCGGGGCAGATCCGGTCGCGCACCTCCTGCCCGAGAATCTCGGCGCCGCCGCCGGGCATGGAGCCGAGCCCCGCCTGCTTGAGCTCGGCGATCACCTGCTCGACGCTCTGGCCGGTGAGCTGGGCGAAGTAGTCGATCTCCACCGCGGTGAAGGCCTTGACGTGCAGGCGCGGGTTGTCGGCGCGGATCGCGGCGATCGTCTCCAGGTAGAAATCGAAGGGCAGATCGGGATGCAACCCTCCCACCATGTGGATCTCGGTGGCCCCGGCGGCGCTTGCCTTGGCCGCTTTTTCAAGGATGTCGTTGAGCGCCAGGGTGTAGCAGCCCTGGTCCTCCACCCCCCTGGAAAAGGCGCAGAAGGTGCAGCGGTTGACGCACAGGTTGGTGTAGTTGATGTGGCGGTTGACGTTGAAGTAGACCCGCTCGCCGTTCTTGCGCCGATTAGCCAGCGCCGCCAGCTCGCCGATGGCGAGCAGGTCGGGGCATTCGAACAGCGCCAGCGCCTCGGCGTCGGACACCCGGGCGCCGCCCTCGATCTTGCTGCGGATGGTTTCGAACAGTCGTGTCATGAAAAAAATCCTGTTTCTCGCCCGTTCGCTACGCTCACTCGAGACGCAGAGAGCGCAGAGGAATCTCCTGAATTCTCAGCGTTCTCTGCGCCTCTGCGAGAGATGCCTTTAGCTCTTGAAGTTTGTATCCGCCTCGCCCCAGCGCGCGAACAGCCGGTGCTCGATGCGCAGGCTGTCGAGCACCTTGCCGACGACGAAGTCGACCAGATCCTCGATCTTCTGCGGGCGGTGGTAGAACGCCGGCATCGCCGGCACGACATGGGCGCCGGCGCGCGCCAGGCGCAGCAGATTTTCCAGGTGCACCTGGTTGAAGGGGGTTTCGCGGGGCACCAGCAGCAGCGCGCGGCGCTCCTTGAGCGCCACGTCGGCCACCCGCTCGATCAGGTTGTCGCTGATGCCGGCGGCGATGCGCGCCGCACTCCCCATGGAACAGGGCGCAATCACCACCGCGTCGGGAGCGGCGGAGCCGCTCGCCACCGGGGCGAACAGGTCGTTCTCGTCGTAGTGGGCGAGATGCTCGTTGCCGCCGAAATAGTCGCGCATCAGCGCCCGCCGCTCGCTGGTTGTCCCCTCCCACTCGAGGCCGGTCTCATAGCGCAGCACCGCGAGGCCGGCGCGGCTGGCGAGCAGGGTCACCCGGCGGTTCGCGCGCAGCAACTCCTCCACCAGGCGCAGGCCGTAAATCGAGCCGGAGGCTCCGGTCACGGCAACGACGATGTGTTTCATGGCAGTCTCCGGCATCCGGTCACACCAGGGCGTCGACCAGGGTGAAGAGAAAGATCGTCACGCTGATGTAGCCGTTCATGTTGAAAAAAGCGGCATCGAGCCTGGACAGATCATCGGGCTTGACCAGACTGTGTTCGTAGACCAGCAGCGCCCCCACCACGCACACCCCGATGAAATAGATCCAGCCAAGGCCGGTGCCGGCCAGCAGGGTCGCAAGCAGGGCGATCATGGTGAGGTGGAAGATGCGCACCAGCAGGATCGCCCCCTCGGAGCCCAAGCGCGCCGGAATCGAGTGCAGCCCTTTCTCGCGGTCGTACTCGAGGTCCTGCAGGGCGTAGAAGACGTCGAAGCCGGCCACCCAGAAGAGCACCGCCAGCCCAAGAATCAGCGCCTGCCAGCCGATGTCGCCGCGCAGGGCGATCCAGGCGCCGATGGGCGCGGCCGCCAGGCACAGCCCCAGCACCACGTGGGCCAGACTGGTGAAGCGCTTGCAGAAGGAATAGAGGGCAAGGAAAAACAGGGCCACCGGCGAGAGGTAGAAGCACAGGGGATTGAGCATCCAGGCGGCGAAGATCATCAGGGCGAAGGCGGCGATGACGAAGAGCCAGGCTTCGCCGCGGCCGACCTTGCCGGCGGGGATATGGCGCTCGGCGGTGCGGGGGTTCTCGGCATCGATGCGCGCATCGATGATGCGGTTGAGTCCCATGGCGCCGGAGCGGGCGCCGACCATGGCGACGCAGATCCAGAAGATCTGGCCGATGGTCGGCGGCGCGCCACTTTCGAGCGAGGCGAGCACCACCCCCATCAGCGCGAAGGGAAACGCGAAGACGGTGTGGGAAAACTTGATCATGTCGAGCAGGGTGCGGGTCTTGTCCCAGAGGGTCGCGGAGGCCATCCATCCTTCTCCCAGGCGAGGTTGCAGCGGACCGGGCCGCTTTCAAGGCCGCCAGTTTATACCCCCCGGACCCCGCGGCACAAGGGGTTTGACGGATGCCCCGCGGCGCGCAGCTGAAACCAGCCGACCTTCACCATCGAACAGGCAGGGGGCGCGAGTGCGCCGGGCGCGGCCTCCCGGGTGTCAGCCACCAGCGCAGGGAAGCGGAAAGCCCTCTCGATGAGCTTAGTCTTCATCAGCGGCGAGAATCGACTTTTTTCTTTGCCCGTGGCTCAACGTTGCTATACTTGACCGGCGCGTTTTTCATGAAATGTTGTCGCACCCAAAGGGAGGGAAACCGATGTCGGAGGAATTTTCCGCGCCCGATTGGCGCCGGGAGTTGGCCGCAAATTTTCGGGCGGGGCTGCGCAAGGGTTTGTCACGCCTGGCGGAGGTCGGGCTGGCGGCGGCGATTTTCGGCCTGATCCTGGTTGTGCTTCTGCTCATGGCCAAGGGGTTGTGGGCGGTGTATGGCGAAACACCGACCGGGCAGCGCTTTGCCCTGCACCAGGCGCAGGCCGCCTTTGCCCTGGACCAGCTGCTGAGTCAGCCCGCTCACCTTCTCGCCGCAGAGATCGTATGGCTCGGCCTGCGGGCACTCTTTCCCCTGTGCCTCCTGGGCCAGTTGCTGCAACTGCTGCGCCGGCTCTATTTCGATCAGGGCCTTGCTCTGCGGTTCTTGCTCTGGGGTGCCCCGGCGTGCTGGCTGGCCGCCGCGGCGCTGGCCGATCGCCATGGCACCTCGCTTGCTCCCTGCCTGCTGCTGGTGGCCTTCACCACCCTGGCCCTGCTCCCCGGCGTCGCGTGCGCGGCTCAGGCGCTGATTCCCGAAGCCGACGATCTTTACCGCCTCGGCCAGCGATTGCGGCGCGCCGCCACCGCGACGGACTGAAGAATTCTTTTTCTCTCCCGCCCTCAAGCGAGCCCCAGCTCCTGCCAGCGCCCTTCGAGGTGAGCCGCCATTCGGGGGTCGTCCTCGACCCGGGCCCAGCCCGTTTTTTCGGTGGCATCGACCGCCATCCGGCTGCCGTCGAGAATGACGTCCCGCCCCGGGTCCGCCCGGTTGACCACCTGCCAGAACAGGGATTGGGGCTGCGCCGGCCAGTCCGCTTCGTCGACGAGGACGAGCAGGCGCGAGCGCCGCAGAGGCCCCTCCCCCCACAACTGCCGCACCAGCTCGGCAATCGGCCGCGAAACCTCCCGGTTCAGTGCCAGCACGGCGCAGCCGTGAAAAATCCCCTCGGCAAAATAGCTCAGATCGGCAATTTCCGGATAATCGCTTTGCAGGAGCGCCAGAATCAGGCGTTCGTTGGCTTTGCCCAGGAAGAGGTTTTCGGTAGGCGGCGGACCGACCACGGTGGCGGGGAGGATGGCTCCAGGCCGGGCATGCAGAGCGGCGAGCCGGAAAACCGCCGCGGGGGCCAGCGGCCGGTAGAATCCGGTGTGATTGCCGAAGGGCCCCTCCCACGCCATCTCTTCGGGCGCGACCGATCCTTCGAGGAGAAATTCTCCCGCCAGCGGCACCGGCAGCCCGGTGCCGGGCGCCGTGCCCAAGTTGATCGAAGCCCCCCGGATGAGGCCGGCGAAATCGGCCTCCCCGACGCCTGCGGGGAGCGGCAGGGCGGCGGCGGCGATCAGGGCGGGATCGCCGCCCAGGACCACCGCCACCGGCATCGGTTCGCCCCGTTGCCGCCAGGCCTCGAGATGGCGGCCGCCGTCCGCCCCGGGGAGGAAGTGTAGGGCGGCCCGGCGCCCATCCAGCAGTTGCATGCGGTAAATGCCGATATTGACCGCGGCGGTTTCGGGATGGCGGGTGATGACCAGGGGCAGAGAGAGAAAACGGCCGCCGTCCCCGGGCCAGTTTTTCAGGGCGGGAAGCAAGCTCAGGTCGGCGGCGACCGCGTTCAGCGCGGGCGCCGTCGGCGCGACCGGCGCCGGATGGTGCGCCAGCACGGTTTGCAGCCGCAGCGCCGCCGTTTCGCCCGCGACCGCGGCCAACTCCCGGCGCAGGCGCTCCCGGGCGGCATCCATGTCCGGCACGCCCCAGGCCCGGGCGGCCCGCGCCCGCGAACCGAACAGGTTGGTCGCGACCGCAAAACGATGACCCTTGACGCGCTCGAAGAGCAGAGCGGGGCCTCCCCCCGGCTGTCGGCAGACGCGGGTGGTTACGGCCGCGATTTCCAGCTCGGGATCGACTTCGGCGGTAACGCGCCGCAGCTCGCCGCACTCGGCCAGCTGTTCAAGAAAGGTGGTGAGATTTTGCACCATGGCAGATCGGCTCCCGGTATTCGAATCGGCGTGGCGGTTATTCGTTCTTCCCCCAGCCGCCGCCGCCCGGGGTTTCGATGCGCAGGCGATCGCCGCCGCGGCCGACGAAGGAACATTTCCCCGGCAGCTCCCGCTCGTTTTCGTCGCGCACCAGCAGATTGCGCCCCACCTTCCCCGCTTCGCCGCCGGCGAGGCCATAGGGACCGCGCCGGCGCCGGTCGCTGATGATGGTGATCTGGGCAGCGGTGAGGAGTTCGAGTTCGCGCACGATCCCCTCGCCCCCCGGGTGCAGCCCCCGGCCGCCCGACCCGCGGCGCAGGCAGGTGCGCCGCACCCGCAGGGGATAGGCATGCTCCAGCGCCTCCACCGGGGTGTTGAGGGTGTTGGTCATGTGGGTCTGGATGCCGCTCGCCCCCGGCCCCGCCGGCCCGCCGCCGGCGCCGCCGCCGGTGGTTTCGTAATAGGCGAAAAGCCCGCCGCCGGGGAGGCTGCCGCCGATGGTCAGATTGTTCATGGTGCCGCAACTGGCGGCGGGAATCCTCGCCGGCAGCGCCTTCGCCAGAGCACCGAGCAGGACATCGACGATGCGCTGGGAGGTCTCGACGTTGCCGCCGGCGACCGCCGCGGGGAAGGTGCAGTCGACCACCGTCCCCGGTTCGGTGCGCACCGCGAGGGGACGTATGCAGCCGGCGTTGCTCGGAATGCGCTCCGGCGCGAGCAGGCGAAAGACGTAGAACACCGCCGACAGGGTGATCGCCCGCACCGCGTTGACGCAGCCGGGCACCTGCAGGGCGCTCCCCCGGAAGTCGATCGTGGCCCGGCGGCCGGCGATGTGCAGCTGGCAGCGCAGCGTCACCGGTTGTTCACCGATGCCGTCGTCGTCGAGGGCGTCGGTGAAATCATAGCTGCCGTCGGGGATCGCCGCGATCACCTCCCCCATCATCGTTTCGCCGTAATCGAGCAGGGCCCGGCAATATCGGCCGACCTCCCCCGCGCCGTACTGGCCAAGGATCTCCCGCAGCCTGCGCTCCCCCACCTGATTGGCGGCAAACTGGGCGGTCAGATCGCCCTCGCGCTCCTCCGGGGTGCGCACGTTGGCCAGCAGCAGCGCCAGCAGCTCCCGATCGAGCTCGCCCGCCCGCGCGATCTTGACCGGCGGAATCCGCAACCCCTCCTGAAAGATCTCTCGCGACAGGGGCAGCGAACCGGCGCTCATTCCGCCGACATCGGCGTGGTGGGCGCGATTGGCGAGATAGAAGGCGGGCCGGTCGAGGTCGAGAAACACCGGCGTGATCAGCGTGATGTCCGGCAGGTGAGTTCCGCCGCGGTAGGGGTCGTTGAGGAGCAGGGCGTCGCCCGGCTGCAGGTCGGTGCGGGAAAGTGCGGCGGCCACCGACATCGGCATGGAGCCAAGGTGCACGGGGATGTGGGCGGCCTGGGCGATCATGTCGCCCGCGCCGTCGAACAGGGCGCAGGAATAGTCGCGCCGCTCCTTGATGTTGGGGGAGAAGGCGGTGCGCATCAGCACCGCCCCCATCTCTTCGGTCAGCGAGGTGAAGCGGTTGCGCAGAACCTCGAGCCGGACCGGATCGGTCGCCGTCGTCACGGGCTCCTCCTGGTCACCAGCAGATGCCCCGGCGCGGTGACCCGAACCCGCCACCGGGGGCGGATCAGGTGGGTGGCGGTGGCCTCGACCACCAGGGCCGGGCCGCTGAATTCTCCCCCGGGTGGCAGCTGGTCCCGTTCGTAAACCGGGCAGGCCTGCTCTTTTCCGGCCAGGGTGACGACGGCCTCGGTGATCGGCGCCGGCATGTTGCCCGGAGCCAGGGGCGGCCACAACCGGGGCCGGGGGCCCACGCCGACGGCCCGCAGGCGCAGGTTGACGATTTCCACCGCCCGCTGCCGGTCACGGTAGCCGTAGAGGCGATGGTGCTCGGCGTGGAAATTCTCGACATAATCGGAGGCCAGGGGCACCGTGACCTCGAAGGATTGGCCGCGATAACGCAGATCGAGCCCGTACTCCAGCCGTCGCTCGGCCGCGGGAACCCCTTCATGATCGAGATCCGTTGCGGCCCGCCTGGCCAAAGGAGCGAAAAAATCGCGGACCTCCTCCGCGCCGATAACCGCGGGGCGCAGAACCGAGAGGGAATAATCGCGGATGGTGTCGGACAGAAGCATTCCCGCCGCCGACAGCAATCCCGGGAAGCGAGGGATCAGAATCCGCGTCATGCCGAGCTTTTGCGCCAGAGAACAGGCGTGCAGCCCGCCCGCGCCGCCAAAGGGAAAGAGGGTGAAGTCCCTGGGGTCAAATCCTTTTTCGATGGACACCACCCGCAGGGCCCCGGTCATGGTCTCTTCGGCCACCTCGACGATCCCCTCGGCCAGACGCCCGGCAGCCATTCCCAGCTCCCGCGCCAATTGTTCCAAGGCGTCGCGGCAGCGGCCGCGGTCGAGGGTCATGCGTCCGCCAAGAAAGCGATCGGGCAGAAGCCGGCCGAGGAATAGATTGGCGTCGGTCACCGTCACCCGCTCTCCGCGGCCGTAGCATACCGGGCCCGGGTCGGCCCCGGCGCTTTCGGGACCGACCCGCAAGGCACCGCCGGAGTCGCGCCGGGCGATCGATCCGCCCCCCGCGCCGACGGTGTGAATGGCGATCATCGGCACCTTGACCGGCCAGCCGGCAATAACGGTCTCCGAGGTGAAAGGGATCTCCCCCGCGCACAGGGCGACATCGGTGCTGGTCCCGCCCATGTCGAAGGTGAGGATATTGTCCAGGGCGAGGGAACGGGCGACGTCCTGCGCCCCGACGATGCCGCCGGCAGGGCCGGAGAGGATGGTGCGCACCGCCTCGCTTCCGGCCACCTCCGCATCGATCGCTCCGCCGTTGCTTTGCATGATTCGCAGGTTGCCGGTGCCGAGGCCGTCCTCGATCCGGCGCAGGTAGCGGCTCATGACCGGCGACACCGCGGCATTGACCGCCGTGGTCGATGCCCGCTCGAATTCACGGTACTCGGGGAGAATGGTGCTGGAGCGGGAGACCACCACGCCCCTCTCGCGCAGCCGTTCCTCGATCATCCGCTCATGCTCCGGATTGGCGTAGGAATGAAGCAGGCAGAGGGCAACCGAGGTGATATTGCGGGCAGCAAGCGCGCTCACCACCCGGTCGATCTCCTGCTCCTCGAGGGCACGCAGGACACTACCGTCGGCACCGTTTCTTTCATTGACCTCGACCACATCATCAGGAGCGACGAGACTCCTTCGCCCTCGGGGATGAAGGTCGTAGAGGCCCGCTCGATTCTGCCGACCGATCAGCAGCAGATCGCGAAAACCTACGGTGGTGACCAGCCCGACCCGGGCGGTCTTCCCCTCGAGCAGGGCATTGGTGGCCACCGTCGAGCCGTGAAAAACGATGTCGGCCTGGTCGGTCAATTCCCGGATTCCTTCCAGCACCGCCAGAGAGGGATCGCGCGGGGTGGAGGGAAGCTTATGGGTTGCGATGCGCTTTCCCTGGACCAGGATCAGGTCGGTGAAGGTCCCCCCGGTATCGACCCCGAGATAAATTTTCCCCTCGCTTTCTGTGGTCATGCTCTCGATTCTACCTGATTTATCCACCCGCCGAAACCGAATGGCGGCGCACTCCACCTGATGACGGTCAGCAGCGATCCCCGAAGGCAACTCGGACATTTCTCCAGGTCCACGAAAAAAGCCCCCAGCCTGGGGCGGGGGGCTTTTTTCGTGGACCGATGCCATAGGGAGGGTCAGAAGACCGCAAGCCTTGCCAGTTCCATGACCGGACCGGGAATCAACCCGAGCAGCAGAACGCCGGCGATGGCAAGCACGATGGAGATGACCGCTCCGGAATGCATTTTCACCCAGCCGAAATCTTCCACCGGGTCGCGGAAGTACATGTAGACCATGACTCGCAGGTAGTAATAGAGGGAAACGGCCGAGTTCAGCACCCCGATCACCGCCAGCCAGATATAATCGGCCTTGACCGCCCCGGCGAAGATGTAGAACTTGCCGGAAAATCCAGCGGTGGGCGGAATACCCATCAGGGAGAAGAGAAAGATGGTCATCGCCACCCCGAGGAAGGGCCGGCGGAAACCGAAACCGGAAAATCCTTCGAGGGTGAGATTTTCCTCGCCCTTCTTGCCGGCCAGCACCAGCACGGCGAAGGCGCCGATGTTCATGAAGGTATAGGCGAGCAGATAGAACAGGATACCCGATTTGCCCACTTCGTTGGCAGCCACCATCCCGACCAGGGCGTAGCCCGCGTGGGAGATGGAGGAATAGGCGAGCATCCGCTTGATGTTCTGCTGGTAAATAGCGATCACGTTCCCCACGGTCATGGTCAGCACCGCGAGAATCCACAGCAGGGAGGTCCAATCCGCCTGCATCCCCTCCAGCCCGATGGTGAAGACGCGAAGGAACGCGGCGAAGGCGGCCGCCTTCGGCCCGGCGCTCATGAACGCGGTCACCGGGGTGGGAGCGCCCTGGTAAACGTCGGGGGTCCACATATGAAAGGGGGCAGCGGCGATCTTGAACAGAAAGCCGGTGCTGAGCAGCAGCATCCCGGCGACCATCATCGGGTTGCCGAGCAGTTCGCCGTTGTCGCGCAGGGCCTGGGCGATGCCGGCGAGCTTGGTGGTGGCGGTCGCACCGTAAATCAGGGCCACCCCGTAGAGCAGGAAGCCGGTGGAAAAGGCACCCAGGAGGAAGTACTTGAGCCCCGCCTCGTTGGAGCGCAGCTGATTGCGGAACAGGCCGGCCAGCACGTAGAGCGAGATAGAGAGAACCTCGAGCCCGAGAAAAATCGTCATCAGGTCGGTGCCCGAGGCCATCCACATGGCGCCGGCGGTGGCAAAAAGAATCAGCGGGTAGTATTCGCCGATGGGATACCCCTCGCGCTTGAGGTAATCATCGGACATGAGAATGGTCAGGCCCGCCGCCAGAATAAAGGTGATGTTGAAGAAGGTGGCGAAATTATCGAGTTCGACCGTGCCGGCGAACCCGGCCTGCGGGTTGTTCCACCCCGAAATCGAGACGAAAGCGGTGACCACCAGAGCGAGGATGCTGATCCAGGCGACGTGGTTTGTCTTGCCCCGGGGGGAAAAGACATTGATCAACAACACGGCCATGCCGAAACAAGACAGCACCAGCGAAGGCATGATGGCCGCGAAATTGACGTTCTGCATTGCAACTTGCACCAGGTTTTCCATTGAAAAGCTCCTCCGGATGCGGTGTTAATCCGAATCGAATCGCTGATTATTGGGGCAAACGATCGTTATGTGCCACAGCCTCCAGGACCTGAACCTGGGCCATTTGCTTACCTTTGATCTGCTGGATCATGTTGTCCAGCGCGGGGTTCATCTTTTCGAAAAAGGTATTGGGATAGACCCCGATCCAGAAAACGAAGACCAGCAGCGGGAGCATCAGCGCGACCTCACGGGCGTTGAGATCCTGCAGTTTCTGGTTGGCCGGGTTTTTCAGTTCGCCGAACATGACCCGCTGGAACATCCACAACATGTATACCGCGGCAAAGATCACCCCGGTGGTGGCGAACACCGCGAACCAGCGCAGTTCGCTTTCGAAGGCGCCCATCAGGATCAGGAATTCGCCGACGAAGCCGTTGGTGCCGGGAAGGCCAATGGAGGAAAAAGTTACGATCATGAAGATCGTGGCGAACACCGGCATCTGCTTGGCGAGGCCGCCGAATTCGGCGATCAGGCGGGTGTGGCGGCGCTCGTAGATGAAGCCGACGATAAGGAACAGGGCGCCGGTGGAAATGCCGTGGTTGATCATCTGAATCATGCCGCCGGAGAAGCCCTGCAGGTTCATGGCGAAAAGACCGAGCATAACGAAACCGAGGTGGGAAACCGAGGAATAAGCCACCAGCTTCTTGACATCATCCTGCATCATCGCAACCAGCGCGCCGTAGATGACGCCGATGACCGCCAGCACTGAGAGAAAGGGAATGAACTTGAAGGTCGCATCGGGAAACAGCGGCATGGCGAAGCGCAGGTAGCCGTAGGTCCCCATTTTCAGCAGAATAGCGGCCAGAATGACCGACCCGGCTGTCGGCGCCTCGGTATGGGCGTCGGGCAACCAGGTGTGAACCGGGAACATCGGGACCTTGATCGCGAAGCTGAAGGCGAAGGCCAGAAACAGCCAGGTCTGCAGCTGGGGAGCGATATCGAGCGAATAGAAGTGGGTGATGCTGAAGCCGTTGTCGAAGGGTGCCCCCGACTGCAGCGCCAGGTAGTAGACGTAGATGATGGCGACCAGCATCAGGAGCGAGCCGACCGCGGTGTAGATGAAGAACTTGACCGCGGCGTAAATGCGGCGCCCGCCACCCCAGATGCCGATCATGAAATACATGGGGATCAGCATCAGTTCCCAGAAAATGTAGAACAGAAACAGGTCGAGGCTGATAAAGGCCCCGAGCATGGCGGTTTCGAGCAAAAGCATCAGGGCCATGAAGCCCTTGACGTTCTTTTCCACCGCATGCCAGGTCGACATGACGGTGATCGGCATGATGAAGGTGGTCAGCAGCACCAGCCAGAGGCTGATGCCGTCAATGCCGATATTGTAATTCATCTGGAAGTAATCGCCGATGCTGATCCATTTGGCGAATTCGGTGTAATGAAAAGCGGCCGAGGTCTTGAACACGTCGTCAAACGCCAAGGGCAGGCTGATGACGAAGGTCACCAGGGTCACGACCAGGGTGTAGCTCTTCAGGAGCCCGTGGTTGTCCTTCGGGATGAACAGCAGAAGCAGCATCCCGAGAATCGGGAAAAATGTCATCAGGCTCAAAAGGTGGTCCGTCATGGAAATCGCTCCTTATCTTGAACTTGGGTAGGTTTTGGGCTCTTACCTGAAGACGTAGTAAGCCACCATGACGATCACCCCGACCACCATGGTCATCGCATAGTTATGCACGAGACCGGTCTGAGTGAGGCGGAACACCCCGGCAAACCCCTTGACGATGAAACCGGCGCCGTTGACGATGCCATCGACGACCACCACATCGAAGCCTTTCCAGAGGAAGGTCCCGAGCTTTTTGGTGGGGTTGACGAAGAGGGCATCATAGATTTCGTCCATGTACCACTTGTTGAAGACCGCCCGGTGCAGCCCGGTGAAGGCAGCCACGAATTTTCCGGGGAGTTCGGGGCTTTTCAGGTACATGATGTAGGCGGCGAAAATCCCCACCACCGCGATGCCGATGGAAACCCCCATCAGCCCGAACTCGAGGGCGGCCGTGCCATGGGCCTCGATCCCGTAAGTCTGCTGGGCATGCTCGAAGACCGGCGCCAGGTAGTTCTCGAGATGATTCGGGATATGACCGACAAGGTTGCCGAGAACGTGGGGAATCCCGATATAGCCGCCGATGACCGCAAGAACACCGAGAATCATCAGGGGAAGGGTAATGACCAGGGGCGACTCGTGGACGTGGTCCTTGGCCTTGGCATGAGTGCGCTGGGAGCCGTGGAAGGTCATAAAGACCAGCCGGAACATGTAGAAGGCGGTCATGCCGGCGGCACAGGCGCCGACCAGCCACAGCAGCCAATGGCCGCGGGTTGAGCCGAAGGCCCACCACAGGATTTCATCTTTTGAGAAAAATCCCGAAAACATCGGAATACCGGAAATGGCGATGGTCGACACCAGGAAGGTGACATAGGTGATGGGCATCTTCTTGGCGATCCCCCCCATGTTGCGCATGTCCTGCGGGTCGTCATGCAGATGGGCCTTATGATAGGCGTGGTGCATGGCATGAATGACCGAACCCGACCCGAGGAACAAGCAGGCCTTGAAGAAGGCATGGGTCATCAGATGGAAGATACCGGCGGTGAAGGCGCCGACCCCCATGGCCAGAAACATGTAGCCGAGCTGAGACACGGTGGAGTAGGCGAGAACCCGCTTGATGTCGTTCTGGGCCAGGCCGATGCTGGCGGCGAAGATGGCGGTTGCGGCCCCGACGATGGCCACGACCATCATGGTATCGGGGGCCATCGCGAAGAGACCGTTCATGCGCCCGATCATGTAGACGCCCGCGGTGACCATGGTCGCCGCATGGATCAGGGCGGAAACCGGGGTGGGGCCTTCCATCGCGTCGGGAAGCCAGGTGTAGAGCGGAATCTGCGCCGATTTACCGGTGGCGCCGAGGAAGAAGCACAGGGTGATCAGGGTGACCACAGCGCTGCCGGCACCGAGGAGGTGGCCATGCTCGGCGATTTCGGTAAAACGGAGGGTCCAGATGCCGTGCTCGCTGCCGAGGGTCCAGTACAGGGTGAAGAGCCCGAGCAGAAAGCCGAAGTCGCCGACGCGGTTGACCACGAAGGCCTTCTTGGCGGCATCGCCGGCGCTTTTCTTATGAAAGTAATACCCGATCAGGAGATAGGAGCAGAGACCGACGCCTTCCCAGCCGATGAACATGACCAGGGCATTGTTGCCCAGCACCAGCATCAGCATGGAGAAGCAGAACAGGTTGAGGTAGGAGAAGTAGCGGTAGAAGCCCTCCTCACCGTGCATGTAGCCGATGGAGTACAGATGGATCAACGAGCCGACCCCGGTGACCACCATGATCATCAGGCCCGACAGAGGATCAAGCAGAAAACCCCAGTCGACCTGCAGGTTGCCGACCGTCATCCACGAACCCAAAACCAGCTCATGAACCTTCTCTGAATCGCCCAGCAGTTGGAAGAAACACAGGCAGGACACGACGAAGGAGCCGCCGATCGCGAGGGTGCCAATGGCGCCGATAACCGCCTCGTTCTTGATTTTCTTGCCGAGAAGTCCGTTGATGATGGACCCCAGGAGTGGCAAGAAAGGGATGAGCCATAGTTTGTCGTACATCTCCGTCTCTCCTCTTGCGAAAATATCGAAACTGAATAGAAATCAGATCACCACTTGAGCAGGCTGACCTCGTCGACCTCTATGGACTCCTTGTTGCGGAAGAATGCAATCATCAGCGCCAGACCCACAGCCGCCTCGGCCGCCGCCACGGTCATGACGAAAAAGACGAAGATCTGCCCGTCCACATTCCCCAGGTGACTCGACAGGGAGATGAAAGAGAGGTTCACGGCATTGAGCATCAACTCGATGCACATGAAAATAACTATCGCGTTGCGCCGCGTCAGGACACCCAGGGTTCCCAAGGAAAACAGGATGGCGCTCAGCACCAGATAGTGATAGACGGTAACCATGTTATGACTCCTGTCCGTTCCTGATTAGACTTGCTTTTTGGCCAGAATGACGGCGCCGACAATCGCCACCAGCAGCAGAATGGAGGCCAACTCGAAGGGGAGGAGAAAATCGGTGAACATTTTCTCTCCGATAATCTGCACATGCCCCTGGGAAAGTACACGCTCGGCGGTGATGTCGCCCTGAAACGCCGAGACCTCGCCGCGGCGCGCGAAGGTCACCGCCTGGATCAAAACAATGCCGGCCGCGATCGCCCCGCCAAGCAGCCCGTGGGTGTAGCGCTTGGTCATCTCGGTGCCGAGGTTGAGAAGCATGATGACGAACAGGATCAGGACCATGATGGCACCGGCGTAAACCATGATCTGCACCGCGGCCATGAAGGGGGCGTGCAGCATGACGTAGAAGATCGCCAGGCAGAAGAAGGTCATGACCAGTGAGATCGCACTATGCACCGGGTTCTTGCAGGTGACGACGAGAAGACCGGAGATCACTGCGACCAGGGCCACTAAATAAAAGAACAGAACTTCCATGGAGAATCGCTCCTTTCCGCTTATCGCAGCAGCCGCTCTTTGGTGTAAGTAAAATCGGTCCGATGGTAGTTGGCCAGTTCGAACTCGCCGGTCATCTCGATGGCTTCGACCGGGCAGGCCTCAACACAGTAACCGCAGAAAATACAGCGCAGCAGGTCGATCTGGTAAACCTTGGGGTATTTCTCTCCCGCCTCGTTCTCGGCCGATTCCACGGTGATGCATTTGGCCGGGCAGACGGTGGGGCAGAGATAGCACGCCACGCATTTCTCGCGGTTCTGGGCGGGCACCAGGCGGTGCAGGCCACGAAAGCGATCAGAGGGCTTGAGCTTGACATGGGGGTACTGGACCGTGGTGCTGTGCCCTGGCAACAAATGCTTAAAGGTAATACTGAGACCTTTGGCAAACTCTTTGAACATGGTTTTATCCTCGTCTCCTCAAAGGGTTATTGCATCAACACGACGGCCAGTCCGGTGATGACGATGTTGGCCAGACCGAGAGGCAGCATGACTTTCCACCCCATGTTCATCAACTGATCGTAGCGCACGCGGGGAAAGGTGGCGCGCAGCCAGATGAAGAAGAACATGAAACCGAAAATTTTCAGCAGGAGATTGATAAAGCCAGGGAAGATCCCGGACCAGCCCCCCAGGAACAGGGTCGCGGCGATGGCCGAGATGACCACCATGTTGGCATACTCGGCCATGAAGAACAGCGCGTACTTCATCGACGAGTACTCGGTGCAGAAACCCGATACCAACTCGGTTTCGGCCTCGGGAAGGTCGAAGGGGGTGCGGTTGATCTCCGCCAGAGAGCAGATCACGAACAGGCCGAAAGCCAGGGGCTGGGAAAAGACGTACCAGTTAGGCAGAAAGCTGACGACGCCCCACAACGGCTCTTGCTGCAACATGACGATCTCGCGCAGGCTCAGGGTTTCGGAGAGCATGAAGACGGCGACGATCGACAGGCCAGCAGTCAACTCATAGGAGATCATCTGCGCGGTCGAGCGGATTCCGCCGATCAGGGAATATTTGCTGTTGGAGGACCAGCCCGCCAGAACGATGCCGTAGGCCCCCAGGCCCGCCATCGCCAGAACGTAGAGAACCCCGACGTTGAGATCGGTGATCTGCTGAGATACCAGGTAGCCGCCGATTTCGAGATCCGGGCCGAAAGGAACCACCGCCATGGTGATGAAAGCCGGAACCAGGAGCATCATCGGCGCCAGAACAAAGGTAAACTTGCTGGCCTTCTCGGGGATAATGTCTTCCTTGAAAAAGAGCTTCAAGCCATCGGCGATCGGCTGAAGCAGGCCGTGCCACCCGGTTTCCATCGGCCCCAGTCGGGTCTGCATGTGACCGATGACTTTGCGCTCCACCCAGGTCGCGTAAGCCACGATCAGGATGACGACCACAAATACCGCCAGGATCTTGACGATCATGGCGGACAGGAACAGGGGCCAGTTGTTGGAGAGACTAACAGGCATCATGGCATTCCTCTCTGCGAAGTATTAAGGTTCTCCATTAAAATCCCGGTTTGTGCGGGGTGGCCATCTCCCCCAGGTGTTTCTTGAGATACTGGGCTTCCCGATGATTCGGGTTGATCTCCAGGGCCTTGGTGATCGCCGTACGCGCCCCATCCAGGAAATCGAGCTGCATGTTGCACTCGGCGATGCGCACCAGGGCGTCGGCATCCTTGGGGTTGATCTCGAGCACCTTGCTGTAAGCGCCGATAGCGTCGCTGAAATCACCCGTGCGCCGGTACGACTCTCCCAACATGTAAAAAGCCGGAGCGAAACGATTGTTGGTTTCGGCTGCAGCGATGAATTCCTCCGCGGCCTGAGTCAGATTGCCATCTTTGAAATAGGCCATGCCCAACTCGAAACGAGCCGCGGTGTAATTGGGACTCAATTCGACCACCTTCCTGAACTGGTCGACCGCCGCGGCATAGTCGCCTTTTTGGGACAGCACCATTCCCAGCATGTAAAGCGCCCGGGTATAGCTCGGATTGAGGCGCACCGCCCCCTCCAGAACCTCTTGCGCCTGACCCAGATCGGTATTGCGCAGATAGGACAGGCCCAGGCGATAATGGGTTTCAGCGCTCTTGGGATTGATCTCCAGTGCCCGTTTCAGGTTCTCGATGCTGGCCCCCAGGTCGCCCAGACCGTATTGAGCCATACCCAACTTGAAGTAAACCCGGAAAAGATCCTTCTCCCCCGCGAGTGCCCGCTCAAAGGAATCGACCGCCGCGTCGAGATCTCCCTGATCATACAGCGCCAGTCCCTTGTAATAATGGGCCTTGCTGAAGTCGGGGGCGAGACGCAGCACCTCGTTCCAACAACTGAGGGCCTCCTCGATCATTCCCCGGTGAAACCGGTCGAGAGCTTTCTGGTGGAGAAAGTCCGCGTCGCTCGCGAGATTGGTGCCGCACTGGTCGCAAAACTTCGCCTGAACCGAAACAGGGGCGTTACACTTGGAGCATTCCATGCTGACTCCTGACCAATCGGTTACTTGCTGATTTCGACCGGAACAGCCGCCTCGCCGCGGTAAATCCGGTTCACTCCAGCGCCCGTGAAATGATAGGGAACGAAAACAACCCCTCTGGGCAGGCGCCGGCCGATCTTGGCTTTAAGGCGGATTTCCTCACCGTTGCCCTTGATGCTGACGGTTTCGGCGTCCTTGATCCCCAACTCGGCCGCGTCCTCGAAACCGAACTCGGCGTAGGGCTCGGGCATGGCTGCCAAGGGTCCCTTGGCGCGGGCCGAGAGCGTTCCGCTGTGATAAAGGGCACTGCCCGTCACCATCTGGAAGCGCGCCGCCAGCGCTTTCCCGCCGGCGGCTGCGACCAGTTTGCGGGTCGCGGGCCTGAGGTTCTCCCCCCCCCAGGCGATCCCCTGAGGTCCGATGGCGTTGAATTCAACACCGGCGTAGGCGGGAACGTCCCCTTTGAGCTCGGCAAAAATGGCAGCCGGCCCGGTGAAGGAGACCTGATCGCCCATGCGGGTCGCCATCATGCTGAATATCGCGAGATCGGTCTTGGCTTCGCCCGGCGCGGAGACCCCGGGGCGGACCCGTTGGATGCGACGCTCGGCGTTGGTGAAAGTCCCGTCTTTTTCGGCAAAAGAGGTGGCCGGCAGAATGACATCAGCCTCTTTGGCGGTTTCCGTCAGGAAGATATCCTGCACCACCAGGAACGGAACCTTGTCGATTGCCGCCTTCGCCCTGGCGCGATCGGGATAGGACGCAACCGGGTCTTCCCCGATGACATAGAGGGCCGAGAGCTCGCCGCTGGCCGCGGCCTGCAGCATCTCTTGGGCGCCAAGTCCCTTTTCGCCGGGCAGAATCTTCTGGTCGATGGCACCCTGGCTATTGGCTTTTTCGCCGCAGACAAAGAGGCCGCCCTTTTCCGCGTCGACCACACCGGCGAGAATCGCGAGATTGGCCGCAGCGAGCCCGAGTTCCCTGCTCTGGGCCTGGTAGGACAGGCCGTAACCGAGCAGAATCGCCTTGTTTTTGCCTTCGACCAGTTGCTTTGCGGCCTTTTGGATGGCTTCGGCGGAGACTCCGGTCTCGGTCGCGACCGCCGCGGGGGTAAATGGGGCAAGGGCTTTTTTCAGCTCCTCCACGCCCTCCACCCCGTCGGTCAGGGCACTGCCGTCGGCCAGCAGGTACTGAGCCATGGCATTGAGGACGTTGACCTCGGTGCCCGGCTTGGCGAGCAGAGTCTGGGCATAGGGCAGCTTGCCGAATTTGCCCTTCTTGTCGCTCACGAGAGTCAACTTGGCATTGTTGCGCTTGACGGCCTGGTTGACCACCATTCCAAACACCGGGTGGGTTTCGTAAAAATCGGAACGGATGGCGAGCACCACGTCGCATTCCTCCACCTGGGGATAGGTGCCGGTGGAGGCGCTCACCCCGAGGGTTTCGGCCAGACCTTCGCTCAGCCCCTTGTAGCACTCCCCCCCCGAGTGATCGAGATGAGGGGTTTTCAGCGACTTCTTCGCAAGTTTTTTCAGCAGGAAGAATTCCTCGTTGGTCAGTCGCCCGCCGGAAATGACCCCGATGCCTTTTTCCGCCTGGGCCTTGCCGAACCCGGCAACCACCGCATCGAGCGCTTCGTTCCAGGAGGCCGGCTCCAGGCGGCCGTTTCTGCGCACCAGCGGCCTCTGCAAACGCTCCTCCGAATTGATATAGGAGTAGCCGAAGCGCCCACGAATACAGAGATTGCCGTCATTGACGCCGATCTTGTCGTTGAAGCGAATCGTTTCAACCTTGTTGTTCAAAACCCCGAGAGTCACGGTGCAGCCGTTGCCGCAGTAGCCGCAGACCGTATCAACCTCTTTGAGTTGCCAGGGACGGGCCTTGAACTTGAAGGGACGCGGCAGCAGGGCGCCGACCGGACACATGGAAACGCACTGACCGCAGAATTCGCAATCGAGACCGCGATCGTAGGCCGTGGCCACCTTGGCGTCGAAGCCGCGCTCGATGAAACTGTAAGATCCGAAGGACACGATCTCGTCGCACACCCGCACGCACTTGCCGCACAGCACGCAGCGATTCATGTTGCGTTCGATGAAAGGATTCTTTTCGTCGGTCTCCCAGTTGAACTTGGCGTCTTTGAAGCGGTTGGCGACCACTTCGTATTCGTAGGTCAGGTCCTGCAGATCGCATTCACCGCCCTTGTCGCAGACCGGACAGTCGACCACGTGATTGACCAGCAGGAACTCGAGCACGGTCTTGCGGACTTTTTTGATTTCCTCGGACATAGTGGTGACCACCATCCCCTCGGTCACCGGCGTGGTGCAGGCCGGAATCAGGCGGCCCTTCATCTGCTCGACCTCAACCAGGCAGACGCGGCAGGCGCCATAGGGCAGCAGTTTCTGCGCGTAGCACAGCACCGGAATGTGGATGCCCGCCTGCTCGGCCGCCTCGAGAATGGTGAAGGTCTTCTTCACCGTGACCTGTTTTCCATCTATCGTCAGATTAACCATCTTGACCTCGTCCTTGTTCGTCTGGGGGGTTCGGCTATTCGATGGCCATGAAGCGGCAGGCATCGTAGCAGGAGGTGCACTTGGTGCACTTCTCCTTGTCGATGATGGCAATTCCACCCTTTTCCCACGTAACCGCGTCGACCGGGCAGACCTTGTAGCACAATCCGCATTTCTTGCAGGCGTTTTCGATGACCTCGAACTTGAGCAACTCCTTGCAGGAATTGGAAGGGCAACGCTGCTCGTTGATATGAGCTTCGTATTCGTGGCGGAAATAGCGGATGGTGGAGAGAACCGGGTTGGGAGCCGTCTGGCCGAGACCGCACAGGGAGGCTTTCTTGATGTCGCGGCACATGTCTTCGAGCAGCTCGATATCGCCGTCCCGGCCTTTCCCGCTGGTGATGCGCTCGAGAATGTCGAGCATGATCTTGAGCCCGATGCGGCAGGGCACGCACTTACCGCAGGATTCCATGCGGGTGAAGTTGAGGAAGAACCGCGAGATATCGACCATGCAGGTGGTCTCGTCCATAACGACCAGACCTCCCGAGCCCATCATGGCGCCCGCCTTGATCAGAGAGTCGTAGTCGACCTGGGCGTCGATCGCCTCGCCCGGCAGACACCCTCCCGAAGGACCGCCGGCCTGCACCGCCTTGAACTTGCGGTTGTTGAGGATGCCGCCGCAGACATCGTAGATAACTTCCCGCATCGTGATGCCGGCGGGAACCTCGACCAGGCCGGTATGCTTGATTTTGCCGGTGAGGGCGAAAATCTTGGTTCCCTTGGTGCTATCCGTTCCGATCGAGGAATACCAGTCGGCGCCCTTGTTCAAGATGTAGGCAACGTTGGCAAAAGTCTCGACGTTGTTGATGTTGGTCGGCTTGGTCCAAAGACCGCGCACCGCAGGGAAGGGCGGACGCGGGCGCGGCATACCGCGCTCACCTTCGATCGACGCCATCAGGGCGGTTTCCTCACCGCAGACGAAAGCGCCCGCGCCGGCCTTGATGCGCAGGTCGAAAGCAAAGCCGAGCCCCATGCAGTCCCGGCCCAGGAACCCTTTTTCGTAGCAGGTGTCGATGGCTTTCTGCAGGCGCTTGATCGCCAGCGGGTATTCGGCACGCACATAGACGTAGCCGTTCTGGCAACCGATGGCGTAGGCGGCGATCATCATCCCCTCGATAAGACCATAGGGGTCGCCCTCGAGAATCGAGCGGTCCATGAAGGCCCCCGGGTCGCCCTCGTCGGCATTGCAGATCAGGTACTTGTCGGTGCCGGGCGACGCCGCGCAGAAGCTCCACTTGACGCCGGTGGGAAAACCACCGCCCCCGCGGCCGCGCAGTCCCGATTTCTTGACCTCCTCCACAACCTCCTGCGGGCTCATCTTCACCGCCTTCTTGATGCCGGTGAACCCGTCGTGAGCCAGGAATTCGTCGAGACTCTCCGCATCGATGGTGCCGCAGCGCGAGAAAATAACGCGCATCTGCTTTTGGAGAAATTTCTGATAGTAGGGACCGGCTTTTTTCTTCTCGATGACCGCCCCTTGAAGAACGTGCTCTTCGACGATCTGGGTCACCAGTTCGGGCTTGACGAAATCGTAGGTCACCGCCTCCTGCCCGGGAATACAGATATCAACCAGAACGTCGTTGGCGCAAAGCCCCCGACAGCCGGTGCCGACCACCGTGCACCGTTTCCCGATTTTTCCCTCGACACCGTGTTTTTCGAATTCCGCCCTGAAGGCTTCTTCGACTTCCTTGGCGCCGGACGCCAGCCCGCCTGTCCCCTGGCAGATAAGAACCCTTAACTGATCTTCTATTTCGGCCATTTAAAGTCCCCGGTTGCGAAAAGGGTTGGACACAAAGGAATGGTTCGCCTTATTCCATCGCGCGGTACTTGTTGACGACCTCATCCAGCTTCTGCACCGACATGCTGCCGTAAGTCGCATCGTTGACCATGATGACCGGCGCCATGCCGCAGGCGCCGATGCAGGCCACGTGCTCGACGGTGAACTTGAGGTCTTCGGTGGTTTCGGCATGCCCGATCCCCAGGCGCTCGCTCAGAGTGTCGGCGATGCGGCCCGCCCCCTTGACGTGACAGGCCGTCCCCATGCAAACCCGAACGATGTATTTACCGCGGGGCTCGAGATGGAACTGCGCGTAAAAAGTCATCACCCCGTAGATCTGACTGGTATAGACGTTGAGGCGCTCGGCGATCAGATGCACACAGGGTTCGGGCAGATAGCCGTAATGGTCCTGCACCGCCTGCAGAACGGGCATCAGCGCACCCTTCATGTTGATGAACTTATCGATCAGCTGGTTGGCCGCTGTCAGATCGACTTCCGCCTGTTCAACCTGCGCTTCGGCATTACTCATGGGTAGCCCTCACAACGTTGAAGGAATTAACGGTCGATATCGCCGAGAACGATGTCCAGGGTTCCGATGACCGCGACTAGGTCGGCAAGCATCCTGCCTTCGACCATCTGCGGCAGGGCCTGCAGATTGAGAAACGACGGCGGCCTGATCTTCATCCGGTAGGGGCGCGGGCTGCCGTCGGACACCAGATAGTATCCCAACTCACCCTTGGGCGCCTCGATCCCCTGGTAGATTTCGCCCGGCTCCGGCTTGAACCCCTCGGTGACGATCTTGAAGTGATGAATCAAACCTTCAATGGAATTCACCACATCCTGCTTGGGCGGCAGGCAGACCTTGGGGACGTCGGCCAGGATCGGGCCGGGCTTGAGCTTGTCCAGGGCCTGATGCACGATCTTGCAGGACTCGCGCATCTCATCGAGCCGCACCTTGTAGCGCGCCCAGGTGTCGCAGTCGTTGAGCACCGGAACATTGAAGTCGTAGTCTTCATAACCGCTGTAGGGATTGTCGCGGCGCAGGTCCCAATCGACGCCCGAACCGCGCAGGCTGGGCCCGGTCAGACCGATATCGGCGGCATCTTCGGCGGAAATCACGCCCACCCCGATGATTCGCTTCTGCCAGATTTTGTTTCCCGTCAGCAGACCTTCGTAAGTATCGACATGGCCCGGCATATCGTTGGCGAAGTCGCGCATCTCTTTTTCGATCCCCTCCGGCAGATCCGCCGAGAGGCCGCCAACCCTGAAATAGTTGGAGGTCATGCGCGCGCCCGAGATTTTTTCATACATGTCCATGACGCGCTCGCGCTCACGGAAACAATAAAGAAAGACCGTCATCGCCCCGATATCGAGAGCATGGCAGGCGAGCCAGATCAGGTGGCTCTTGATGCGGGTCAGCTCCGCCAGCAGAACGCGAACAACCTTAGCCCGCTCAGGAATGGCATCGGTGATGCCGAGCAGCTTCTCGACCGCCAGAACGTAGCCGAGATTATTGCTCATCGGCGCCAGATAATCGAGTCGATCGGTGAGAGGCAGGGTCTGATGATAGGTCCGGCTTTCGGCCAGCTTCTCTACCCCCCGATGCAGATACCCGATATGCGGAACCGCCTTGACGACAACCTCGCCGTCGAGCTCCAGAACAAGCCGCAACACCCCGTGCGTGGAGGGATGCTGAGGGCCCATGTTGATCGTCATGGTTTCATTGGTCGTTGCCATTGTACGCCTCGTTCCTTTGGGAGTTCTCGAAAACGTGCTTAGGTGGTCCGCCCCTGATAAGGCTCGCGATCGGGGCCCTGCACCGGATAGTCCTTGCGCAGCGGGTGACCGACCCAGTCGTCGGGCATCAGGATGCGGCGGGGATCGGGATGGTTATTGAACGTGATCCCGCTGAGATCCCAACATTCGCGCTCCAGCCAGTTGGCCGAACCCCACACGCCGGTGACGGTATCGATGCGGGCGTCGCTCTCCTCCACCGGAGCCTTGAGACGAAGGCGCATCTTGGTGGCCAGATTGTAGATATTGTAGACCACCTGAAACCGCGGCGACCGGCCCATGGCAAGATAATCCACCGCACACAGATCAGCCAGAACGTTGTAGCCGAGCTCCTTCTTGCAGAAGGCACAGATAGCGACGACATCTTCCTTTTTCACCGTGATGGTGGTTTCGCCGCGATATTCCTTCACCTCCAGAACGGAGTCGGAAAATTTCGCCTTGAGCTTTTCCACTACAGCTTGATCGGTCATTTGTACCGTCCTTGTCCTAATGAGAATCAGAAACCAGCCCGCACTAGGCTTCCTTGATCACTTCGCCCAGACCAATGGCAGCACCGAAGGTGTTGCGCTCCTTCATGATCCTCTCCTGCAGCTTGAGGAAGCCGTAGAGAAGGCCCTCGGGGCGAGGCGGACAGCCGGGAATATAGACATCGACGGGCAGCGCCTCGTCGACCCCCTGAACGGTGCTGTAGGTATCGAAAATCCCCCCGGAGCAGGCACAGGCCCCCATGGCGATGACATACTTGGGCTCGGGCATCTGCTCGTAGACGGTCTGAATGACCGGAAGCATTTTCTTGGTCACGGTTCCGGCGATGACGATCAGGTCCGCCTGACGGGGGGAGGCCCGAAAAAGAATACCGAAGCGGTCAAGATCGAAGCGGGCCGCACCGGTGGCCATCATCTCAATGGCGCAACAGGCCAGACCGAACGTCATGGGCCAGATCGAGCGCGAGCGCGACCAGTTGACGAGCTTATCCAGGCTCGTGGTAACGATATTGCTTCCCAGAGGCTGATCTACTCCCATTCCAGTGCTCCTTTTTTCCAGACGTAGACATATCCCACCAGAAGGATGAGAATGAAAACCCCCATCTCGATAAAGCCGAAAAGCCCGAGCTTCTTGAACATGACCGCCCAGGGATAAAGAAAGACCACCTCGATATCGAAGACGATAAAGAGCATGGCCACGATATAGAACTTGACCGACACCCGCTCCCGGGCGCTTCCCACCGGAGGCAAGCCGCACTCGTAGGGAGAAAACTTGACGACGCCAGGCTTTTTTACCCCGATCAGGCGGGAAAAAATCACCGAACCCATGGCAAAAGCCAAGGCGACTCCGATGAGAACCAAAACCGGCAGGTAACTGTCTAACATAGAACGGCTCCTCCCCAACGATGTTTTATTATTCTTGCCTAATTGTTTCCGATGCCGTTTACGGTTTAAAACTAGGGCAAGTTAGGACAAAAGCGGTCCTTTGTCAAGGAAAAAATACAGTATACTGTATGCACTTTTCAGCATACATTTCCACTGTTAAAACAGTGGTTTAACATCATTTCCAACGGCGCTTTTTTTGCTCTGAAACGGGCCCGGATCACCCCGCTTCCGGCCACCTTGCACACCCTTGGGAAAAAAGCATTTTCCGCCAGATTCCAACGGCTTTTCCCCGCGCCCGCGATTGAAACGACGCCGTATACAAGGTTTCTCGTTTTTCAATGTTTACCTGAAGGGTTTTTGAACGGCATAATAGCCGGCGTTAGGATGCCCCATGTCGCAGCCGCTTGGTTCCTGGGGCACAAATCTCACGACTCCGGGAATGTAAAAATTGGATTTCATCTGGGCATCCCTGCAAGCCGCCGTCACCCTGATCCTGAGCTCCGACAGCGACGTCTTCCAGACCGTGGGCACCTCGATGGTGGTGGCGGTCAACGCCACGGTGATCGCCGCCCTCATCGGAATCCCGCTGGGGGCGATCGTCGGTCTGTACCGCATCCCCTGCCGACGCCTGGCAATCACCTTGCTCAACACCCTGATGGCCCTGCCCACCGTGGTCGTGGGCCTGGTGGTCTACGGCGTTCTCAGCCGCCAGGGGCCGCTTGGCTCCTTCGGGCTGCTCTTCACGCCAACGGCCATCGTCATCGGCCTCTCCGTGCTGTCCATACCCCTGGTGGCCCACTATGTTCTGAGCGCAGTCACAGGGGCCGATCAGCGCATTCTTTCCACCGCGCTCACCTTGGGCGCCGGGCGGCGCCGAGCCACCTGGATGCTTCTGCTGGAGGTCCGGTTCGGCATCATGGCGGCGGTGGTGGCCGGTTTCGGTCGGGTAATTGCGGAGGTCGGCGTGGCGATGATGCTCGGCGGCAACATCCGCGGGTATACCCGCACCATGACCACTGCCATTGCCCTGGAAACGAGCAAAGGCGAATTCGCCTTCGGTCTGGCCCTCGGCCTGATTCTGCTGACCGTGGCCCTGGCCATCAACCTCTTTCTCAACCTGTTGCAGCAGCGATGACCCAAAAACTCTACGAATTAAACGATGTCGAGAAGCGCTACGGCAACCATCTGGCGCTCAGCGTCGATTATCTCGAACTGCTCAGCGACCGCCTCTATGCCCTGACCGGCCCCAACGGGTCGGGCAAGAGCACCCTGTTGCAGATTCTGGCCTTTCTTGTCCCCACCAGCAAAGGCAAACTCCATTTCTGCGGCGAAGAGGTCAGCGAGGACCGTCGTCAACTCAAACGCCTGCGCCGGGAAGTCACTCTGGTCCACCAAGACCCCTACCTTTTTCGCCGCAAGGTATGGCAAAATCTGAACTTCGCCTTGAAAATCAGGAACATCTCCCCATTGCAACGCCACGAGCGCATCGAGAAGGCCCTCCACGACGTCGGCCTCGAAGGCTTCGCCCAGCGCCAGGCCAACGAACTCAGCGGTGGGGAAAAGCAGCGTGTGGCCCTGGCCCGTGCGCTGGTACTGCAACCCCGGGTGTTGCTCCTCGATGAGCCGACCGCCAGCATCAACCCCGACGATTTGCCCCGTATCGAGGAGATTATCCATCGACTGCCGGACTCAGGCACCACGGTGATCATTGCGACCCACGACCCTCATCAGCCGAAACGCCTGGGTGCGATTATCATTCCCTTCGAGCCGGGCCGGATTCTTCGCCCCAACGCTTCACCCCAAACAACGGATGGAAAATATGCTTCGCTTTGAAGAGGCCCGCCACCAGATCCTGCACAACACTTCTGCACTGGACGCTGAGCGGGTCTCCCTGCTCGAGGCCGGCAACCGCGTCATCGCTCAGGATGTCCACGCGCCCTGGGACCTGCCGCGCTGGGACAATTCGGCGATGGATGGCTTCGCCGTCCGCTTTGCCGACGTGCGGCCGGGCGAGCCCTTGCCGATCGCGGGCTACCTTCCCGCCGGAGCGGCGCCCGGCGAGACGCTGCGGACCGGCACGGCCCTGCGCATCATGACCGGCGCCCCCATGCCGGACGGGGCCGACACGGTGGTGCCGCTGGAAGAAACACAAGAGCGCGAGGGCCGGGTGCGTTTCACCGGCATGCTGCGGCCGGGCAGCCATGTCCGTCGACGGGCCGAAGACCTGTGCGCCGGGACCCTCTTCATTCCGGCGGGCACACCGTTGCGGCCGGCCGAAATCGGCATGCTCGCCTCCTTCGGCAAGGTCTTCGTTCCCGTTTTCCGCCGAGCCCGGGTCGCCATTCTCTCCACCGGCGACGAGTTGATCGAGCCGGGAGAGCCGATGGCCGAAGGCCAGATCGTCAACAGCAACGCCCTGGCGCTGGCCACCGCCCTGCGCGAACTTGGGGCCGAACCGCTTCTGCTCGGCATCGCCCGGGACAACCGCGACAGCCACTTGCGCCTGCTGCGCCAAGGCCTGGCCGCCGACGCCCTGATTACCTCGGCCGGGGTCTCCAGCGGCGATCGCGACCTGGTGCGCGAAACCTTGGAGGAACTCGGCACCGAGTCTATCTTCTGGAAGGTCGACATCAAACCCGGTCGCCCCACCGCCTTCTACCGCAGCGGCGACAAGCCGGTCTTCTGCCTGCCGGGAAATCCCGTCGCGACCCTCATCACCTTCGAAGAGCTGGTCAAGCCGGCGATTCTCAAGATGATGGGGCACCGGCGCATGGTCGAACCCTTTCTTAAAGGCACCCTGCTCGAGGATGTGAAAAAAAGAGGCGGGCGCGGCCAGTTTCTGCGGGTGCGTCTCGAAAACCGCGACGGCCGGCTGCTGGTGAGCACCTGCGGAGATCAGCACACCGGCATCCTGCGCACCCTGGTGCAGGCCGACGGCTTGGTCTACCTGCCGCCCGAAAGCGAAAATCCGGCGGCTGGCAGCCAGGTCGACGTCCACATTCTCGGACGCCACCTGAATGAACCCGAGAAATAAGGGAAAAATCGTCGAGCGCAAAAAAGGGCGGCCCCGCCGGGCCGCCCTTTTTTCATTTGCGAGCTGTTTCGATGCGGTTCATCCCCGCCAGCAGAAAACCGAGGGTGATGAAGGCGCCGGGGGGCAGGATCATCAGCAGGAAGGGCTGATAGCCGCTGCCGAACAGGGTGAATCCGAGCAGGCTGCCCGAACCGAAGACCTCGCGCACTGCGCCGAGGACGAAGAGCGCCAAGGTGAAGCCGATCCCCATACCGAGACCGTCGACGACCGCGGCACGCAGGGGGTTCTTCGAGGCGAAGGCTTCCGCCCGCCCAAGAATCAGGCAGTTGACCACGATCAGAGGGATGAAGATACCGAGCGCCTTGTGCAGGTCGTAGAGGAAAGCTTCCATCACCAACTGCACCACGGTGACGAAGGAGGCGATGATGACGATGAAGGCCGGGATGCGCACCTTGGCCGGGATCAGCTTGCGTAAAAGCGATACGACGATGTTGGAGCAGAGCAGCACGAAGGTGGTGGCGAGCCCCATGCCGAGGCCGTTCTCGGCGCTGGTGGTCACCGCCAGCAGAGGGCAGAGCCCGAGCATCAGCTTGAAGACCGCGTTTTCCTTCCACAACCCCTTGGTGAATTCGGCAGCCAGATTCATCCCTGTCCTCCTTCTGCGGCCACGATTTCGCCGCGATGCTCGCGGAAGAATTCGAGCCCCTTGCGCACCGCTCCCACCACCGCCCGCGGCGAGATGGTGGCCCCGGTGATCTGGTCGAACTCGCCACCATCCTTTTTCACCCGCCAGTCGGCGTTGTCCAGATTCTTGCCGACGAACTGCTGCCTGAACCAGCCTTCTTCAATCTTGTCGCCGAGACCCGGCGTTTCGGCGTGGCGCAGAATCGCGATGCCGGTCACGGTGCCACCGGGATTCACCCCGGCCATGACCGCGATGTCGCCGCTGTAGCCGTCGGGAGCCACCACCTGAAAGGCGATGCCGGCCAGCGCACCGCCCTGGCGGGCGAGGTAGAAGGTGCGTTGCACCGGGCGCCCCTTCTTGTCGGTGCCGACCTGCAGCTCGACGGTATCCTGGTCGGGGCTGTTGTCAAAGGGCGGCAGCACCGCCTGCAGGGCGCGCAGGGTCTCCTGCCGGCGCTGCTCGGCGATCGGCTCGCGGGTCACCGCCTCGACCAGCGACAGAATCAGGCCGGCGCCGGCGGCGATCAGAGTCAGAACGATAACGAGGCGACTGATGTCTTTCATGGAGTCCCTTTATCCTGCCTTCTGCGGCACGTAGCCGAATTTCTTCGGTTTGCAGTAACGGTCGATCAGCGGAGTGGCGGCGTTCATCAGCAAGATGGCGAAGGAAACCCCCTCGGGGTAACCACCAAAGAGACGGATCAGGACCGTGAGCACCCCGCAGCCGACCCCGAAGATGAGCATCCCCCGCGGCGACACGGGAGAGGAAACCATGTCGGTGGCCATGTAGAAGACCCCCAGCAGCAGGCCGCCGGTGACCATGTGAAACAATGGGCTGGGGTAGCGGCTCGGGTCGATCACCCAGAACAGGCCGGCCAGCACCACCACGCTGCCGAGGTAAGAGGCGGGGATGTGCCAGGTGATGATGCGCTTCCAGAAGAGGTAGGCCGCGCCGAGAAGCAGCGCCAGCGCCGACACCTCGCCGAGACAGCCGCCCATATTGCCGAGAAAGTAATCGACCGTCCCCTGCTGCAGCGCCGGGGGCAGTTCGCCGGTGAGCATCACCGCGGTCTTCATCTCGCCCAACGGCGTCGCGGTGGTTACCGCGTCGAGGCCTGAACCGAGGGGCGCAGGCGCAGTCCAGCGGGTCATCTGTACCGGAAAGGAGATGAGCAGCACCACCCGCGCCACCAAGGCCGGGTTAAAGGGATTGTAGCCGAGTCCGCCGTAGATCTGCTTGGCCACGACGATGGCGATCACCGAGCCGAGCAGCGCCAGCCACCAGGAGCTGGTGGGGGGCAGATTCAGCGCGAGCAGGATGCCGGTGAGCGCCGCGCTGCCGTCGCGCCAGGTCTGGGGCCGCCCCATGATCTTCTGGCAGGCGATCTCGGAGAGCACGCAGCCGGCGGTGCAGATGACGAGCACCCACAGGGCCGGGAGGCCGAAATAGTAGACCGACACTGCGCAGGCCGGCAGCAGCGCGTAGATGACCCCGCGCATGATCTTGTCGGTGGTCTGGTCGGCATGGATATGCGGCGACGATGACAGATAAAGTTGCTTCTCCACGTCAGAGCTTCCTTCTCTTGGCCAGAATGGCTCCCTTGGCGTAGCGGATCGACTGGACCAGGGGGATGGCGGCGGGGCAGATGTAGGTGCAGCAGCCGCACTCGATGCAATCCATGGCGTCGAACGACTCGGCCTCGTCGATCAGGTCGAGGCGGGCGTAGGCGGAAATGGTGGTCGGCATGATGTGCACCGGGCAGACCCGTACGCAGCGCCCGCAACGGATGCAGGGCCCCTCGGGCTGCAGGTCGAGATCGCCCTCGCGAAACAGCAGCAGGCCGCTGGTGCCGCGCACCGCCGGCGCCTCGAGGGAGAGTTGCGCCGCCCCCATCATCGGGCCGCCCATGATGATCTTGGCCGGGTCGCCCTTGAGCCCGCCGCAGGCATCGACCAGGTGCTGCAACGACATCCCGACCCGGATTCGCAGGTTTTTCGGCTCGGTCAGCGCCGGACCGGTGATGGTGGCGATCCGCTCGACCAGGGGCCGGCCGAGGGCGATGGCATCGGCCACCGCCGCGGCGGTACCGACGTTCTGCACCACCACCGCCACGTCCATGGGCAGCCCGCCCGAGGGCACCTCGCGCCCGGTGATGGCGGCAATCAGCTGCTTCTCCGCCCCCTGGGGATACTTCACCTCGAGGGGGACGACCTCGATGCCGCGCCCGGCGCAGGCCTTGCTCATCACCTCGATGGCGTCAGGCTTGTTGGCCTCGATGCCGATGAAAGCCTTCTCGACACCGAGCACCCGCTGAAAGATGGCGACGCCGGTGAGAATTTTTTCCGTCTCCTCGAGCATCAGGCGATGGTCGGCGGTAAGGTAGGGCTCGCACTCGACCCCGTTGAGAATCAGGGTGTCGATCGGCTTTTCCACCGGCGGCGAGAGCTTGACGTGGGTGGGAAAGGTGGCGCCCCCCATGCCGACCATGCCGGCGCTGCGGATGCGGTCGCGCAGCTCGTCGGGCGAGAGGCTCTGAAAATCGACGCCTTCGAGCCCCTCGACCCAGGCATCCTCGCCATCGGGCTTGATCACCACCGCCGGCAACGCCTTGCCCGAGGGGTGGGGACGCGGTTCCACCGCCACCACTTCGCCCGACGTTGAAGCGTGCACCGGCACCGAGACGAACCCCTTGGCGTTGCCCACCACCTGCCCTTTTTTGACCAGGTCGCCCTTGGCCACGCAGGCTTCGGCCGGTGCACCGATGTGCTGCGCCAGCGGAATCACCAGTTCGTCGGGGAGCGGACAGGTCTCGATCGCCTTGTGCGCCGACCACTGTTTGTTGTCGGGCGGGTGCAGCCCGCCGCGAAAGGTCTTGAGATTTTTCGTCATGGTCGCTTTTCCTGCAAAGTTCGTCGCCGCTCAGGCCGCCTGCCCGGAGGCGGGGACCGCCGGCGGCGGAAAGGAACTTCCCTCGGGATAGCCGGTGGTGAAGTCGCGGATGCATTTGGTGGGGCATTTTTCCACCCCCGGGGCCGCCTGGTCGTGGTGTTCGTAAACCACTTTGGCGAGAAAATTCTCGATGACATAGGCCTCGGGAGCGGCCTTCTTGCAGATCTGGCAGGCGATGCAACCGACCTGGCAGTACTTGCGCACCGCCGCCCCCTTGTCGTGGCTGTTGCACAGCACGTGCACCGTGGCCGAAAGCGGGGTCATCTTGATCACGCTGCGCGGGCAGGCCGGAACGCATTTCTTACAGCCGGTGCATTTCTCGCGGCTGATCACCGCCAGCCCCTCCGGGGTCATCTCGATGGCGCCGAAAGGGCAGACCCGGGCGCAGGTGCCGAGCCCGAGACAGCCGCCGGGACACTGCTTGGGGCCGTCGGCGATACGCTGGGCCGCGTTGCAGTCATGCACCCCCAGATAGCGGTACTTGGTGGCGGCCTTGGCATTATCGCCCTGACACAGGACCACCGCCACCTCGGGGTCGGCACTCACCGCCTCGACCCCGAGAATGTGGGCGACCTTTTCCACCGTCGACTGCCCGCCGGGGGTACAGGCGCTCGGCTCGGCCCTGCCCTCGGCGAGGGCCTTGGCAAAGCCCGAGCAGCCGGGATAACCGCAGGCGCCGCAGTTGGCGCTGGGCAGCACTTCGAGAATGGCCAGTTCGCGCGGATCGACCTCCACCGCAAATTTCTTGGCGGCCAGGCCCAGAGCCACCGCCGCAGTCATGCCGATGCCGCCGAGACTTAAAATCGCTTCGAGCATAGAAACCTTATCCTCAGATACGTTTAAACGAGATCAGCCCTTGACCAGTCCGGCAAATCCCATGAAGGCGAGGGACAACAGACCGGCCGTGACCAGAGCCACCGCGGTGCCGCGAAAGGCCTTGGGCACCGGGCACAGATCGAGGCGCTCGCGCAGTCCGGCAAAGAGCACCAGGGCGAGGGTAAAACCGACCGCCGCGCCGAGGGCGAACACCACCGACTCGAGAAAAGTGTAGTCTTTCTGGATGTTGAGCACTGCCAGGCCGAGGACCGCGCAGTTGGTGGTGATCAGGGGAAGAAAGATGCCGAGGGACTGATAGAGGACCGGGCTCACCTTCTGGATGACCATCTCTACCAGTTGCACCAGAGAGGCGATGACCAGGATAAAGGCGATGGTCTGCAGATACTCGATGCCGAAGGGAATCAGGACCAGGTACTGGATCAGCCAAGTCACCACCGAGGCCACGGTCATGACGAAGGTGACCGCCATGCCCATGCCGAGAGCGGTCTCGACCTTTTTGGAGACCCCGAGAAATGGGCAGATTCCCAGAAATCGGGCCAAGACGAAGTTGTTGACGAAAATCGCACTGATCAGAATGATCAAGAGTCCGGTCATAAAGCCTCCCGCCGGCTTTTCGAGGTGCCGCGAATTGGTCTGACCGCCTAATGTAAAGGAGACGCCGGCGCCTGTCAAACCCTTCGGTCGAGCCAAAACAGCCTCCAGAACAAAGCAAAAGACAAGCCAAGCGCCAGGATCCCGGACCTCCTCGCTCCGCGCCCGGCCCGGAAAGCCCCGGCCGAAAGGGCGCTCCAGGGCGGCAAAGGCGGACTTGGCCCATTTCGCCACAGCCGCTGGCGAAAAAGACCACAGTAAAGAGCCCGTCCTCCAAGGCCGTGCGTCTTGACAATGTCCAGGCGCCATGTTAAGCAGACGGTCGGTTACCGGCCTTTTCGCCGCCCCCTCCCACCATCGTGAACCGGGCGCAAGCCCCCGAACCACCAGAGGAATCACCATGGAGCACAAAGATTCGGCAAAGCTTTTCGCGCAGGCCAAGCGATACATCCCCGGCGGCGTCAACAGTCCGGTACGCGCCTTCAAATCGGTCGGGTGCGACCCGGTCTTCGTGACGCGGGCCAAAGGCTCCCGGGTCTATGACGTCGACGGCAACAGCTATATCGACTACGTCGGCTCCTGGGGTCCGATGATTCTCGGCCACGCCCACCCCAAGGTGATCGAAGCGATCCAGAAAACCGCCGCCGACGGCACCTCCTTCGGGGCCCCGACGGCCCTGGAAACACAGTTGGCCGAAATGGTCTGCGCCGCCTTTCCCAACATCGAACAGGTGCGGATGGTGTCCTCGGGCACCGAAGCCACCATGAGCGCCATCCGCCTGGCCCGGGGCTATACCGGCCGCGACAAGATCCTCAAATTCGACGGCTGCTACCACGGCCATGCCGACAGCCTGCTGGTCAAAGCCGGCAGCGGCGCCGCCACCTTCGGGGTCCCCACCTCCCCCGGCGTTCCCGCCGACTTCGCCAAGCACACCCTGACCGCCACCTACAACGATCTCGCGGAAGTCAAGGAACTGGTCGCCGTCAACAGCGGGGAAATCGCCGGCATCATCCTCGAGCCGGTGGCCGGCAACATGGGCTGCGTTCCTCCCCGCCCCGGCTTTCTCGAAGGCCTGCGCGAGCTCTGCACCCAGGAGGGGATCGTGCTGATCATCGACGAGGTCATGACCGGCTTTCGCCTCGCCTACGGCGGCGCCCAGGAGCGCCTCGGGGTGCGCGGCGACCTGGTCTGCCTCGGCAAGATCATCGGCGGCGGCATGCCGGTGGGAGCCTTCGGCGGCAAGAGCGAGATCATGAGCATGCTCTCGCCCGAGGGCGGCATCTACCAGGCCGGCACCCTGTCGGGCAATCCCCTCGCCATGAGTGCGGGCATCGCAACCCTGAGCCTGCTGCAGGAGGAAGGTTTCTATCAGCAGATCGAGGAAAAGAGCGCCTACCTGGAGAAGGGGATGCGCGAGGCCGCCGGCCGGGCGCCGATGAAAACCTGCCTGCAGCGCATCGGCGCCATGTTCTGCACCTATTTGCAGCAGGGACCGGTCTATTCCTTTGCCGATGCGGCGAAAAGCGACACCGAGGCGTTCGGCCGCTTCTTCCGGGCCATGCTCGAGCAAGGGATCTACCTCGCCCCTTCCCAGTTCGAAGCAGGCTTCATGAGCATCGCCCACAGCCAGGACGAACTCGATCAAACCATCGAGGCCGCCGGCAAGGCATTTGCCGGCCTCTAGTCATCCCCGGCACGGTCGGCCAAATCTCACCCCCGCGGCTCCGCTCCCCCAGGGGCGTTTCTCTGCTCCGGCGCCCGGCCAAGGAGCTCGATCGGCCGACCAAAAACCGGTTGACACCCCTTGGGGCCTGTGCTAATTAGGGGAGGCTTTTTTTCGGGCATGTATGCTGTATACAAAAATCATGGACGACGACGACCGCCAACTATTTAAATCACTGGGCTTTTTGTCCAGCATCGGGATTTCCATGGTGGCGGCCACCCTGATCGGCCTGGCCATGGGTTATTACCTGGATCAATGGCTGGAAACGTCTCCTTGGTTGACCCTCATTTTCCTGACCTTCGGTATCATTGCCGGTTTTCGCAACATTTTCATCCTCACGCGCCGGGAAATCAAACGGCAGCAAAAGGAAGACGACCGGAAAAGTGACGGACAGGGATGATTTACTGCGGGCCCAACTGACCCGCCGCAACTGGATCATCCTTGCCCTGCTGATTGCGGCGAGCGCCTTCTGGCAGTCGCGAGCGCTGACCCTCGGGGTCGCCGCCGGCGGCCTGCTCGCCATTGTCGCCTTCGGCTGGATGCATCGCTCGCTCATCCGGGCGCTGAGCCAGCCGACCCGCAGAAGCGCCTGGGGTTTCCAGTTCAGCTACCTGGTGCGCCTGGCCGCGGTCGCCACCATGATTTTTCTGCTCATCGGAGTGGCCAAGGTTCACCCGGTGGGACTGGCGGTTGGCCTGTCGGTGGTGGTGATCAACATCTTCTGGACCACCGCCCGACGCCTGCTCTGATCAAATCTCACGACTCTTCGAAGGAGACGTTGCACCCATGACCCATCCTTTTCTTTTTCTGCAGTGGCTTGAGCACCAACTTCACCTGCATGTCGGCGACCATGTCATGTATTCCTGGTTCGTCATCCTGGTTCTGGTCCTTGCGGCCTTTGCCGCCTCGCGCCGCATCGAGATGGTGCCCAAGGGGATGCAGAACTTCATGGAAGTGGTCGTCGGCGGCATCCGCACCCTGATCGACGACACCATGGGCAAGGAGGGGCGTCCCTACTTCCCCCTGATCGCCACCTTCGCCCTGTTCATCCTGGTATCCAACCTGATCGCTCTGATTCCGGGCTTCATGCCCCCCACCGCCAACCTCAACACCAACGCCGCACTGGCCCTGACGGTCTTCGCCATGACCCACATCGTCGGGCTCAAGGAGCACGGTCTGAAATATATCAAGCATTTCATCGGCCCCGTGTGGTGGCTCGCTCCGATCATGCTGCCGATCGAAATCATCGGCCATCTTGCCCGCCCCCTGTCCCTTTCTCTGCGTCTTTTCGGCAACATGTACGGTCACGAGATCGTTCTGATGATCTTTCTCGCCCTCGTGCCCTTCCTGCTGCCGGTACCGATGATGCTCATGGGGGTGCTGGTCGCCTTTATCCAAACCTTCGTCTTTACTCTCCTCGCCATGATCTATATTGCCGGATCGCTCGAGGAGGCTCACTGATTCGGATTCAACCCGGTCCTATCCCGTATAGGAAAAACACAACTGAGAAAGGAGAAACACAATGGAATTTTTTGCTTGGTGTATGATTGCTGCCGGTTTCGGCATGGCCATCGGTTCTTTCGGCACCGGTCTCGGCCAGGGATTGGCGATCAAGAGCGCGGTCGAGGGCGTGGCCCGCAACCCCGGCGCAAGCGGCAAGATCATGACCATCATGCTGATCGGTCTGGCCATGATCGAGTCTCTGGCGATCTACGTTTTCGTCGTCGCCATGATCATCCTCTTCGCCAACCCCTTCACTGAACAAGTGATGCAACTGCTCAGCAAGTAAGAACGAAGAAAGAGGGTGTATCCGGCAGGATGCACCCTCTTTTTTTGCCGTATACCCGACCTTCCCCCCTTGTCTTTTTTTTTTATACGCTGCCATAATACGCCGATTGTAAGTCCAACCAAGTGTTGCTTGAGGGAGTAAACACGCTAGGAGGAGTCAAATGTTGAAGGTCCTAACCCGTCTGTTGCTTGCCATCGCCCTGCTCGCTCCGCTAAGTCTGCCATCCTTTGCGGAAAACGGCCTGGCCATCGATCCCCAGACCTGTCTCGAGTGCCACGAGGATGTCGTTTCCGCCGAGGAATACGGCATGTCGGTGCACGGCAAGAACGCCTGCACCAGCTGCCACGTCGAAGTCACCTCGCTCGATGCCCACATGAGCGGCGAGATCATGCCCGGCCCGGTCAAATGTGTGCGCTGCCACAAGAAGGAGACCGCCGAGCACTACTCCTCGGTGCACATGCTCAACGACATCGGCTGCTCGGCCTGCCACAGCGACCTCCACAGTCACCAGTACTGGAAGGGCGACAAACGCATCGCCGTTTCAAAGTGCGCCGAGTGTCACCCCGACGTGGACGAAACCTTTCACGATTCGGTACACGGAACCTCCCTGCAAGCCGGAAACATGGATTCCCCGGCCTGTTTCGACTGTCACAATCTGCATGAGATCAAGCCTCTGGGCGATCCGGAGTCCCACGAAAACCGCGAGTTCCATACCAAGGTCTGCCTCAAGTGCCACGACGACCAGGAGATGATGAAGCGCAACGACGTCACCACCGTCGCCGTTTCGACCTATATGGACAGCTATCACGGCAAGAACTATCGCCTCGGCTATCCCGAGTTGGTGGCCGGTTGCGCCGACTGCCACACCTCCCATGCCGTGATGTCGGCGGAAAAACTCGACTCGAGCGTCAATCCCGAGCACCTGGTCGAAACCTGCGCCCAGTGCCACGAGGGCGCCACCCCGCTGTTCACCAAGTTCTATTCCCACGGCAGCTATCACGATGCCGATAAATATCCGATCCTGTACTGGACGTTCATGGCGATGACCGGCCTGCTGGTCTCGACCTTCGCGGTCTTCTGGATCCACACCCTGCTGTGGATGTTCCGCGGCTTCGTCGAAAACCGTGAAAAAAGAGCGGCGCTGATCCGCGGCGAAGTACCCCATCACGTCTCTGACGCCCACAAGATCTACCGCCGCTTCACCCGCCGCCACATCTTCCTGCACCTGCTGGTGATCATCAGCTTCCTGATCCTGTCGCTGACCGGTCTGCCGCTGAAATTCGCCGACCAGGCCTGGGCCAGGCTGATGATGGACTTCTATGGGGGCGCGCCCGTGGCCGCCCAGTTGCATCGCCTCGGCGCGCTGATCACCTTCGTCTACTTCGGCGCCGCCATGTACATGAGCGTTCACTTCCTCTTCGTGCGCCAGGACATGCGCGGCAATGCCCTGCAGCGCCTGTTCGGTCCCGACTCGCTCTTTCCCAACCTGCGCGACGTCAAGGACATCGCCGGCATGTTCCGCTGGTTTCTGTTCCTCGGCCCCAAGCCGACCTTCGAGCGCTGGACCTACTGGGAGAAATTCGACTTCCTCGCGGTCTTCTGGGGTATGTTCGCCATCGGCGGCTCCGGCCTGATGCTCTGGTTCCCCGAATTTTTCGGCGAGTTCCTGCCGGGCTGGATGTTCAACGTCGCCACCATCGTCCATTCGGACGAGGCGCTGCTGGCCACGGGCTTTATCTTCACCGTGCACTTCTTCAACACCCACGGCCGTCCGGAGAAATTCCCCATGGACTTCGTCATTTTCAACGGCGAAATCAACAAGGAGGAATTCCTCGAGGAGCGCGGCGACCAATGGCGCCGCTACGAGGAAATGGGCATCACCGAAACTTTCGTCAAGCCCAAGCCTTCAGGCGTGCTTTACGATTTCATCATCAAGACTTTCGGTTTTTCTGCCGTCTTCATCGGCATGGCTCTGGTCGTGCTGATGATCTACGCCTTCATGCACGGCAGCGGTCACTGATCCGTTGCTTTTCCGAGGAAAAAAAGGCCGCCCTTCCGGGTGGCCTTTTTTTCGTTTATGTTCCCGCCTTTCAGTGAATCGGGGCCTCGCGGCCCTGTCCCTTCCCGTCGTCGGACGCCTCCCGCTCCGACGACGGCAACCGCAGCCAGCGCCCGAGAACCACCGAAACAATGGCGATTTCGAGACCGAAGGAAAAAACCGCCAGTACCAGGGGAAAGCCCTTGATTCCAAACCCCTGCAGCCCGAACAGATCGAGCAGAAAGACCTTGCAGCCACCCACCAGAGTGATGAGAATCGCCAGATTTCGCACCTCACTGTCGCGCCGCAACAGCGCCCACATCATCAGCAAGGCGGCGCCGGCATTGATGATCAGCGACTGAGCGCCCCGAAAGCGGGCCAGCCCCTCGCCGGCCAACTCGGGCAGAACCACCGCGACTCCTCCCCGGAACAGGAAAAATCCGTTCACCAAGGCGGCGAAAAGGACGAAGACGCACAGCCGGTTTCCTTCATCGAGCCGACTGAAAAAGGGGGACTCGGGCGGGGGCGGATGGTTCAGGCACCAGCGGTAATGGATGACACCGCCCACCGTGGCGGCCGCCGCCACGAGCAGCGCCCCCCAATGATCGGCCCGCCCGAGATCGAGAAGAAACCACCGGCCCAACTCGAAACTGAGATAGAACTGCAGCAGATAAGAGAGAAGGCGCGCCGGGCCGCTTTGCCAAGAACGCGAGAGCAGCCCGAGCGCAAGGGCAAGCGCCCCCACCACGGGGAGTACCGCCAGCATGCTGCGGGTCAGAGAATGGCCCCCCATGACCAGCAGCACCGTGGCGGCAAGCCAGAAGGAGGGCGCCGCCGCGGCCAGCCCCTGGCGCTGCCCCAACCACCAGGCCAAAACCAGGTGAATCACTGCGGCGCCAAGCCCCACCGCCCCCAAGGCGGCGGCAGTTCCCCACCGGGGCACCACCACGTAGAGCGCCGCGCTGTAGGCCCAGGCCACCACCAGGACCGGAAGGATCAGGTCGAAGCGCGCAATCCGCCCTCCCCGCGGCCGCAGGATGCCGACCAGAACCGACCCCAGATAAGCCGCGGCGAACAACCCGAGCACCGGCAGAAACCAACTCTGCGCCATATCGTTGGCCGGGTGCGCCTTGCCCGCCAGGGTCAATCCCAGCTTGTAGCCCCAGGCCTGAAAAAGCGCCGCCGTCACCAGAAACAAAATCCAGCGCAACCACGAACAGCGCTGCAGGCGCGAAGCCACGAACCCGAGCCCGTTGGCGGCAAACAGAAGAAAGACCAGCGCCGGATAGGAGGGGTTGGGATAATCGATCGCCACCCCCGCCACACACATGCCGAAGGTTCCGGCGAGAATCGGCAACCCCACGTGATAGTAATAACTGATGAAGGCCATCGCGATACCGGTGGCGACGATCAGAACGTAGGCGGCGGTGGAGGGCAGAGAGTCGAAGCGGGCATTGGTTTCGACCACCACCATGTACATCAGGAGAGCGCCGCACAGCACCGCCACCGGCGCCAGGGGGTTGGAACGACCGTACAGATACCAGCCGACCGCCATGAGAGTGCCCGCATAGACCATTCCGACCAGCGAGCCGACCTGGGTATCGATCAGCCCGTTGTCGGTCAGCGTCCGCAGAATCAGGCCGATCACCAGCAGGAAACACAACGCCGAGATTCTCTGCAGCAGAGACGACCTGCCGACCCAGGACAGAAATTCTTCCGAAGACTCCGTCCCGGGCTGACCTGCGGCAGCTTCGGCCAACGGCACCTTAGGGGAGGCGGTCGGGCGCAGCGGCTCGCGGCTCAGCGCATCGACCCTGGCAGTCAACTGACGCACTTCCTCGGCGAGTTGATCGACTTTTTCCTCCAGGGAAATCTTCTCCACCATGCGCTCCCTCCCCGTCGTTCAAGATTTTTTCCGAGTTCCTGCTATACTTTGCCCCGAAAAAACGAAACACCCGTTTATTTTAGAACGTTTTTTTATTTTATAAAAATATTATTCCAATTACAGCCCCGTCCGCAACCGTCATGACGCTTTTCTCATAACGGCTTTATATTTTCTCCAGCCCAATGCATCCCTTGCCGGTTGACAACCGATTCGGTCCCGAATCGAGCCGACGGGGACTTTCGGATTCAATCCGTTGAGGCTGCTGGTTTTCGCTGAAGAGAAAAGTCTTCCCGCGAACCGCGATCTGTGCAATTCGACAGGTGCGACACCGGCCTTCGCGCATTTTTCGGAAAACGACCGTCGTGCGCCAAAATTTTTCGCGCCGCCCCGGAACGACCTATTGACAGATAAACGAAAATGCCTTTTTATAACACATAACATCGTTTTACTTTTTTACCGAGAAGGGAGTCGAGAGTGAAAAACCATGTCTGGCGCCCCCTGTTCGTGGTCGCGGCAATTGTCGCCGCGATCCTGATTGTGCGAATGTTTCTGGTCCCTTCCGACTTTGGCGTGCACGAAACGGGCTATATGTATGGCTGGTATCGCGCGGGCAACCCCGAAGAATGGAAAGACTTCACGGTGAAATACCGGACGGTGGCCTATTGCGCCGAATGCCACACCGACAAGGTGGAAAACCGCGAGGCGTCAAAACACGGGCTCATCGAGTGCGAGAACTGCCACGGCCCCGCCATGGAGCATCCCGACGATCCGGAGAAGCTGACCATCGATCCCAGCCGCGAGCAGTGCCTGCGCTGCCACGCCCGCCTTCCCTACCCCAGCAGCGGCCGCAACGACATTGCGGGAATCGAGCCCGACCAGCACAACCCCGGCATCGAATGCCGGGACTGCCACAACCCCCACCACCCGAACCTGGAGGATATGTGATCATGAAGCGGCGAGATTTTCTCAAGCATGCGATGGTCGCGGTGGCCGGCGCCTCGGTGCCCCTGAGCGCCCTCGAACTGATCGATCCGCGCGAACTGCTGGCGGCCAACCCCGATCTGCGCTGGGTCTTTCTGGTCGATACCTACAAATGCGTCGGCTGCGGCTTTTGCGTGAAGGCCTGCAAGAAGGAAAACGAGATTCCCTACGACGTCAACGTGACCCGCACCTGGGTCGAGCGCTACGTCATCACCAAAGACGGCAAAATGCACGCGGACAGCCCCAAGGGCGCCCGCGACGGTTTCATCTCGCGGGAGATCGACCTCAATCAGGCCGGCAAGGAGATGATCGCCGACGATCAGATCGAGCAGGCCTTTTTCGTCCCCAAGCTCTGCAACCAGTGCGACAATCCCCCCTGCGTTCAGGTCTGCCCGGTCGGCGCGACCTACAAGACCCCGGACGGGGTGGTGCTGGTCGACCGCAGCTGGTGCATCGGCTGCGGCTACTGCGTCATGGGCTGCCCCTACGGCGTGCGTTTCTTCCATCCGGTGCACCATGTGGCGGACAAATGCAATTTCTGCTACCACCGCATCCACCAGGGCATGTCGACCGCCTGTGCCACCGCCTGCCCCTTCGGTGCTCGCAAGATCGGCAACCTGAAAGACCCGCAGGATCCGGTCACCCGCACCGTCCTCACCGAGCGGGTCGGGGTGCTCAAGGATGAATTCGGAACCAAGCCGCAGGTCTACTACATCGGGCTGAACATGGAGGTGCGCTGATCATGGTCGAGCAACTGGCAAGCATGGCTCACGGCGAGGCCTGGACCGTTAAAGAATTCTTCGTCCTGCCCAACGAGTATATCTACTGGTCGATCCAGATCGTCATGTATCCCTTCATGACCGGCCTGGTCGCCGGCGCCTTCGTCCTGTCGTCCCTCTATCACGTGTTCGGGGTGAAGAAGCTCAAGGACATCGCCCGCTTCGCCCTGGTCTTCTCCTTCGCGCTGCTACCGGTGGCGATGATGCCGCTTTTGATGCACCTGATGCAGCCCTTGCGCGGCATCAACGTGCTGATGACGCCGCACTTCACCTCGGCCATCTCGGCCTTCGGCATCGTCTTTCTCACCTACGCCTTCATCGTCGCCTCCGAACTCTATTTCGTCTACCGCAAGCATTTCGTGGAAACCGCCCAGAGACTCAAGGCCAAGCCGGACCGCAGCGCCGTCGAGAGCCTGAAGATGCTGACCAACTCGGTCCTGACCCTGGGGGCCCATGACCTCAGCGAAGAAGCCCTGGCCAAAGACCACAAGGCGGTCACCGTGCTGGCCGGTATCGGCATTCCCATCGCCTGCTTCCTCCACGGTTATGCCGGCTTCATCTTCGGCTCGGTCAAGGCCAACGCCCTGTGGATGACCCCCCTGATGCCGGTCATCTTCATTATGTCGGCGGTGGTCTCGGGCATCGCCCTGTGCATTCTGTGCTACATCGTCACCATGGAAATCCGCAAGTGGCGGGCCAAGTCGAGACGCCGCACCCCTGGGGACCTGTCGCCGGAGGAAATTCGCGGGGTGGAAACCCACGAAGTCAAGATGACCTCCAAGTACCTGTTGATCTTCATGGTCTTCGCCATCGTGCTGGAGCTGCTCGATATCATTTTCCGCGGCTACACCGCGGTCAAATCGTGGGACATCCTGCGCGAGGTCATCTACGGCATCGACTTCACCAAGATCTTCATTCTGCAGTATGGCCTGGGCAACGTTCTGCCCTTCCTCATCCTGCTGCTTCCCGGACTGACGGTGCGCCGGGCGGCGGTGGCCTGCGTCATGGTGCTGTTCGGGGTCTTCATGATGCGCTGGAACGTCGTCATCGGCGGCCAGACCTTCTCGTTGACCTTTGCCGGCTTTATGCACTATCACCTGCCGATTATCCCCCACGACTGGGAGACGTTTCGCGAGGGCTTATTCGGCGCCCTGACGGTGGCGATCACCCCCTTCGTCCTGTTTTACTTTTTCAACATGATCCTCCCCGTCTTTATCGAGGAAGATGCCCACTAGGGCCCTTCCCGCCGGAAAAAGAGAAAGGCCGACAGCATAACGCTGCCGGCCTTTCTCTTTTTCCGGAAGCTGCGCTTTTGCACAGTCTGCGACCGTCCTTAACCCCACTTGACGAATGTGCTTTTTTTCGCTTGCTCGCGGAATTACCTGACCCCCCTAATGAAGATATTAATTATTGACAAAACAACGTTCTCAAGGGTATTTTTCACTCTTGTGTGATTTGAGTCTGTTCCAAAAAGCATCCAGCTTGCGCCAAATTCCGCTGCACGGGGTTCATTTCCCCGTTTCCGGCCACTGATTTTTTCGCATCACTCCCTCAAAAATAAACCGAGCAACAAAAAGGGGCTGTCACAATGAAAAGTTTGACCGACATCGTTACTGCGTTCGCCAAGGGCATCGGCCGCAGCCGCATCTCCCTGATGGGGGCCATGATCGTTACGGTGGTGTTTCCGTTTCTGTTCGGCGCGATCATGTACGACCTCATCTGGCACATCGGCAACACCTACGTTGCCGCCCTGATCTACATGGTGCTGGGACCGGCCTTCATCGGCGGTCTGGTCATGGTGTTCCTGGGGCTCTTCTTCTTCAAGGGCAAGGAGGAGGTGCGCCTCTTCACCCTGGAGTACCTGCGCGACTATTTCACCGACCCGGCCAAATTCAGCAAGATGCGCAAGCTGGTCTTCTTCGCCGTCTTCCTGACCGGCATCAACCTCTTCATCATGGGCCTGCTCGCCTATCGCGGCTATCACTACATGGAATCGGTCGGCTTCTGCGGCCAGTTCTGCCATACGGTCATGAACCCCGAGTACACCGCCTACACCAACTCGCCCCACTCCCGCGTCGCCTGCGTCGAGTGCCATATCGGCTCGGGCGCCACCTGGTTCGTCAAATCGAAGGTCTCCGGAGCGCGCCAGCTCTTCGCGGTGGCGCTCGACACCTACCCCCGCCCGATCGAGACCCCGGTCCATGGTTTGCGCCCGGCCCGCGACACCTGCGAGGAGTGCCATCGCCCGGAGAAATTCCACGGCGACAAGTTGGTGATCAAAGACAAATTTCTCGAAGACGAACAGAACACCCACGTCCAGACCGTGCTGCTGATGAAAATCGGCTCCGCCGGCGACCGCACCACCAGCGCCAGCGGCATTCACTGGCATGTGGCCCCGGAAAACAAGATCACCTACAAGGCCGCCGACTGGGAGCGCAGCGAAATCCCTGAAGTGATCCTGTCCAAAGCGGACGGCACCGAGGTGGTCTACCGCTCGCCCGAGACGCCACAGGAGGGTGCCGAGTACGCCGACGTGCGCGAGATGGACTGCATCGACTGCCATAATCGCCCGTCCCACATCTACCTGCCGGCGGGGCGTGCCATCGACAACAAGATCCTCGAGGGGATCATCCCCGGGGAGCTGCCCTACATCAAGAAAATGGCCATGGAGGTGGTGCAGAAAGACCACGCCAGCCAGGACGAGGCGCGCACCGCCATCGCCTCGGAACTCAACAGCTACTACCAGAAGAACTATCCGGAGCTGGTGAAAAAGCAGCCCAAGCTGCTCGAACAGGCCATCGCCGGCGTGCAGGCGGCCTACACCGAGAACGTCTTCCCCGAAATGAACATCCAGTGGGGCACCTACACCAATCACATCGGGCACACCGAAGATTTCGATTCCTCCTTCGGCTGCCTGCGCTGCCACAACGACGAACACGAATCGGAATCGGGCGAAGTGATCTCCATGGATTGCGACACCTGCCACCTGGTTCTCGCCCAGGATGAGGAAAATCCCGAAATTCTGCAGAACATGGGAAGCGGCTACTGATTCCGGCCCTCCCGCTCGTAGTTAAAAAAATCCCCGGCCGATAAGCCGGGGATTTTTTTTGCCCGTTGCCGATGAGGCTATTCCGAAGAAGCCTCCGGCGCCGGGGAAGACTTCGACCCGGTCTTGGGCTTGGCGACTTTCCGCAGAAGATCGCCGTCTACCGAACGCAGGTGCAGGTCGCGCTGGGGAAAGGGGATCTCCACCCCCTCTTCGCGAAAGCGGCGATCAATGAACTGGCCGAGATCGCTCCTCACCCCAAAGCGCTTGCCGACATCGGCGATCCAGCAGCGCAGCTCGAAATCGAGGGAACTCTCGCCGAAGCCGACGAAAATCGGGGATGGCGCCGGATCATCGAGGACCAGCTCGTGGCTCTGGGCCGCTTCCAGCAATATTTTAAGGACCAGGGCCAGGTCGCTGCCGTAGGCCGTCCCGACGGTGAGGACGACTCGCGAGCGGGAGGTGGAGAAGGTCCAGTTGGTGACCGTCTCCGAGATGAGGCGCGAGTTGGGAACGATCAACTCCGACTGGTCAAAGGTTTCGATGACGGTGGAGCGCAGCCCGATCTTGCGCACATTGCCCCACTCGTTGTCGACGACCACCATGTCCCCGACCTTGACCGGCCGCTCGAACAGCAGAATCAGACCGCTCACGAAGTTGTTCACGATATTCTGCAGGCCAAAGCCGATCCCGATGCCGAAGGCGCCGGCGAGTACCGCGAAGTTTTTCAGTTCGATCCCGGCCAGACTCATCGCCATCAGAAAGCCGAGAAAGACCAGCAGGTAGTGCAGCAGCTTCTTGATCGAGTCGCTGACCCCGCGATCGACCTGGCGGTAGGGAAATATCTGGGTCTCCAGAGTGGCGCGCAGCACCCAGGACAGTTCGATCGCGAGATAGATCACCAGCAGCGCCAACAGAACCATCGCCACCGTGACCTGCACCTGACCGACGGTCACCCCGACGCTGGTCAGATCGCCCCAGGCCTGGACGAACGAATCGTAGACGCCCCAGACCGCGAGAAAATTGTAGAAGGCGCCGACCCAGACCAGGAAGACGAAGATGCGCTTGAGCCGGTTGCCCAGTTCGCGTCCGAACCTCTGCACGAAAACCCGGCGCCGCAGCAACGGCTGGTCGAGGAGGAAGTCAACCCCTCCCTCCCCCAGGCGCACCGCCATCATCGCGAAGATCCCGATGAAGACCGACTTGATCGAAGCATCGACCAGGCGCGAGGCCAGGGTGGTGTAGCCTGCGGTCTGAGCGAGAAAGGAGACCAGACAGACCAGGGCGCCGAGTTTCAGCCCCAGGGAAAACAACCCCAGCTTGCCCTGGTGCCGCACGATATTGTAGCGGGCGAGCAACCAGCCGAGCGGCATGCCGAGCAGGCAGAGCGCGGCGAGATAGAGGCGGTAGAGGGGAACCGGCAGCGCCACCAGCTGCAGCGCCAGCGAAATGACCAGCAGAGTCGCGAGCAGATAGACGGTGAAGCGCTTGAGGGGGTTGCGCACGATTCCGGAAATGAGCACCGAGGCGGAAAACGCCGTGAGCACCCACAACACCAGCCGCAGCAGCGACGGGGGGGCCGTGTAAAGGGGCGAAAACAGGGCCATGGCGGCAAAAATGCCGGTGGCCCAGGGGTGCAGCAGGATAAATCGCCACTCCCGGGTCTCCTGAACCTCGCGGCGGTGACGCAGAATGAAGCCGGCGGTGGCGATCGCCATCAGGATCTGAACGGCGATGATCCAGCCCTGCCCCTGAAAGGCCTTGAGATCGATGCGGGTCGCCGTATCGATGCCCTGCTCAACCTCGACGACCAGTTCGGAATTGAACTGGCGGTAGAAATCGGGGCTGAACAACGGCAGGCCGGTGCGCTGAAAAGTCTGGCCCCGCAGGGTTTTGAGCACGCTGTCGACCCGGGTGAGCGATCCCTGGTTCAGGTTGAGCAGCCGGGTCAGCTCCTCCTGCAGCACCACCAGCGGAGCGGCCGCGTCGGAAATGGCCTTGAGCACCGCGCCGATGGTTTCCTGCGCCTGGCGAAAAGTCTCCTGGGGAATCCTGACGCTTTCGGCCGTCAGATGTTTTTCCCATTCGCGCCAGAAGGTCTTGCGCTTGTCCCAACTCTCGCGCAGGCGGTCGATTTCGCCGAGGCGCGTCGAGATCGGCTGCAGAATGTTTTGCAGCTTGCCCCGGTTCTCCTGCAGCAGACCGCGCACATCGACCAGACGATCGACGCTCCACATGGCGGGGTCCTCGAACTGCCGGATCTTCTCCTGCACCTGGTCCAGGGTTCTTTCGGCCTGGTCGAGCTGGTTTTCAAAGCCTTTGATGTCGCTGAAAGCCTTCAGTTGGGTTTCGACCTGGGAGGCCTCGCTGCTGACCTCGGACGCCTTGGCGGCGACCTCGGCCAGACCGGGATAGGTGTCCTCGGCCACGGCCGGGGAAGGAGACGACGGCTCCTCGGCGGAAAAGGACGGCGCGGAAATCAGGCACAGGAGAACAACCGAGCAGAGAATGTATTTCATGGGCATCCTTGCAGAGCGGTAGGTTGGGGGCGAAGCGCTCATTTTTTCAATTTTACCGTTAAACGGGGGGACCGGCAGCCTCTTGCCCCGGGAATTTTGCGCACAGCCGCAACCGGGGGTAAAGTTGGCGAGGGCGGGGCAAAGCGGAGTGAAAATCGTTGACGCTGCCCACCCCGCCATTTAGACTTTGATCTTTTCTCATCGCCCGGGACAAAAATCATGATGAAACTTCACCTGTTGCCCCTGTTACTTGTCACCTGGACCGCCGTCTGCCTGCCGAGCTTCGCGACGGCCGCCGATAAACTGCCGGTCTTCGTGAGCATCGCTCCCCAGGCCTTTCTGGCCGAGCGGCTCGGCGGTGCGGCCCTGGAGGTCGACGTGCTGGTCGGCCCCGGCCAGGACCTTCACACCTTTGAGCCGACGCCCAAACAGATGGCCAAGCTGGCCCGGGCCCGCCTTTACTTCACCATCGGGGTTCCCTTCGAGGACCAGATGGTCAGGCGGATCGCCTCGACCCATCCCCGTCTGGTCCTGGTCGACAGCATCGCCGGCATCGAGCGCCGCGCCATCGAGGACCAGCATCAGCACGCGGGCCACGATCACGCCGACGCGGCGCCCGATCCCCACGTCTGGCTCAACCCGCGGCTGACCGCCGCCATCGCCCGCAACATGGCACAGGCCCTCATCCTGCACGACCCCGAGGCGGCCGCAAGCTACCGCGCCAACCTGGCCCGGCTCGAAGCCGACCTGGCGGCACTCGATGCCCGCATCGGCGAACTTCTCGCCCCCCTGCGGGGCCAGGACATCTTCGTCTACCACCCGGCCTTCGGCTATCTGACCGAGGCCTACGGGCTGCACCAGGTGCCGGTCGAAATGGGCGGGCGCGAACCGAGCGCCCGCGAACTGACCCGGCTGATCGAGCGCGCCCGGCACAAGGATATCCGGGTGCTGTTCGTCCAGCCCCAGTTCTCCCGCCGCAGCGCCGAGGCCATCGCCCGGGCGATCGACGGGGCGGTGGTGGCCATCGACCCGCTGGCCCGTGATTACCTCGCCAACCTGGAACAGCTGGCGCGCACCATTCACGATGCGCTCCTCCCCTCTGGAAGGCCCTCGTCGTGAGCTCCCGGGCACCGATCGAACTCTCCGGGGTCTCCTTCAACTACCAGGGCCCCGCCATCCTCAAGGACGTCTCCTTCACCATCAACCGGCGCGAGATGGTCGCCATCGTCGGCCCCAACGGCGGCGGCAAGACCACCCTGCTCAAGCTGATTCTCGGCCTGCTGCAACCGACCAGCGGCCGGGTGCGGGTCTTCGGCCAGCCCCCGGCGCAGAGCTGGGCGCGCATCGGCTACATGCCCCAACATGCCCACCTCGACCCCCAGTTCCCGATCACCGTCATCGACACCGTGCTCATGGGCCGCCTCGGTCGCGGCCGCGGCTTCGGCCCTTTCAAACGAGAGGACCGCCAACTGGCCCGTGCTCAACTCGCCGAAGTCGGCCTCGCCGATGCCACCCAGCGTCCCCTCGCCGCCCTCTCCGGAGGGCAGCGCCAGCGGGTGCTCATTGCCCGGGCCCTGGTGACCGAACCCGACCTGCTACTGCTCGACGAGCCGACCGCCAACCTCGACATGCGGGTCGAGACCCAGTTCTACGACCTGCTACAGAAGCTCAATCAACGCCTGACGGTGGTGCTGGTCTCCCACGACCTCGGCTTCGTCTCCCCGCTGGTCAGCCAGGTGGTCTGCGTCAACCGGCGGGTGGCGGTCCACCCCACCAGCGAAGTCACCGGCGAGGTAATCAGCGAAATCTACGGGGCCGATATGCGCCTGGTCCGCCACGACCGGCACTGCAGCGGGAGCGGGCCGTGCTAGAGTTCTTCACCGACCTGCGTCAATTCGCCTTTCTCCAGTACGCCCTGGCCATCGGCCTGCTCGCCAGCGTCGCCTGCGGAATCATGGGCACCTACGTGGTGGCGCGCCGCATCACCTACCTGGCCGGCGGCATCGCCCACTGCGTGCTGGGCGGCATGGGCGCCGCCCTCTATCTGCAGAAAGTTCACGGCTGGAGCGGGGCCCATCCCCTTTACGGGGCGGTGGTCGCGGCGCTGCTGGCGGCGATCATCATCGGCCTGGTCAGTCTTCACGCCCGCCAGCGCGAGGATACCGCCATCGGCGCCCTGTGGGCGATCGGCATGGCGGCCGGGGTCCTGTTCATCACCAAGACGCCGGGCTACAACGAAAATCTGATGAGCTACCTGTTCGGCAACCTGCTCATGGTCTCCACCGACCAGATCTGGCTGGTGGTCGCTCTCGACACGGTGGTGGTCGCCGCCGGGCTGCTCTTCTATCATCAGTTCCAGGCGGTCTGCTTCGACGAGGAATTCGCCCGCCTGCGCGGCATTCCGGTGAGCTTCTTCTACCTGCTGCTGCTGTGTCTGACGGCGCTGACGGTGGTGCTGCTGGTGACGGTGGTCGGCATCATCCTGGTGATCGCCCTGCTCACTCTGCCGGTGGCGATCGCCAATCTCTACGCCCGCTCCCTGTGGCAGATCATGCTCCTCTCCATCCTGCTCAGCATGGTCTTCACCAGTGCCGGCCTGGCGCTGAGCTATCGCCCCGACCTGCCCGCCGGCGCCACCATCATCCTGCTCGCCGGCGCCGCCTACCTGGCCGCCCTCGCCGGGAGGACCCTGCGCCGCCGCGGCGGGGGCTGATTCTTTCAGGGCGCGTTTGTCCGGGCGATTTGCGCCAGCAGCGGCAGATGGTCGGAGGCGATGCGGGCCGGCGCGGCGCACACCGCCTCCAGCCGCCGGATGCGCAGCCCGGGACCGACGAAGATGCGGTCGAGGGGAAAGATCGGATAGCGGGCGGGAAAGGTGCGCAGCGCGCTCCCCGCGGTGAAGCCGCGGGCCAGCCAGCGGGCCGGGCGCCCCCAGGGAAACCATTCGTTGAAGTCGCCGGCAAGGATCACCGGCTCCTCGCTCGCCTCGATCAGCGCCAGCAGACGGCGCACCTGGTAGCGGCGCTCCGCCGGCCGCAGCCCGAGGTGGGTGGCGAGCAGGCGCAGCCGGCCGAGAGCGGTCGCGAGCACCAGATCGACCACGCCACGCGGTTCACGGGCGGGAAAGCTGAGATCGTGCAGGTGCTGGCGTACGATCTCCGTGCGTACCAGGGCGCCGTTGCCGTAGTGACCGTCGGGGCGCAGCAGGGTGGCCCCGCTGACGGCCGTCATGCCGGTGGCGGCGGCGAGATAGTCGAGCTGGCGGCTTTCTTCGCCGCCGCCGAAGCGCACGTGCACCTCCTGCAGCGCCACCACGTCGGCCGCGAGCCTTTCGATCACCGCGGCGATGCGCCCCAGATCGCGGCGACCGTCGCCCCCCTCCCCCTGATGAATGTTGTAGCTCGCCACCCGCAGGCAGCCCTCGCCCTTTTTCCCGCCCTCATCCATCGTCAACTCTCAGAGGCCCCGAGCTTGCGATCCATTTTTCTGCCGAGAAATTTCCGCAGCAGCCAGAGAACCCCGCCGGTGCCGGCCACCACCGCGAAAAAAATCAGCAGGGAGGTCGGATCGGGATTCTCGATCAACTGCTCCAGCCCTCCGCCGAAGGCGGCAATCGCCATGATGCCCGGCCCCATGCCGGCCAGGGTGCCGAGGGTGAAATCGAGAAACCGGATCTGGGAGGCCCCCGCCACCAGGTTGACCACGGTGAAGGGCGCCACCGGCAGCACCCGCACCGTCATCACCGTCAGCATGCCGCTGCGGGCCAGGGCCTTGCTGACCTTGTTGAGCCGGGCGCCGGAGAGCTGGCGCACCGTGTCGCGACCGAGCAGGCGTCCCGCCCAGTAAGTCGACAGGGCGCTCAGCAGGGAGCCGACCAGGGCGTAGCCGAATCCCCACCAGGGGCCGAAGGTGAGCACGGTGGTCAGAATCAGCAGAGTGATCGGCACCAGGATGAACCCGCCCACCAGATAGATCGCCATCAGGATGAAGGGGGTGTAGGCGCTGGCCTTGACCGCATAGGCCCAGCTCTGCATCGCGTCGAGGGTGAGGTAGTCCCGCAGCGGCGTCCAGCGCCAGGCGGCGGCCAGCCCCAGCGCGACGAGCACCAGAGCGGCCAGCAACCACTTCTTGTGCAGCGAGATCTTTTTCTCCTCGCGTGGGTGGCCCTTGTCGCCGGCCAGGATCTGCTCGGCCAGATCCTCGAGCCTGATCGGTTTTTCCGGGTCGATGAAGCGGTTGTCGGGGACCAGCCTTTCGTAGAGCTGGTCGACTTGCCCTTCAAGGGGCAAAAGCTTGCGCTCGCCGCCTTCGGCCTGGTCGATGAAGGCCACCAGCGACTCCGCTTTTTCGCACGCCCGGCGCACCGCTTCCGGCTCCATCCCCAGATGCTCGGCCAGCAGCCGGGCACGGAGCGCGGCGATAGCCGCGCGCTCCTTTTCGGTGACGGCGATCAGGGTCAGATCGCACTCGCTGTCGAACCCCATGCTGCGGTTGTTGAGATTGGAGGAGCCGACCCGCAACAGCCGGTCATCGACGATCATCAGCTTGGCATGCACCTTGATGAAGGTGTCGCCGAGCCCGGCACGCTCGGGATAGACCACCCGCAGGCGATCGAAGTGGTCGGCGGCGCGCAGCCGCTTCAGCACGCGCACGCTGAGCACCCCCATGGTCGCCTCTTCCAACCAGCCGGTATGGTCGCGGGAGAGAAGCAGCAGCACCTCCGGTCCGTCGTCCTCCTGCAGGCGTCGCTCCAGGGCGGCGCAGACATCCTGGGCGGTGAAATACTGGTTTTCGACGTAGATCTGTTTTTTTGCCGCCGCGACGGAGTCGAGCCAGGCCCGGCGCACCTCTTCGACCTGCGCGTCCTTCGCGTAGGCCGGCTCGGTGCGGCTGATGGCCACAGCGATCCCCTCGAAATCGGCCGGCACCTGCTCCGGCCAGGGAATCGGGCCGTCGCCGCCGGCTGCCGCAACCGGTTGTTTACCGCCGGCCTTTTGCCAGCGGCGCCGGGCCAGTTCACCCAGGGCCGCGGCGGCCTCTCCACTGACCATCAGCTGCAGATCGTGAAAGGGCTGAAACGTCTCGCCGTTTTCCCGCCGGCGCGGCTCGTCGGGGCGATGCTCCGGGGTGTCCCAACGACCATGGGTCAGATCGATGCCGCCGCAGAAAGCGAGACGGTCGTCGATCACGACGATTTTCTGGTGATGGCAGGCTCCCACCGGATGGCGGTCGTCGAGTTTGAAGTGAAGCCGTTCGTGAGTGCTCCAGCCGAGCTTGAAAACCGGCAGCGGCTCGCGATCGAGGGCGTAGAGCATGGCGAAATCCCAGTCGAGCACGTAAATGCGCAAATCGTCGTGCTCGGCGGCCAGGCGGTTGAGAAAGTCGCCCAGTTCGGGAAAGCCCTCCTCCCCATCGCCGCCCCGCCGCAGCCGCACGCGGCTGTCGATGTCCCAGCCGACGATGAAGATGCTGTGACGGGCCTGTTCGAGGGCGCTGGCGAGGGCGTCGAAATAAGCCGCGCCGTCGACCAGCAAGGCGGCGCGCTCGGCCCGGCAGACCTTCCAGCAGTTTTCGCCCGGCCTGAAAATCTCGTGATCTTCACTCATGGCATTTCCCGAAGTGTTTGTCGTCGACATAAAGCGAGTTTAACCCCAAATATCCGATGATGACAAAAAAAGAAGGCCCCCGTTGGCGGCGGGAGCCTTGATCAACCGTCCTGCGGCAGGAAAAATTCAGTTCAGAACCGGCTGCGGCGTCTTGTCGGTGGTGTCCGGCAGCACCGGATGCATGACTTTGGGCTGGCTGCCGGTCAGGCTGGCGAGAAAATCGACGATGCGCGCGGTTTCTTCGGCGCTCAGCTCGGTGCCGAGTTGGGCCGAGCCCATGACCGCCACCGCCTGCTCGAGGGTCCAGACCTGTCCCGAGTGGAAATAGGGACGGGTCAATGCGATGTTGCGCAGCGACGGAGATTTGAAGACATATTCGTCGCTTGCGGTCTTGGTCACCTGGAAGCGGCCCTTGTCGTCGGGGGGCAGGATCTCGGCGCCGGGCTTCTTCACCACACCGAAGGGATAATAGCCTTGCCCGCCCATGTTGACGCCGTTGTGACAGGCGGCGCACCCCTTGTTCAGAAAGAGGGTCAGTCCCTCCTTTGCCGGAGCGCTCAGCGCCTGGGCATCACCCCTGAGGTAGCGGTCGAAGGGGGCGTCGGGGGTGATCAGGGTCGCCTCGAAGGCCTCGATCGCCTTGGCCATGTGGTCGAAGGTCACCGGGTCTTCGCCGGGAAAGGCCGACTGGAAGGCCGCCACGTAGCCGGGCATGCTCTTGAGGGTGGTCACCACCTGGTCGGGGGTGTTGCTCATCTCCACCGCCGCCTGCACCGGCCCCTTGGCCTGCTCGGCCAGGTCTTTCGCGCGCCCGTCCCAGAACTGGGCGATGTTGAACACCGAGTTGAGCACCGTTGGCGCGTTGCGCGGCCCCTTGTGCCAGCCGTGGCCGACGGAGGTTTCCTGCAGGTCGGCGCCGGCCAGGCCGACGTTGTGGCAGGTCTGGCAGCTGATGAGCTGCGATTTGGACAGGCGCGGATCGAAGTAGAGCATGCGCCCGAGCTCCACCTTCTCGGGGGTGGCGGGGTTGCCCTCGATCACCGGCGGCACCGACGGAACCGGCTTGAACTGGGACTGGGACCGTTTCATCAAATCATCGGCGGCCGCGGCCAGGCCGACGTTCAAGAGCAGCAACAGGACAGCGGCAAGCGTTTTTCGGATCATGGCATTCTCCTCCCCGACACGGATGAACAGCAGAAAACAGTCAAACTCCTTCTCCTTTTCCTTTCGTCCTAATCCTTGACCCCAAGCTTCTCCATCTCCTCTTCGACTTCCTTTTTCCCCTCGTCGTAGTATTTCTGCTCCTCGGGGTCGAGGTAGTGCAGCAGGCGCAGAAATTCGCCGACATGCTCGCGCTCCTCGTTGGCCACATCGGTGAGCACTTCCTTGGCCAGCTGGTCGTCGATGGAATCGACCAGCTGCATATAGAGCTGGATCGCCTCGTACTCGGCGGCGATATTGTAGCGGATGGCGCGGATAAGCTCTTCCCTGGTCAGTTTACGGTCACACTTGTTGCCGGAAAAAGGGCTGGCAAATTCGGGCATAGAATTATCTCCTCGCTACATGGGATGAAAAAAAAGCTTTGACCAAAGGGCAAACGTTTAACCATTTAGCGCAATCTCGATCATTGTCAAGGACTCCCGGGGGTCCCCGGCCGCGGAAGACCCGGCCAAAACCTTCTCGCCTATGGGTTTTTTTGGGTGTCTTGCGCCCATCTTCGCAGCGTTGCGTTGAGAGCGTCGGCCAGCGCCCTCTGGGCCGTGCGCCAGCGAACGCCCCCCTCCACCGGAAGCTGCTGGTTGACCTCGAGCTCCAGGCCGAGGTAGCGACCGGGGGGCAGGCGGCGGCGCAGGGTGGTGACCAGGGCGTCGGAGGCCCCGCGATAGGGATAGTTGCGACGCACCCGCAGCGCCGGGGCGCAGCGCTCCAGCTCCTGCTGCCAGATGCGGCAGAATCGGGTTTCGCGGGGACGCGCCGGGTCGTAGAGCAGACCGAGGTCGGCATTGCGCGCCTCCCCCTGGAAAACCGGGGTGAAACTGTGCACCGCGACGTGCACCACCTGCGGGATCTGCCCCAGCAGCGCTTCGACCCTGCCCGTCGCCCGCGCGCGATAGGGGTGGTAGTAGCGGGCCAGAATCTCCTCCTTCACCACGGCGGGAAGATCGCGGGTGAACTCGGAAAAGAGGGTGCGGTTGTGCCGGGCGCGGTTGAGATCGACCAGCAACCGGGTCACCGTTGCCGCTTCCAGGGGGGCGTCGAGCTCCCGCGCCAGCTTCTCGGCCAGTCCCAGAATGCCGATGTCGTAGCCGCGGTGGGTGGCCAGCACCTCCTCGCGCCCCTGGAACAGATGACGGTAGGCGGGCGGCACCTCATTGCCGCCATGCTCGCAGGAGAGAAACAGGCGCGTCTCAGCCATGAAACGTCTCCCCTGCGGCGAGGCAGTCGGCCAGTTGGCGGTAGAGGTAGGCGGCGGAGAGTCCGGTGAGAATCGGCACCCCCTTGTTGAGGTAGCGACGGATCAGGGCACCGGTGAGATCTTCGAAGCGCACCTCGCCGCCGAGTTCGAGAAACTCGAGATAACCCTCGGAGGCCGCCTGCACGTCCTTGAAGGCCATCTGCGCCCGCAGCTTGGCGCGCAGGTCGACCTGGGGGTCGGTCAGCCAGGTGGGGCCACAGGTGATCTCGTCGGGCTGCGGCAGGATGCGAAAAGGCAAGCGGGCGTGTACGGCGGTATCCATCGGACTCGGAAAAAGAAAAGTGAATTCAGCCACTAAGAACCAGTTTAGCCGGTGGCGCGCGGTTTGTCAGAGACCGCGTCGTTTTTTTCGGTGGGTGCGATCGAGGGCCAGGGCGAGCGAATGAATCAGGGCTCCGTTTTCAGCCGGTCCGGGGTAAGGCGTCCCAGGGCTTGGCCGGGAGTCAGCTCGAAGCCGTCCTCGTCGACCAGACGGATCTGTTTCGCGCACGGCTGGCAACGGTAGGCGCCGAAGCTCACCGGGACCCGCATCATGGTCGGGCCCTGTTTTTCGAACTTGATGCTGGAATGAACCCCCCAGTCCGTCAGCGGCGTGCGACAACGGGGGCAGTGGGGGGTGAGCTTGCGGTCCCAGAGGACCTGGAAACGCAAGCTGAAACGACCTCGGCGCCAGCGCCGGGCCCAGCGCAGGACGAGCGCAAACAGTCCTCCCGCCAGCAGCAGAGCCCCGGCGTAAGGCAGATAGGCAGGAAGTTCCGTGGAGAGATCGATCATCAATGGAGAGTCCGCCCGTGGGCACGCGATGGCGGCAAAAATAACCCACCCCGGCAACCCCTGTCAAAGGGGAATAGCGCCCGGCCCAAAAGCATGTC